>WNGM01003137.1_pt1 | contig 17030 bp, 9 predicted proteins | sample 5400571 | NCBI WGS metagenome assembly WNGM01 (sample SAMN13153378, study PRJNA577476) | soil metagenome | isolation source: 100 cm soil or saprolite under Garry oak tree replicate 2 | place: USA:California | collected 2016-06-15 | reverse complement strand
CAGACGAGCCGACTAGTTGGTCGTTGCCCACTGTAATGTCATGGAAGTCAGTTGCGTAGCGTGCGCTGTGGTAGATCGCGTAGAGGGCTGGGTTCAAGTCGCCGATCAGACCCTTGCCAGCGTTGGCCCGGGCCTGGTTCACCAAGGCAGTAATCCCCGCCCATTGTGGAGAACCAGCACTGGTTCCTCCAACGATGAAGAGGACTGGAGATCCGAAACCTCCGTAGACGACTAAGACTCCGCCGTCGATGGCTGCGTTGTAGGCTACGTCCGGGCCCCTTGCGGATAGGCCAAGACCAGCTTGGTACGATGGGACGCCGAAGAGTAGGCTTGGGGCTCCACCGGTCGCCGCACCGAAGCTAGCCTCATTCCAGACCTGTTCGCCACCGTACCCATCCGGTACACAATTCGGTGGTATCGTTCGGCCTAGAACGCATGGTCCATGGTATGAGGATAGTCCCGAGGTGCATGAGAAAGGTGTGGAGGTGGGGCAAGGCATGAGAGTTCCGGTTGCATTGTAGGGTAATCCCTGAGTTCCGGTTACGCCTACGTTGTGCAGGTCGGAAGCGGGGAAGTTGTTCATAGCGACGCCAAAGCCAAAGTCTGCGCCTGTGTCCCCTGCTGAAGCGAAGAACGTGTCACCTACTGCAACTCCGTTCGCATAGTTCTGTTGGGCCTGGCTGACTTGGCCAGGGTTTCCGTTTCCGGTGAGGAAGATTTCTGGGATGCCGAAGCTTTGCGAGAATATGGCGCCTGGGTAGGCTGCAATGGCGGCAGTTTCAGCGTCGTTGATGGCGTTCCCGGACGAGGTCGATGCTACGTCAAGGACGATGTTGGCTCCTGGAGCCATAGCGTGGGCGTATTGAACGTCGAGGCTTGTCTCTATAGTCCAGCCGAATACGTCATGCCTCGGATTAGCGTTGATATTGACTACGGGGCATGTGCTGGGGTCGAGTGGGGTCGGAGAATTGCCGCAGAATATTGTGAAAGACGGGGGAGCCGCAATTCCGAAGCGTGCGTCAAACAATGCTAGATCACTGGCAATTGTGGGGCTTCCGAAAGCATCGACGATCACAATTGTCTGTCCCGTACCGTCAAGAGTCGAGGTCGATGGGAACTCGTACGCTTTCTTGACGAATGCCGGTGTGTAGCAGACAATGTTACCGAGAGACGAGCTCTTGCACAGAGGAATGCCTTGGGGGAGGGTACTCAGTGGCCCGAGCTGAACATAGCTCAGGCTCGGTTTGTAATAGAAGTCGCTCACGACAGAACCAACTCCTAGAGGGGTCGCAAGCATCAGAGCAGTAACAACTAGAGCTGTTATCGTTAGTATTTTCTTCATGTTAGGGATCAAAACCTACTACCCATTTAAGTTCATGGCTTCTCGAAGATAGACCCAGATACCCATGAGATGAAATCTTTAGCTCAAGCTACTCTCAAAACTTCGTTTCCGGCATCCGGCCAAATTCTCCCGCTTTCCCATCATCCGAAGCCTGAAGTAGAAAAACAGGCAAGGTTCCGCCGGTTGATCGACGGATTGACCCGAGGAGGCATCTCCTGATCAGGACCCTCCAAGTTCATATTCTTCCCCTGAGCAGGTCGCGACTGACATTCGAAAATGGCCAAGGTACACACACTTGTGGTCGGACGCTTACAGACAAACTGCTACATTCTTCAATCAGATTCAACTGCGTTGGTCGTCGATCCGGGCGACGAACCGGAAAGAATCCTTCGCTTCCTCACCGACATCTCTGTCAAGCCCAGCCGAATCATTGCGACTCATACTCACTTTGATCACGTGCTTGGCGTTGACTCTATTCGCGACAAGTTCGAGATTCCATTTCTAATCCACCATGACGATCTCTCGATGCTCGAGTCTATGCAGAGCCGTGTTCACCAGATTCTGGGTTTCAGCGTCCCGCCGCCACCTAAGGTGGATCGGTTTCTCAAGGACGGAGAATCGATAGCCTTTGGAGAGGACCGGGTGAAAGTGATTCACACCCCGGGACACTCTCCTGGGAGCATCAGCCTAGCCGGTCAAGGCTTTGTCCTAACCGGGGACGCACTGTTCAACCAATCGATCGGACGAACCGACCTTCCAGGAGGCGACCTCGACACGCTACTACGGTCTATAACCAAGCGCTTGTTCACCCTAGATGACGATACCATCGTGTATCCCGGTCATGGACAAGAGACAAGCATAGGTGACGAAAAACAAGCCAACCCCTTTGTGGGTCGAGTCTCCAAACTCATTCCCTAGGATCCCACAGCAAAATCCCAAGGATACCCGCAGAATAGAAAGGAGTCTGGCCATTGAAGAAGGCTCTAGATGGTCCACAGACCGCTTCAAGAGCGATTAGGATTATTTACCGCAATAACCCTCTAGATTGTATGAAGAAATCCGAAGAAGAATGGAAGAAACAGCTGGACACAGAAACCTATCAAGTTTTGAGAAAGAAAGCCACCGAACGACCCTTTACAGGAAAACACCTCCACAACAAAGAGGAGGGGATGTATCTCTGCGCTGGATGCGGAGCACCACTATTCTCTTCTGATACAAAGTTTGACTCGGGAACAGGCTGGCCCAGCTTCTGGACCCCAGTAGAAAAGGAGAATGTTGAAGAAAAATCCGATCGCAGCCTTTTCATGAAAAGGGTCGAGATTCTATGCAAGAAATGCGGCGGTCATCTAGGCCACGTTTTCGAGGACGGTCCCCAGCCTACGGGACTACGGTACTGCGTTAACTCACTCTCTCTAAACTTCAAGAAAACTGATGAGAAGGGCGCATCAACCGAGCCCAAAGCATAATCGACCCCCCGTTTTTTGGGACCGGCAAGCGACGTGTGGGAAATTGATTCTAGCGCAAGCTACCGTTAGAGATATGAACGCGTTAGTCCGTGAACGCTTAGACAGTTCCTCACAATAACAGGTGGGAGAATAGATGGCTGGACTAGATGTTGTAATCGTCGCATCATTCCTCCTGGCTTTCAAAGCCATCCTAATAGAGGGAAGCGAGGTCGCGATCCTCTCTCTTGCCACAATCAAGCAGATCGGCCGAAGGAATGTCTTCCTCGGCGTCGCCCTCGGCAGCCTAGGGTCTGTCGTCACGTTTGTAATCGTCGAACAAGCCTTCCTTGCACTAAAGACGGTCTCCGATGCTCTGATTAACCTGATACCGGGTGTAGTCATACTCTACTTTTCCTATCGGTTTCTGCGAGGCTTCGTCAAGTACTATTTCCGAGGCAAATCGTTCAGAGCAAAGATGGAAAAATGGAGCGACGAAGTCGTTGAAAAAGACCGGAAGCACAACGAAGGCCTCACGACAACAGAAGGCCAAATACCTTTCTCGATCCGAAACTCGCTACCGGTTTTCAGCATCACAATGACGGAAGGATTTGAAGCAAGCCTTATCCTCGCGGCAGCCGGAGCCTTCAACATAGAATGGACACTCGTAGGCGCGCTAGCCAGCCTAATCCTCCTAATTGTCGTGTGCGCGTTCTCCTATGATTACCTGATGCAGGTTCCAAGATGGCTGCTAGATCTCATCGCAGGCATGGTCCTCCTCTCGTTCGGTTCTTACTTCTTCATATCAGGAATCCTGATCGCAACAGGGGTAATCTCCTGACAGGAGACCCTTGCGGGCTTTTTGTGAGCCCCTTAGCAAGAGGGGCAGATGAGTCCTGTTTCCAGTTAGCCGGCTGAATCTGCTAGCCTCGGTCCAAGCGCTTCCCGGAGACCTTCGGCTGCTCTTTCTCTCATTGTTCCTCTGGACCTTCGGGTTAGGACTCTACAACTACATCTGGCCACTTTGTTGATCATAGGCTGGGTAATGAGCATACCACCCCCGCTCATGTACTATTTCGCGAGAACCTGGACTGACGTAATTCCCGGAATAGTCCTGTTTCAAGTATCAGGGTTCAATGTACCAGCATTCAACGCCTACATCGCAGGAGCCGCCGACGGAGCAAAATCCGCGTCCAACTTCGGCATAACTTGGGCATCCGCACCGCTTGGAATAGTCTTTTCACCTCTCGTCGGAAGCGTTCTACTGAATTGGATCTCAGTAAGAAGTATCTTCATACTTACATTCGTGATCTTCTCCATCTCAACCATAGTTCTCTTCTTCATGAAGCCGCAGCCTCCACTAGAAAGCGATGCTAAGTCACCTCGACTCGAATTCCCAAGATCACGTCGAGAAGGATCGCTCCTTCTCTATCTAGCCGGAGCAGCGCTCGCCTGGAGCGTAGCTTCGCCCTTCATCCCCCTCTACTTCCAAGATGCTCTCAGCATAGGCCCCTCGATCATACTGCTTCTAGGTGCGCTGCAGTCTCTAGGTGCCGCCATTTTCGCCATACTACTAGGTAGGAGAGCGGATACAAGAAGCCAGGGCGGAACCATGGCTCTCGGTCTTCTCTTGTCTGCAACAGGTCTTATCGGAATTGTTCTGACGAGAAACCTCTTGCTCGCGTTTCCAATGGTCTTCCTCATCGGAAGCGCCAGATCCCCGAGCCTCATTGCCTACTCCATTCTCTCGACCGTGCGGAAAGGAGCGTCGAGAGCAGGACAGTACGGGTTCTATCTGACAATGGAAAGCCTGGGATTTGTACTTGGATCTTACCTAGGCGGGTTACTGTACACTCTGACCCCAATCAGCATTTTCTACACAACCTCAACATCGTTCGTCGCCCTTGCAATCCTAGCCTGGTTGAGCTTCCGGCATAAGCCAGAATCCTCGCCGTCAAGACAATAAGAACAGAAGGATTAGTTTTGTCGCAAGACTCAAAGTTCCACTCGCTAGATTTGGTTCGCTATCGCTTTTTCCCATAGACTGCATAGACGATTCCCTGGGTTAGTGGAACAGGTCTAGTGTCAGGCAGTCCTATCTCGGCCATGAGAGTGGCGATCTGATTTCCAGTTCGGGACTTGAGTATGGAACGGCCGAGATATGATAGGGTTCTTCCCCAAGCTTGGGAGACAATTCTTCCGAAAATGGGGAACAGTCCTAGGAGGTAATCGTAGTAGAATAATCGAAAGACCCTGTTCGGCGGTCTCGCAAAATCGAGAGAGATTACAACACCGCCGGGTATTGTCGTCCTAGCCATCTCCCTGAATGTCGATCGCGCGTCGGAGACGTTTCTAAGCGCAAGGCTGATCGAAGCGGACCTGAAACAATCGTCCCTGAATGGCAAGTTCTCAGCGCGCGCCAAAACCCACTCAGTTCTTCCGGACAGCCTCTTCCGCCTCAGCCGTTCCTTCGCAGTTTGCAACATCGAGAGAGTCAAATCGACACCGACTACCAAGCCATTGTTGGAGACCGCGTTCGCAAAATCTGCTGCCAATAGGCCGGTACCGGTAGCCACATCGAGTACTACGCTGTCGGGGCGAGGCATAGCACGTTCAACCACGTAAGCTCTCCATTTTCTGTCCTGGCCGAAGCTGAGGAGTCCTAAGAGTAAGTCATATTCCAGCGGAACCTTGGAGAATAGGCTACGGACGTACCGGGCCTTAGAATCGTACACGGTCTACGCGACTGTCGGGTGCGCTTTCCTGGCCTCAGCTCGAGTGAGAGCATAGCCAACCGCGCCAATACCCACAACCACAATGACCATGAGAATGACGACAGGGACAAGCTCCAAGGACAAAGTCGCAACGTACCATATGGCTCCCAGGAAAGCGACCATGCCTCCCCAAGCAAGAATCATTGAGCGAGGAGGGGCATAACGATCATCAGGACCATGCACGACGAAGGCCGCTACGATAAGCCAAGCCCCGAACACCAAGAAGATCAGTGGTATACCCGTGGACAGATTAAGGCCGCCAACCCCGACGAGGGAAAGAAGCATCACGATTCCGAACACTATCAGGAACACTCCGCCGTTGAGCGGAGCCCACGGAACCCGAATCATCTTTAATCCAGTTGAACGCGTTGGTGTTCCGGTTTATAGTTCTATTGTAATCGCCAAGATGAGGACCGGGTCGCTCTTTCTCAGACGTGATCGTAAGCGTTGTTCTGCTGGAAGTTTCCAGAGCTCATATCCTGCTCGATCTCTCTAAGCATAAGGATCCTCTTGTAGGTCGGCGGGTGTGTCATGAAGAGCTGAGCCGCTTTCCGCCAGTTGGATTTTGACTCCGCTTCCATGGCCGTTTCTAGCTCTCGTTCGCTTAGGACGCCATCCTTGTCGAGATCATATTTCGATTTCTGGTCCATGATGCCTGCGACGTCTTGTTTTGCTTGGGCAGGGTCTTCGATAAAGAAGGCTCGGGCTCCGTGAGGTTCGCCTGGCGCGATGGACAGGCCGTAGGCGATCTTTGTGAGGGCGCTCTCCAGTTCTCTCGGTTGCTGGGTGAGAAAAGCTGAGTACGCGTCTGCATAGCTCTCCCGCAGACGGGTCAATCGTAATGCGAGGAGGGTGGTGAGAATGTAGACGGCATAGGCTGCGACAGCGACTATAATCAAGAGTCCGGCACTGTTGTTCTTGTTGCTGCGACCGCTGTAACCGCTGGCAATGCCGCCCCAGAGAACCGACCGGGCGATAATATACGCGACCAGAGGAAGGGCACTTATCATTGTTACTACGATAAAGTCGCGATGTTTCACATGACCTAGCTCATGTCCTATGACTCCTTCGATCTCATTCTCGTCCAGACGTTGAAGCAGGCCCTGGTGAACTGCAAGCGTAGCGCTCTTGCGGGTGCGACCGAACACGAACGCATTTGGAGTCGGGTCTGGGGAGACGGCGAGCCGAGGCATAGGAATACCTGACTTCGAGGCGAGCTGGCTCACTTTCGCTTCAAGCCATTGATTCTCCCCCGGAGCCAAATAATGCAAACGACTCGTAGCTCGAACGATTAACGGACCTATCAGGTACTGAAGCAGTATTATGAAGAAAGCACCAACTAGACCAAGCACTAGTCCGGTGACAGGGTCGAGAAAGAAGGCGGAAATGACGAACAAAAGGCCGAGGGATATGGCGAAGACTAGAATTATGGTAAAACCCATTGTACGCTTGAGAGCACCGAGTCCAGCCAATTCTTCTTCCCTAGCGTTAGAGAGCTTAATTCGGCCTTCATTAATTCTATCCTAGAACAATCGGGGAAAGAACCATTGTCGGACGTTGTCTCAGAGATAAAATGCAAGAACTGCGGCGCGCCTCTGAGCGTTAACCCTGGAGAGATCGTCTCGACTTGCCGCTACTGCGGCTACACTGCGGTAGTCGGAGCGAACGAACCGTTTCAACTAGAACACAGTCTCGTCCTCAACAATAACAATGCTGCGAGTATCGAGAACGCTCTTCGCGACTGGATGAGGGAGGGGTTCATGAAACCCGGAGACCTCGCGAAGAAGAGCAAGATTTTGACCTTGGAGTTGCGGTATCTTCCATTCTGGCTGGTCCCGATGGATGCGACGAGCGCATACGAGGGAGTTCTGGAGAGGGTCTCACCGCCTTCGCCGAGAAAGGGCGTGATAGACAGGGATTATGATTGGCTGGTGTTGGGAAGAAAAGGAGCGCAGTTTCCGACACGGGACTATACTGTCCCGGATACTGGGAAGATCCCTTTCGATTTCAAGAGAATAGATTCCGGGGCGAAGTTCCTCAACAGCGAGATGACCAGTGAGGAGGCTGTTCAGCACGCTAGGGATGAGGTAGAGGCGAACCAGAGGTTCTTGGCTAAACAGGAGGTGGACCAGGTAACGTCCTTCAATACTAATTTCAAGGTTGATAGGCCGACGTACATTCACGCACCGATCTGGTTCAGCACCTACGAGTACAAGGGCCGAAGCTACAACGCACTCTTGGACGGAAGCTCGGGAGCAGTTCTGCGGGCGGACATTCCACAGACGGATTTCAAGATGATCTGAGGCTCTGCGTGAAACACGGATTGATTCCTGTCTTGTGATTGATCGTGCTCGGAAAAATCAAATTTGTCCGCGAAAACAGCTTTCGCTACGAAACGGACTTCGCAGAAGTACACTGTTATGCGTCACGAAAATGCTCTATTGCTCATGATTACGAATAAGGGCTCTCGAAGAACCCATACCAGGCGGGGTTCGATTACTCCGCTCCTGCTTTGCCAGATGCTTGAAACGTACCCCTTTTAGCCGAATCGGTCGCTGTCTGGCACTGATTCCGGGCGAGTCTGGCCGTTCCGGGCTTAGTCTGGTCTTGGATGTTATGGCGAGGACTCGCGATTTTCTCGGCAAGGTCTGAACGATTATCGACGAAAGTTCAGGAGCGGTACGGAGCTTGTCTAGAGTTCCAAATCTCCTGTCGTCTCCCAGCAAGCCCTCCCTGTAAAGTGGAAAGAGGCGTTAACTTTGGGTCAAGAAAGCTAGAACCAATTTAGTATTCTCATTACCCGAGCGTCACAAAAAACATATATCTAAAAATCACTAACAGTGTTTTTGCGATTGGAAATCCCTGACACGTGGAATATTTTCCTCGCAATCCCAGCTTTCGGCATACTTATCTGGTTTCTTTTCTGGGCAACAGCAACATTCCAGATACTGGGCTACATCATATTTCTAGGAATCATAGTTCTCATACTCTATCTGAAGCATCCACGTCGAAAAGAACCAGAGGAACTAGACGATCATCTTCCCTTTGATAGATGGGAGATGGGTCAGGAGAAAGTCATTGCTATGCTCAGGAAGGTGGGTGATAAAGAGAAACGTGGAAAACCAGATTAGTATTGATGCGCCCGAAATTGATTGCCCCTGCCTGTTGGAGGGCCCCGATGATGGACAACCGCTATGACTGGTTTGATGTCTGCAAACAATAAAGCCTGACTGTTTTTCTCGCGCGTAGCATGTAACTCAATCCACGAACTCAAACTCGCTGTGCGCTTCGGGAACAAGATGCGTATTGCGACGAAGACGCCCGGATCCAGTTAGAAAGATTCCCAGGTCCTAGAGAAACACACATTCACACACATATCTCGATTTCACTTTTCCTACACGATACTGTTCCAAACCTCTTAAGAATAATAGCTGAACAGCCAATCATCGTCTTATCTTGCCAGAAGCAGGTTACGTCTCTCTCTGGGTCCCTGGGCATCAGACAGGAAGAATCGTGAAGACAGCTCTAGCATCAGCTCTAATTCTCCTTACAGTTCTGGGATCCCTTGGCACAGTGCTGCCCGGAATAGTTCAGGCGCTAGCCTCGTGGTCATCGCCGTCGACTGCAGCCCAGAATCAGCAGTGCCTGCTAGCGCTGTCAAATGCTACGCCACCGTCACCTAGCTGCCCACTGCCGGGTTCGGGATCGGACCGCCCCTTGCATGTGGGCGCAGATGCGGTGCCGAATCTCTCCTTACCCCACATCATACTTTCCAGCGTCGACAATCTCATCGGCGCTGGCGGAGTTGTCCAAACCTCCCCGGACAATATTACAATCTATAACTTGGCGGTCAAAATGAGGCTTAGGGGCGGCGTTCTTCCCCATGACGAACTCTTAGGTCCAGGACTGAGAGCCCTCAGCTCCTACTCTTCCTGGGACATTGAAGCGAACCAGACGGGCCACTGGACGCGTCTGATTCCAGTCTCAAACAACTTTACCGTTATCGGCACCAACACCACAGGCACCTATGTTGAGAGAACGATGAACGTTGCAAATCCCCTGTACTCAGGGGAGTTGAGGATTGTCTACAAAGCTACATCCGCGGGACCTCTGAAATATGACCTAGCCTTCACCGCTGGGGACGCGGGACGCTATAGGCTCACCTACACGTGGCGGAACGTTACGGGCATTCATAGTCTATCGACGCCTTCTAAACGGTTTACAGTGGGTTATGGTCTCTCCAATTATACGCTGTCGTGGGGAGACGTTCCACCTTCTCTGAACGCCACTACAGACATTACGCAGGATCGTTTCTCCTTGATCATCGACTTAGGACCGATGAGCGTCGGGTCCCAGGTGAAAGTCGACCCTAGCGTCGTATCAAGCGGCCAGCCTACGGCAACCTCCTACACATTTCAGCGGAAGGTCTTCTACGAACCTAAAGGGGGCAACTATTTCGTGTTCTACTACAACGGCCTTTCAACAGTCTATAGGTCCTCACACGACGGTACCAGTAACAGTTGGTCAGCCCCCCAGCCAATGCCACAAGGCTGGCCTGCATACAACGACACGCCTTCATCCTCCCCATTCGTATGGAACCAAGGACAAATAGTTGCAGTGGCCGCTGGCAGCACTATCCAGACGACAACTGCATGCCCCACCGCGCCCTGTCGTGGGCTGAGCACTGTCTCGCTCTACTACGCTTGGGGAAACATCATAGGACCGAACATAAACTGGACAGTGAACCCAGCAACAGGAACCCAAGTCTTCACTCCCGTCCCCCTTGCAAGATGGTGTTCCAACAGCGGTGCGGCTTCATGCACGCTCACTCTGGGCATAAGGCATGTCTCCCTCGCTGTAGCCCCCGATGGGACTCCGGCTTTCTCTTTCAACTTCTACGCAAACGGCCCCATAATTTCCGGAGAAGGAGATGGCATCTGTCAACGAGACTCGTCGATCGAGAGCGATGTAGCAGTCGCTTACAAAGGAGGGATTGGATTTGCAGGCTGTGAGAGCGATTTAACGCCCCTCCGCTCGACGATTTTCCTGGCAGACTCTCAGGGAGATTTGCGAATAGTCTACCAAGATCATTCCGGCTCAACAATGCAGCTTAAGACGAGGTCCGTAGGAGGGACTCAAATTGATACCAACCAACTCTCGACCGTAGCCGACACTTACATAACAGCGTCCTCCACCTCCTACAACGACAACTTTGGAACCCTCAGCTATCTGCATCTCGCGGCGCCCGAGCCAGGGACTTCGTTCGAGTCGGATGCGCTTGTCCAGTTCCAGCCTCTCCCCCAAGGCATACTGCTCAAGAACGCAAACCTCATCTTCACAGTGAACCAGACGGGACAGGGCATCGATAATTTCTACGCGGCTGAGCCTAGTTCACCGTGGGACGAATACCGCACCACGTGGAACACCTTTTGGGCGAGCGGACAAGGGGTCTTGCGTGGGTCCGTATCTGCAACTCCAAACATGACCCTGACAAATCTTGCCAAGAACCAGCAGTTCGTTCTTGACGTGTCGAGTCAGCTTAAAGGCGTGACTTTTGGAAGCTGGTCTGACCACGGTCTATTTGTTGGTATGGGCTCCAGCATAGCATACCTCCCGCCGACTCTGAATCTTGACTCTCGCGAGTCAGGCAGCAGCGTCAGTCCAAAACTCTCAGCGTCCTATGTCTGTTGCATCGGACCCCCCGAAGTCTTGGAGACCAACGAGGATTCGGGAGGACAGTTCTCTGTCGCTGTAGATGCAAACTACGGGGCCCATGTAGTTTTTCAGAGTGGGACGAATGGCAACGTAAGTTATGCCTATCGGCCAGCGGACGGGTCATCATGGGCCTTCACTCCAACTCTGTTTGCGTTCTCTATGAGTGACCCCGCTGTAACCGTGGACTATTCTACGAACGATATCTATGTTTTCGTGGTATGGACGCCATTTGCGAATGCTGCCTCTGTAATATTGATGAAGCACAAGGGCCTCCTCCAAAACTGGAACGACGTTTCGGCTGTCCCTGCCGCATCGCCTTACTACCCCATCGAATTGGGGTCCAACATGCAATCCATCAGCGGAACAAACTCCAGTTGGGTGTCTATCATCTGGACAAACTCACAGTCTCCATATAACCTGTATTTTGAATCGATTCCCATCCAGACAGTCTGGTCCCCCTTCGCGTCTCCATCAGACCCTTGGGATGGATACGGGATTGCACCTTACGCGCAATATTTCCAGAATCTGGGAGAATATGTTTCCACCAGCACTGGCCTACTGTCGATTCGTCAAACCGCTCTCAGCCTCCCGGGCCGCGGCGTGAATCTCGACATAACTCTCGTGTATACCGAGCCTTACATCTTTTTTAACGGACAACCCGACAATTTTGAGCCCTACCCTTGGGCCCCCTTGGGCAATGGTTGGCAACTCAACTTTCCCTGGATGAGCGCCACTAACGGTCCACGACACATCCACCTCTGGGATGGCGAGGGCTATAGCATACCCTCCAGCTTCTGGAGCGGCAACTCGGGTAGTTTCGAAACCCATCAAGGAGAGCAGTTCCGGATGGTAAGGAACACTACAGACGTAGTACTCTATGCAAAGAGCGGCGAATCATTTCGGTTCGACCCCTCCAGTCATGCGCTTACACGAATCATGGACCTTTCAGGGAACAACATCACGTTCACCTACTCAAACAATCAAATCTCTACGATTACCGATACGGTGGGCAGAACCTTTCTTTTCTGCTACACCAACAATCAACTCGCGAGAATAGACCAGGCATCAGGAGGATGCAACAGCGAAGCTCTACTGCAAAGGATCGGCTTTGTATACTCTTCATCTGGCTTTAACGTCACTGACCCAGCTGGGAGAACCACTAGCTACCAGTATCTAACTCAATCGTCTAGGATGCTAATTTCTAGAACAACCTATCCTACAAAGTGGTACACAAGCTACGCGTATTCACCTACGAGCGTTGGAACCGATGGCCAAACCTATCGAATAACTAACCAAACCGTAGTTACATCATTGGGCTCAATTGTGAAACAATTCCTGTACGTCTACAATGACGCTCCAAGCGGCCAGGTGAACAGTTCAACCGTCACAGCCTACAACGGAACACAGCCATTCAGCTACAGCGACTACGCTTTTTCCTTCGCAGGCGTTACTTGGAACGTCTCAGACGCAGGTCACCACCTTGTTCGGGGAGCACAGGAAGTCTTTGGAGTGGGCGGGCAGGTCGTCAAGGAAACAATTCTTGTTGCTGGGTCAGGGCTCTTAGGTAGCTATACGAACTACTACAGCTACGACCTATGGGGCAACTTGATCTACAGCCGCAGGACAATTACTTCTAACTCGTACCACGAGAGCTTCAATGCCTACTACAACGGCGGCGTATTGCCCGGCTTCAACGTATTCCAGGAATCGTTCAGCCAGAACCAAGGAAACTCGCCTGATAATCTATGGGCGATCGGACAGGGAAACTGGATGGCCGAGAATGGAGTCTACAACGAAACCAGTAACCCGGGAGCTCAAACTGGTTCGTTCGTCTGGTCCGACATCGGGGTCACAAATGTCACGGTCCAGGCAAGCGTAGTTTTAACCAGCCCAGTCTCGGCCCTGGACCAAAGAATCGGATTATTCACCCACTACGACGCGACTGCAGGGCATAAGTGGGCGCTCGTCATTCACTCTTTTGGGAGCACGCCCTATCTGGAGCTGCTGGACGATCCCGTGGCTGGCCCAAGCGACCTTGGATGGCTTGGAAATTCTCAGAACAGTGCCAGGGCTTACTGCCCCCTCAACTATGGTGTTCCGTACAACTTCACTCTAGCAACCCGTGGATATGCGGCGAACGGAACCGCAACGTTTCCCGGTCAGACCTCTCCCTGCAACGTACGAGGTACGTTTTCGTCTTCCAGACCAGCATTGGCAACCAAGTCCGGGCTGTACTCCTTGGGCTACAATGCGCTGTACGACAACTTCACCGCAACCACTCTCAACCCATTCATGAAGACTCTCAGCTTCTCCAACTCCTTTGGAAGAGGCCGAGCTCCCGGTGGGAACCTTCACACCGCATTGGCCGGCACGGCTGAATTCCAGAATGGAACAAATTCCGCTCCCATCGAGACATACTACAGCTATAACACATGGGGAGGCCTGACCCAAACTCAGAGGCTCAGCCCCGCGACGGGACAATGGCTGGTCACATCCAGAACCTATGATCCCTATGAAAACCCCAGCCAAGTGACAGACGCCAGAGGTAACGTGACCCTCTACGGGTATTCCCCCAATTACAGGTCGGCCTTCCTGACAAGCGAGGACCAGACGCTCGTCCCCGGGTCAACGCTGATTTCGAGACGTTACAGTTACGACCTGACAATGGGAACGATGCTGTCCAGCGTGGACCCGAACGGATACAACACAAGCTACACGTACGACATTCTAGGACGCATGACCAGTATCAGATACCAGACAGGTGATTATGCAACCTACGCTTACAACGACCCAGCCAATCTTGTCAATATGACCAATGAGAATGGCTGGAGGACTCAGCAGAGATATGACGGGCTAGGCCGCCTCTCAGCCGTCGAGCGGTTTCGGAACAACTCGCCGTACTCCTTTGAGACTTACACGTACAACTTGCAGGACAAGACAGTCACCGAAACTGACCCGGTGGGCAACCGGGTCAACTACCAGTACGACGCCTTAGGCAGAACTACGCTTGTAACGAAGCCTGACCTCAACACCACGTCCCTAGCCTACGACGACCTGGATTCGTGGGTTCGCGCCACAGACGAGAACGGAGTCAGCAAGTGCAGTGTATTCGACAGGGCGGGCAGACTTGTGAGTATTGTCGAGAACGCAGACTTTCTCTGCAGAGGCATTGTTACCAGTTATTACTACGACGAGTCCGGGAACCTGCGAAGGCTAGTACCCTCTAACACAAACTACTTCGCCAACCCTGGATTTGAGATGGGAAGCTTCAGCGGCTGGACGGAGACAGGGTTGGTGATAAGCGATGCCTTCTACTCCGGTCAGAGACATTCGGGGCGGTTCTCGGCCCAAGCCCCGAACAATTTCAATGGGTGCTCCCCTGATGCGTTCACCCTGCAACAGAACTTTCCCTTCCCCATCCCAGCCAGCCAGGTTAAGACTCTGGGGTTCTGGTACTACGGTGGAAGTTTTCCCACCCCTGACGCAGCCAAAGTGCTCTACTCTGACGGGACCTACGCTCAAACATCTTTACCCGCCAATAGTGCCTGGACCTTCATCAGCCTCAGCCTCGACCGCTCGAAGCAGATAACCGGCGTGTTAGTCTTTCGACCCGTTGCGACCTGCTACAGCATCTTTCTCGACGATTTCGTACTCAGCCTCTCCCAGTCCACCAGCTATTCCTACGACAATCTCAACAGGCTAACCAGGACAGGCTATCCGGATGGGACATCTGAAATCTATGGATACGATAACAGCGGCAACCTTGTTCAGAAAACAGATCGCAATATTGTTCAAACTTCCTACTCCTACGATTCTCTCAACAGACCCCTCACGATCACCTATCACGGCCCAACCGTAACTACTGACCAGTACAGCTATGACCACAATGGTAACCTGCTTCAGTTACAGAGCCAGAACGCAACGCTAACCTACACTTACGACTCGAGGAACAGGGTGGTCTGCGAAACTTACTTCATCAACGGCGCCGCCATCTCAGGCGGTCCATGTGGTAATGGCGGGGGTGGGGGAAGCGTGGCTGCTGGAACGCTCATCACGCTCGCCGACCGCACCCAGGTTCCGGTTCAGAACCTCCACGTAGGTGACAGTCTTCTTTCCTACAACATCACTACCGGCACCTATGTGGTCTCGACGATTACAAGCCTCGTCGCGGTTGAGACGACGAACATGCTCGTGATCAAGACAATGGACCCGCTGCCCTTGATGGTGGACAATGCTACTGCCCAGAAACTCTGGGTCCGACAAGCGGACGGAACAACCAGCTGGCTCTCCGTCACCATGCTACGGATAGGCGATTCGCTCTTCAACGCCTTCGACCAGCAGTGGACCCTAGTGACGAGTATCCAGAATGCACCAAACGGGCTCCACATGATGTTCGACATATACACCACCAAGCCCTATGATTATATTGCCAACGGATACCTTGACCCTCCCAAGACGCCGCAGAGCCCAAAGCCAGGCCCCACTCTCGTCTCTCCTTCGTCGACTCCCGGCGGGGTATACGGTGCCGGCTACACTTTCGCCTACCGGTACAGTGGCGAGACCCTCCAAAGCCTCACCTACAACGATTTCATGGCTGCGAACTACTTCTATGATGACCTGGGACGAATACTCAACGTCACCGTCCCAAACACCACCGCCTCAGCCAGCTTCAGCTACTACACCAACGACCAGGTCAAGGGCATAGCCTATGGTAACGGGCTCATGCTGAACTATACGTACGACAGCGATTCTAGACCTGTAACCGTCAAACTGTCAACCCCATCCCTGCTCAGTCTGAGCTACCGGTACAACAAGACTGGGACAGTCGCAAGCGTGACAGGGACGGTTAACAGTGTTTCAGTGAGCGAGCAGTACCGATACGACCCTCTCGGACGCTTGACCAACGCAACCCTCGCTAGTGGGAGCGGAAAGACCGCCTCGACCACGAGCCTCTGGTACCAGTACGACAACCTCGGGAACAGAGTATGGCAGGGGCTGAACAGTACGGCAACCGGCTACAAGTGGACAACAACCAGCTACGGTTACAACCCAGCGAACAACGAGCTTACAAACGCGACCAACACCGGCACAGCGACCCGTTACGGCTATGATTCAGACGGCAACCTACGGACGAACAACGTCACGTCCGGAGGGACTACTACTCACTGGACATACACGTGGGACGTACGGGGCGATCTCTTGAAGGCGGCGAACGATGGGGGAGTTCAAGGCTACTATGCTTACGATGGTCTTGGACGACGTGTCGAGGCGAAGGAGGCCAGTTCCATACTCTTCTACGCATACGCGGGAACGGAGACGCTGGGGGAGCACACCACAGGCGGAGCCGACACCGACTACGTCTACGCCAACGGACAACGACTCGCCAAGATCACATCATACAGCACAGGCAGCCCTGCAGTAGACTACTACCACAACGACGCATTAGGGAGCACCCGCCTCGTCACCAGCTCCCCCTACGTCAGCTCGTCCAAGAGTGTTCTGTTCAGCGACAGCTACCAGCCCTACGGCCAGGACAACGTCGCATCCGGGACCGAGACGTACAAGTTCACAGGCAAACCCTACAGTTCAGCGACAGGTTTGTACTATGACTATGTTCGTTGGTATGACCCGTCCATTGGCCGCTTCATAAGCGCCGATCGAGTTGCCGGTTATCGTCGGGACCCACAGAGCCTCAACCCCTACGTCTACGTAGAGAACTCTCCAACGAACAGCGTTGACCCGTCAGGGCTCGACTGC
>WNGM01002391.1_pt1 | contig 17055 bp, 15 predicted proteins | sample 5400571 | NCBI WGS metagenome assembly WNGM01 (sample SAMN13153378, study PRJNA577476) | soil metagenome | isolation source: 100 cm soil or saprolite under Garry oak tree replicate 2 | place: USA:California | collected 2016-06-15 | reverse complement strand
GCACCACCAACTCGGTGGTGCCGATGGCCAAGGTGCTGCTGGACGCCTTCGGCATCGAGCGGGGCTTCATGACCACGGTGCACGCCTACACCAACGACCAGGTCATCCTCGACTTCCCGCACAAGGACCTGCGCCGCGCGCGCTCGGCCGCCCGTAACGTCATCCCCACCACGACCGGGGCCGCCAAGGCCGCCAGCCTGGCCATCCCCGAGCTCAAGGGCAAGCTCGACGGCATCTCGCTGCGGGTCCCTGTCGAGGACGGCTCGCTCACCGACCTGGCCGTCGTGCTCGGCCGCGAGGTGGCCGTCGACGAGGTCAACGACGCCTTCAAGCAGGCGGCCGAGGGCCCGCTCCAGGGGATCATCCGCTACTGCACCGACCCGATCGTGTCCTCGGACATCATCGGCGACCCGCACTCGTGCATCTTCGACAGCCTCTTGACACAGGCCAACGGCAACCTGGTCAAGGCGTTCGGCTGGTACGACAACGAGTGGGGCTACTCGAACCGGCTGGTCGACCTCGCCGCGCTGGTCGGCGGCCAGCTCAGGTAGGGCCGCCGGATGCCGCTTTCGCTGCGGACGGTCGATGCGGCCCAGGCCGACGGGCGGCGGGTGCTGGTCCGCAACGACTTCAACGTGCCGCTGGACGATCGGGGCCGGGTCACCGACGACCTGCGGGTGCGCGCATCGCTGCCGACCCTGCGCAACCTGGTCGAGCGGCGCGCCAGGGTGATCTGCTGCTCGCACCTCGGCCGGCCCAAGGGCAAGCGGGTCGACAAGTACTCGCTGGAGCCGGTCGCCGCCGTGCTCGGGGACCTGCTCGGGCTCCCGGTCGGCTTCGTCGACGACGTCGCCGGCGACCAGGCCGCCCGGGCCGCCGAGGAGCTGGCGCCAGGCCAGGTCCTGCTGCTCCAGAACCTGCGCTTCGAGCCCGGGGAGGAGGCCAACGATCCCGCCTTCGCCGAGCGCCTGGCCGCCCTGGCCGAGCTGTACGTCGACGACGCCTTCGGGGCCGCCCATCGCGCCCACGCCTCGGTCGTCGGCGTGGCCGAGCGCCTGCCCGCCTACGCCGGCTTCCTGCTGGCCAGCGAAGTCAAGGAGCTGTCCCGGCTGCTGGAGGGGCCCGCCTCGCCGTTCGTGGCGGTGCTCGGCGGCAGCAAGGTCTCCGACAAGCTGGCGGTGTTGTCGAACCTGCTCGGCCGCGTGGACACGCTGGTCATCGGCGGCGGCATGTGCTTCACCTTCCTGGCGGCACAGGGTCACGGCGTGGGCGACTCGCTGTTCGAGCCCGACCAGGTCGACGCCGTCCGCGACCTGATGGCCAGGGCCGAGCGCGAGGGCAAGGGCATCCTGCTGCCGACCGACGTGGTGGTCGCCGACGCCTTCGCCGAGGACGCCGAGCACCGCACCGTGCCGGCCAGCGGCATCGACAGCGGGTGGCGGGGCCTGGACATCGGCCCCGACACCGCGGCGGCCTTCGCGGAGGCCGTGCTCCAGGCCAGGACGGTCTTCTGGAACGGGCCGATGGGCGTGTTCGAATGGCCGGCCTTCGAGGCCGGCACCAGGACCGTCGCCGAGGCGGTCGCCTCCACCGACGCCTATACGGTCGTCGGCGGCGGCGACTCGGCCGCCGCGCTCGCCCAGTTCGGCCTCGCCGAGAAGGTCGACCACCTGTCCACCGGCGGCGGCGCCAGCCTCGAGCTGCTCGAAGGCAGGACGCTGCCCGGCGTCAGCGTCCTGGCCGGGTCCTCTGATGCGCGCCAGTAGCATGCCAACGCCGACGCCGTCCACCCATGACGCCAAGGAGCTGACCCCGTGGCCCGCCGACCGCTGATCGCCGGCAACTGGAAGATGCACAAGAACCACCTCGAGGCCGTCCAGCTCACCCAGAAGACGGCCTGGGCGCTGACCAGCGATGACACCGAGGCGGTCGAGGTGGTGGTGTGCCCGCCGTTCACCGCGCTGCGCAGTGTCGGCACGCTGATCGAAGGGGACCGGCTGGCCATCCGGCTCGGCGCCCAGGACTGCCATCCCGAGCCGCAGGGCGCCTATACCGGCGAGGTCTCCGCGCCGATGCTGGCCAAGCTCGCCTGCGGCTACGTGATCGTCGGGCATTCGGAGCGCCGCCAGTACTTCGGCGAGAGCGACGAGCTGGTCAGCCGCAAGGCGAGGGCGGTCCTGGCCAGCGACATGACCCCGATCGTCTGCGTCGGCGAGTCGCTGGAGCAGCGCGAGGCCGGGCAGACCGCCGAGGTCGTCCAGGGGCAGATCCGGGGCTCCCTGGCCGGGCTCAGCGCCGAGCAGGTCAGTGGCCTGGTGGTCGCCTACGAGCCGGTCTGGGCGATCGGCACCGGCCGGGCCGCCACCTCCGGGGACGCCCAGGAGACCATCGCCCTGGTCCGTGAGACCATCGCCGAGCTCGCCGGCCACCCCGCCGCCGAGACCATCCGGATCCAGTACGGCGGCAGCGTCAAGGCCGCCAACATCAAGGACCTGATGGCCCAGCCCGACGTCGACGGCGCGCTGGTCGGCGGCGCCAGCCTCGACGCCGACGAATTCGCACTGATCGTCAAGGGAGCCGGTCGCCGTGGCCGCTGAGCGCAGGTTGCGGATCACCGGGCGCCGGGCTGCTAGACTGCGACCAGTCAATTCTCGCCCGCACAAGGATCTCGCCCGATGACTGCCCTGGTGATCGTCCTCCACGTGATCGCGTCGCTGACGCTGGTCCTGTTCATCCTGCTGCACGCCGGCCGGGGCGGCGGGCTGTCCGACATGTTCGGCGGCGGCATGGGCACCTCGCTCGGCGGCTCCACCGTCGTGGAGCGCAACCTCGACAGGCTGACCGTCGGCGCGGCAACGATCTTCGGGATCACCAGCGTGCTGCTCGCGCTGCTGCTCGCTCCCAGCGGGTAGGGTCGATGCCCCGCGGTGGGCGAGCGCGGCCACGCGCTCGCGGCCGCCTTCTCGCGTTCGTCCTCTGCTGCGCCTTCCTGACGGCCGGATGCACCCACCGGTCGAGCCGCTCGGGCGAGCCTGGCGGCGCGTCCGCCGCGCCCCGCGTCGGTGGGACCTTGCGGATCGCCCTGGTCACGCCGGGCTCCCTGGATCCCGCCCAGGCCACCAGCGCCGAGCGGCGGCTACTGGTCGGCAACCTGTTCGACAGCCTGACCACCCTGGACGCCGCCGGCACCGTCCGCCCCGCCGCCGCGGCCTCCTGGTCGAGCGACCAGACCATGCGCCACTGGCGGTTCCAGCTACGGGCCGGCGCCACCTACGCCGACGGCCGGGCTGTGCGGGCGGGGGACTTCAAGGCCGAGTGGGAGCGCCTGGCCAGCCCCAGGACCCGCCCGCGCCCGGCGTCCCCGGCGGCCCTGCTCGGGATCGTCGACGGCTACCAGGCCGTGGCGACCGGCCATGCCCGCACCATCAGCGGCATCGCCGCGCCCGACCCGGCGACGCTCCAGGTCGACCTCAGCGAGACCTTCGCCGACTTCCCCGCCCTGGTCGCCGACCCGCGGCTCTCGCCTGTCCCGCCGGACGCCGCGGCCGGCGGGGCGGCCGCCTTCGCCGCCAAGCCGCTCGGCAACGGCCCCTTCATGCTGACCAAGACCCCCAAGGGCCAGACGCTGGAGCTGGTGCGCAACCCCCACTACAGCGGCCACGCCCCCTACCTCGACCGGGTTCGCGTGCAGGTCGTCCCCGACCAGCAGACCGCATGGCTCGCCTTCCAGCACGCGCAGGTCAGCTTCGCCCCCGTCCCGCCCGACCAGGTCGCCGCCGCCAGGGCCGTCGCCGGGGCGTCCGCCGACGGCCGCCGACGGCCGGGCCTGCTCCAGGGCCCGGAGCTCGGCAGCTGGTCGCTCGGGTTCGACCTCGACGGCCAGCAGGGGAGCGACCCGCGCTGGCGGCGGGCCGTCTCGCTGGCCCTCGACCGCTCGCGCATCGCCGCCGCCTTCCAGGGCGCCGCCGCCCCCGCCGTCGGCCTCGTGCCCACCGGTGTCCCCGGCGCCCGCCAGGTCGCCTGCCCGACCTGCACCTACGATCCCGGCCAGGCCGGCGCCCTGCTCGACCTCATCGGCGCAGGCGCCCGCAAGCCCGCCGTCATGGCCATCCCCTCCACACCCTTCGACCGCCAGGCCGCCGGGATCGTCAAGGCCCAGCTCGCCCAGGTCGGGCTCCCGGTCGCCATCAAGCAGGTCGCCCCCGCAAGCGTTCTCAGCCAACAGGGCAGGGCAGGCGCCCAGCTCTTCGCCTTCGGCTGGGCCAGCGACGTTCCTCGCATGGACGCCTTCCTCGCCGCCGACCCGACCGGGTTCGAGGAAGAGGGCGTCGAGCGGCTCGTCGCCCAGGGCCGGGCCACCGCCGACCAGGCGGCCCGCACGCGGCTGTACCAGCAGGCCGAGCAGGCCACCCTTGAGGCCGTGCCCGTCGCCCCCGTGCTCGACTACCGGCACAGCGCCGTGCTCGCCCCCGGGGTCGAGGGCTTCGACCTCACCCCCTGGGGGGCCGTCGACCTCAGTGCCTGCAGCCTCGCAAACGGGTTCAAGTAGCCCGGCATGGCCCTCTGCTACAATCCCGCAGCGCCCAGCGATGGCGCCCACGTCGGAGTGGCGGAATAGGCAGACGCGCTAGGTTGAGGGCCTAGTGTCCGCAAGGACGTGGGGGTTCAAGTCCCCCCTCCGACACCATGACTGAGCTGGAGATCCGTGCTTCACCTCCTCTCGGCATCGGGGACAGGTCGTCCGGTTGACAGCGGATTGACAGCAGAGGACTCCGAGTCCTGTTGCTCGCCGTCAAGGATCAGGCGGGCGACGGCGTTGGCGGCGTCGGCATCCATCGCCTTCAGGACGTGCTGATACAGGTCCGACGTGATGGCCGTATTGGCGTGGCCGAGGCGTTGGCTCACGACCTTCACGGGGACGCCGGCCTGGAGGCTCGCCGTGGCGTAGGTGTGGCGGAGCCCGTGCAGCGTCAGGTCGGGTAAGCCGGCTTCGCGGGCCAGCCGAGCGAACATCCGCGTGAGCTGGGTCGGCCGGAGCGGCGTCCCATCCTCCCGGGTGAACACCAGGCCGTGATCCTGCCAACCCTCACCGCAGGCGAGACGCTCCTCGAGCTGCCGCGGGCGGTGAGCCTTGAGGGCTGCCACCGTCGCCGGGTCGAGCGCAATCGAGCGCCGCCCGGCTGGGGACTTTGTGCCGAGGCGGATCGTTGGCTTGCCCGCGACCGTCACCAGCCGCTGCATGACGGTCAGTTGTCCGCTCTCCAGGTCGATCGCCCGCCAGGGCAGGCCGAGCGCTTCGCTGCGGCGGAGCCCTGTCGTAGCGAGCAGCAGCCACAACGCCGCCAAGCGGTCAGCCGCCATCGCGGTGAGGAAGACACGGAGGTTCTCAGGGGTCCACACGCCACGCTCGGTCTTCTCCAGCTTCGGCGGCCGTGCCGACCGCAGGGCAGCCACGTTGCGAGTCATGAGCCCCTGATCCACTGCATCCTCAAGTGCCCGGTGGATCAGGGCATGCACGTTCTTGACGGTCTTGGGCTTGAGGCCCTGGCTCCGCCGGCCGCCGCTGGCGGCAAGCTCGGTGTAGAACGCACGAAGGTCGGTCGCGGTGAGCTGCTGCAACCGGACGTGTCCGAGCCTCGGCTTGACGTAGGCCCGAGCGTAGTGGCCATAGACCTCGTGGGTGTTCGGCTCCAGGTTGCCGGCCATAGCGGGAAGCCACTCGTCCAGGAAGGCGCCCAGCGTGAGCTTGGAGGGTTCGACCAGGGTCCCGGCGCGGTAGCCCGCGAGCGCTTCGCTCAGCGCCGCTTGCGCCTCGCGCTTGCTGCGGAAGCCACCCTTGGACCGCTGCCGCCGCTTCCCGGTAGCGGGATCGATCGCATCGAAGAACCAGGTCCAGGTGCCTCCGCGCTTGCGCGTGCCGCCCCTCATCGATCGAGCATCCTCAGTAGGGGAGCGGTGGGAACCCGCAGCTTGCGGGCCCAGCCGGAAGGTCTTGAGCTGGCCCGCCCGGGCCGCGCGGTACGCCGCCGAGCGGCTCACACCCAGCAGCTCAGCCGCCTCCTCGACACTGATTGTCGGCGGAAGCTTACTGAGCGTCACCCTGGTCCGCGTGGCCATCGGAGTCCTCCTCGGAACAAACCTTGACCATCCGGTCAGAGGCTACAAGAGGACGTGGCTGAGATCCCGCACTTTTCGTACTGGATAGTATCAGAAGTGCGGCTCAGTGCTTCACGGGGATGGCGACGCGGGGCGGATGCAGTTGGCGGGGACGAGCCGTTCTGGTCGCATTCGCCGTGGCACTACCCGAGTGGGGGAGGCCCCGCCGCAGCATTGACAGCCGAGCGCGCAAGCCGGGATGCTCACCGTTCGGATGGTGAGATCTCTCGGAGACGCGTGATGCCAGCACGGATCCTCGATCTCGACCGCGACCAACTCGCGACCCTGCGCGGCACGGAGTTGACGGCCGCCGTCGCGGCGGCCGAGGGCCGCACGATGGTGGCTGAGGTCTTCGCCGAGCGTGCCGCGCTGTCGCCGGATCCGGATGGCCGAGGCGTGCACAACATGGAGCTCATGGCGGCCTTCGGCGCCGACATCGTGGTGCTCAACATGATCGACCGCGTCTGGGACGGCCAGCGGTTCCACTTCCCCGGCACCGGTTTCTTCACCAGCCTGGCAGAGCTGGCGTCCTACATCGGCCGGCCGATCGCGGTGAACCTGGAGCCGGGCAACGTACCGGAGATCCGCCGGGCAAAGCCCGAGCACGCCAAGCGCCTGATCGACGCGGGCGCGGCGATGCTCTGCCTGACGGCCAACCCCAGCACCGATGGCAGCTACGACGGGCTGGCCAGGGCCACCGGCGAGCTGCGCGCCAGCCTCGGTGACAAGGTGGCTCTGTGGTCGGGAAAGATGCATCACGCCGGGCACCGTGAGCGGATCACCACGAAGCGGCTGACCCACTTGGTCGATGCGGGGGCGGACGGAGTGATTATCCCGCTGCCCGGCACACTGCCAGGCATCACCAAGGAGCTGGCCGCCGAGGCCGTCGCCACGGTGCAGGAAGCCGGCGCGGTAGTGATGGGCGCGATCGGTACGAGCCAAGAAGGCGCCCACACTACGGTGGTGCCGCAACTCGCGCTCAACGCCAAGGAAATCGGGGTCGATGCCCACCACATCGGCGACTGCTTCCTCCCCGGCATGGGCGACCCGGAACTGCTCTACGCCTACTCGGTCGCCATCCGCGGCCGCCGGCACACCTGGAATCGGATGGCCCTGGGCGGCCGGCGATTCCGGGAGCGCTAGCATCACGAGCTTGGAAGGCACTTGAGGCCGGAGCAACGTTCCAGCTATCGCGCTTCCAGTCGAGGTCGGGGCGGGTAGTGCCTGCGCGTGGTCCCGCAGTGGTGCGCGCTGCGGTGCGTGGTGGAGGACACACACAGCGGGCACCAGGATGGCTCGGTCACATGCCACCCTGGGGAGCGGCCCTCTTGCACGATGTGGGGTTAGGCTGCCAATTGGAGAGACTTGACACTCGATCGCCGGGCGGGGGAGATTGACGGTTATCAGAAGAGGAGGTACGTATGCGTTCGATGCGAGCCAAGCTGGCGACGCTTGCCGTTGCCGTCTTCCTGACCGTCGTCGTCGTCCTGACAATGGCATCACCCGTCTACGGACAGCCGGCTCCTCCGGGGTCTCAAGGCACACCTCCGCCCGCCGCGCCGCAGGGCTGCCACGGTTTTCATACGGTTCTCCACAAGCAATTGACCGGCGACCCGGCGCAGGGACCGGCGATTGTTGCGCAGACGCAGACCCCGCAAGGGCGAGGCGGCCTTCTCCAGGAGTTCTTAGCCGCTTTTTGCGGAGTGGGTTCCCAGGCGTAGACGGTGACCGCTTCCGGGCCGGTCGAGGTGCAGGCGCCTGCCGCACGGCCCGGTGACGACTCACTCGTGGCCTCCGGCCGAAGGCCGGCTTGAGGATGTAGAGAAAAGTCTCCCAGCTCGCTCAACAGCATGGACACGACGGAGCGGAACGCAGAGCATGCTTCGCGTCCCGCTCGTTGCATCGACTGGTCGACCTGGCTACTGGCTGGAGCTCCTGGTCGCCCTGGTCGTCGCCGTCGCCCAACGAAGGCTCGGTCCGAGCTCCTCGGCCAGGACCTCGACGGTGGAGCGGGCGCTGCCGCTGCTCATGTCTGGGTGCGGTAGCGCAGGTACACCACGCCGTTGCCGAACCGGCGCTCGTCCAGCAGTTCGAGCTGAAGCCGGACCCGGTTGGGGAGGAACTGCTTGCCGCCGCCCAGCACGACGGGCCAGACGAACAGGTGGTACTCGTCCACCAGCCCGGCGGTGATCGCATGGGCGCCGAGGGTGGGACCGCCCACGGTGAGATCACGCTCGGCTGCCGCCTTCAGGTGCCGGACCGCTTCGGGGTCGAAGTCTGGTTCGATCCGGGTCCTGGTGGTGGAGGCCGTCGCCAGCGTCCTGGAGTACACGACCTTGTCGGCCGCCTGCCAGATCTCCGCGAACTCCCGCGTACCGGGCGACTGGGCCGCGGCGGTGGGGTCGGTCTCCCAGACCTCCATCAGCTCGTACAGCCGGCGTCCGTACAGGTAGGTGCCGACCGGCCGCAACAGGTCGTTGATGAAGGAGTAGTACTCCTCGCCTGGTGCCCCCCAGTCGAACTTGCCGTCCTCGTCGGCGATGTAGCCGTCAAGGGACGCATTCATCACATAGAGCAGCTTGGCCATGGCGAGCCTTCCTCGAGGGTTGGAGCTGCGCGACCGTCCGTCAGCACCCTACCTCGCGGCTGTGTCACCGCCAGGCAACCCTCGCCGACGCTGTCTGAGCACAGGTCGTGTCCATCACCAGATATGAGCCAGATCCCCCTCCTGAATGCCTGGCCGGGCGGTCTGCTCTGCCCATGGACCCGGGGGACGGTGGACGCCGTGGCATGCCTCAAGGCCCCAGGGGCAAGTGACAGAGCCAACGAAGTCGGCCATGGATCAGGCGGCCGACCATGGGTCGCCTCGGGTACCGGGTTGGTTGGTGGAGCGCTTGCGGCTGGGGGTCGGGCATGCCAGGAACCGTCCGGCCAGATCCCTCCACCCTGGTCGTGGTGGGAGAACGAGGCTCCCACCACGAGGACCGCTCGCTGTCCGTCCCAGGTAGCTACGCCGAGTCTTGCTAGGCCAGGTGGGGTGCCACCACTAGGCAGTCCATGGTCGGCGCCGGGCGAGCAGCTTCGGGAAGTTCGGGTGGAGCACGCAGAACTCGTTGCCCCAGGGATCGCGCAGGACCCAGAAGTCAAAGCCGCGCTCTTGCTGGTGGTCATAGCGGGTCGCGCCCAGGGCTTCCAGGCGTCGGACCTCGGCCTCGATGTCGTCGGTCTCCAGGTCCAGGTGCATTCGTTCCTTGGAGCCTTCTCGAGCATGTAGAGAAAGTTCTCACAGTCCTACCGACGACCCCGACCGGATACCGCTAGTGCGCTGTCTCCGGCAGCACCCCGACGCGCCGTGCAAGAGCGTGCAACTCTGGGTTGACGCTGCGGCGCTCTCCGCGTAGCAGGTCACGGATCATTCCGCGGACGAGCGCATGGCTTCGGACCTGCTCGGGCGTGAGCGACTCTGCCTCTTGGAGCGTCCGCACTGCCTCAGCCGTCTTCCTGCGCTGGCCATACGCGCGGGCAACGTCGATCAGGAAGCGGGCGCGTCGCTCAGCGGAGAGGGTCGAGGCATCGACCGTGGCAGCCCGGCGCAGCGCCTCGCCGGCGTCGCCCAGCTCGACCGAGACGCCGACCGCGTGCAGAGCCACGTTGGTTGGGCCGAACTCGGTGTGGAAGTCGTTGCGATCCTCACCGATCCGCTGCGCGGCCTCTTCTGCCTTCCGCATGCACTCACGGGCAACGTCCTCAGCGTTCGCTCGGATGGCGAGGACCGCTCCAACAAGGTTCATGGCGCCCCACAGGGCAACGTGCTCCGTGGGGGCGGCTTGTAGCCCCTGCTCCAGGGCGGCGACGGTCGTGAGCGCTGTCCGCAGTCCTTGATCGGCGCGGTTGCCGCTCAGGAAGGCATGCGCGATCCGGAACTCGCCGGCTGCCGCAAGGAGGACAACCCCGGCGCGCTCGGCCGCGGTTACCGATCGGTCACCCGCGATCCAGGCCAGATCCGTCTCGCGGAGCTTGGCCATCGCGGCGGCTGTGGCCTGGTACGTCTCCGCCGTCAACTCGAACGCCGCCTTGCGGTCGGTGCCGCTCAGTCGCCGGGCGGCCTGCTCGGACTCCGCAATGAGCGGCGGGAGCAGCTCGCTAAGGTCGCCGTAGCGTGAGGCATGGGCGAGATCCCAAGCCCGTTCAGTTCTCACCTTGAGGTCCGACAGGTCGGGCGACGTTGCCACATGAGGACCATCGAGGAGGACCGGCAGCGCGGCATGACCGGTGAGCGCCATGCGGATGGCTCGGACAGCAGGATGCTCCTCGCCCTGCGCCTCGAGTAGTAGCGGGTCCGGTGCCAGCTCGCTGACAGGCACGGTGAGCGCTCCTGCGACTTCCATGAGGACCGAGATGCGATCGATGGAGCGCACTCCACGCTCGACTTGGGAAAGCCAGCTCTCCGAGCGGCCGAGGAGTCCCGCGAGCTTCACCTGGGAGAGCCCCCGGCGGCGACGGTAGTAGGCGATGCGCTCACCGAGTGGCGTCGAGACTTCCATGGCGCGCTACCGTGCCTGCTTGCTGGGAGTCGGTGTTCCCTTGCCGGCCTGGAGAGCAAGGAACTCGACTCGTGTTGCTGTGAGGTACTGCTCGCGCTCCTTCAGGAAACGGCGGACGTGCTCTTGCCGCTCGTGTGCCTCGAATGCCTGGCGGTCGCGATACAGCTCGTAGAACACCCGGGCATTGGACTCACCCTCAACCCCGTGGCAGGTGTAGATCAGGGTGCCCGGCTCGGACGATCGAATGCACTCTACGGTTTCGTTTGTCAGAGCATCGAAGCGCGGCCCTGCTCCTGCTCTGAGATCGAAGCGAACGACTAGCCCAAACACAGTGTTCCCCCTCGTGATAGCGGTCACGTCCCGGCGGCGCTCAGCCTATCGCGCTCGGAAAGGAATCCCAACAGACAGAGTGCGACCCCGCACTAAGAATGCGGGTAGGTCAAGGTTCTCTAAGCGGACTGCCGAGCCATCATCTGGAGGCTCGTTTTCGACTCCGATGGCGTTTGCCGCTAGCCCTGATTGTGGGGAAGGGGGATGGCTATTCGTGTGAGGGGGAAGGTCGAATCTTCGGAGGAAACGCGAGGCTAAAAAACCCCGGTGTCTTATTGGGTCGCCCGAACCCTAGACGCGCACCCTACCAGGGACTTCGCGTCCCGTTACGCACTCAGCCGCTCAGTTCGTGGCCTGATCCGACCGACTCATAACGTCCACCTCAGTCCCCTTAGCCTTCCAGCTCGATCCTTGCATGCACTAGCATTTCCTGGTCCAGTCGCCGCCTACTGCTACACTTCTTTCGAGCACGACAGATATGCATCGGGGATGCCGCAAGGCCCTCCGGTGCGTACCGGGAGGCGAAGCATCGTGGCCCTTGGAACCCGCGACCCGGAGACGCCGGCGCCGGCGATGGTGACCGGCTCGGACCTGGTGACCATCAACCGCTGGCAGGCCCACGCCTACGAGCAGGCGGTCACCGTCGCCTACCGGCCCGACCAGCCGCCCCCGGTGGGCGGCTGGAACCCGGCCGGCGAGCATGGCGCCCCGGTCGGCTACGACCTGGTGCTCGCCACCCCGCGGACGCTGAGCGCGCTTGGCTGGTGCTTTTTTTCGACTGACCGGGGCGTGTCGGACGAGATCATGCGCGCCGACCACCGCGCCGTGCAGGATGTCGCGGTCGAGTTCTCCGTCACGACCGGCTCTGAGGTCCCGGTCCTGGTCCCCCACCAGTTCGACTCGGCCGGGCAGCCGTGGCTGCACACCCATGTGATCGTGGGCGCGTTGGCCCGCCCGGAGCGGCCAGGCTGGACCGGGCCGCAGCGCGAGCGGGAGGTGTGGGCGCCGCTGGATGCGGTCACGGTGGTGGGGATGGCCGAGCGGCTGATCTTCGGCTACCACCTGCTGCTGCGCCGCAGCGTGTCGGCGACGCTGCGGGAGCTGGGGTTGAACTGGCAGCAGATGGCCCAGGACGGCTCCTGTGAGGTGTGGGGCCTGACAGCGCCGATGCTTGCGTGTCTCGGCCGGCCGGCCCGCCGGCTTGGTGAGATCCACGCCTGCCAGGTCGAGTAGCAGGGACCGGGCGTGGTCGCGGATCTGCACAAGCTGGCGGCGGGGCGGGAGGACTACTACACCCGCGAGATCGCCCGCAACCGTGAGGAGTACCTGTCCGGCCATGGCGAGTCCCCCGGCGTGTTCCATGGTGGCAGCGCCGCAGCGTTGGGCCTTGAGGGTGAGTGTTCGGCGGAGGCGTTCAAGCGGCTGTTCGCCTGGCAGGACCCCAGGACCGGTGAGCAGCTCGGCCGCGCGCCACGCGCCGATGCGATGCCCGCGTGGGATCTGGTGTTCCGGCCGCACAAGGACGTGTCGGTCCTGTACGCGCTGGGGGACGAGGCGACCGGCCGCTGGGTCGCGGAGGCGCATCAGGCGGGCGTGCGCGCCGCGGTCGCCTACCTGGACGGCCAGGTTGGCACCCGGACGGGCCGGCATGGTGCCGAGCATGTGCGGGGCGAGGGCCTGCTGGCGGTCGGGTTTACTCATCGCACCAGCCGGGCGGGCGACCCGCTGTTGCACACCCACCTGATCGTCACCAACCGCACCCAGGGTCCGGATGGGCAGTGGCGGACGTTGGACTCGCGTGACCTGCTGGCCCATCGTTCGACCGCGGACGCGATGTACCAGGCCGCCTACCAGACCGAGCTATCCCGGACGCTTGGGGTTCGGTGGGAGGCGCCGGATCGGTGGGGCAACCGCGCCATCCAGGGGATGCCCGAGGAGCTGCGGCGGGGGTTCTCCAAGCGGCACGAGCAGATCACCGCCGAGCTCCAGCGCCAGGAGGCCAACGGCAAGCACCGCACGGCCAAGCTGGTGCAGACGGTGGTGCATGCCACCCGCCCGGCCAAGTCGCAGGAGACGCCCGAGACCTTGTACGGCAGGTGGCAGCAGGAAGCGCAGGTGCTTGGCTATGAGCCGGAGCGGCTGGTTCGCCAGGTGACCGGGCGGGAGCGGTCCCGCCAGCAGGACGCGGCCAGGACCACAGGACGGGACGGTGATTCTGCAGCAGCAGCGACCGGGACCGCGGGAGGGGACGGCGCGTCTGCAGACGCACCGGGCGGGACTGCGGGACGGGATGGCTCTGCAGAACCACCAGGCGGCACGCCTTCAGGGACACCGGGCGGGATGCCTGCAGGACTGCCCGAGCGGACCATCAAGCAGGTGTTCGACCGGCTCGCCAGCCCCGAGGGACTCACCGAGCAGGCATCCACCTTCACCCGCCCCCAGGTGCTGTGCACGGTCGGCCGGGAGCTGCCCACCGAGGCCGCCGGCCAGGTCGGCCCCGCCGAGCTGGAGGCCCTGGCCGACCGGTTCCTTGCTGAGCGGGCGGTCAGCGTAATGGGCGACCACGCGATCGGCGAGCGCCACTACGCCACCCCCGAGCTGCTGGCGGTCGAGCAGCGGCTGATCGACACCGCCGTCAACCGCGCCGGCGAGCAAAGCGCCGTGTGCTCCCACGACACCCTCCGCGAGACGTTGGCGGCGCACCCGACCGTCGGGGCCGACCAGGCCGCCATGGTGCGCGACATCACCCAGGGCGGCCAGGGCGTGGCGGTGGTGGTCGGCAAGGCGGGCACCGGCAAGACCTACGCGCTTGGGGTCGCCCGGCACGCCTGGCAGCTTGACGGCTACCAGATCTTGGGCGCTGCGCCGACCGGGATCGCCACGGTGTGCCTGGACGCCGAGGGGTTCGAGCACTCCCGCACGGTGGACTCGCTGCTCGGCGAGCTGGACCAGGAACGCGCCGAGAGCGGGCGACGTCGGCCGGGACAGCGACGCTCGGAGTTGACACGTAAGCGTCAACCGCTGGGGCGGGATCGTGGGCAGGACGGCCAGGACGAGCGCGTATTGGACGCCAGGACGGTGCTGGTGGTGGATGAGGCGGGGATGCTCGGCTCCCGCAAGCTGGCCCGCCTACTCGACCACGCGCAGGACGCCGGCGGCGGCTTCCGGGGGCTCAGGCTGCGGCTTGGCGCCTCCACGTTGAGCGAGAACCGCCGGCAGGCCGAGCCGTGGGAGCGCCGCGCGGTCGAGCACCTGCGCGACGGCAACATCGAGCAGGCGATGGCGGCCTACCGGGAGCATGACCGGCTGGTCGCCACCGAGACTCCCGGCCAGCTCAAGGAGACCATGCTGGCGGACTGGTGGACGTCGTTCCAGCAGGGCCGCCGGGTGGCGATCCTGGCCTACCGGCGGGATGAGGTGGACCAGTTCAACACCGCCTGCCAGCAGCTCCGCGACGCAGAAGGCCAGCTCGGTGCGGAGCGGCTTGTCGTGCGGGATCGCAGCTTCGCCGTGGGCGACCAGGTCGTGTGCGGCAAGAACGCCCTCCAGTCCCTCGGAGTCGCCAACGCCAGCCGCGGCCAGGTCGTCGCGCTGGACCTCGAGCAGCGGTCGATGACGCTCCAGCTCGAGGACGGCCGCCAGATGACCCTACCCAGGGAGTACTTGGACCAGCGGCCCGCCCGCTGGCTACGCGGCAACCCCGACCGGCGCACCGTGGACCTGGCCTACGCCACCACCGGGCACAAGGCACGCCGCGACGGCAGCAAGCGGCTCGCCACGGACAGCACCGAGGTGCTGGATGGGCGGAGCATGAGCAAGCACGACCTGCGCGCCGAGCTGGACCGGCTGAACCGGCTGATCGACAACGCGCCACGCGACCAGTCCCGCCTGCTTGACTTGGCGACCAGGCGGCGCGAACAGCACGAACAGCGGCTCGCCGATGCGACCACCCGGCAGGAGCAGGCCCACGACCAACTCGCCGCGCTGGAGCATGGTCCGGCCCGGTGGCTGCGGCGGAGCGACCTCGCCCGAGCCCGTGAGCAGGCCAAGCAGACCGAGGAGGCATACCAGGTCGCCCAGCAGGCCGCTGACCGTGCCGCCGACCGCGAACGCGCCGCCCGGCAGGCCCAGCAGCACCACCAGGCCCACCAGGAGGCCAACCCCGACCTGGCGGACCGGCGGCACGAGCTGCTGCGCGTGCAGGCATGGCGCAAACGCGCCGACGCCCGCGCGGTCGAGCTCTTGCAGCCCGAATGGTCGCGGGAGCTGGGCCAGCGGCCCGCCACCGTCAAGGGCAGCCGCACCTGGGACCGTGCGACCGAGCAGACCATCGAGTATCGGCAACGCTGGAACGTCCAGGATGCCGAGCGCCCGCTCGGGCCGGAGCCGCACGGCACGGACGCTTCGTTGGAGCAGCGGCGCGCGTGGCAGCATGCCACCCGGGCGGTTGGTCGCCTCCGCGACCTGGCCGGCGACCGGATCAAGCGAAGCGACCGCCAGGAGCCGACCGGTCGCAGCGACCAGCGGGGCGACCACCGGCGACCAGACCACCGCGATCGCGAACGCAACCACGACCATGAGCGCGCCATGTAGCTGGGTGGTCGTGCGACCACTCGGACGACCACGCAAGCGACCATCGCGCCGGCATTCTGAGCCGCATCGCGGGTGATCGCGGGGTGGTGGAACGCCGGCGGGCTACCGCAATCTGCGGATGGCGGCACCGCACTCGGCGGATTCACTCCGAAGGGCGGTCGTGCCAGACTGCCCGCTTGGCGTGAACTCCCGGCCAGCGCTGGCGGGTGGGCCGTGACGAGTCCCGCGGTGCCTGGTGCTGGCCTGTGGAGGGCACGGTGGCGAGCGAGTGCATCCCCCCCTGCTTCGCTCGCCGCCGGCCCGCCACACCAGCGCGACGGTTGGCGCTGGGCGGCTACTGCCTTTATCGGGCATGTTGGCATAGCAGCCGGCCGGCGAGACCTCATCCGACCGAATCTTGGAGCAGTGAGTGCATGGCCGAGAGCGCGGACCTGGCCCATCCTTCGATCAGCAGTCTTCGCCCCACAAGGGGTGCCGGTAAGAAACGCGCTACGAAGTGCCATGTGGCGCAAGGGATGCGGGCGACCATGCGACAGGACATCTCGCTGGCCTGCGTGGTAGGGTTGCGCCCTTATGACCGCTTCTGCTCTCACGTCGCCGGCGGCGCCGCTGGCTTCCTGGAGCGGGTAGGGGGACATGGCCCGTCCGCTGCATCCTTGACGAGTTGCTAGAGCATTTCACCCTCGCCGCCAAGGAGCTGGAGCTGCTGCGCAACAAGAGCGGCGCGACCAGGCTGGGCTTCGGCCTGCTGCTGAAATACCTAGCCTGGAAGGGCAGGTTCCCACGCGGCCGCAGCGAGCTTCCTGCCCTGCCTGCGGGTGCTGCAGGCCGCGCTGGTGTACGTCAACACCCTGATGCTGCAGGACGTCCTGGCCGACCCGGCCTGGGAGCAGGTGCTGACCGCCGAGGGCCGCCGCGGCCTGACCCCGCTGTTCTGGTCGCATGTGGCGCCTTATCTGGACACATTGCAGAACCGTTATGGGCCTGGACCAGCGGTTTCCCGAGCCGACCCGATTCCGGAAGCTGTTGGTGGTCAGCGGCGGGACCTTGATCGCGTCAGCCGCAGGATGTCGTCCGGCCGCGGGAGCGGGACCGCCTCCTGAACTAGCAGACCAGCGGTCTCAATCACGCGCTGAACGACGGCCTCGTCGGGGTGTTCGCCAGCATGGACCGCGCGGTTGCGCGGGTTGGCAAGCTGGTCGATGACCCGGTTCCGGGACACTGCCGACTGCCCCGCCGCGACCAGCTGCCGGTAAACCGGAAATGCTTCGGCGATCCCCGATCCGAGCCGGAGCAGTTGTTCTGTTTCGGCCTCCGCCAAACCGTGCGCCCGCAGACGTGCCGTTATTGCGTCATTGAGCGCAATCTCCGCCGCCGAGCATGCGTCGATGACGCACAGCCGGTAGTCGCCTGCATGGAGCTCGACCAGGGA
>WNGM01003284.1_pt1 | contig 17074 bp, 14 predicted proteins | sample 5400571 | NCBI WGS metagenome assembly WNGM01 (sample SAMN13153378, study PRJNA577476) | soil metagenome | isolation source: 100 cm soil or saprolite under Garry oak tree replicate 2 | place: USA:California | collected 2016-06-15 | reverse complement strand
ACGATCGCCGACGGGTTCGACGGCTTCGCCGTGCACCTGGCGAACCACGACGTCACGCTTTCGGTGGTATCGCTGGCTCCTCTCGCGAAGCTGCAGGCGTACAAGCGGCGGATGGGGTGGACACTTCCCTGGGCCTCCTCGCGCGGCGGCCACGCGATGGACGCGACGACACAGGTCCCGCAGCCCGTCGCCGCGAACGCGGCCATGACCGGAACCGACGCGGCCACGTACACGCGCCAGAGGCCGGGCATGAGCGCGTTCGCGCTCGAGGACGGCGTCGTCTACCACACCTATTCCACCTATGCGCGCGGACTGGACGGCCTCTGGGGCATGTACCAGTGGCTCGACCGCGCCCCCAAGGGGCGCAACGAGACCGGCGTCTGGTGGCGCCGCCACGACGAGTACGACGGCAAGTGATGGACGGCCGCCATGACGAGCACTAGGACCGCCGCGACCGGAGCCGCGCTGACGGCGACACTCGGTCTCGCCGCCGCATCCTGGGTCGTCGCGGTCCGGCAGATGAACGGGATGGACATGGGCGTTGCGACCCCGCTCGGCTCGTTCGCGTTCTTTGTCGCCCTGTGGGTGCCGATGATGGCGGCGATGATGCTGCCGGGTGCGGCCCCGGCAGTCTTGAGACGCGCTCATGCCAGCGGTCGTGTGCGCACCGTGCCGCTATTCATCGGGTCGTACCTCGCCGTCTGAACGCTCGTCGGCGTCGCGGTGTATGCGTTGTATCGGCCGCATGAGTCATTCGCCGCCGGCGCAATTACGATCGCTGCAGGTATCTACGAGTTCACGCCGCTCAAGCAATTCTTCCGCCGGCGCTGCCGCGAGAACGTCCGTTCCGGATTCGAGTTCGGGCTAGACTGCGTGGGCTCGAGCATCGGACTGATGCTGATGCTGGTGGCGCTGGGCGTCATGAGCGTTACGTGGATGTCCGTGATGGCCGTCCTCATCGTTGCCCAGAAGCTCCTGTCCGCGAGAGCCGCCATCGATGTGCCGGTGGCGCTAGCGATCGTCGGACTTGGAATCCTGATCGTAATCGCGCCCTCGTCGGTTCCCGGACTCATGCCACCAATGCCACCGATGTGACTCCTTTTCCTGGCCTCGATCGTCCTAGCTACACCTAGACACTGGAGCAGAACGATGAGCCTCAAAAATAAGAATATCGTCGTCACCGGCGGAAGCCGTGGCCTTGGCCTGGGACTGGTCGAGACCCTGGTCGCGTACGACGCCAGGGTGACGGTCGTCGCCCGCGACGCCGATGCGCTCGAGTCCGTCCGCGCCCGGCTGGGCGTCGCCACGATCTCCGCCGACGTGACAGACGAGACCGCGGCCCACCGCATCCTCGCTGACGTCCGCCCCGAGATCCTGGTGCTGAATGCCGGCGCGACTCCACGCATGGGGCGGCTCGATCAGCTAAGCTGGGCGGACTTCGCCATACCGTGGGAGACCGACGTGAAGGCCGGGCTCTACTGGATGCAGGCAGCGCTCAACCTGCCGCTCAAGCCGGGAAGCCGCGTCCTGGTGGGATCGAGTGGCGCGGCCGAGAACGGATCGCCGCTCTCGGGCGGCTACGCCGGCGCCAAGCGCATGCTCTGGTTCATGGCCAAGTACGCCAATGGGATCGCCAAGCAGAAGGGGCTGGGAATCCGCTTCCAGGCGATCGTGCCTCTGCAGATAATCGGCGGCACCGGCGTCGGCGACGAGGCGTCCAGCGCCTACGCCCGGGCGATGGGCATCGAGCCCGAGGCGTTCCTGGCCCGGTACGGCGCGCCGATGCCGCCCCGCCAGTTCGGTGACCACCTGGTCGCGGTGCTGGACGATCCGCAGTACGCCACGGGCTTCGCCTTCGGCCTGAAGGGCGATACGGGAATCACGGTCCTCGAGGGAGAGGCGGCTTGAGCGGAGGCCCATCCTCGCCGCCCACGGCGCGCCACGCGCAGCTCCTGGCGCTCGCCGGCGAACTGCGGCCGGAGCTTCACCGCTACTGTGCGCGCCTGATGGGCTCGGTGATCGAGGGCGAGGATGTGGTGCAGGACACCTTCGCCCGTGCTTTCGTCGCCCTGGACGAGCTGCAGGAGGACCCGCCACTCCGCGCCTGGCTGTTCCGGATCGCCCACAACCGCGCGCTGGACCTGCTGCGCAGCCGCGCGATCCGCGCGGCCGAGCCCATCGAGGCGGCCCACGAGGTCGCCGATCCGGAGAGCCCAGATCCTGTGGAGGTGCTGATGCGGCGGGAGGCGCTCGAGACGGCGGTGTCGCGGTTCGTGGAGCTTCCGACCGTGCAGCGCAGCGTGGTGATCCTCAAGGACGTGCTCGACCAGTCCCTGGAAGAGATCGCCGCCATGCTCGACCTGACGGTCAACGCGGTGAAGGCTCACCTCGCCCGCGGGCGGGCCCGGCTCAAGGCCGTCAACGCCCAGGCGCCGGCCCAGCCCGCGCCGCGCCCGCCGTCACCCGCCGTGGCCCGTTATGTCGCCCTGTTCAACCGGCGCGACTGGGACGCGCTGCGCGCGATGCTGGCCGACGACGTGCGGCTGATCCAGTCGACGTACCCGCTGCGCGCCGGCGCCGCCGACGTGGGCATGTTCTTCGGTATCTATTCGCGCAGCGCCCCGGTGAGGCTCGCCCCCGCCTGGCTCGATGGCCGGGAGGTGATCGCGGTCTGGGAGGATCCTCAGGCGGTGAAGCCCAGCTACCTGATGTGGCTGGAGTGGACGGCCGGCCGGATCAGCTTCATCCGCGACTACCGTTATGTCCGCTACGTCGTCGACGACGCGGAGCTCGTCCTGGCGCCAGACGCCGGGCCTCCGGGCGAGGGGACCGCCCACGGATGAGCCGCGCTCCGCGCTTGGCCGCCGCCGACCCTTCTTAAGTGACGGCGAGAGTTTCAAATTGGCCCATCGCGACATGCAGCCCGGATCGACGCGGTACTGTTTCGTAAAGCCCGGGACTGCCTTGATGCGATGTTCATACACTCTTCGAATCAAATCGCAGGTGACGCCGATGTACAGTGTCCCGTGACGGCGGCTCGCGAGAATGTAGAGATAGAATTGCCGGTTGGTGCTCACGTCAATTTGGTGTTCATGGGTTCCGGCTCTCGCGCTGTCGCGCTCGGCCGGAACGACCACTCGGTATCATGCGGCTCCTTTTATTTACGGTGAGCGATGAACAATCCCTCGCTCAAATGGAACGTGAGGTTACCCTCGCTTTCCTCCGGTCGAAGGAACGCCTTCACCTCGGGCGTGGTCTCGGCCAGCATTGCCTCGAGCAGCGCCTGCATAATGGCGTCGTGGCGGCTCGCCCAGCTGGAAAACTCGATCGATTTCGCCGCGGATTCCTCGTGCCGGATGGCAAAGCCGTGGCCGGCGAGTGCCGCGCGCCATTCCTCCATGGTCCAGGCGCGCAGATGGCTGGGGTCGCGCAAGCGCTCGAAGGCGTTGACGTAATCGCCGACCGAGCCGGGCGGCACGATATTGTCGGCGATCGCCAGCGTCGCGCCGGATTTGAGCACGCGCCGCGCCTCGTCGAGGAACGCCGCGATGCTGTCGAAATGATGCGGCGCGATCCGGCAGGTCACGAGGTCGAAGCTTTGATCCTCGAACGGCACCAATTCGACCAGCCGCTCCAGACTCTTGCCTTTCGCATGCGGCTTGCTGGTCAGATAATGCGCCGCCGTTGCGCCGAATTGCTCCTGCACCAGAGATTTCGTCATCTATTTGGTTCCCCTCGCGTTAGCTTCCCTCTGGCGCTCGACGGCCTGTTCACGCGTGCGCCAACGCAGCAAGCCGCGGCCGCGCTTCGACAAGATCATCGTGCAGCTGCGCTCGTCCTTGCGCCCATGGATGGTCCAGGCCTGATTGCCGGCAAGCTCGCCGCCCTTGGCAGCGAGCGTCCCGGCGTAGCGCGCCTCATAGGCATAGAGGCCGCCCCGGCCCTTCCACGCACCCACGAGGGTAACTTTGCCGTCCTTGCCGATCGTTCCCCCGCCGGTTTCCATTCCGACGCCCGCCGTGCCGTCCTCGTTGAGCACGGTGTGGCGGTAGCGGGCAACATTGCCGGCGATCTCGATCGTGACCGGCTCGCGCCGCGCCGGCTTGGCCAACGTCGATTTCGCACAGCTGAGCGTTCCGACAAATCGTTCCTGGGTCTGCGCGCGCCCGGGAGTGGTGGGAGATTCCACAGATAAGCTCTGCGCAACGAAAAACAGCATCGTTTTGACATAAAAACGCATTGCATCCTCAAGAGTAACAGCCCTCAGCGACCACGGTGTCTCCTCGGAAACAGCCGTTCGTCGAAGGCAACCTTCGTGTTAGACGAGATCGTAAGTTGCCGTGCGTCGCTGTGCATCGGATTGAGAAGAAAGTTCGAGGCGCGCGGCACGATCACCGAAGGAATCCTCAATAGTGCGGTCCGGCTCTCCGCGAACCAAGAGGTTGTAAGCGAACGGGTGATGTCCGGTACGAGACGCCAGCCGGGATTGCTTGCGTCAAGATCTTCTTCGCTAAGCTCTTCAATGGAGATTCTATCCTCCACCTCGATTGCGAGTAGCCGATATTCGGTCGGAATGTCCTCTACGTCGACCTCCAGACGGACCAGAACCTCGAGCAGCGCCAAAGCCGGGTGTTCCGAAAGATATACGACCGGCTGGCCTCGCTCGTGCCATCGACCTTCTGCCAGCCGTCCACCCTCTCCGGAAAGATCGGAATAATTCGATATTCGCCAAAGGCGCATCAGATGCTTCTAGGCAACCATGCCGCTCTCGATGCGATTGAGCATCTCCTCGACAATACGGGCGCCAGCTTCGCTGGCGAGGTACGCGAGCGGGGTATCGCCATCGAGTGCCTGCTTGGGCTTTCGCAGCCAGCGGTGCGCCTTCTCTCCGGCTCCGAAAACCTTCTCGGCGAGAGCAGCGACGCGCGCGAGCCGAAGCGCCTTGTCCGTCTCCTCGACCGTGAGAAGCTCGTTTTGAGCCTGGCGGCGTGCCAAGGTCCGCTTTGGCACTACTAGGCCATAAATTTCTTCCTCTGAATAACCGTGGCGGGTGAGAGAACCCAACGTCTTCGGCGCCGCGCGAACTGCCGGCGCTTTGGGTAAATGGCGGCCCGAAATCTCATCTGCAGAAACCGATGCCGGCTTCGCGCTCGTTAAGGGAACGACCTCTATCAGCGCCTCTTTGGAGAAGAAAGCTCTTGTCTTACCCGGGTGACGCCTCGAGCTCAAAGCGCCTGCAGCGCCTTTCATGCTCGCTGCCAGTGCAGGAGCCATGGCGGTTCCGGCGATCTCTTCTGCCGCCTCCACCAGACCCACTAGCGCGCGCCGGAGCTGCGGATCGCCGATCTGCGAATAAGCGCGGACCAGACGCGTGGCGCCGGCGGTCTCCAGGAAGCTCAAGCCAGTGTTGGCTCTGTCGGACGACTGTGAAGGGCTAATATCGCCGCTGAAGAAGAATGCGACGGGAACATTGAGGACCTCGGCGATGCGCGCCAGACGCCCCGCGCCGACCCGGTTGACGCCTTTCTCGTACTTCTGCACCTGCTGAAAGGTGATCCCGAGGTTGTTCGCGAGCTCGGTCTGCGACATGCGGCGAACCAGCCGCTGCGCGCGAATTCTGCGGCCCACGTCTACATCGTGTACATCGGGAGCCTTGACCCGCGACCTGCGTTGCATCTTCATGCCGTTAGTTTGTTTGGGTTGCGCCCAGAGTCTTTAGTGCCCATTGGTTCGTGCCATTTGCCAGAATTAAGGTACAAAATGGCATATGGGATCATTCTTGTCGAGTTCAAGTCTCGCGCGTTTGGTTGCAATCTCTCCTGAAACGGCTCTCCGACCGCGATCATAAAAATCGAAAGCCCAAACTAGCGCAGCGCCGCGGCGATGTTGCCGCCGTCGACCGTGGTCACGTCCGCGGTCGTCTTTAGCGCGGTCGCATGATAGAGGAACGCCCGGGCCACATCCTCGGCCGTGACTTGCCGTCCGAGCAGATTGCCGGCCATATATTCGCGTTCGCTCAAGCCCCGCGCCGCGGCACGCGCGGCGATCAGCTCCGGCGTGAGCAGGCCGGAGCGGATGCGGTCGGCGTTCACCGCATTGGCGCGGATCCCATGCTTGCCGTATTCCAGCGCATATTGCCGTGCCAGCAACAGGGTTGCCGCTTTCGGCAATCCGTACGGCCCGAAATCCACCCCCGGATTGACCGCCTGCTTGGAGACGTTGAACAGCAGCGCGCCGCCCGTACCCTGCGCCAGCATCACCCGCACCGCATTCTGCGCGACGAATTGGTGGGCGAAGAAATTGAGCTCGAAGCTGCGGCGCAGCACGGCTTCCTCGACCTCGCCGATGCGGCCCTGCCAGGCGGCGCCGGCGTTGGAAACGACGATGTCGACCCCGCCGAACCCCGCCACGGCGGCATCGAACGCCGCGCGCACGCGACGGCTGTCCGTCGCGTCGCACGGGAGTGCAAGCGCGGCGCCGCCGATGTCCGCGGCGAGTGCGCGCACCCGCTCCTCGTCGAGGTCGAGCAAGGCAATCTCGGCGCCCGCGCCGGCGAGCGCTCGCGCCGTTGCGTCCCCGATGGCGCCGGCGGCGCCGGTGACGAGCGCGACTTGTCCGGCCAGCGGCTGTTCCGGTTCCTTGCCGAGCTTGGCCTGTTCGAGCGACCAATATTCGACATCGAACATCTCGGCTTCACCGATCGGCTCGAACCGGCCGATCGCTTCCGCATCCGTGATGGTCGCAACCGCGCTCTGGGCGAGATCCGCGGCGATGCGCGCGTCCTTCTTGCTGCGCCCGAGGCCGAACAAGCCGAGCCCCGGAACCAGCACGACGCGGGGCATCGGGTCCAGCATGCGTTTGTCGTGATTGCAACGGAGGTTATTGCGGGCGAAATAGGCCTGGTAATTCTCGACGAAAGACTTCACCGCAGCCTCGATCGCCAGCTGGAATTCGCCGGCTTTGCCGGCTTCGGGGGGCGCGACGATCAACGGCCAATTCTTGGTGCGGATGGTGTGATCGGGCGTGACCACGCCGGCCCGGGCGTAGCGCGCGGCATCGGCACCGTTGACGTAATTGAGAATGGCGGGGCCGGTGCGGAACTCGAGGATCGGCCGCCGGTAGGCGCCTTCGATCTTCTCGTCCTTGCGGCTGCACGCGCCGCGCACGATCGGGGCGACCTCGGCGACCGAGGCGGCCCGTTGGGGCAATTGCGCCGTGGCGAACACCGCCTTGCGGCCGCGGCGAAGCCTGGCTTCGGCGAGCGACACCATTTCGATCATGCGCTCATAAGCTTCCCGGGCGGTGTGTCCGAAGGTGAAGATCCCGTGCTTGAGCAGGATCAAGCCTTCGACGCTCGGATCGACATCGTGGATCGCCGCGGCTTTCTTGGCGAGCCGGAATCCGGGCATCAGGTATGGCACGACACCAAGCCGCCCGTCATAGACTTCGCGGCAAACCGCGGCGCCGTCCGGTTGATCGGTGAGGCTGAGCACCGCTGTCGAATGGGTGTGATCGACGAATTTCTGCGGCAGGAAGGCATGCAGCAGGGTCTCGACCGACGGATTCGGCGCCATCGGATCGATGAGCAGGGCGCGCTGGATGCGCACCATGTCCTCGTCCGAAAGAGCCTCGCGTGACCGCAATGTTTTGAGCGGATCGAGGCGCACCGCCGGCAGGCCGGCGGGCTCGATCCGGGCCATGTCCCAGCCGCTGCCTTTGACGCAGAGCACCTCGACATCCTCGCCGAGGAGATCGCGCACGCGGGTCTTCACCGAGGTATTGCCGCCGCCGTGCAGCACGAGCTTCGGATCGCTGCCGAGCAGGCGCGTCGTGTAGACGCGCAAGGCAAGCTCGGCCGGAACACCGTCTTTGGCGTAGCGGTCGATCAGCGCCGCGGCGTCGCGATCGACCCAGCCGCTTTCCATCATCCTCTCCGCACCGCGCCGAACCTGCGCGCGCGCATGTCAACCCTTGCCGGCGACGCGCCGCGCCCACCAGCCGGTGCGGCGGGGCCGGTCGGTGCTTTCGGTTTCGGCCGGCCGATCCGGGCCTGGCGCTGCGGGTTCCGGCTCGGGAGCTCGCGTTTCGCCGGCCGGTGCGGATGACGGCTGGACCGGCGCTTGGCCGGCGAAGAACGGCGCCGGTTCGCGCACGGTAGAGCGCCGCCGCGGCTGGTCGGCCTGCGCGGGCGGCTCGTTCGGGGGAGGGGGTTCCGGTGCCGGCTCGTCGGCACGCCGCGGCTCGACGCTTGCCGCAGCCCGCTCCGGCTCGGTTCCGGGGGGCCTGTCGAAATCGGCCACCGCGACGTGGAGCTCGGGCTCGATCGTCGGCTGCGGCTCGAATATTTCGGGTTCCCGCGCCTCGCCCTCCCGGCCACGCCGCCGGCGGCCGCCGCGTCGACCCCGCCGTCGGCGGCGGCGCTCGCTCTCGGCCTGGGCTTCGGCCGCCGTCTGCGGCAATCCGGCATCCGGCTGCTTCGCCTCGAGCTCCGGCTCGGCTTCTTCCGGTTCGGCTTCTTCCGGTTCGGCTTGCGCCGGCGCCACCTGGTGCAGATCCGGTTCCCCGCCGTGTCGCCCCCGCCGGCGTCGCCGCCGCCGCCGGCCGGGCGCTTCGCCGGGTTCGGCAGCTTGCACTTCCTCGACGGTGTCCTCGGAAAGCGGCTCGGCTTCGAGCTCCTCCTCCTCTTCCTCCACCGGCACCGCGGTCGGCTGCGCGGCAATGGCTTTTGCCGCTTCGAGGCTGTGCACCTGCTCGCCGCGCTCGATCACGAACGGCTGCTGCCCGCCGATGCTCGGGTCGGCGTTGACCGTGATGGCGATGTGGAAGCGCTGCTCGAGCTCGCGCAGGTGCGCGCGCTTGTGATTGAGCACGTAGAGCGCCACGTCCGCGCGGGTGCGCACGATCAGATTGTGGGTGCCGGCCTTGATCAGCATCTCGTCGAGCGTGCGCAGCAGCTGCAGCGTCACCGAGGAGACCGAGCGCACATGGCCGGTTCCGCCGCAATGCGGGCATTTCTCGGTCGAGCTTTCGAGCACGCTGGTACGGATGCGCTGGCGCGACATCTCCAGCAGTCCGAAATGGGAGACGCGGCCCACCTGAATGCGGGCGCGATCGTATTTCAGGCAATCCTTCAATCGGCGCTCGACGGCGCGGTTGTTGCGCTTCTCGTCCATGTCGATGAAGTCGATGACGATCAGGCCCGCCAGATCGCGCAGCCGCAATTGTCGGGCGATCTCCTCCGACGCCTCGAGGTTGGTCTTGAGCGCGGTGTCCTCGATGTGGTGCTCGCGCGTGGCGCGCCCGGAGTTGACGTCGATCGAGACCAGCGCCTCGGTCTGGTTGAGGACGATGTAGCCCCCGGAACGCAGCTGCACGGTGGGCGAGAACATCGCATCGAGCTGGCTCTCCACGCCGTAGCGGGTGAAGACCGGCTGACCGTCCTTGTACGGCTTTACGTTCTTCGCATGGCTCGGCATGAGCATGCGCATGAAGTCCTTGGCCTCGCGATAGGCCTCCTCGCCGGCGACGAGGACTTCGTCGATGTCCTTGTTGTAGAGATCCCGGATCGAGCGCTTGATCAGCGATCCTTCCTCATAGACCAGGGTGGGCGCGGTCGACTTGAGGGTGAGGTCCCGCACCGTTTCCCACAGCCGCAGCAGATACTCGAAGTCGCGTTTGATCTCCGCCTTGGTGCGGTTGGCGCCGGCGGTGCGCAGGATCACGCCCATTCCTTCCGGCACTTCGAGATCCTGGGCGAGTTCCTTGAGGCGCTTGCGGTCCTGGGCGTCGGTGATCTTGCGGCTGATGCCGCCGCCGCGGGCGGTGTTCGGCATCAGCACGGAATAGCGTCCGGCGAGCGACAGGTAGGTGGTGAGCGCCGCACCCTTGGTGCCGCGCTCTTCCTTGACCACCTGCACCAGCATGACCTGCCGGCGCTTGATCACCTCCTGGATCTTGTATTGACGTCGCCCGCGCGGCATGCGCTCGGGCACTTCCTCCATCGCATCGCCCGCGCCCACGGATTCCACCGCCTCGTCGTCCTCGGTCTCGATCTCGTCGAGCGCCCCGCCGTTGCCGCCGTTGCCGCCATTGCCGCGTTCGGCACTTTCCGCGGCGGGTTGCGCGGGCGCGGATTGCTCGCTTGCGACCGCCCGCTCGATCTCGAGCGCGGGCTCGCTGGCCTCCTCGAGGGCTTCGAGTTCGTCGGCGGGCGCGCGCTCGCCTTCGTCGGCCTGCGTCGGCTCGGCCGCCGGCTCGGCCTCCGGCTCCGAACCGTGCCCGGTCGCGGATTCCTCGGCCGGCCGCGGCTCGCCCGACGCGGTTTCGGTCTCCTCGGGTGCCGCCGGGGCAGTCCTGACTTCGTCCAACCGAGCGCCGGCCGCCCGCGCGGGCCGACGCGACCGGCCCGCCCGCCGGTCGATCTCGGCGTCCGCGGCGCGCTGTGCCCGTTCTTCTTCGGCGATGAGCGCCTGCCGATCGGCGACGGGGATCTGATAATAGTCCGGATGGATTTCGCTGAACGCGAGGAACCCGTGGCGGTTGCCGCCGTAATCGACGAAAGCCGCCTGGAGCGACGGCTCGACCCGGGTTACTTTGGCAAGATAGATGTTGCCTTTCAGCTGCCGGCGGTTTGCCGACTCGAAATCGAATTCCTCCACGCGATTGCCGCGTACGACGACCACGCGAGTTTCCTCCGGGTGCGTCGCGTCGATGAGCATCTTGTTGGCCATTGATCGATCTTTCTGGGGCGGGCCGTCTTGACCGGGACCGGTGCCGCGATGATCGCGGCACCTGGCGCCACGTGCGGCGCGCCCAAACGAGGTTGGAACGGATGGTCGAAGCCGTCTCGGCCGCAGCAAGGACGGGCAAGTGCCGCCATGCCGCGCGAGCGGGCGAAATCAAGCCGCAAGAGGGACGTATCCTGGCGGTGCGACGAGCATGCGTGCGCGAAGTCGGAGAAACGAATATTGCGCAAAGCCTGTTCTGGTGCGCCCCGGCGAAGCGAATTCGTATCTCGCGCCTCGAGCATGTCTTCGACCTGTAGCGGGCGGCAGCTTGCGGCCACCGCCAGTTCTCGATGCTGGCGGCCGGGCGCCCCCGGCGCCGGCACGTGGCCCAACCGTGACCACGCGCGTTCCGGCTGTCCCTGGAAGGGGCACCGACCGGCGCTCCCGCGCTCTCGACCAAAGCGTCACATGCAGGGAGCTTGCCGCCAGCGGCTTTCCGGAATGCGCCGGAAGCGGGCCCTGGCGAGTCGATGCCCAAACGTGGCAAAACCGGACTAGGATCAACCGTCAGCGCGCCCTTCTTACGGCCCCTGTTCCGCATTGGCAAGCTAAGGCTCCCGCCCGGGCGGTAACGGGTTCCTCGATGCAGGACGAGCGCCCCTTGGCCGACGGTGGAAAACCCCAAACGTCACGCAACGGCCACACTGTGCCGGATCGTAGGGCTTGCTTAAGCGGCGATTAACTATGGCTGCCTATTGGAGTAACTAGGGCGCGGAGGTGAAGCAACCGTGCGGTCCATCGGGAAAGGCTCGGCACTCGGCCTGCTCTGCGGACTGCTCGTTGGCGGATTCGGCGCGGCTACGGCCTGCACGGCATTGGCGGCAGACCTTCCGGTCGCCACCGATGCGAGGCTCGGGGGCGACGAGGCTCGCACCCGCTTCGTGCTCGACCTGACCAAGCGGGTCGAGGTCTCGGCCTTCACGCTGGCCGACCCCTATCGGGTCGTGCTCGACCTGCCCCAGGTGATGTTTCAGCTGCCGGCCAAGGTCGGCGAGACCGGACGGGGTCTCGTCAAGGCTTTCCGCTTCGGTCTGGTCATGCCGGGCGGATCCCGCATCGTGCTCGACGCGACGGCCCCGGTCCGCGTCGAAAAGGCGTTCGTGATCGATCCGGTGGACAGCCAGCCGGCCCGCCTCGTCCTCGATCTGGTTGCAATCGATCGCGACGGCTTTTTGCGCAATATCGCGCTCGAGAACCGGCCCGGACGTTCCCAGCCGCCGGCAAAAATCGACCGTGACGCCAAGGACGCCGATCCGCGGCCGCTCATCGTGCTCGATCCGGGCCACGGCGGTCTCGACAGCGGCACCATCGCGCCGACCGGGGATACCGAAAAAGCCATCGTGCTGGAGTTCGCCCAGCAGCTTCGGGACAAGCTGGAGAAATCCGGCAAATATCGGGTGGCAATGACGCGCACCGACGACCGCTTCGTGCCGCTGGCGGATCGCGTGCAGCTGGCGAGGTCGCGACAGGCCGCGCTGTTTCTCTCCATCCATGCCGATGCGCTGCCGCATCGGGATTCCGAAGCGCGGGGCGCCAGCATCTACACGCTCTCCGAGACCGCCTCGGACGCCGAAGCCGCCCGGCTCGCCGAGGCGGAAAACCGCGCCGATGTCATCGCCGGCGTCGACTTGAGCGCCGAGCCGAACGACGTCGCCGATATCCTGATCGACTTGGCGCAACGCGAAACCAAGGCGTTCTCCGCCAACTTTGCCCACGCGCTCGCCAAGGAGCTCAAGGCGACCTCGCGGCTGCACAAGCATCCGCTGAAATCCGCCGGGTTCCGCGTGCTCAAGGCGCCCGACGTTCCCTCGGCGCTGATCGAGCTCGGTTACGTGTCCAGCAGCCAGGATCTCAAGTACCTGTTGTCGGACGCCTGGCGGTCGCGGGCCACCGATTCGATCGCGCAGGCGATCACCACGTTCTTCGCCACCCGGCTTGCGGGATCCGGTCCGGCAGGGGGATCGAATTAGGGTGACGGTCCAGCCTCAGTTTGACCACAAAACGGCGCGACGAAACGCCGGGCTCGACGCATTGCATTGTCCGAGACGATCAAGCCCCGCGTTGCGAGGCACCGTGTATACTCGGCGTCGAGTCTTGAAAGAACGGCTGCGATGGACCTGATTCGCGTTGCGGCGGGACGGCGGCGATGAGGCTTCTGGTGCGCTTCCTCGGATTCCTGTTCGCCGCGGGAACTGTCGTGTTCCTCGTCGGCATTGCCGCGGCGGCCGGCCTGTTCTGGCATTTCTCCAAGGACCTCCCGGATTACTCGCAGCTGCAGGATTACGAGCCGCCGGTCATGACCCGGATCCATGCGAGCGACGGCGCCTTGCTGGCCGAATACGCCCGCGAGCGGCGGCTCTACCTGCCGATCCAGGCGGTGCCCAAGCTGGTGACGAACGCGTTCGTGGCCGCCGAGGACAAGAATTTCTACGAGCATGGCGGGCTGGATTTCGGCGGCATCATCCGCGCCGGCTGGGTCTACATCCAGAACTACGGCAGCAACCGCCGGCCCCAGGGCGCCTCGACCATCACCCAGCAGGTCGCCAAGAATTTCCTGCTGTCGAACGAGGTCTCCCTCAATCGCAAGATCAAGGAGATCCTGCTCGCGTTGCGGATCGAGCGGGCCTATTCCAAGGACAAGATCATCGAGCTGTACCTCAACGAGATCTATCTCGGGCTCGGCGCTTATGGGATCGCCGCCGCCTCGCTGCTGTATTTCGACAAGTCCGTGCATGAGCTGACGGTCGCGGAGGCGGCGTATCTTGCCGGGTTGCCCAAGGGGCCGAACAATTACAATCCGTTCCGCCAGCGCGACCGCGCCATCGAGCGGCGCAACTACGTCATCGACCGCATGGTCGAGGACCAATACATCACGCCGCAGGAAGGCGAGAAGGCCAAGAAGGAGCCGCTGAACGTGACGCCGCATCCGACCGGCGCTCACATGTTCGCGGCGGAATATTTCGCCGAGGAAGTCCGCCGGGAGATCTACGAGCGATACGGCGAGAAGAAGCTCTACGAAGGCGGCCTCTCGATCCGGACCACGCTCGATCCGAAATTCCAGGTGATGGCCCGCAAGGCGTTGACCGACGGTCTCGTGCGCTTCGACGAGGCGCAAGGCTGGCGCGGGCCGCTGGCCAAGATCGATATCGGCGGCGATTGGGGCGCCAAGCTCGCGGAGATCAAGTCGCTCGCCGATGTCGCCCCTTGGCGGCTCGCCGTGGTGCTGGAGACCTCCGACCAGGCGGCGCGCATCGGCTTGCAGCCGTTGCGGGATCCTGCCGGCACGGTCTCCCGGGAGCGCCAAGTCGGAATTTTCGCCCTCGACGGCGTGAAATGGGCAAAGTCGGCTTCCGAGCGTTCCAAGGGGGGTCCGAAGGTCAGCCAAATCCTCCAGCCGGGAGACGTGGTCTACGCCGAGCCGATCGGCAAGGATTCCGGCCAATACCGCCTGCGGCAAGTTCCCGAGGTGAGCGGCGCCATGGTGGCCATGGACCCGTGGACCGGACGCGTGCTCGCGCTGGTCGGCGGCTTCTCCTACGACCAGAGCCAGTTCAACCGCGCCACCCAGGCGCTGCGCCAACCCGGCTCGGCGTTCAAGCCGTTCGTCTACGCCGCCGCGCTCGACAACGGCTATACGCCCTCCACCGTGGTGCTGGACGCGCCGATCGAGATCGATCAAGGCCCGGGCATGGCCGCGTGGCGTCCGGAGAACTACGAGGGCAAGTACTACGGTCCGCAGACGCTGCGGTTCGGGCTGGAGCATTCCCGCAACGTCATGACGGTCCGGCTCGCCCAGGACGTCGGCATGCCGCTGGTTGCGGAATACGCCAAGCGCTTCGGGGTCTACGACGATCTGCCGCCCTATCTGTCGTTCGCGCTGGGCGCGGGCGAGACCACGGTGCTGCGCATGACGGCGGCCTATTCCATGTTCGCCAACGGCGGCAAGCGCATCAAGCCGACCCTCATCGATCGCATCCAGGATCGCTACGGCCACACCATCTATCGCCACGACGAGCGCGAATGCCGCGGCTGCGATGCCGATCAATGGAAGAAGCAACCGGAGCCCATTCTGGTCGACCGGCGCGAGCAGGTCCTCGATCCGATGACCGCCTTCCAGGTCACCTGGATGCTCAAGGGCGTGGTCGAGCGTGGCACCGCGACGGTGGTCCAGGAGGTCGGGAAGCCGGTTGCCGGCAAGACCGGCACCACCAATGACGAGAAGGATGCGTGGTTCATCGGCTACACCCCGGACCTGACCGTCGGCGTGTACATCGGCTATGACAAGCCGCGGCATCTCGCGCGCGGCGCGACGGGCGGTCATCTTGCCGCCCCCATCGTCAAGGACTTCCTGAAGGTGGCGCTGATCGACAAGCCGGGCGTGGATTTCTCGCCGCCGGCCGGCATCAAGCTGATCCGCATCGATCCGAAGACCGGGCTGCGCCCCGGCCCGGGCGGGAGCGGAAAAGTCATCATCGAGGCGTTCAAGCCGGGCACCGCTCCGCCGGACAGCTATTCCATCGTCGGCTTCACCGATGCCGATGGCCGGCCGATCCGCTCCGACTATCCGGGCGGGGTGTCGCCGGAATCCGACCGGGCGATCCGTTCGGGAACCGGTGGGCTTTACTGAGCCATCGACATTGCCTTGCGCCGGTCCGGTCGCTACATGCGGCCCGATAGTTTCGCCGGCGCATCGTCCGGCAAATTCCCGAGAACTTCGACCATGCGCGCAGAAGTGCAAGCCACAACCGAGGCCATCAAGCAGTCCGTCGGGCTGCTGAGGAGGCATCTTTGACTTCGACAGATCCAAAGCCCGGCTCGCCGAGCTCAACCGGCAGGCCGAGGATTCCGATCTGTGGAAGGACCAGGACCGCGCCCAAAAGGTGATGCAGGAGCGCACCGCGCTCGAGGAAAGCTTAGGCGCGATCTCGCGCATCGAGCAGGAGCTCGAGGACCACCTGACCATGATCGAGCTCGGCGAGGCCGAGCACGACGCCAAGGTGGTCAAGGAAGCCGAATCCGCGCTCGATGCGCTGAGGACGGAAGCCGAGCGCCGGCAGGCGGATGCGCTGTTGTCCGGCGAGGCGGATGCCAACGACAGCTTCCTCGAGGTCCACGCCGGCGCGGGGGGAACCGAGAGCCAGGACTGGGCCCTGATGTTGTTGCGCATGTATACGCGCTGGGCCGAGCAGCATCGCTACAAGGTCGAATATCTCGAGGAGACGCCGGGCGAGGAGGCAGGGCTGAAATCCGCGACCGTGCGCATCAAGGGCCGCAACGCCTATGGCTGGCTCAAGACCGAAGGCGGCGTGCACCGGCTGGTGCGCATTTCGCCCTTCGACGCCAATGCGCGGCGGCATACCTCGTTCGCGAGCGTGAACGTCTATCCGGTGGTCGACGACCGCATCGTGGTCGACATCAAGGAATCCGACGTGCGGATCGACACCATGCGGGCCGGAGGCGCGGGCGGCCAGCACGTCAACAAGACCGAATCCGCGATCCGGTTGACCCACATTCCGAGCAACATCGTCGTGGTGTGCCAGGCGACGCGAAGCGAAGGCGGCGGCCGAGCAGGCGGCCAAGACCGACATCGGCTGGGGCCACCAGATCCGTTCCTACGTGCTGCAGCCCTACCAGATGGTCAAGGACCTGCGCACCGGCGTGACCTCGCCCAATCCCATGGGCGTGCTCGACGGCAATCTCGACCAGTTCATGGAGGCGGCGCTGGCGCAGAAGGCGTTCGGCGACGCGCCGGACGCGGTCGAGGACGTGGAGTAGGGATACACTAGGCGGTGTCGTCCCCGCGCGGGGTCCCCGTCGCGCAGGCGCAACGGGGTGCCCCGTTGCGGGGACCCATGGCCCGCCGATTATGAAAGCTATAAATGAGTGATGATGGGTCCCGGATACCGGCTTCGCGGGTTCCGGGACGACCACTTCGGCTAAAGTAACGGCCCATGAACCTTGACTCCATCTTCCATCCCGCCGTCGCCGCGTGGTTTGCGCAGAGCTTCGCGGCGCCCACGGCCGCGCAGGCGCGGGCGTGGCCGGCCATCCACGCCGGCCGGCACGTGCTGGTCGCCGCGCCGACCGGATCCGGCAAGACGCTGGCCGCCTTCCTCGCGGCAATCGACGGGCTGGTGCGGCAAGGGCTGGAGGGCCCGCTCGCCGACGAGACACAGGTCGTCTACGTCTCGCCACTGAAAGCGCTGTCGAACGACATTCGGCGCAACCTGGAAGCGCCGCTTGCCGGCATCCGCGACGCCTTGCGCGCCCAAAACCTGCCGGACGTC
>WNGM01007129.1_pt1 | contig 17077 bp, 15 predicted proteins | sample 5400571 | NCBI WGS metagenome assembly WNGM01 (sample SAMN13153378, study PRJNA577476) | soil metagenome | isolation source: 100 cm soil or saprolite under Garry oak tree replicate 2 | place: USA:California | collected 2016-06-15 | reverse complement strand
AACCCGACGTGAGGGAGGGTTGCCACCGGAAAACAGGGAGCAGAGGGCAGCGGCGGGGACTATTCGCGACGGTTGAGCGCAGCCAGGAGCTTTTCGTGAATCCCGCCAAAGGCGCCATTCGACATGATCGCGACCACATCGCCCGCGCGTAAATCAGAGACGAGCGTTTCCACGATCTCGTCGACATCACTGATAGCAAAGGCGGGTTTGTTCTGCCTGGCTATATCATCGATCAATTTCACGATATCCAGGACGCCGCCCATTTCAGCGGCGCGTTGCGCGTCATACACGCGCGACACTATCACGTAATCTGCCGGCATGAATGCGTCGGTGTAAGCATCCTGGAAAGTCGCATGACACGAGGTGCGTGAACGCGGTTCGAATACGGCAATGATGCGCCGGTTGTGATGTTTCAGGCGGAGCGCGTTCAGCGTTTCGCGCACGGCCGTCGGGTGATGGGCGAAATCATCTATGACCGTGATGCCGTTAACCTCTCCGCGGATTTCCGCACGCCTTCGCACGCTCTTAAAACTTGCCAGAGCTCTCGCGATTGCCTTTCGCTCGATTCCCCAGGCATCAGCCGCGACGATGGCTGCGAGACAATTGCGCACGTTGAACTCGCCGATCAAAGGTGTCTGGAATTCGGCCCACTCTTTTCCCTCGCGAAAGACCCGAAAACGCGTCATCTCCCGGAGGTCAACCACCCGCGCCTGCCACCTCGCCTCTTCGCCCGTTCCGAAAGTCTCCAATCGCGTAAATAGTTTCGGGCCGATCTCCCGAACCACGTCCCGCACCTCAGCACTGTCCCAGCCGGCAATCAAGGATCCATTTCCGGGCACCGTATTCATCAGCCGGCGAAAGGCGAGCTTTACCGCATCGAGATCCTGATAGATGTCCGCATGATCAAATTCGATGTTGTTGATGATCGCCAGTTCGGGCAGGTAGTGCATGAACTTCGGCCCCTTATCGAAATAGGCTGTGTCGTATTCATCGCCCTCGATAATGAAAAAATCGCTGTCGGTGATGCGAAAACCGGCGCTGAAGTTCTGAACCACGCCGCCAATCAAAAACGAAGGCTCAAGCCCGCCCTGATCCATCACCCAGGCCGCCAGACTCGCCGTAGTTGTCTTGCCATGAGTGCCTGCGACCACCAGCGACCTTCTGCCGCGAATAAATTCTTCTTTGACGACTTCCGGTAACGAACGATAAGTAAGCCGGCGATTAAGAGTCGCTTCCACTTCCGGATTGCCGCGCGGAATCGCATTGCCGACGATGACACAATCAGGAGACGTTAGATTCGCGGCGTGGTAACCGCGCATGATCTTGATGCCCAGGCCTTCGAGCATCGTCGACATCGGCGGATAGACATTCTCGTCAGATCCCGTGACGTTATGTCCGCGCGCTTGCAGCATTCCCGCCAAAGAAGCCATAGCCGTGCCGCAAATTCCGATCAGGTGATAGTGCATTTTAGGGGAGGCCATAACAGAATTAAGCAAACACAGCCGCCGACGGCGAACTAAGAATTGATTTTCTGAACCGTTGGCTTGATAAAACTTTGAATTGACGCCGGTTTCGCGATGTGCGGATCTTTGTACAGATGATCGATGCGGCCAGTGTTGAAGGTGGAAGCGCGACGAATGATGCCGTGTACCTCGTAGTCTTTCGCGAGCAGGAACTCGGCAAGGTAGCTGCCGTCCTGCCCGGTGATGCCTGTGATAAGAGCCTTTTTCACGTAAAGTGACGCGCCTCTCTTGTAACGCAAACTGTTCGTGTGCGGACGAAATGCGCTTTCAAACTACATCGCAAGCTAACAGTTTGGGTTACACCTGAACGCCTTAAAGCATTGTCATCATATCGCTAATCTCGTTTTGCCTGAAGCCGCGAAACAGATGCGGAAAAGCGACTTTTAGTAGAAGCGGCTCAAACTTAGAGAGCCTCAAAAGGGAAAGCCACTTTCGACTGAATGCAATCGCCGGCCGTGTACGACACCGCAGAAACAGCTGCTCATATTTTGAGCCGACATGCCGTCCGTAGATCGAGGCCAACTCTATTCGGCGTTTGTCGCCACCGATGGCTGTCTTATGTTCGCCGTGGATTCGATAGGCCGAAAGGTATCTGTCCTCTACCTTGAAGGCGGTACCCGCTTTCATTGCGCGTATGAACCATTCCCAGTCAAACCCGAAGTGCAACGATTCGTCCAGGACGCCCGCCTGTAACCACGACTCGTGTGTCCAGAAACTGCTCGGCTGTATGATGTAGTCGGCAAGCAATAAATCTCGCGTCTCGTGCGCACTGCGAACGTCGCTGCCATAAGCGCGTTGCTGATCCTCGACAAAGTGCAGGCAGTTGCCAAACAGGAGTTCCGGCTTGTGCGCCTCAAGCTGCTCAGCAATGAAGGACAGCGTGCCCGGTAGATAAAAATCGTCAGAGTTGAGCCAGCCGAAGATCGTTCCCGTCGCCCGAGCGAAACCCTTATTGAGCGCGTGAGCCTGACCGCGATCCTTTTCACTTTCCCAGTGAGCGAGGTGGCGCTCGTATTTCTTGATGATCTCGACGCTATTGTCCGTGCTCCCCCCGTCCATGATGATGTATTCCAAATTGGGATAATGCTGGCCGATCACCGACAGGATCGTTTGCTCCAGGAAGCGGCCCTGGTTGTAAGAGGGCGTGATGATAGTGATCTTCTCGAAGCTCATCAGTCGTAACTTGCGATCGATTCGTGAGAGGCGGTGCTGCCGCCGGCAACCGCTTGAAGATCATTCTCCACCATCATTCTCACCAATAGAAGTTAGTCAGCTTGTTGTGCCGAAGCGTCAGTTAAAAAGCTTGCTCGCGACTATTGGCCAAGGCCAATGCGCCAAGTTGATAGATGAGTATGCGTCTATCGTCGGCAAACGCCTCGTAGAAATGAGGCGCGAGCATCAGTCGGTCAAGGGCGAAAACCGGATTCAGTTGCGCGTTGGGGAAGCGAGTCTTCCTTCACTGATTCGGTCCATCACGCGCTCCCCGTAACGCAATAAGCGTTTGAGTTGCCGCGCCCTGCGGGCTACCCACCCTGGTACCCGAGGCCGGGCAAGCCGTCTTTTCAGTTTTTCGACTTCGGCTTCGCGCGGGTCTACGGAGGTTTTCTTTGAAACCTGTTCGATAATCTGAAAATAAAGGTCCTCACACTCGCGCACCGCTCGCGCCGAATCGCCTTTGGTAGCCAAAACATGCGCCTGGCAACGTTTGCCCAAATCGCGACGATTTTCAGGGTCACGAATTAGTCGTGAAACCACACGCTTCATCTCCTCGAAATCGTCGCGGGGTACGATAATCTCCGGAATGTTGATGAGCTCCTCAGCCGGCGACCAGTCAGTTTGGTCGTACAAGTTCATGTAGTTGTCTCTGAATGACACTATCGGAATTCCCAGTGCCATGGCATCAACCAGTACGCCGCCGCCGCCGGAAGGGAAGGTATCAATGAATATGTCGCCCATGCAAAGACTTCGAAGGTAGTCATCACTGCGCCAGGCCAGAAATCGAATCCGGGACCCGATCTCCGCCGAGAGCATAGAAGAGAGGAAGGGAATCTGCGATTCCTTGACTCCCAGCACCAGGTAATACGATTCAGGGTGATCACTGAGCAAGTCAATCATCGCTTGCCAGAACTTTGGCTCCTGGAATTTGACGTGACGCCCGGCGGTGACGAGCACACAAGCATCTTCCGGAACCTCAAGCTCGCTTCTTTTATGGGGCACGATCTCGCTTCGTTTGGGTAAATCGTGCGCCATCTTAAACGGAGAACAGTCGACCGGAGAATCCATGAGTGGACGTTTGCTCCAGGCTATGCCCCAATCCAGGAGGGGCGGCGCAAATTGTTGGGGCGGGCCCTGGACGAGACCGACTACAACCGGTGCGGGGCGCAAAGAGGTGATGAAATAGTGTTCGAAGCCGTGGAGCGCGGCACTTGAAACCAAAACGTCGGGCGCGGCGTCGTATATGCTCTGGGCAACCGCCAATAACCTTTCCTCTGTCGCGCACGCATTGGGTCCCATGATCACCTTGCAGTTATGGCTTTGAAAGCGCTCGCTCGCGACGTGCCGGGGAAAGAATCTGAAGGGTTCTGCTAGTCGGTCCATACCTTCCATGATGTCAAAATCGAATTCGTATTTGTCGAGATTCTTAAACTTTTGGTAAGCGCCTTGCCACAGATCAAAATACGAAATGGCTTCCGCCAGGTGGCCTTCCGAAGCCATCATCATGCCCACACGCTTGCACGCGTCTCGAATACCTGAGATATCGTCAAGCGCCGAATAGATCTGCACATAAAGCGGCAACAGTTCCCGAGAGAAGCCACTCAGAAACCAGGCTCGCTGGATGAATATCTTTGCCTGTTTAAGATCGCCGGTGCGCGTGGACCGCGAATAGGCTGCGGCCAACAGCGCGTTGACGTTGGCGCGTTGCTCTTTTCGCCCTAAAGTTAAGTAGGGTAAGAGGTCAGCCGGAGAGACTGGCTCTCCTTTTTCAACTCGCGATAAAAGTACTTCAAGACTCATGTCCTGAGTTCTCCGCACATTCCCAACGAAGTGCTCACATCTTTTCGACGATGTAAAGGACGCTCTGGTCGGTGATGCCGTGTTCATTGAAGGTGTCCTTTCCGAAATACTCCGCGCCGAACTGGTGAATGGTAAAACCCACCTGCTGTGTTCTGGAAAGGAACTCTGCCTTTGAGTACCGGCGCACGTGATCGTCTTGCCCGAACCGGCGCCATCGTTCGGCTGGATCGGTGATCGAGGGGTCCTCGTCCATCGCATCATCGGTCAGAAGAATCGGCACGATCAAGATTCCCCGCCCGCCCGGCTTCAGGATGCGATACAACTCATCAAGTGCTTTCCTATCGTTCTCAACGTGCTCAAGGACGTGAGAGCAGATGAAAAAGTCCACCGAGCGGTCTCCGTATATCGTCATGTCCATAACGTCAACGAGATCGTCGACGTCGGGTCTAAGGAGGTCGGCAGTCACGTATGAAACACTGCGCGACGCGCGAGCGATCGCCTTCCTGATAAAGCCTGAGAGTGGAAGTGATGGGGCGAAGTCAACAAGCCTTAGGGTCCTGCCGGGAGTTAGCGTCTGAAAATACCGAGAGAGGTATAACGCGCACAATCGATCACGGTCGTTCGCTTCACAATGGGGACATAAGTAGCTCTCCAGGTTGCAGGTCTCGGCGTCAGCCGCGGTGTACTTCCAGCCGTAGTTGATTAAATCATTCAAGTACTCAGAGGAGATCGGTAAAAAGAGACGAACCCGGCGAGCACACACCGAACAGCGATGCTTGCCGAGGTAAGAATCGGCGCTCAGCTTAAGCGCATACGTGAGGCCTCCGACAGCCAACTTGTTTCTGAAGTTACGCTGCATTTCGATGAAGGATTCCGGGGCCATTATTCTGAACACAGCCCTGAGAAAGCGGAACACTCTGCCCTTTTGCGGGATGTCTTCAGTAACCATCATTACGCAGCTATTACGACTCAACTACCCCAGGAACTCCGTCTCCCACCGCAGGTTCGGGCGCACCGCTCCGATCCATTTGCCGTACCAAACGCCGCGCCGCTCTGAAGTATCCTGAACCTCGAAAACGAGAATGTCTTCGACCTTGTAAATGACCTCGCTCTGGTTTCTGACGACGTATAGATCTACTCGGTGGGTGCCATCATTCAACAGATCGGCCGGGATATAGAATCTGCTACGAAACGAACCTGACGGGTACGGCTTGCCGCTCCAACGGGGTTCACCGCCTGATCCGCTGTTGAAGATCGCGTAGCCCTCCTGTGTTTTGATGACAACGCTCAGATCAAGATACGCGTCCGGGACAAGGTTCGAGTATTCAAACTCAAGCATGATGGGCGTGCTTACATCGATCGTACCCGAGGGCGCATCGCCTACAGCACGAACAGATGCGCGCCGGATGCGAATCTGATCGTTGCCAGGCGCTTTGTCGATATCATCCCATAGCTGATCGGTGGGTACGGCCAGCGAGGCGCTGACGTAGTCTGAGATTACCTCATTGGTTTTTCCGTCCCTGCGCAGCTCGCCTTCTTCAAGCCAGATAGCTCGCGTGCAAAGACTTTGCACGGCGACCATATTGTGGCTGACAAATAGAACTGTCCGCCCGGCTCTGGCCACGTCGCCCATTTTCGCCAGGCATTTCTTCTGAAACGACACATCGCCTACCGCCAGCACTTCGTCAATCACCAGGATCTCAGGCTCGAGATGCGAGGCCACCGCGAAAGCCAACCGCATATACATTCCGCTCGAATATCGCTTGACGGGCGTGTCAAGAAATCGTTCCAATTCCGAAAACGTAACGATCTCATCAAACTTACTATCGATCTCAGTCTTCTTCATTCCCAGAATCGCGCCATTCAGATAAATGTTCTCTCGGCCGGTCAATTCGGGGTGAAAGCCAGTGCCTACTTCGAGCAGGCTGGCGACGCGTCCATAGAGTTCGGCCCGCCCGGTCGTGGGCTCAGTAATGCGCGAGAGCAATTTTAGAAGAGTTGATTTGCCGGCGCCGTTACGGCCGATGATGCCAACTACCTCACCGGATTCCACGTCGAAGGTTGCGCCCTTGAGCGCCCAGATAGTTTCAGAGGTTGGCTTGCCGTTGCGTCTGCGCAGCCGTCGTAAAGGCGTCCGCACCGCCTCGACGATCGACTCTCGCAAAGTGTCATAAGCCGCATCGCGTGACCCAATGTGGTATTGCTTACTCAGGTTCTTGACACGAACAATTGGTTTCATCAGCCTTAGACGATGTCCGCGAAGCTCTTCTCCATGCGGCGAAAAGAGAACGCGGCGTAGAGCAGCACAATCAACGTCAGCCCCGCGGAAACGCCCAATGCGAGCCAGTTAAACCGGAGCCCGAACAGCGATGAACGGTAACCTTCGATTATTCCGGCCATTGGGTTTAGCCAAAGGAGCCAGCGGAACTTCGGCGGCAGAAAGCTCGAGGGATAAATAACCGGCGACACAAACATCCACACCTGAACGAGGAAAGGAAGGGCGAAGCGCACGTCACGATATTTTACATTCAGGGCTGACAACCACATCCCCACTCCGAGGGCAAGCAGCGTGGTCAGCAGCACCACGACTGGAAACATCAGAATGCTCCAGGTAACCATCACGCCATAGTAGATCATCAGCCCGACGAGGATGACAAAAGCGATGGCAAAATCGACCAGCCCGGCGGCCACCGCAGCGCCGGGAATTATCATTCTGGGGAAATAGACTTTGGTGATTAGATTTGCGCTACCCACCAGACTGTTACCGCTGTTGGTAATAGCGTTTGCAAAGAAGGTCCACGCCAGCAGGCCCGCAAATGCAAAAATCGGGTAGGGCACATTGTCAGAAGGAACACCGGCCAGACGGCCAAAGAACAGCGTAAAGACCAGCATCGTCAGTAGCGGCTGAATGATGGCCCACGCCACCCCGAGTCCCGTCTGTTTGTAGCGTACCTTAACATCACGCCAGGTGAGAAAATAGAGCAACTCGCGGAAGGCCCACAAATCGCGGAGCTCGACTGGGCTCCAGGTTTTGTTGGGTTCAATTATGACTACTGGCTCATCGGCCACGCGGTCGGAAGATGAATGCGAACTTACAGGATGAGGAGCCTTGTCAGGTTGAATTGTGGATTTCAGCGCCCTGGATCGATCAATGGTGGAAAAGCCCATTTGGTTCTGGAGGAGCGGATTCACGTAGATCTTTCTCATGCTTCAACTGCATATCGCTCCTGGCATTAATGAATCTCTTGATGAAAAGAGTCTCAGTCTAGTCACACACTTTGCGTAACGTCAAGCAGCCGAGCGGGGAGTGGTGATGTTATGAAACAAGCACCCGTGCCGTGAGTGACGACCGGGACTTTGACTTTCATTCACTGATTGAGACATCTCCATTTAGTCGCTTTGATACCTCAATGCCGTTTGTGACTGCTAACTGAATGATCCTGCAAATCGTCTGGATCTCAGCGGACCCGATCGCCGTTCCTGTCGGCAAAGACAATACTCGCTCAGCGAGTCGTTCCGTTTCCGGCAGAAGCAGCCCGGCATGGGGGAAATAAGAGCGATATGGTTCCATTCGGTGGCACCCGGGATAAAAGTAACGGCGGGCAAGAATATTTTCCGCATGCAGAATCGCCATCAGATGATCGCGGCTCACTCGAGTCTTAGTCTCGTCGATTTTCAATACGACGTACTGATAATTGTTTCGCTCAGTTGGCTCATATGACACCAGCTCGACTCCCGGAAGTTCTGATAACTCCTGGGAATACTCTTCATAGTTGCGATAGTTGGCGCTAATGATGCTCTCCATACTTTCCAGGTTCGTTAAGCCGACGGCCGCGGACACCTCGTTCATCTTGCCATTGGTCCCGATATAGTCGGTCTGATCGTAATGTGTAAAGCCGAAGTTTTGCATCAGCCTGGTTCTCTTCGCCAGCTCGTCGTCGTTAGTGACTACCGCGCCGCCCTCCAGGGAATTAACGAATTTGGTGGCATGAAAGCTAAACACTTCCGCGTCGCCAAAGCCTCCGATCATGCGACCTCCATGTGAACAGCCGAAAGCGTGGGCCGAATCGAAAATGAGCCGGAGGTTGTGCCGGCTCGCAATCTCGCCCAGCGCTTCAACATCGCATGCATGCCCCCACAAATGAACACCGATAATGCCGGTCGTCCGCGGGGTAATCATCTGCTCAACTCTTTCGGGGTCGAGTGTTGGATCGTTCCTCTTAACGTCGCAAAAGACAGGCGTGATCTCCTGCCATTGAAGAGCATGGGCCGTGGCAATGAAAGTAAAAGAGGGAACAATGACTTCACCACTGAGGCCCAAAGCGCGAATCGCGATCTCCAGGGCCACGGTAGCATTGCAGATAGCAATGCAGTGTTTTACGCCGACGAGATCGGCGATGCGGTGCTCGAATTCCTGAGCGCAAGGGCCGCCATTAGTTAACCATCTCGAATCAAGCACGTTTCCGATTCTCTTCATTAAGCGATCGCGATCCCCGATGTTCGGCCGGCCCACGTGAAGTTTCTCCACAAAGGCAGGCAGGCCACCGAAGATGGCCAGATTCTCCACGGAATCTTTTTCAACGCTGGTAACAGGTTTCGTCTTCGCCTTAGTGGCTACGTCGTTCATACTCTTTCACAGTTAAGCGTTATTTAATTCACTTCTTGTAGCTCGTGCAGAGGTAATAAAATTGGTAAACCTGATGCACTTGAACGTTCTCCAGACTGGCCGGCATCAACTCGACTGGACAACGATGAATCACATTGTGACTCGATAATACTGTCTTGAAGTAAAATCTCTCGACCAGCGAAGCCGACTCGTATAATTGCTCGTCGAGAAAAAGCACTAATCCACCCTTTTTAGTAACCCGGGCCATCTCTTCCAGGGCGAGCCGCGGGTCCGTGAAGCCGTTCACGGCTCCATAATTCAAGACGACATCAAAAGTTTCGTTTTGAAGCGGCAGCCGCAGAGCGTCGCCTAAAACGAAGTCTATCGGAACCTGCTGTTTCGCCATGAATTCCTGGCCCTGCAAGAGCATCGTTTCCGAGAGATCCAGTCCTGTGTAATCTGCATTCAACTTCATCCAGCCGTGCCGAAACAATGAATTGCAGATGCCGGTTGAAATGTCCAGGATCTGTAACCTTTCTTCTCGCCCCAAAAAATCTTGAATGACTCGAGAGTGTGTCTCGGCAAAGCTCTCGGCCGGTTTGAATCTCTTCATGAGAACGGAAATCCTGACAGGTATCGCCAAAACAAACAGAAAGAATAAGTACGGATGCTTATAGAAAAAGTAACAGACGAAAAGCAATAAGGAAACGCCGACAGCAACGAGAGAAAATCGGTACGAGCTTGATATGAAAAAGAGACCTACGAAATAACCCAGGAGGGCGAGCAGCAAGAAAACAATTAACGCGTAAGCCACCCACCCCCGCCAGTAAGCCTTTGCGGGTCGCACCGGCAGCGAGAGAAACGGCATCAGGTGCTGGTAGTAAGTACCTAACAGACTATTGTAAAAGTGATCGCGCAACTCGCGATCTTTTTGTCCGATGCTATCATCGATGTAGAGCTTCGGAATGCCATTTACGCAAGGGTATTTCCAGCCACAGTCTTCACATCTCCAAAAAGTAGAATATGTTTGCCATGTTCCTCGCCGACAATTCAGGCATTGATACTTGGATAAGTTCATGATGCGCTGGCAGACTGCCGGCTGTGTGAAAGGGCATGGGTCTCTCGGAGTTCAAGCACAACACTCCACTTCCCCGCGGCAGAATTCCAATCCAGCGGCTGATCTGCGTCGACGATTGTCACTTCGTGAGGTAAATCGTAGCGAAAGATTGCGATGTCACCGATGTCATGCGACTCCGTGGTATCAACGCGACCGTACGGTGTTAAGAAACAGGTTGCGCCTGTTCTCACGTCCTCGCCGATTCGCGAAAGGCTGGCAATAAGCCCTATACGCTGCGGCTCTAAAGGATGCGAATGCTGTGCGAGGAAGCCGCCGCCTGATGGGTAGTGGAGAATTTTCAAGCGCAGCCCGGTCGGCGAGAACGGAAAATCTGTCCCGGCAAATTCGTTTTGCAGTACGCGCATCGGTTCGGCAATATCCCTGGAAGGTTTACCGACATAGTCATCAAGCTTTCCGATCGAATTGAACCCGAATTGATGAAAGATGTGCGGGCAGACAGATTTGATGACTCCATCGTCAATTCGATGGAAGTTCAGCTCTGGTAATATGCTGGGCGACGTTCCGTGCGGAAAGGGACTGTTCAGCCTGGCCCACCGCAGAACGGCGTCGCGGTATTCGAGCATCAACTGCGGCTCGAAGATGCCTCTGAGTATGACAATCCGGCCATCGGAAACAAGGTCGGAGATTTCCCGATGAGAGGCTTCGGAAACAATCGTTCCATCCTTGAGAGACGATTTGATCATAATCGGAGCGATAGAATCCGGCTCGGCATTGGCCTGTCCAGCGGTAACGTCAAACTGCGGCATTGTGGTTTCCTTGTTGAGATGCTGAGCGTGATCGGCCTTTATTCTGATACAGCATAGCCGAAACCGGTGCGGCCGAATCCATTGCCGTTGTAGAAGAGATAATGTTGTTTCTTACCTCGAATTACACAGGGGTAAGCAATCATTTCGCTGTCCCAGCCGCCGTCTGAAACCTCTATTCCGGCTCGATCATCAAGTCGTGTCCATTTAATTCCGTCCGGGGACTCCGCGTAGCCGATGCGGTAGCTGCTATCCTTGCTGCTCCGGTAGTTTGCCGAACGCCTATACGAATACCACATCCTGTAAAAATCATCCGACACAATCACCGAAGCGCTGGAGATGCCGCCCTCGGATTCATCCTTGTAATCCACCGCAACCAAACCTTTGCGTTCCCAGTTTATGCCGTCCGCTGACTCGGCGTATTTCAGATGATAAAAAGCTTCGGGTTTGCCTTGAATAACCTGCCACTTCGTACACGACTGATACCAGATTCTCCACGCTCGTCGATCAATTAGCACGTTGGCGGTGCCGGTAAAGTAGGGCTCATGCAGGCGGCTGTCAAACAATGGTCCATCAGCGAGCTTTCTAAACGACACCCCGCCATCGTCGCTGACGGCAAGTCCAATCGCATTATGGTAGGGAACGCTCTTCCTCAAACTCCAGCCGGCGTAATAAAGATATTTCCTGCTTTGATAGTCTACAACACTAACTGGCATCAGGCCGCTTTCGTCAAAACTACCGAGTGGTCCAAATGGCAACAGAGGTTGATCGTGTTCGTACAAGATACTTTCCGGCTTATCGGCTTCAACCTCAATATAAGTGATGCTGCTTCTGTTTCGATCATCTCTGGTCGAGAAATAGATTCGCCATTTGGTTTCATCTGTGGCATCAACTATTGGCAACTGCGCATGAGTCTTATTCCAGGCAAATTGTCCCTTTGGTGAGTAGATCAATCCTCTTTTTACCCAACTCATGGCCATTTGCTCCTGCCTGCGCGCTGCTAGAAATTCAAATCTTTGCTTAGCACTTCCCCCTTCTTCGCCGGATTGCCCTTATAGACTCCCCACGGTTCCGTGTCTCTGGTAACCGAGGCCGACATCGCAATCAGCGATCCTTCCGCGATATGTATGCGGTCGCGGATTGTCGCGTTGACGCCAAAGAAACAGTATGGTTCGACGATGCAGTGACCTGACAAAACCACGTGAGAGGTGAAAGAGACATGATCCCTGATCACGCTGTGATGCCCTATGTGATTACCGCTCCAGAGGACGACGTTGTTGCCGATCGAAGTAAAAGGCTGGATGGTGTTGTCCTCGAGGATAAAACAGTTATCACCAATCGGGACTCCAGGGAAAACAGTGGCTCTCGAACTAACATAGCTGATGAGCTGATATCCCTTTTCCTTAATCTGCTGGTAAACAGATTCCCGCAAACGGTTCATGCGGCTCGGCGACATCGGAGCGAAAAACCAAAAGTCTGCGGGCGAATAATTTTGATAGACATAGGTCGTATATTCGTAGAGCCCATAGTCATTCCTGATTGTAAAATTCCTGGTCAACTCCTGCTTCAGAAAAGCGGCGAGCATGTCAAAGGGAAGGTGAAACAGATCGTCGCGTTCCCAATCGACGTGCTTCGACATTACATTGAAAGCGAGACCGACCTTCACATGCGCGAAAACCTTTCTCAGGAGTTGCGTGAAGTAAGAAAACATATCGTCGAAAGTGAGAGGGCCCTTTTCCGTAAAGACGCCGTTCATCACTATGTATTCAAAGCTCGGAATGACGGCCGCATCATCGAGCAAGTCTACACAGTAGTAAGCGTTCGCGGGAAATTTATCTTTTGACAGCCGCACGAATTTTTCCGAAAGGTCCAGACCGGAGTACACGATGTTCTGAATGCCCTGCTCAATTATGTGTTCGTAAAGATGCGATGCGCCACAACCGAAATCCAGAAGGCGCACTGTCCTGGCTCGGTCTTCGGGCCGGATCACTTCGAGCATCACCTTGTAGCGCGTCTCGGCATCTTCCTTCTTCGGCCAATCAACACCCAGGTGTGTGTCGCCATGTCTTTCCAGACAGGCTTCGTAATGCGACACGATGCTCAAATAGCGCTTATTGTCCATCTCAGACAAATTCACCCTTACGATAGGCGGGAAAATAATCGGTAGCGTGAATGCCTTTAGCCTCCAGAATCTGTGCGTACCGGGCGCGATCGAAAATCCTGCCGCATAAATAGGCCATCCGGGTTCCGTTGGCCCAGCCGCGTTTGAAACGGCTCAATCCGTCCTGCGTCTCTGTGCCGAGTCCGGCGGCCGCACCCAGATCGAGCCAGTGCAGTCCTTCTCCTTTGAAAAGCTCGATGGACCGCCAAAAAAGCGCGAACGAAGCGCCCAGGTCGTAACCCTCATCGTTATAAGCGCCGAGGTGATAATAGCCTACATTTCCCGAGACGAACCACCAGGTCATTCCCACCGTTCGTCCCTCATAAGTAGCCCGCAGCATCACGGCGCCGGGCACTCGCAACTGCAGTGCAAATGAGGAATTTGAAAAGCGAGCGATTCCGCGAATGTCATGGCGCGCCACGAGATTAGCGTAGAGACTGTTCCACTCTTCCACGCACCGCGAGGGCTCAACATACTTTTCAACTAATACCGCCTGGAGTGCCTTGCGCGCGTTGCGTTGATGGTGCGGGCGCACAAAGGTCTCCGGACTTGCTTTCAGGTCGACGACGAAGTGCTCCTTGAAGGGCGTTGCTAAATCCTTGAACGTGTGGCGCAGGATTTCTTCCGTGTAATCGCCAAACGGATCTGTCACCAGGACGAGACTCACAAGCCCGCCGGCGATATCCTCCAAATCATCCGCTAACCGGGTCCAGTCGCGACACATGAAAAGCGGATAGCAGCCCATCGCGTCGCGGTGAGGCGTTGCGGGTATCGACCGTTGCAGAATCCAGCCTTCGCACCGAGGCAACAGCCGCGGCGAGCCGAACTCAGACAAAGATGCTGCGTAGTCTGTATGGCTGTATCCGGTCACCTTTGCGAGAAGAATACAATATCCGAGGAAGAATTTAGACCTGGCAGATCCGTCAAACACGGACGATATCGAGAATGCTCACCCGTTGACACAAAAAAGTCCGCCTCCAATTAGAGGCGGACCGGTTGGAATAGCAGCCTGAAACTTGCAGACGCTTACTTCGTTCCGAGCAGGTTGGTTGGCCCTCCGGCGGCGGTCAGGAGTCCAGTCACGTCGGCCGTGGTGTTGCCATTTATTCTGTTGGTGCCGTAAGTGATGACAGTCCCCGACGTGACATTTACTCCGGTGGCGTTATTCTGAACTGAGTTATCTGAGATCCTGACAACCACCGAGCCGGGGCCAGAGAGTATGCCGGTGGTATTGTGATTGATGATGCAGTTGTGCACATTCAATTCCGAAGTGCCCGCACTTGCCTCAGCGACCACGCCATTGAGATTACCATCAGCGATCGAATTACTGATTGAGACCCGGCTGCCGTTGTCTGCCACCAGGCCGGAACTGGCGTTGCCGAGCAAACGGACGTTATCCAGCGTTGCGCTGATTTTCGTCGAACCGCTGGCGGGAAAGATCACCACCCCGCTGGCCCCGCAATTTCTGACGGTCGTGTCGCTGACGAAAAGCTTACCGCCGTTGTTGGCTTCAAATGTGATGCCCCGATTGCTGAAATCAGTGATCAGGCAGTTCTCGATAAAGACAGTAGTGTTCGCGGCGGTAGCCGAGCTGATTCGCACGCCGTTAACGCCCGTCCTGGTGCCCACCGTACCGCTCATACCAGTCCCATTTATTGAGAGGTTACGAAGGCGAACAGTTCTCAGGGGATCATTTGCCGTCGTACTAATGTTAATAATGAAGCCGGCGGTGGCGCCGCTGGCCACGGTCGAGCCAAAACCGGCGCCATAGGTTCCTTCGATGGTTATAGATTTAGTAATGGTAAGTGTGCCAAAACCGCCCGGATCGAGAGCGTCAATTTCGCCGTTTATGGCAGTCTTTGAAAAGGCCCCTGCCCACGTTTTGCAAGGCGCGGTACGGCTGCATGGGTTAAGGTCGTCCCCGACGCCGGAAACCCAGGTTCGCGACTGCGCGTGACATACCATCGCCATGGCGAGCGTGAAACACGCGACGGTGAGAGTCTTGATGATAGGAAACTTTGGCATTTTAGATCTCCTTTGTCTGTTGAGAGACAGTGCTTCTTTGGAGGACGGCGACGTACTGAGTTCGATGATTACTTTTGATTGGCGGGCCAGGACGTCCTGAGGAGATCGCTGCACTTTCACATTTGCTGAAAATCCACGCCGTCTCTGATTCTTCTCTCCCATAAGAAGAACAGAGACGGCGCAGATTTCTAACCCCGAGAAGGGCCTCGATTTGGATGACTACCTATTTCAACGTCGGACCTCCGCCGGTGAATGTCTCGTTGCCTGCGTTGGCTGAGATTTCATTAGTTCCGTAGGAAAGAATCGTTCCACCACCGAGAACCAACCCGTTGGCCGTATTGCGTGTAATGGTAGTTCTGGAAACTCGCACCTCGGTATTAGCGGCGTCGGACTCAACTCCCGTCGCGTTATAGGCGGTCAAGGAGTCGATGATGTCCAGCTTGGCGCCGTTTTCCGCAACAAAGCCGGCACCGGTGTTTTTTGTAGCCACACAGTTACGGGCTACCATCAATCTGCCGGCGTTGACGACGCCGCCAGAAACCACGATGCCGCTGCTACCATTCTTGATCGATTGAACATTGTTAAGATCGACGGTACCGCCACCCGCACCAATCGCCACAATGCCGCTGCCGGAGTTGTTTTTGACCAGCGTGTCTTGCACGGACAGATGACCCGCTACCGTCCGCTCATCGCTGATTCCGCGGCCGGCGCCCGCGCGGAAGCCGAAGATCACACACTTCTCGACAAAAACAGCGGCCCCGGCGACGCTACTCAAGATTCTGATGCCGTTGATACCCGTACCGGCACCGTTGATCGACAGGTTGCGGAGTTCCACCGTATTACTACCCGAGGTGGCAGTGATGTTAATGATGACACCCGTGACTCCGGAAGCCAGGATGCCGGCGAGGTTCGAGTCGCCGTCGATGGTTATTGCTTTGGTGATCGTTACGGCGCCGAACCCACCCGAATCCAGAGCATCAATTTCACCGTCGACGGCAGTCTTTGAGATTGCGCCGGCGAAGGTCTTACAGGGAGCCGTCCGGCTACATGGGTTAGCGTCGTCACCGACACCGGAGACCCAGGTGCGTGTTGCTTGCGCCTGGGCCATAGACGCAAAAGCGAACGTGAAGATCGCGATTGCCAAAACTTTAATAGTGAACCGAAACTTGTTCATTTGGAGTCTCCTTTTTTGCGTTGAAGTTTGGGATGGCCGCCAGTAGAACACGGATCTGTTCCGGCCACTGTTGCGCCGAATAGCCCATTATTGTTGACGAAGCACATATCAAGACAGTTTAGAATCTAAGCCTTAAGACTTTTCCCTGAAGAGGAAGCGTCAGTTCCCTGGCGCTTCCCCCAGTCTCACGTACAAGGATTGCTCGTACAGCCGATTGCATTGCGAACGTGCGTAGCCGTACTGATCCAGGCATTGCCCACGGCGGCCGAAACATTTCCGTGGTCGATGTAGTTCTGAACCGAATTAATGAAATCGGCCAGCTTCTGACATGCCGTACTTGTATGCCCTGTAGCAAGAGCATCTTCGGCGGCTTGCAATTTAGAAATCAGGCCCTGCTTCTGCGTTCCGCTGAGCGAGGAAGCGTTGACAGCGGCCTTCAAGTCCTCGATCGTTTGGAACACAGTCTTCACTGTCACCGTGAAGCTGCACGAAGCTGAATGGCCGTGAGCATCATTCACAGTGTAGGTAACGGTGGTCGTCCCGATCGGGAAGACCGAGCCAGGTGCTGGACCTGCTGTGCGAGTTGTTACAGCTCCCGGACAATTGTCGGTGCCAACCGGAGGTGTCCAGGTAGCTACCGCACCTGACGGGCAGGTTGGCTCTAACGCCTGACTCGCCGGACAACTTATGAC
>WNGM01001980.1_pt1 | contig 17094 bp, 17 predicted proteins | sample 5400571 | NCBI WGS metagenome assembly WNGM01 (sample SAMN13153378, study PRJNA577476) | soil metagenome | isolation source: 100 cm soil or saprolite under Garry oak tree replicate 2 | place: USA:California | collected 2016-06-15 | reverse complement strand
GGAGCTGAGACGCCGGCTGGGGCGTAACAGCCGCAACTCCTCGATGCCACCCTCTGCTGATGACCTGCCGGGGAGGCTGCCGCCGAAGCGGGAACGACGCGGCAAGGGCAGCAACCGCGGGCGTGGGAAGCAGCCGGGGCGCCGGGAACGTCGATGGCGTGGGCGGAACCCGATGAGGTGATCGATCACCGCCCGGCCGGCGTGTGCGGGTGCGGAGCGGACTTGGCCGCCGCGGCTGACCTGGGCGTGGCCCGGTCGTGTCAGCAGCTGGAGGTGCCGCTGATAACAGCGCGCCGCGTCCAGCATGACCTGCATCAGGCCCGGTGCCGCTGCGGCAGGGTGCATGTGGCGGCCCGCCCGGAGGGGTGCCGGACTCGGCGGTGAGCATCTGCCCGAACCTGCGCGCCCTGGCCGTGTATCTCATGGTGTTCCAGCACGTGCCCGTCGAGCGGTGCGCGCAGCTGATCGCGGACGTGACCGGCGCGCGAGTCTCGGTGGGTTTCATCCACTCCTGCCTGGCCAAGGCGGCCGGGGTGATCGCGGACGTGGTGAAGCTGATCACCGCCGCGGCGGTGGCCGGGTTCGATGAGGCGGTGGCCGGGTTCGATGAGACCACGCTGCGGTGCGGGCCCGCCGGGACCAAGAAGTACGTGCTGGCTGCCGTCACCGAGCTGTACTCGCTGTTCTTCCTGGGCCGGCGCACCCTGGAGTCGTTCCGCGAGTTCGGGGTCTTGCCCGTGTTCACCGGCGTCGCGGTATCCGACTGGTATGCGAACTACTTCCATCCCGGCTGGGAACACACCGCCGGTAACCAGGCATGCCTGGCTCATCTCGTCAGGGACTATGAGGACGCGGCCGAATGCTGGCCTGCCACGGTCTGGCCGGTCCAGGGCAGCGGGCGCTGCGCGGGCTGATCAGCGCCTGGCACGCCGCCCGCTCCGCGGGCCAGGCTGAGATTCCCCCGCACATCCGGGACCCGCTGCTGAGCGAGTTCCGCCACGCTGTGCTCGGCGGGCTGTCCGATGTCCCCCGCATCCCGGGCCCCAAGCACACCACCGCCCAGCACCCCGGCCGGGACCTGCTGGAGTTCTGCCGGGACCGCCCGGCTGACGTGACCCGGTTCTGCTACGACACCAGGATCGGGCCCTTCAAGAACATCTCCGAGCGCGGCCTGCGGCCCACCAAGACCCAGCAGAAAATCTCCGGGCGGCTCACCAGCGAGGAAGCCACCCAGGACCGGCTCGACATCCGCAGCTACATCGACACCGCCCGCAAGCACGGCCACAACGTCATGTCCGTCCTGCGCAGCGTCATGACCGGCGCGCCGTGGCACCCGCCGGCCCCGGCACCCACCTGATCACAACCGGCGCGCGTCAAACGGGGTGAATGCTGACTTACGGCTCAACGTGGGGCGGCAGCGGCGGCCAGGCTCGTATTCCGGTTGGCAACAGAGAGCCCATTCGCCTTGCGCGTGGCCCGAATATGCTTCCTGTCGCGCCCGCACGCGAGCACACTGAAGGCGTGTTAAGCAAGATCCTCGTTGCCTACGATGACTCGGCGCCCGCTCGCCGGGCCCTGGAACAGGCCGTCCATCTCGCGCGGCTCGAACGCGCCGGGCTCATCGTGATCGCGGTCGATGAACACCTCGCACGGTTGGACGGCGCCTCGATCGCCGAGGTCAAGGACGAGCATCAGCGCAGGCAAGACGAGTGCGATCTCTGGCTGTGGGCTGCCGAGGCTTACGCCGCCGCCCAAGGCGTGCAGGTCGGCACCGAGATCCGCATCGGGAACTTCACGCAGCAGCTAGCGGCCGCCGCGGCTGCGCATCAGGCAGACCTGCTGGTGTTGGGACGGCCCAGCTGCCGGGGCCTGCGTACGCGGCTGCTGCGGACGAAGACCGAAAGGCTGTCCCGCCATGTTGATCGTCCGCTCCTGATCGTGTCGGCGGGAGCCTGAAGGGCTGGGATGGGTTGACCCTACGGCCGTGCAGTTGCCAGACTTGACGGCGGCGATGGGGCTCGCCTGGAACGCGGCTGGGAGCCGCTGACGGTCCCTGAATCGGTTAAGCCGACGACGGGAGTCCCGCATGGCTCGGGTGACCGAGGACGAGGTCCTGCTGCTCTGGCGCGCGCTGCGCAAATTCCGGTCCGGAGCCCGGCCGAGATGCGCCCCGCACGGCAGGTCGGCCGTCAGCGGTTGCCCGCTGTACCGATGCTGCCCGCGCTGGCAGGGTCAGCCCGATGACGCGACGACCAGCCTGACCGAAAGCCTTGCTGAGACCGAGCGCCGGCAGGCCTCCTGGCCGTGCAGCAGGCTGCTGGATCTCCTGGCCCCGGACGTCACCAGGATCGGCGTCTGATCCGATGCCGCATCTGGCGCCAGGTCGCGGTCCAGCCCGGATCGCGCGCCGGATCGCCGGGTCATCTTCGGCCCTGAAGTTCGTGCTGATGGTCGGCGTCATGAGCTCTTCGCCGACTTCACCTACGAGGGCTCGCGGTCGGTGATCGGCCCCTATCTCGGCGCGCTGGGCGCCGGGGCGCCAGCCTACGCGCCGCTGGTGTTCCTGGGCGGCGCAGCGGCCGCGGTGGCGGGCGCGGCGCTGTGGGGACTGGGTATGGGCGTGCAGGAGTCGATCATCCCCGCTGCGGTGGCGCCGATGGTATCTGCCGGCCGCCGCGCCTCCGCGTACGGCCTGTTTACCGGCGCCTACGGCACTGCCTGGGTGCTCGGCAGCGTGGTGAGCGGCTTCCTGTTCGGCGTTTCGCTCGCCGCGGTGACTGCCTTCGCGGTCGCCGCGCAGCTCGCCGCGATCCCGCTCGTCGTCATGGTCCGGCACCGCACCGGAAACCAGGGCCGCCGTAGAGTTGATAGAGGCGATGGAGCCCGTCCGTGAAAACCGCCCTGATGGCTGATGGCTCCTGTTGAGCGCTCATGCGGCGAGACAGGAGCATGCGATGGCACACCAGAGCGCGGCGGACCTGAGGGCGCGGCGCGCGGAGTCTGATCGGCCCGCGCCATTCGGGAGCCTGCTGTCTGAGGAGCCCCGCGCAGGAGGCGGCGACGCGGACGGCAGCGACCTGGCTGTCCTCACCGACCTGCGCCTGGATCAGGTCATCGGCGCGGTCGCAGGCAAGCAGGAGGAACCCGAGTTCCTGGCCGGGCTGTTCCGCCAGCAGGTCCGCGACGCCGGGACGCTGGAGTACCGGCACCAGGTCTTCCAGGACCTGGAGGACCCCGTCCTTTTCGAGGCAGCCCGAGAATTCGCCGGCCAGATGGGCAGAGTGCGCACCCAGCTGGACCAGGCCGGCAAGATGCGATCCGCCCATCAGCGCGAGGGGTGGTTCCTGGACGCGGCGGCGATCTACTGCGATGCGGTTCGGTCACTTGCCGCCGGCCTGGCCTCCGGGCCGGTTGTCTCGCGCGGACTGCGAGCGTTCCGCGATTACCTTGCCGCCTACCTGGCCTCGGCGGAGTTCACCGGGCTCGCCGGCGACACCGCGGACCGCCGGAAAGAACTGGCCCAGGTCACGTACCTGGTCCGCGTCAAGGGCCTCCGCGTCGAGGTGAGCAGGTACGACGGGGAGGCGGACTACAGCGCGGAGATCGAGGAGACCTTCGAGCGCTTCCGGCAGGGCGCGGTGAAGGACTACCGGATCAAGTACCGCGGCGGGCCGGGCATGAACCACGTCGGCGCCCACATCCTCGACCTGGTCGCGCGGCTGTTCAGCGACGAGTTCACCGCGCTGCAGGCCTTTTGCCGCCGCTATGCCGGGTTCGTCGACCCGAAGATCGGCCAGTTCGGGCGTGAGCTGAACTTCTACCTTGCTTACCTGGCCCACATCAGGCCGCTGCGCTCGGCCGGGCTCCGGTTCTGCCTTCCGGAACTCACCGCCGATTCGAAGGAGATCTTCGCCCGCGACACCTTCGACCTCGCGCTCGCCGCCAGGCTGGTCATCGGCGGCACGCCCGTCATCCTGAACGACTTCGAGCTCAATGATCCCGAGCGCGTCGTGATCGTCTCAGGCCCCAACCAGGGCGGGAAGACCACCTTCGCGCGGACCTTCGGCCAGCTTCACCACCTGGCCAGCACCGGATGTCCGGTCCCGGGAAGTTCTGCCCGGCTCTACCTGTTCGATCAGATCTTCACCCATTTCGAGCGGGAAGAAGACATCGCCGATCTCACCGGGAAGCTCGAAGATGACCTGCTGCGGATCCAGCAGGTGCTGCAGGCAGCCACGCCCGCCAGCATCGTCATCATGAACGAGATCTTCACATCTACGACACTCGGCGACGCCCGGTTCCTCGGCCGCAAAGTACTGGAGAAGGTTGTCGAGCTGGATCTGCTATGCGTCTACGTGACCTTCATCGACGAGCTGGCGTCCTTCGGGGACACGGTGGTCAGCATGGCCAGCACGGTCGTCCCGGATGACCCGGTGCAGCGGACGTACAAGGTGGTCCGCAAGCCGGCTGACGGCCTGGCCTACGCCCTGGCCATCGCCGACAAGCACCGCGTCACTTACGGGCAGCTGGGGAAGCGGATCGCGCCGTGAAGGCCTATCTCCTGTACCGGGATCAGGACTTCGACTTCTCCCGCGAGGTTCCGCCCAACCGGGACGACCTGATCGGCGACTTGGAGCTGACCACGCTGCTGGGCGCGATGGCGGGCGGCGACAAGTTCCGCTACGAGGTCTCCGAGAAGGTGCTGCTGACTAGCCTCAGTGACCCGGAGGCGATCGGTTACCGCCAGCGCATCCTCGCCGACTGCCTCTCCGAGCCGGATATCGTCCGCGAGCTGTACGGCATCGCCGTCGGCGCGCTGGAGGACAAGCGCCGGCTCTGGGGATTCAATTCGTCGCAGAACCCCGCCTCCATCCTCTCGGCAGCAGTCAGCCAGCTCGAGGTCCTGATCGCCCGGCTCAGGCAGCTGCGGCGGATCGCCGACGACCACGGCGGCAAGTTCGGGTCCGACGGGCTGACAGCGTTCTGCCGCACGGCGCAGCGGGAACTGGATGACGACTACTTCGAGGCGCTCAGCGGCCACCTGAAGCAACTGCGGTTCACCGGCGGCGAGCTGATGAGCGGGCAGCTTCACCGTGACAACAGCGGGATGAACTACGTACTCCGATCGGGTCACGCCAGACGCAGCTGGCGGGAACGGATCGGGATCGCGCCAGCATCCGTCTACTCCTTTACGATTCCGCCCCGCGACGACGGTGGAGCCCAGGCGCTGTCAGAGATGACCAGCCGGGGAATCAACCTCGTCGCCAACGCGGCCGCCCAGTCAGCTGACCACATCTCCGGCTACTTCACCATGCTGCGCGCGGAACTCGGGTTCTACGTCAGCTGCCTCAACCTGCGAGACCAGCTCGTAGCGAGGGGCCAGCCGGTGACGTTCCCGGAGCCGACCGCGGCGATCCCGTTGGAGCAGACCTGCGCGGACCTGCGCGACGCCTGCCTGGCCCTGCGGATCGATCACGTCGTCGGCAACGATATCGCTGCCGACGGCAAGCCGCTCGTGATCATCACCGGCGCCAACTCCGGCGGCAAGTCCACCTTCTTGCGCAGCTTCGGCGTCGCCCACCTCATGATGCAATGCGGCATGTTCGTGACTGCCAGATCCTTCCGGGCCAGCGTCTGCCAGGGGATCTTCACGCACTTCATCAGGGAGGAAGACCCGGCCATGATCAGCGGGCGCCTCGATGAGGAACTCGCCAGGATGAGCACCATCGCCGATCAGATCAGCCCCCGCTGCCTCGTCCTGTTCAACGAGTCGTTCGCGGCGACCAACGAGCGCGAAGGATCCGAGATCGGGCGCCAGGTCGTGACAGCGCTGCTGGAAGCCGGCATCAGGGTCTTCTTCGTCACGCACCACTTCGATCTCGCCGACAGCTTCCTCCGCCAGCTCCCGGGCTCCGCCCTGTTCCTCAGAGCGCCGCGGCAGCCCGGCGGGCGGCGGGACTTCAAGCTCACCGCCGCCGAGCCGCTGCCCACCAGCTACGGCGTGGACATCTACTACCGCATCGGCGGATGGCTCGGTGAGCGCGACGGCGGAACTACCCTCGCCGCGGAAGGCCCGGACCCGGCGCGGACTGGCTAGCCGAAGCCGTTTCGGCCGTCCTCAGCGCCGCCCTCGGATCGGTCTTCGGCGAGCAGCCTGGCGCAGATGCCGAACAGTCGCAGTTCAGAGGAGGCCGAGGCCAGGCGCTCGAAAGACGCGGTGTCGCCCCGGGCCAGCGAATCCCAGCACAGGCCGTCCGCCAGCACCAGCGCGCGCCTTACCGCAACGGCGAGCCAGGTCAGCGGGCATGACTCCACCTGACCGCGTAGCCGAGCCACCTGCTCGGCGTGGTCCGCCGATGTGACCGACTGGAGCCGTTCCAGTCGTGCCGACAGCTCGCCCGCAAGGTATTGCCGGGTCATGCCGGAAGTCCCTTTGTCAGAGCCGCAATCGTGGTATGCCGGGAAGGAAAGCGGTACCCAGCGCGATTGTCCAGCCAGGTGACCGACGGCGGCCGCGGACGCGCGATCGTCTCCGACAGCAGCCAGCGGGCGGCAACGTCGCCAGGGACTGCTACCGCGGTCAGCCCGGCCGCCGCCCGCCAGTCGCGACGGCGCGCCGCGATCAGGGCTGCCGCCCCAAGAACAGGACCGGCGGACGCGGGTTCAGCCAGCCTGCTCAGCACTCGCCCGGCGACGATGCCACGAGGGTTTCTGCAGGCCGGCAGCGCCGCGATGGCTGCCCGATCAGCGCGTGAGAGCCGTTCTCCGCCATCACGGGCAATGGCCGGTGCAAGAGCCTCGAAGGCAGCGGCAGCCCGGCCGGCGTGATCTCTCGCGCCAGGAACCGCAGCGCCGATCCGGCGAGGCGCCCGCGGCTCGCGGACCGCACCTGCGATGCCGCTTCCAGCACGCGCCAGCGCTGCCATGCCCGGTTCTCCCTACCACGTCATGGACAGGACCCATTGGCCTTCAGGCATGCGGCCAGCGCCGAGCAGCGCTCGCACGTTTCGGCGGGATCTGCCACCGGGCGGCACCTGCCGCTACCCCAATCGTAGGACGCCGGCCGCCGCCTTGGCAGTCTCCCGTGCGCCGCTGAGCGCCCCGTCTCGGGCCGCAACAGGAGACCTTGGTCCCTGCCCGCTGGCCGCAGCCGCTGCCACGCTGGTCGGCACGGGAACGATTTCTTCGACAGCAGGGAAAGGCCCTCATGACCGCGCCAGCTACCGCTCCGGCCGGAACGCGCCAGATCACCGACATCACCGCGCTAGAGATCCTTGACTCACGAGGCCGCCCGACACTGCAGGTCAGGGTCACGCTGGCCGACGGCGTGACGGGCACGGCAGGTGTCCCCTCTGGTGCCTCGACCGGCAGCAGGGAGGCGGTCGAACGCCGCGACGGCGACAGCGGGCGCTACCACGGTCTCGGGGTGCTCGGAGCCGTCGGCGCGGTCAACGGCGAGATCGCGCGGCGGCTAGCCGGGCGGCCATGGCATGACCTGGCGGAGATCGATGCCGCGCTGATCGACCTCGACGGCACGGCGGGCAAGGAACGGCTTGGCGCTAACGCCCTGGTCGGGGTCTCGATGGCCTGTGCGCGGGCTCTGGCGGCGGCGGAGGGCGGCGAGCTCTGGGACTGGCTCACGCCTCCGGGCGTCGCGCCGCGGCTGCCCGTCCCGCACTTCAACGTGATCAACGGCGGCGTCCACGCGCCGAACCCGCTCGACTTCCAGGAGTTCATGATCGCGCCGCTGGGCGCGCGCACGCTCGCCGGCGCGGTCCGGGCGGGTGCCGAGATCTACAGCGCGCTTCGGAGCCTGCTCGCCGGACAGGGGCAGGTGACATCGCTCGGTGATGAAGGCGGCTTCGCCCCGCAGCTGACCGAGCCGGAGGAGGTCTTGTCGCTGCTGGTGACCGCGATCACGGCGGCTGGGTACGTGCCGGGGCGGGACGGGGTGGCGATCGCGCTCGACCCGGCATCCAGCGAGTTCCGGCGGCTGTATCACGTGGCCGGCCGGAAGCTGACCAGCGCCGAGATGATCGAACGGTACGCCGAGATGGTCGAGCGGTTTCCGGTGTGGCTGATCGAGGACGGCCTGGCGGAGGACGACTGGGACGGGTGGGCGGCGCTGACCGAGCGGCTGGGCGGAAGGGTCCAGCTGGTTGGCGACGACATCTTCGTCACCAACCCCGCGATCATCGCCGAGGCAATCGGCCGCGGGGTGGCGAACTCGGCGCTGATCAAGCTCAACCAGATCGGCACCGTGACCGAGACCCTGGAGGCGATGGCCACGTGCCGCCGCGGCGGATACGCGCAGCTGGTATCCCACCGCTCCGGCGAGACGACGGACAGCTTCATCGCCGACCTGGCGACCGGCTCGGGCTGCGGCGAGCTGAAATCAGGCGCGCCCGCACGCGGCGAACGTGTCGCCAAGTACAACCGGCTGATCGAGATCGCCGCCGCCCGTCCGGACCTGCCTTACGGCCTCACCGCGCCCTGAATCACGCGGTAGCCTGCGGGCCCGCGCTGCTGACGTCGCCGCCGGCGGCCGTGGCTCCTGCGGCCCGAGCCGCCGAGTCCAGCTGGGCGACCACGCGGTCGATTGCCGCCAGGCGACCCGTCAGGCCCCGGTCGCGCGCCGCGGCCTGCGCCGCAGTTGCGTCTTGCTGCGCGGCGGCATCGGCGAGCGCTTTCTCCAGCCTCCCGGTGCTCTCCAGGTAGCGGGCATCGATAACGCGCACCAGGCGCCGGGCGGCCTCTGCCAGCCGGTACTGCAGGTCAGCGCGAGCACGGCCGATCTGCTGCGGGACCAGCTCGGCGACCTCGCGGCGGACGTGCTCCCTGGCGCGGTTCCGCCCGGCCTCACCGGGCAGGTGCCGGCGGATCGCTCCGGCAAGGAGCTCTGTCTGGCCTGCCTGATCCGCCACCTGATAGAAGAACCGCAGGTCCGGTGCCAGGCGCGGGCCCGGCGCCGCCACGGTCAGGTCAAGCCCGAGCAGGTCAGCCGCTGCCTGGCGGACGGCATCAAGCTCGGCGCGCAGGACCGCGGTCAGCCGCTCGTCAAGCCGCGAAAGCCCGGCTTCCAGCGCATCCGCCCGCTCCGAGCGCCAGGCCTCAGCTTCGGCGACGGCCAGTTCCGCCAGTCTGGCCCGGCCACCGCGCTCGATCTCCGCGGCCGGTGACAACCGCAGGTCGTCGAGCACTGCCGCGATCTGGCGGCCGACCGAACGGGTCCGCTGGCGTTCGGCCCGCGCTGCGGCTTCGTTCAGGTCATCAAGCATCCGCTTCGACTCCGCTGCCGCCAGGCCAGCCGCGTCCCGGCGCCGGTCCTGCACGGCCGCAAGCCGCGCCGCGAAGGCCTGCACGCGCTGCGAAGCTTCGGTGCCGCGCATCTGGGCTGCCCGCCGGGCAACGGCTGCCTCGTCCTTGAGCGAGCTCGCGATCCGCCTCGCGTGCCCGTTCACAGACCGCCGCAGGTCGGTGCTCCCGGCGCGGTCCAGGTACGCGGCGAAGTCAGCGGCGAACTCCGCGAACCCCGCATCGCCGGCCCCGCCCAGGGCGACCCGCGCAGACAGCGGGTAGACCGGCACCACGCGCCCGGCGGCGTCGCTGACCACCTGTGCCGTGAATGCCAGGACCTCAGCCAGTTCAGTCCCGCCGAGGCGGTCGGCCTTGTTCAACACGAGGAACATCTGGACCGAGAGCCCGGCCACCTTCGCGATCAGCTCGCGTTCGCTGCCCGACACGGGCGGATCAGCGGTAAGCACGAACACCGCGGCGTCCATGGTCGCGATCGCGGCCTCGGCCGCGATCGTGTTGTGCCCGTGGACCGAGCCGGTACCCGGGGTGTCAACCAGCTCGACACCGCGCGCAAGCAACGGCGCGTTCGCCAGAACCGTGACTTCCCGCAGATGGCGGCGGTTGCCGGGATTGCCGCGCTCAGTCACCAGGTCATCGAGCGCACTGACCGGGAACGTCTCGCTCCTGCCGTCGGCCAAGCCCGCGGTAACCGAGTCATCCTCGCCGAACCTGACCGTCGTGGCGAGCGCCGTCAGCGGAAGCACGCCGGTCGGCAGCACAGGCCGGCCGAGCAGGGCATTGACCAGCGTGCTCTTGCCCCGCTTCGCCTCGCCGGCGACAAGCACGCGCAACCGCCGTGCGGCCAGGCGGTCACGGAGGCTGCTAATCGTTTCGCGGTCCTGCGCAGCACCTAGTGCGGACAACTCATCTAGCGCCGCAGCCAGCGGATCCGCTCGCCCGAATGCGCCCATACGGCCTCCTACCTGTCACAGGCAGGGACCATTGGCGGCAGCGCCGCGGTTACCGGCGGGTCCCTCCGCCACCTCAGCGCCAAGCCTACCCAGCCGCCGGCGCTCAAGCTCAAAAGCGGTCAGCCCCCAAGCTGACCGCCTCGCCAGATCGATGCCCAGGACGCGATCGGCGCAGGCGAACGTCTCGAACATGGCGGCCCCGATCGGCTTCTGGGCAGCCGTGATCCTTGCCGTCCTCGAGGCGGGTTTGCTGAGGTCTGGCGTCCTGGCCACCCGTGTTACTTCATGGCATCGGACGGCCGGGTGTTCGCCGCAGCACAGGTGACCTGAGACGTGCCGGTGCCGGTGCCGTCTGCATCGGCTGGGATTAGCCGGCGTACTGGTTTTGATCCTGACCGCAGGCTGTCGCTGCGGGGCCACCGGCGGCGCGCGCCGGGCTGGTCCAGCGGATCCCGCGCAGCATCCCCGATGAGCGGTTCAGCGAGCTGTTCGCCAGGCTCACCTCGCATCGCGACCGGGCGCTCGCGCCCACGGCGGCCGCGGCTGACCTTCCGGCCGGCCGCGATGTACCGGGCGACTGCGTCTGCGAGCCGGGTCTTGTTCGCTGGCACGAGGTCGATCTCGTAGCTCACCCCGTCCAGCCCGAAGGAGACGGTCCCGGCGTCCGGCGAGCCGTCGAGATCGTCTGTGGTCACCACCGACACCTTCCGGGCCATGACATCGATCATGCGAAGCTATCCAGCTTCCGCGCAACCCGACACTCCGTGAGGGGCCTGCAAAAAGCGGAGCGAGGCTGTTTCGCGCGGTGCATGCTCGAACGCCATCAGGCCGCTCGATCACCGTTGCCGGCGGCCTGTGCCCCTGGTAGGGCCAGTCCTGACTGGCGACCTGACTCGCAAGCCCGCGAACCGGAAGGCTCTAATAGTGAACCGGAGGCAGAACGACGCGGGTCTGCCCGTATCGTGCGGGATCTGGCGGGCTGGGTTCGTTAAGGCTCTGCCGATCTTCGGGCCTGGCTTGATATCGAGTTGCCAGCCCGCCAGTCCCGCCGTCGTAAAGCCATCCGATCCGGCCAACTGAAGAACTCGCTCAGGCCCGACTTTCTCGCGCTGTGTCCGGCCGCAGCTGGCATGTAACTGAGCATCGGGTTCTCATTTCGGATCAATATGCCACTATGACCGAATATCGGTGCGGCCTCGAGGCATTCACCGACCGCGAACAATCGGCGTTGCGCGCGCATCGCCGTCAGCGAGAAGTCCGACGAACGATCACTCTGCGTGGTAGGGCTTCACCGCGCATCCTCCTGCCGAATACCTGCCGAACGGCCCTGGGCTGGGAGTGTCGCTGCTGGTCAGTGGGTTGGTCCGGGTGCGCGTTCTTGATTGCCCGGTGCCGATCGTCTGGTTGGCTGAAAGAGGCAAGGAGTGAGGCGGCCGTGCCGGCGATCACCAGGCCGGATCGGGCCTGACCTGCGCACGGACCACTGCCCCGGCAAGTTCAGCCGCGCCGGCAGCGCGGTTGAGCAGCCTGCGCAGGTCCTGGATGGTCAGCTCGTCGCCGAGATATGCGTTCAGCCCGACGGTGCCGGTCAGGACAACGCACGCGCTGGCACTCCCCACCAGGGGGAGCCAGGATGGCGGGGGATCCAGGCCGCCTTGATAGGCCACGTCGTCGTCGGGTGCCAGCAGCCGCGCTGTCCCGGGAGCAGCCTGCAGCAGCCATCCTTTTCCCGGTCCGGGAAGCGCGCCGCTGGTGCGCATCAGGGTGAAGCCTCTGTCCATGAGGCCGCACATCCACAGGCTGGCCGGCTCGCCGCTTGCGGTGCGCTCGGACATCTCGGTCTTGGGTTCCAGGATCAGCAGCGGCCGGACGCATGGCTCAGATGCGTAGCTCAGGACCGCCGCCTTCGACAGCATCCCGCCCAGCAGGGCGATGTCCGGCGTTTCCTGGCCGGCCTCGATGACCTGTGAGTCCGCGCACCGGGCATGGGCGAGCCGGACCCTGACCGTGCCGAGCCGGTACCGCTGGGCGATGACCGTGGCGGGGCCGGCGTCTGTCCGTCCCGGCCGGCCGCATACGCAGCAGCTGAAGGGGCGGAATGCTTCGCCGCGTAACCTGTCCAGTTCGTCTTGGCCGACCAGGGCTATGACGCGGCGGCTGGCGCGGACCGTCACCGGACGGGCTTTCTCAGCATGTCTTCCAGCTCCTGTGCGCGGGGAGACCCGATGCGCTGGTAGATGTTGATTGCCTGTCGCAGCAGCTCGCGGCCGTGCTCGGGGTGGCCGTCAGTGACGTGGCAGTGCCCGATGCCTTCCAGCGCCCTGGCTTGCTCACCCTGGGCTGCGATCCGGGTCGCGAGAGCCAGCGCCTGGTCGTAGTACGGGAGCGCGTTGTGCGGCGCAGCCGTCGCGCGGGCGATGTCCGCGATGTTGTTGAGGGCCTCGGCTTCACCGGACGCGTCGTCGACGTCGCGGTACAGCTGCAGCGCCCGGGTGTGACTTGCCTCGGCGTCCTGGTACCGCCCGGTGAGGTATTGCACGGTGCCCAGGCTGGTCAGGGCGCTGGCTTCGCCGAGCCGGTCGCCGAGGCGGCGGTACAGCTCCAGCGCACGCTGCTGGCTGGCCAGAGCCCGCTGATGGTCTGCGGTGATGGCTTGAAGGGCGCCTAGCTCGGTGAGCGCGCGGGCCTCCCCGGGCTGGCTGCCCAGATCGCGGTACAGGCCGAGTGCCCGGGTGATGCTGGCGGCGGCGGCGCGGCTGTCGCCGGCGGCGCGCTGGACGGTGCCGAGGCTGGTCAGGGCGGCGGCTTCGCCGAGTTGGTCGCCCAGGCCGCGGTACAGGCCGAGTGCCCGGGTGATGCTGGCGGTGGCGGCGCGGCTGTCGCCGGCGGCGCGCTGGACGGTGCCGAGGCTGGTCAGGGCGGCGGCTTCGCCGGCCCGGTCGCCCAGGCCGCCGTACAGGTCCAGGGCACGGCGCAGGGTGGCAGCGGCGGCGGGATAGTCGTCGGTCAGGAACTGAATGTCGCCGAGGTCGGCCAGGGCGCGTGCTTCGTCGGGCCGGCGGCCGGCGTGGTGCGCGGCCCTCAGGGCCGTTAGGTGCAGCGTCAGGGCCTGGTCCCAGTGACCCTGGCTGCGCAGGAACTCATGCATCGCCGCCGGGATTGCGGCAGCGTACCCAGGCCGGCCGGAGGTTGCGGCGAAGTCCGCTGCCGCCTGCAAGTTCAGGCGCTCGGCGGCCATCCAGGCCAGGGCCGCGTCGTGTCCGGCGAGGATGCCCGCCCGCGGCCGGGCAGCTGTCCCGGGTCCTGAGGTCGCGGGAGCGGCGCGGCTGGCCAGCTGCTGGCCGGCGGCGCGGGCAGCGTGCAGGTAGTACTCCAGCAGCCGGTTCTCGGCCGGTTCTCGTTCGCCGGGCGGCCCGGCTGCGGCGAGCACGCGGGCGTGCTCGCGGATCAGGTCATGGAACCGGTACCGCCCGCGGGTGGTTTCGGCCAGCAGGTAGTGGTCGTACAGGCCCTCCAGGTCTCGCCTTGCTTCGGCGGGGCTGACGCCGGCTAGCCTAACGGGCCGCACAGCGCCACGCACAGGGCCGCGTCCCCGCCGCCCGCGCCACCAGCGCACCCCCCGGCCGACAGCCCCGCAGCGGCCGTCCGGGCCGCGCTGACCGGCGCACCGGGGGCCACCGCCGCCCAGATCGCCGCCGCCGCCGGGACCAGCCGGATCGTCGCCGGCCAGGAACTGGCCGCCCTGGAGACCAGCGGCCTGGCCACCCGGACCCCCGGAGCCCGCAACGGCCGCACCACCGCCCCGGCCACCTGGCAACCCGCCCCCCAAGGCAGCATCACCAGCACCCGCCACCACCCCCGCACGCCCTGGCAAGACAGAGCCGGCCGGGACAGCGGATCCCCCCGCGAGCCTGCCCGCGCCAGGCAGCGGCCCGGCACCAGGCGAGGCTGACGGCAGCACGCCGGACGCAGCCGCCGCCGAGAGCACCGTCACCGCCGAACCCGGCGCGGATAAGCTCGCCACCGCCCCGGCAGACGACGGCGCGCCTGGCGAGGACGCGGCATCGGACGCAGGCATCCCCGATGGCAGCGCCGCTGACGGCCCCCCAACTGACAGCCGCACCGCCGGGGAAAACGCAGCCCCTGCGCCGGCGGACGGGGATGCGCCGGCCAGTCAGGCGGCCGGGCTGCTACGCGAGGTGGCCTCCGCAGCCACCCAGGCCGCGCAGGGGCTCGACGGCGGGGACACCGCCGCCGCGCTGGCCGCGATGGACACCATCTGCGCCACCGCCGCCCAGGGCCGCCGCCTCCTCAGGGCCGCCGCCAGCGGGCGCAAGCCGCGCGGCACGACCAGCCCGGCAGCCCGCCCCGGCCAGCTGCGCGACCTCGTCGCGGCCCATCTCGCGGCTAACCCGGACGCCGACCTCACGCCGCACGCGATCGGCCGGGTACTGGGCCGGTCCTCCGGCGCCGTCGCCAACGCCTTGGACCGGCTCACCGCGCTAGGCCAGGCACAGCTGACCAGCGACAAGCCCCGCCGCTACCGCCACCAGGTCCCGGCCAGCACCCCGGCCCCGGCCGGGACCACCTGACGACACCAGCCTGCCGGGCCAGGAGCCGCCGCTGCCCCTGGCCCGGCAGCACTCTGCCACCCGCCAGCGCCACCTGCCGGGAAGGACGACCACATGCCGGGTGGCTTCCCTTGGGCACAATGTCGGAGCACGTGCAGAGCGTGGTTCCTGGCGATCCGCACGCTGAGCATGGTGACGGCCGGCAGGTCGCCAGCCGCGAACTCGGAACTGAACGCCATCCTGGCCACGATCCCGTCAGATTATCTGTCCGCTGCCGGGGTCGCGGTCGAGGCCGTAGGCGCGTGCCCACGGCTCGACGGGCATGCTGACGGTCTCGCGGGGCTCGGCGTGGATGATCGGCGGCGGTGATGTCGAATACCCAGCCGCCGAAGGCGAACGACCGGGTGTGGCGTCCACCCGGATCTGGCCGGTGGTTGCTCATCGGACTTGGAGCCGAGGCCGTCACGGAGAGTCAACGGCAGCCGGGGCGACCGCCGTGCGAGATCGGCGCCGAACGATGCTCCTATGCGCTGTCAAGGGCTTGGATGACATTTCGGTGGCCTAATTTCTTTGGGTATGGCGAATGAGGATCGTGCCGGACTGGAGCAGCTGCTGGGCGGCGGACAGGACAGGGACGGGCCACTCGTGGCGGAGGGCAAGCTCTTAGGAGGTCACATGGCCAGCAGGCTGGAATGGGGCCGGGGACGGCCGACGAATCGTTCGAAGGCCAGCAGGGATGCGGCAGCCGATTAGCGGGTCAGGCCGTCCCCCGGAGCTGGGGGTCAGTCAGCGGCAGCGCGCAGGCGGGGATAGATCTCGCGGGCGACGTAGCGCTTGAGGCAGCGGATGATTTCTGTCTTTGACAGTCCCTCGGCGCTGCGCCGTTCGACGTAGGCGCGGGTCGGGGGGTGGGAGCTCATCCGGGTGATGACGATCCGCCGTTCCGGTAGGCCGCTGGCGAGGTGCCTGCCCGGTGGGCGGTCCTTTTCCAGCGGCCTCCGGCCCGAACCGGACGTGATCGTTTCCGATCATCCTGCTCTCCAGTGACTATTCCGTGTGTGCTGCGGCGGGGTGCCGGTCGTGGACCTTGTCGTGGCAGGGCGGGCAGACGACCAGCGTCTTGCGCCGCATCCTGGTCATGAGCTGCGACCACTCCGGCTGTGGTCGCCCCGGGTTGCCGAGATCGGCGAGGGCGCGGACGTGGTGCACTTGCACCTCGGCGCGTCGCTTGCACCACTCGCACCGGCCGCTGCGGAGCCGGCAGATCAGCTCCTTGCCCTTGCGGCGGCCAGTTGCCGGGGCTGGATGGCGGTCATCGATGACCGCTTTTCTCTGCCGCTTCAGCGGGATGCCGCCGAACCGGGCGGCCAGCGGCTTCCTGCCCTCGCGCTCGATGCGGGCTTCGAGGCAGGTGCGCTTGCCGTGCGGCGTGTCGATGACGGCCTTGAACTTGGCTGCCATCTTGGTTGCCGACGAGCGGTGCTTGTCTGCCAGCGTGCGGAGCATGGAGGTCTCCATGACCCAGCGCAGCCGGTTCAGTCTCCAGACGTCACCGGCGAGCAGGTAGTACTGGACCAGGCCCCGGTATTCGGCCCCGTAGGCGCTGATGATCAGTGAATCGCTGAGGTTCACCAGCTGGGGACGGCGCGCGGGCTTGCCGCGCCGCAGGTAGGGGCCGCATCGGGCCTTGATCACGTCTGGGGGGACGCGCAGGGCGACCACCCCGTTGACGGCACGCTGGCCGTTGGTGATCTTGTGGTCAGCGTGCTGGACGGTGATCTGGTAGCCGAGGAATCTCGCCGCGCCGGAGCGGGCGTGGGTGATCAGCGTCTTGTCCTGGTTGAGTTCCAGCTTGAGGTCGTCATGCAAGAACCTGCCCAGGCGTGACTTGATCTCCTGGGCCTCGGCCCTCGGCCCGGTGAACCCGAGGAGGTGGTCGTCGGCGTACCGGGCGTACCTGAGCCGCCGGAAGCCGGGATCGCGGGGATCCCCGCTGGGCAGGCTCCGGAGCTGCTGCCGCAGCTCCCGCACCGCGGCATGGTCACCGCGGTGCCAGGCGCGCCTGTTCGCGTTCTTCACCTTGGCGTAGGCAGGATTGGGCGCCCTGCTCACCCCTAGCGAGCGGAACGGCGCGCCGCGGCTGATCGAGGGGCACGTCACCCAGGGCTGGCACGAGGCCTGGGGGGAGATGGTGGCCCGCTGGCCAGACCGGTTCGCAGGCCACATCTGAGGCCACGGGGGTGCAGGATGCCGGT
>WNGM01001828.1_pt1 | contig 17100 bp, 17 predicted proteins | sample 5400571 | NCBI WGS metagenome assembly WNGM01 (sample SAMN13153378, study PRJNA577476) | soil metagenome | isolation source: 100 cm soil or saprolite under Garry oak tree replicate 2 | place: USA:California | collected 2016-06-15 | reverse complement strand
GGATGATGATACAGTCCACGCCCCATGGCGACATGGGGAGCACGTGAACAAGGTATCTGTAGGGGAACCTGCAGATGGATCACCTCCTAAAGAGCCATCAGTCAAAGGAGGCCTTGGCAAGGTAGAAAGGGCCTCTGCTCCCGATCGCGAACGTCTAATCCACTCATTTTTTTGTTGGTTGAGACGACTGTCTCGATCTGGTTCGACGGATCATGCCTCGACCGGATCGGACGTCACTTTCGAGGCCGTCTCGATTTCTGACGCGTCGGGATGCGCTTTGTTGAACCAGGGGGCACGGACTTGGCCCATCAGCTCTCGCCATTCCGCCGGCATCGGTCGGCCCTCCTCGTCCCGGCGGAACCAGTCGACTACCGCCTCCACGTCGGAGCCATTCCCCTTGAACGTCACGAGGATTGCGTTCCGCACGTTCGCCGCAGCCTCGGCGGCGATACGGTTCTCGAACACCGCCGCATACGGATTCTTCGACATCCACCAGATGACGAGGAACATCGGCTTGCCAGGAGAACGAGGCTCTTGTTTGCGCGTCATTGCGGTCAGAATCCTGCTGCCGCTCACCGGGTGGGCGTCGAATGAAGAGGTCGCGGACCGGGGAAAAGGCAGTTGTCAACGCGTCGCGTTCGCATTGACAAACGCGTCAGCGGCTCGCGGTTCCGCCGCCCACGATCGGCACGAAGGCCACACGATCCCCATCGTTCAACGGGAGCGCCGGGGTGACTCCTTGCTGAACCACGTCGTTCACGACGACGCGGACCGCGGGTTCGATTTTCCCCGCGGCCGGTTGCAACTTCTTTCCGGCATCGGGGAACCGCGCGGCGATCGCTCGCAGGACACCGCCGAGGTTCGGTTCCTGTAGTGTGAGCGTGATGTCGTCCGTGACCCCGGCAGCACGCTTGTACGGGCCCATGAGCCGGACGGTGACGATCACGATTTGGTCCGAACACGGGATTCCATAAAAATCTGGCGCCCTCATGCAGAAAATCGTTTTGTAATGACGCTCCCTTGTCGTCTACGAAGGCGGGACCATCGAACCGGACCTCCGCATGCTGCACGTGGACCTCGACAGCGGTCAAGTCGAGACGGAGGAACGCGGACCCGAGTACTGGGAACGGTACATCGGTGGTCGAGGCGTCGGAGCGAAACTCCTGAGCGAGGAGGACTTCCGGCTCGATCCGTACCACCCGCGGATGCCGGTGTTCTTCTGCACCTCGCCGTACGAAGGGACGATCGCGTCCTGCAACCGCACGTGGGTCGTGACCGTTTCTCCGCTGACGGGATACTATTCGTGCTCGGCGGCGGGAGGCTTCTGGGGACCGACGTTGCGGAAGGCGGGATTCGATGTCGTCCGCGTCATCGGAAAATCGGACACGCCGGTCCGGATCCAAATCCGCAATGGAAAGGCGGAACTCCGAGACGCGGCCGAGCTGTGGGGTCTGAACACGGAGGAGACGCGCGAGAAGCTGAAAGCCGCGGGCCGGGCGCTCTGCATCGGACAGGCGGGCGAGAATCTCGTGCGGTTCGCGGGCATCGCGCTCGAGGAGCGTATGGCGGCTCGCGGTGGCCTCGGTGCCGTCTTGGGTGCGAAGAAGCTCAAGGCGATTACCGTCTTCGGCACGATGGATTTCCCCGGCCTGAGCGGCGAGCCCATCAAGGTGTTCCACAAGAAGACCCTCTCGCAGAACAAGGAGCGCAGCGGCTACTTCCACGAACAAGGCACGATGGAGATCCCTCCGAAGGTGAACGAGGGGAACCTCTGGCCGACGCACAACTGGCAGGACGTGAAATGGGAAGCCGGCGAGAACCTCTACTTCCCGAAATTCTTGAACATCCTCACGGGCTACACGACCTGCTTCGACTGCTCGATTCGCTGCACGCGGACGAACGCGTCCCGGTACGGTGACTCGGGCCGTGGTCCGGAGTACGAAACCACGTGGGCCTTCGGGCCGCAGGTGATGAACGACGACCCGCACATCGTCGTCCACGCGAACAAGCTGTGCGACCAGTATGGCCTCGACACGATCTCGACGGGTGGAATCCTCGGCTTCTATCGCGAGTGCATCGAGCGCGGCCTCGTCGACGATGCATGGCCGACGAACGAGACGATGTTCCCTCTCATCGACGCGATCGCCCACCGCCGGGGGATCGGAGATGTCCTCGCGGAAGGCACCCTGCGGGCGAGCCACGTGTTCGACGGCGAGTCGGAGGACTTCGCGATCCAGCAGTGCGGGATGGACCTTCCGGCATACGATCCGCGAGGCTCGTTCGGGATGTTCCTCTGCTACGTCTTCGGCCCGCGTCACGGTTGCCACAACAAGGCCTGGACCGTCTACATGGAACTCGGGATGAGCCTCGACGGCCGCACGGGGCCTGAGGGCAAGCCGAAACTCGTGTCGGATCTCCTCGACGAGACCGCCGTGATCGACTCGATCGGCATCTGCACGCTCGTCACCCCGATCGTCTTTACGGAGACGCCGGAGGCCTACCAGACGGTCCTCGGGAAGGAAGCCACGGAGGACGACATGCGGCGGATTGGCCGAGGGATCAGCGATCTCGAGCGGTACCTCGATATCGGACGGGGTCACACGAAAGCGAAGGACACGCTACCGAAGCGGCTGCTCGAAGGCGAGGTCGACGTCAACGGGAAGCGGGTGAAGCTCGGCGAGGCAACGTGGGAGCGGCTGCGAGACGAGTATTACCGGTACCGAGGCTGGTCTTCGGACGGCGTGCCGAAACGCGGCATCGCCGAGTGAGCCGGCTCACTTCGTCCCCGTCACGATCACGCCTTCGCACGGGATCAGGATCCCTTTGCGTGATTTCCATTTCCTCAAATTGACCCGCGTCTTCGCGAGGATTTTCTTCTGAACCGGCGTGTCTTCTTCTCGGATCAAAAGACCGAGCGGCGTCGACTCGATCAGGGTCTGAACGTATTCGTCTTCGTCCTTGAAGGCCATCAGGTGGGTCCGTCGCTCCTCTTGCGTTTCCCCGAATCCCGCGTCGGCGAGCAGCTTCGCCAGCTCTCCCGGCCCTCCGAGCTCGAACGGGGCCGGCCGGTCACCCGTTTCATCCGGCTCCGCGAACTCGAGCATCGGTCCGACGACCGCATCGATGGCGGTGGCCTTGTCCGCGGTGCTCCAGACCGTGACCCCGATTCGCCCTTTCGGCCGGAGCACGCGATACGCTTCTCTCGCAACGGTCTCCGGATTCGCGAAGGTCTGGAACCCGAACCGGCTCGTCACGATGTCGAACGACTCGTCCGGGAAGTCCAGTTTCTCCGCATCCATCGCGAGGAACGTGACGCCGGGGATCCGCCGCTCCTTCGCGATTCGCGTGGCGAGCTGGACCATCTGCTCGGAGAGATCGATGCCCACGACCCGGCCATCCGGACCGACCATGCGGGCGATGCTCATCGCGGGCTCGCCGGGACCCGTCCCCAGGTCGAGCGCCGATTCCCGAATCTTCGGATTCACCCGGGCGAGCAGGTCGAAGCCGTACGGCTCGAAGATCCGCACGAGTTTGAGGTACTTCTCCGCCGTCGCGTTCCACGCGGTCCGGCTTGACTCTCTGTAGAATTCGTCGGAGGATCCGGTCACAGCCACCCTTTTCGATGCATCCACCATGCGAGAATTCCGGTCGGGACTCCCATCAGCAGCAGCGCAAGATAGAGTCCTTCTGCCGCGTTGAACCCGAAGAACGCCACGTTCATCCCGAACGCGCTCGAGACGATGGCGATGGGCAGCGTGATCGTGAAGATGACCGTGAGGACTTTGATCACCTCGTTGGACTGGTTCGACACGAGGGTCGCCTGGACCTCCATCAGGCTCCCCACGATTTCTCGATACGCATCGAGCGTGTCCAAGACGCTGATCATGTGGTCCTGGACGTCCCGCAGGTAGTTCCGCATCTCCTTGCGGAAGAGCGGAACCTCGAGGCGGCTCAGGACCCCGAAGATGTCCCGCTGCGGCCGCAGGTCATTGCGCAGGCGGACCACGTCGGTCCGCACGTCGTGGAGATGCGCGATGCCCGTCCCGCTCGGTCGGGCGACGATCTGGTCCTCCAGCTGGTCCAGGAGGGACTGGAATCGGTCCAGGTGAGGGAAATACGAATCCACGAGGACATCGAGAATCGTGTATGCGAGGAAATCGGCTCCTGCCTTCAGGATGCGCGGGGTCTTCTTTCGAAGCCGGATGCGGATGTCCTCGAGCTGCGGAAACACTTTGTCGTGGATCGTGACGACGAACTTCCTCCCGAGGAAGATCGATAGCTGATCCGTCTCGATCTCTTCCGTCCACACGATCGTTCGAACGACGACGAACACGGTGTCGTCGTACACTTCCACCTTCGGGTGGAGGTCCTGATTCTGGGCGTCCTCCAAGGCGAGCGGGTGGAATCCGAAGAGCGTCTCGAGTTCGTCGAGCGTCCGTTCGTCCGGATCGACGACGTTCACCCAGGTGACGGCGTATTTCTCGACGAGTTCCCGACACCGGCCGATCGTCGTGTCTGGTTCCTCGAGGAAATCGGTCGGCGTGTAGGCGATGACCTGGACGCGGACCATTGCGCCGCGAACCTCGCTGAGCCCATTAAACCCTTGTGCGGGCCGTCGATGCGGAAACTCCAAATGGCCCCAATCCTTGCGGACGACGGGGGACGCATGAAGGTCGTGCACCGCAAAGACGCGAAGGCGTTGAAGGGCGACAAGAGTCTCTCGTATCAGGTCATCAACCCGGACAACGTTGGATCGCGAAAGTTCCTCGTCACCGTGGTTGACATCCGCCCCGGAGGGAGCACGCCGGTCCACGAGCACCGCACCGTCGAGTCGATGTACTACATCCTCGAGGGCCGCGGCGAGGTGACGTCGGGGCGCGAACGCAAGGTCCTGGGGCCCGACACGGCGGTCTATTTCCCGGCCGGTTCGACGCACGGGATCCGGAACGTGGGGAAGGCTCGTCTTCGGTATCTGTCCTGTCACGCGCCTCCGTACGAGATCGAAGACCTCTATCGGAGTTGGCAGGCACACGAAAGCCTCGTGACGACCGGCGGTTGACCGCTCTGGGCCAGCGCACGAGAGGGCTCGCGTTACCCCTTCGGTTCGAATATCCGATGGGCTAAGTCTTATACGCGTCCCGTGGGTGCGCTGTCCATGCGCATCATCCTTGTCGTGCTCGGAGTCCTAGTCTTCCTCGCGGGCGCAGTCTGGGCCTTCCAAGGGGCGGGGTTCATCCTCGGCTCGTTCATGTCGAACGACCCGACGTGGATATGGATCGGCGCGGTGACGGCGCTCTTTGGCCTCGTCATTCTCGCGTTCGGCATCCGCTCCGGCCGCACCGCGAAGCACGCTTGATTGGCTCACTGCGAAACGAGGAGCGTAATCGAGTCGTACCCGGACGACCCGTTTGGGAACGGGGGAGCCGGTGTAGAGTCCTGAATTACGCCGGCTGCGTCGTACGCGCGGGCGACGATCCGGAACGAGCCGCCGCGCGGTGGGGTCCAGTTGAAGGTCCACAACACCCACGTGAGACCGCGACCCGGGCGGGGATACAGCATCGCATCCGTCCATGTAGAGCCTCCATCTGTGCTCACCTCGACTCGGGAGATTCCTCGATCCCCCGCAAACGCGACGCCGCCGATCTCGACGGATCCGCCAACGACCGCATTGTCCGCAGGCACTGCGACAATCGCAACGGTATTGACCCGGCCGTGCGAGTCGTCTGAGTTCGTCCAGCCTTTCTGTTGCCAATAGCCGCGGAACTCTCCTTGCACGGCCTCGATCTTCGTGACCCACTTCGCGTGGAACATCCCGTACAACCCGGGCACGATGATTCGGGCCGGATACCCGTGGGCAGTCACGAGCCGACCGCCATTCATGTAAATCGCGACGAGCGCGCTGGGGTCCATGGCCTTCGAAATTGGGATCCCAGCGGTATAACCGTCTGCACACGTGAAAATGATCCAATCCGCGGTCGGGTCGATGCCGGCCGATTGCAGGATCGTCGCGAGCCGCACGCCAGTCCATTCCGCCATGCTGATCAGGTTGCCCCCAACCTCGTTGCTGACGCACTCCAACGTCACAAACTCGTCTACGGTGGGCATCGACAATAGGTCTACACTCCCGGTGCGAGGCCCATACGAGTACGTCGTCGGGTTCGAGACCAAACCCCCGATAGAGAGGAGCCATGTGCCGACATCGACCGTCGGGTCAAACACGTTCTTCGTGACGACGTAGAACTCCGAGGTCGGAGTCTGCTCCTTCGAGAACATCTCTCCAATTGATGCGAAGACGAGCCGCCCTTTCTTCGAGATGAGGCTCCCAAGTCCGTACACTGTCAGCGCGGCGACCGCAATGGCGCCGATGGTCCCGGCGATGAATTGCCGCCGACTCAAGCTGAATCCTTCAGGATGCTCGGCCGCGACGTCGACGAGAAGGTAGTCGAGGAGGGCCGCGTAGAGCCAGTACCCGATGAGCTGGCTGAACACCGCGAAGCCGATGCCCACCGAGGTGTTCGACCCGAGGAGGCCCGCATCCAGGATCGGCAGGATCACGAGCAGGACAATTCCCGCGGAGCTGAACGTGAAAAAGGCCATGACGAGCCAGCGGTTCTTGAGCCATCGTTGGACGCGACGGTACAGGGTGGCGTAGATTCCCGGGAGCACCAGGAAGACGGCGAGCGCCGTGAGGAGGGCGAGGAGCTTCGCGCCCTCGCCAAGGGTCCGGATGAAGAACGATTCGATTGCGCCGGGGATGCGGCCGACGACGAAGTCCACCGCGATCTCCGGGAGGAATACGCCAAGGCCGAACGCTCGCATGAGAAACGTGACGAGGAGGCCCACGCCGCCCGCGACCACTCCGGCGGCGAACCGGTACCAGGGAAGGCGGCGAATGAATGCCCGGAGACTCTTCCATCCCTCGGCCACGTGCGGGCTACGCCGGGGCGTTCGCTTGAACCTATGCCCCCATGGTGCGCTCACGACCAATCCTTTATTTAGCCCGAGGCGCGTCGGCGGGACGGGAATGCATGGCCACGCCGCTCAGCACGCAAGCCCGCGTGGGACGTCGAATCATCCTCACGGTCTTGTGGACGATGCTCCTGATCGTGGGCGTCACGATCGGCCTCCTCGTGCTCGTCCCAGGAATTCAGGATTCGATTCAGCGCGCCTCCGGCGCCGTGGCCGGTGGAGCGTTCGCCTTGTCCATCGCGGTCGCCCTCATCATGCTCGGCCTCTGGGGAATTTCCGCGAACAACCGCAACCTAAAACATGCGGTCGACTTGATCGCGCAGGTGGACCGCGCCCGCAAGGAAACGATTCAACTCGAAAGCACGCGCTACATGCAGAAGTAAGGATTCTCGTAGCGTCGCCCACGGTCTCGCCCGAAGGCCGATTTCGACACGTTCGGGCGCGCCGGACCGCGAAGCAAGCCGCCGTATCTGCTTGGCGACAGCGGGAAATATCCCTTCGCGCGTGATGTCGGCTACATGGGAACCGGAATGAGCGCCGAGCGTCAGAAGATCCGAGCCGCGGAGTGGCTGTACCGATGGAACCTGAGCATGAGCATTCTCGGGATCGTCTTCACGATCCTCACGTTCGTCGGCGTCTTCACGTTGGTCTTGCGGCAATACTTTGCGGAGTTTGGACTCAATGAAGTGGAAGTCTTGCTCGTCCTCCTCCTGATCGTCCTGACCGTCATCTTTGGCTTCGGATTCTACCTGGACAAGTTCTTGCGCTTTTGGTCGGCTCAGACGACGGTCGCCACCGTGAGGAACCAATTCCTGACCTCTGCCCTCTATCAGAAGGAACTCCTGATCATGAAATACAGTCAAGTTCCCCAGATGGAAGGGATGCTGCATCTGATCGAGGACCTGCCGGACAGTCCGGCGAAGACGCAACTGGTCGAGCACTTCCGCGATTCCCTTCGAAAACTCCGAAAGACGATCGAATCTAAAGAGTGGGAAGTCACCCCCGAGGAGCGAACCTACTGATTCCGGGGATGCTTCCCGGCCCTAGGCGGCCGCCGTCTCGCCCAGGATTTTCCCGTCCTGGATCTCGAGGACGCGATGCGCGATATGGGATACCCGGGCGTCGTGCGTCACGACGACGATCGTCTTCCCGAACTCCTGGTTGAGGCGACGGAACAGGTCGAGGACCTCCTGTCCAGTCTTCGTGTCGAGCTCCCCGGTTGGCTCGTCCGCCAGGAGGAGCGGCGGGTCATTCGCGAGGGCCACTCCGATGGCGACCCGTTGCTGCTCGCCGCCGCTCAGCTCGTCGGGGCGGTGGCTCGCACGCTGCGTCATGCCCACGAGCTCGAGCAGCTCCTTCCGGCGTTTCGCACGGATCGAGGGGCCCTTCCCCGCGAGCCGCAACGGCAGTTCCACGTTTTCTTCCGCGGTGAGCGTGGGGACGAGGTTGAAGAACTGAAAGATGAAGCCGACCTTCGCGAGTCGATACTTGACGAGATCTCCATCCGCGAAATCGACCAGATTGGAACCATCTACCTCGATTCGGCCCGCGGTGGGGCGATCAATCCCCCCGATGAGATTGAGGAGCGTCGTCTTCCCACACCCGGAGGGTCCTTGGACGGCCACGAGCTCGCCGTCAGCCACTTGCATGTCGAGGCCTCGGAGCGCAATCACTTCGGATTTCCCGGTTCGATACACCTTGATCAGGTCTTTGGTTCGGATGTTCGGCACATTACCCACCTCGAAGCTTGAGGACCCGCGCGATGTCCATGCGCGCGACACGAATCGTGACGGCAAAGGATGTCAGGAGCATGGCCGCGGGTGCGAGGACGAGGAGGAGCAGCGCCTCCAGCGGGAGCACGAACAGAACCGGAACCAGGGACTCCCCTGCCGTCCCCGGGCCCGCCGCAATGAAGGTGGTCGACAGGAACGCCGCGAGGCTGCCGATTCCGGTGCCGACGATGAGGCCGATCAGCATGATCGAGGTCGCTTCGCCGATCAGCAGGCCCGCCGTCTGCCACCCGCTAGCACCCCGGGCCCGGATTGCGGCCAGCTCCACATCCCGCTCGAGCGTTGCGGCGTACAGGATGACTCCGAGGCCAGCGGTCAGGATGACGACCATGAATGCCATCTCCAGTTCGATGAAACCAAAGAACGCACGGAACACGGGATTCGAGCGGAGTTGCTCAACCTGCTCCGCAGCGACCTGGACGTTGGATGCTCCAAGGGCCACGATGTCCGCCTTCGCGGCACGCCAATCGGCGTTGGCACGGAGGGCAACGAGGAACCGGTCTCCGCCATAGACCCGGTACGGCTGCCCCGCGAGGAGAGGTCCCATCGTGTCCAAGCTTCCGTAGACGGCTTGGGGCATGCCGAACCCGTAGTAGGTCGTCCCCGGCAGGCCGCGGACGGTCCCTCCGATCGTCGTGTTTACGATGACCATCCCCGTGTAATTCGTCCCGTTGTACCCGCTTGCTTCGAAACGGAGACGGTCCCCGACGGCCAAGAAAGCGTCCTGGAGGTACTTCTCCGTGACGAGGACCTGGCCGGGCGTCGCGAGGACCTGTCGAGCCGCGTCCGCCCCTCCACCGGCACTGAAGTACCATGGCTCGGGATTCGTAACGGCGAAGAACGTCGCCGGGTCGAGCGCGTAGACGCCCGCACAGCAGTATGGGATAGAAGTGGGAACGGTCTGTACCCGGGTTACCGCTCTCACGTCGGGAAGTGCGCTGAGGTTCGCGGCGAACGTTACATTGGAAGGCGGCGCATCCAGCGCAACATCCGCACCCACGGATGCGCGAACTTGGCGTTCTTGATAGGCGAGCTGCGACGAGAACGTGACGAGGATGAACATCCCGAACGCGATTCCGAGGGCGATGATGACGGCGACATTCGCGGATCGTCTCGGGTTCCGCCGCAAGTTCCGGCTGATGACGTAGTACAGGTTCTTCGCGAACGGCTTGCAGACGCGGGCGGTCCATTCGTAGATTCGACCCGTGGCACGGGTCAGCAGCCGGGTCGTCCCGACGATGAGGAAGATCGGCGTGAAGGGGAGGACGATGAAAAAGAGCGCACCAATGAGAAACGTGAAAAAGTCCTGCGGATTCGTACGCGCATAGAGGACCATCCCGTACGTGACGACGGCCAACGTGATGAGAAGGATGTCAACCCAAGGCCGATACTGAATCCGAGTCTCACCGGGCGCGTAATACCGGAGGGTCTCCACGATTGGGATGCGCGCCGTTCTCCGCGCCGATCGGATGCTCGTGATTGCCATGAAAATCACGGACAGGATCGTCACGATGACGACCGTCGACGGGGTGAGGACGACGACCTCGTATCGCGGAGCGGTCGGAGTGCTGAACGGACTCACGAAGGTGAGCAAGAGACGACTCAGGCCCACTCCTGCAAGGAGGCCCACGATCGCCGCAATCGCTCCACCGAGTGCCGCTTCGACGAGCAGAAGCCCAACAAGCTGGCGGGGTGTCGCGCCGCGGGTCTTCAGGACTGCCAGCTCGCGCCTCCTCTCAGCGTGGCCCAGGTCCACTCCAATCGCCCCGAGGTAGACGCCGAGCAACAACACCGGAGTGGAGAGCGCGAGGTAGATGATCCGCTGAATCGTGATGGTCGTGGCGAAGTTGCTAATCGCATTCCCGACGTAGTCGATGGTCACCTGACCCTGGAACGGCGCGAGGACCTCGTTGATTTGGCGGTCGAGACGCGCAAGGTTTCGCTGGGACGCCGCGAGGTCGTACGGATCGAGAAGCCGATCCCGATCGATTCGGATTTCTCCCGCAATGGAATTCCCGCCGTACGAGACCACGCCCAGTTGCTGTTCATACCAGTCGACATCCCGGATCTGGACGAGAGCTGTCGCGGGCGCATAGAAAGGGCCCTGGCCGGTATACGGATTCCGGAAGAGGCCACCGACCGTGACATCGAGGCGCGTGAGTGTCTCGTTTCCGGTGATGTTGTACGAACGGTACACGAAAGCGGCGGTGCCGTCCAGGGTGACGTTCACTTGCTTGGCGAGGTCCTCGCTCAGCGCGACCGTGCCTCTTGGAAGTGAAAGATTGCCCGCCGTAATTGTAATTCCGTTGAGAAACGATGGAGGACGGTCGGGGTCGACGCCAATGACCTGGGCGTACGTCCGTCCTCCGGAGGAGGCCGATTCCATTTCGGAGAACTGGGCGTTACGCCACGTCGCGACGCGGACGATGCCGGGAATCGCCTCGACGGCTTCTCGGATTTGGGTCGCATTCCCGGGCTGTGCCTGGAACTGAATATCGGCCGGGTAGTTCGCGAGGATTCCGTCCAGAGTCGCCCGCGTGGACGAATCGATCGCGATGAATGTTCCTGCGATGAACGTGACCGCGAGGAGCACACCCAGGACTGCGGTCAATGTCCGTCGCCGACTGCGAAGGACGTCTGCTACGGCGTAGCGGAGCAAGGCCACGGTATCCCTCCAGCCTCACCTGCTGAAATGACGGAGGCCCTATAAGCCCATTCGGACCGTTAGGCTTTTTCCGCTCATTTCGAGGGCGTCTTCCAGCGATGTGAGCGTCTGCCTGCAAACCCTTCACGGCTCGAATCCCAGGCCCGCTGACGAAATGCGATTCCCGATCGCCGACAATGATTGCGGCATATCGATATCCCGATGTGAATATTCCTTTCGAAATTAAACGTCGAATAGAATATTACTACTTCGTCCCCTTTGAACCGTGACGATGGCGCAATCAGTCTTTGCCGTGCAACATGTGGATGATGATTCCTGGCGCAGGGAGCTCTGCCCCGACTGCGGGGCGCGACTCTTCGGTCTCGCCGCTTGGAAGGAACACGCTCCGCATCACGGGTGGGGATCCGAATGGCTCGCGGCCCGCGTTCGTGCTGGTCGGCCGGGGGAGGTAATTCGGGTTAGCCCTGGCGTCATGGGGAACGAATCAAATTCCCTGGCTGTGGAGGCTGTTGAGGACACGACGTGGAAGTCGGGGATTCCCGCTTGATTCGAGCCAAATCTGGCCCGAGCTGCTGGACTGAAACCGACGTTACAGGCTCGCGATATACTATCCTTCCCTACCGCCTTCAAATAGTATACAAAGTATAGGCCGCCAGGGACATCGTCCATGTCCCGGAGGAGAAACGAATGGTATACGTGCGAGACGACGGCGTGTTCGACGCCTCGATCGAGAAGATTTGGAAATATCTGCAGGATCCCGAGAGCCACCAGCATGAGACGATCCTGAGCCAGAAGGTCCTGGAGCAGAAGGGGAACACGATGAAGATCCGGGCCGAGATCGCCGGGCCGCAAGGCAAGGCCGAAGAGATCTGGCAGATGCGGATGGACCCGCCGTTTGGGTTCGAGCTGCAGGTCTTGGAAGGTCCATCGAAGGGCTCGAAGCAAACCCATACTTACGTCCCGATGGGTGACAAGACGAAGGTCATCGTCGTCGGGGACTTCCACCGCCAGGGCGCGAGCGACGAGGACGTCCGCAAGGGCACTCTCTCGTACTACGAGCAGGTCTTCAACGAGGACAACGCGGCCCTCAAAGACTTCTAGCCCGAGGCTCGTCGCTTCCTACCGCCCGTGGCCCGTTCGAGGAGGGCGACCACATCCGCGTGGTCACCGTCCACGGCGAAGTCCATGGGCGACTTTCCCGCCTCCGTCTTAGCGCTCGGGTCGGCGGCCCGTCACTTCAGAGCGAATTCCGCTTGGTGCGTTTCTTCTTGGGCGTCGCGATCGAGCTTCCATAGGTCGAAGTCTCGTTCGCTGACCTCTTCAGGTATTTCTCTCATCAAACGAAGAACGGCATCGCTCGGGATGAACCTGACCGACGAGGTCTCGGATGGAATCCGAGGTCTATAGAGGCGCGCCACCGTCGGATCACTTCGGGACCCGCTTCGCTCGGTCCGCGGCCCGTTCCCGCGGGAGCCAATCTCCCGTGACCATGTAGACGACACGCATGCCGATATTGACCGCGTGGTCCGCGATCCGCTCGAGGTACCGGTTCACGAGGATGTATCTCGCGCCCGTCTCGACCTTCAGGCTTCCTTCCGTCATCCGGCGCACGAGCTCGTTGAAGTTTTCGTCATGCATCCGATCCACGTCGTCGTCGACCTGCATGATGTTCCGGACGGACTCCGCGTCATGCTTGACGAAGGCGTCGATGGCTGTGTCGACCATCTGGATCGTCCGGTCCGCCATCTCCCGAATCCGCGTGAGTTCCGGTTCCGCGCCGCGGGCGGAAGGACCGAATTGCAACGTGAGCTCCCCCAAGTCCTTGGCGTACCGCCCGATTCGGTCCAGGTCGGTCGTGATCTTCAAGGATGTTGTGATCGTTCGGAGATCCCGGGCGACGGGGGCATGGAGCGCAATGAGGTCGACGCACGTGTGCTCGATCTCGAGTTGGAGGCCGTAGACCTCCTGGTCGATCGTGAAGACCTCTCGCGCGACTTCTACGTCGAGCCGCGTCAGGGCGTCGATTGCCTTCCGGATCGCCAGCTCGCTGAGCTCGGCGAGGGTCACCATGTTCTCGTTCAGTTTCAGGAGCCCCTTCTGCAGCGCTTTCCGTTCTGCGGCCTGCGGCACTACCCGAACCTCCCGGTGATGTAACTTTCCGTCAAGGTCTCTTTCGGTCTTTCGAAGAGCTCGCGCGTCGGGCCTACCTCGATGAGATGGCCCAGATACATGAAGGCCGTCGTCTCGGCCACGCGCGCGGCTTGTTGCATGTTGTGCGTCACGATCACGACCGTATAGTCCTTCTTCAGGTCAAAGATGAGGTCCTCGATCTTCGCGGTCGCGATCGGATCGAGGGCCGCACAGGGCTCGTCCATGAGGAGGACCTCCGGCCGTACGGCGAGGGCCCTCGCGATGCAGAGCCGCTGTTGTTGGCCTCCGGACAAGCTCGCCCCGCTTTTCTCCAACGAGTCCTTGACCTCGTCCCAGAGGGCAGCCTGCTTCAAGCTCTCGAGGACGGCCGCGTCGAGCCGGTCCCGGTTGCGCTCTCCGTTCAACCGAAGGCCCGCCGCGACGTTTTCGTAGATGGACATCGTCGGAAAGGGATTGGCTTTCTGGAACACCATTCCGATCCGGCGGCGGACCGTCACCGCCGGCAACGTGTAGATGTCCTCCCCGCTGAGCAGGACCTTTCCGTCGACCCTCGCCTTCGGAATCGTCTCGTGCATCCGGTTCAGGCAGCGGATCAACGTGGACTTGCCACAACCGGACGGTCCGATGATCGCGGAGACGGCGTGCTCCTCGAAGTCCAACGTGATGTCCTCGATTGCTTTCTTCGGACCGTACCACGCCGACACCTTGTCCGTGCGGATCTTCGCGGCCATCGCTTCTTCACCTCGAGACGGAGCGAAGCCGGATGACGACCCGCGACACGATGGCAATCCCGAGCATCATGAGGACGAGGATCAGGGAGGCCCCCCAGGCGGCCTGGTTCAAGGCCGAGTCCGGGCCGAGCGCGAACACGTAGATCGTGTGTGGCAACGACTCGCACGGTTGATCCAGGCCTTGCCACCAAAACGGGCTCCCGAGGCACGTCATCAGCAGGGGTGCCGTTTCGCCGCCGACCCGCGCGATCCCGAGCAACGCCCCGGTGATCACTGCGCTGCTCGAGGAGGGCAGCACGACCCGGAGGATCGCTCGATACCGCGGAATCCCGAGGGCGAGCGCCGACTCGCGCGTCGAGATGGGCACGAGACGCAACGCCTCCTCGGAGGTCCGGGCGACGAAGGGAATCATGATCGTCGACAAGGCGATGACACCCGTGGTCGTGCTGAAGACGAGCCGTTGGCTTACGATTCCGGTCGCGCCGAGCTCGAGAATAAGGGAGAACGCGAAGATGCCGACCACGATGGACGGGATCTGGGTCATGACATCGACGAAGAACCGGACCGCGGCGCCCACGCGATTCTTCCCGTACTCGGCCAGATAGATCCCGGTCAAGATGCCAATCGGGAGTGCGACCACGGCGGTCAGGGCGATGAGGATGAGAGTGCCTTGGATCGCATTTCCGATGCCGCCATTCGCCGTCGTGAGGGTGAAGAAACTCGGAGTGATGGAGCGAAGTCCGCGGACGGAAGCCTCGAAGAGGAGACTCCCGAGCGGGATCAGCGCGAGGACGACGCAGACGAAGGCCGCGACGTTCATCGCGAGGTCCTTCCACCGCCGCCGGGTGTCCCGATCGAACCGGAACGTCACGCGGCGCCCTCCCCGCGTCGGAGGACCCGGCCCAGCATGAGTCGCGCGAAGATGTTGATGATGAGCGACATGAGCATCAGGACGAGTCCCAGTTCGATGAGAGCACTCAGCTCCAGCGGGTCGGTGGCGTTCAGGAAGTTGTTCGCGATCCAACTCGCGATGGTCTGTCCCTGGTCGAAGAGGGAGACGGAAATCGCGTTGCGGTTCCCGATCGTCATGGTGACGGCCATCGTCTCGCCCACGGCCCGTCCGAGACCGAGGATGATGGCCCCGAAGATCCCCGCGCGGGCGTACCGCAGGACCGCCACACGCGTCGTCTCCCAGCGGGTGGCACCCAGGCTCAAAGCGGCCTCTCGCTGATTATCCGGGACCGCCAGGAGGGCCTCCCGCGACACCGCAGAGATGGTCGGGATGATCATGATCGCGAGGATGACGCCCGCGGTGAACTTGTCCGTCCCGATGGGATTCCCCTGGAAGATGGGCAGGAATCCGAAGATGCTTTGGACCACCGGCTCGATCGAGACCCGCATGACCGGGCCGAGGACGAAGATCCCCCACAATCCGTACACGACGGATGGGACCGCGGCCAGCAGTTCGACCACGTACGTCAGCGGGATTCGCAGCCACGGAGGCGAGAGCTCGGAGAGGAAGATCGCGATGCCCAGGCTGATCGGGACGCCGAAGAGGAGGGCGAGCGCGGACGTCACCAGCGTCCCGTACACGAATGGGACCGCCCCGAAGACCAAGGGAGGGACGGGGTTCCAAACGTTGCCGGTCAAGAATCCGAGGCCGAAGGCGCGGATGGAATTTTGCGCCGCCAGGGAGAGGATGACCGTGATCAGGACGAGGAGTCCGACCACACCCAACGCGATGGCGGTCGAGAACCACTGAAACAAAGGGTCTCCCAGGGTGTCCGCCGAGACGGGCCGGCCGACGCCCCGGGATCTACGGAAAGGGTGCATTCGCCGTTCAATCGCGAACCGATCCTCAGCTATGTAGCGTTTGTCCATTGAACGTCATGCTGCGGATCGCCTGCTCGTCGAGCGTCACGACCGTCTGAGGTAACGGCGGGTAGACCAGGCTCGAAGCGTACCGCTGCCCGCCCGGATCGTGCACGCACCACCACAGGAAGTCGACCAGCGCCTGCGCCTTCGCCTGCGTCATCGACGTCCCGATCATGTTCAGCTCCTTGTATACCAACAGGTACGTAAAGCTCGCAATCGGGTAGCTGTTCGCGCCGGCCGCATCCAGGATCGTGACGTTGTTCCAGTCACCGCCGGGACTCGGGAAGGTCGGCGCCGAAGCCGCGGCTGCGGCGGTGCTCGCCAGGCTCGGCGAGACGAAGTTGCCCGCTGGGTTGCGGATCTTCCCCACCTTCATCGAGTTCTGGACGGTGTAAGCCAATTCCACGTAGCCGATGGAATCCGGAGTCGTCAGGATTTTTCCTGCCACGCCCGCGTTGCCGGACGCACCGATTCCAACGGGCCAGTTGATCGACTTCCCGACGAGGCTGGAGTTCCACCCGGGGTTCTCGAGGTGGAGATAGCTCGTCCAGACGAAGGTCGTCCCGCTGCTATCCGACCGGTGAACGACCGTGATCGTGGAACTCGGCAAGGCCACTTCCGGGTTCAGGGCGGAAATGTTCGCGTGGTTCCACGTCGTGATCTTTCCCAAGAAGATTTCCCCGAGCACGTGGCCGGTCAGGTTGAGACCTGACGAAAGGCTCGCGACATTGTACGCCGCGGTCACCGCCCCAATCGTTTCCGGGATGTGCAGCAACCCGGGTGCTGCCGCCCGTTCGCTCGGCTTGAGCGGAGCATCCGACCCGGCGAAGTCGACCGTCTTCGCGGTGATCGCCTGGATGCCTGCGCCGCTCCCGATTCCTTGATAATTCACCTGGACCCGTCCGCCGGTATCGTTCAC
>WNGM01005226.1_pt1 | contig 17106 bp, 14 predicted proteins | sample 5400571 | NCBI WGS metagenome assembly WNGM01 (sample SAMN13153378, study PRJNA577476) | soil metagenome | isolation source: 100 cm soil or saprolite under Garry oak tree replicate 2 | place: USA:California | collected 2016-06-15 | reverse complement strand
GTATGCAGGCTGGCAGCGGCGTTTGCTTCCTTTGGCTTGCGCTTCTCCGCAGGTTGTCCGTCGGCGTCGTGGCCGGTCGCAGCGCGTGCGTCGAAGTCAGGGCGCCAGATGTAACTGCTGCTGGCCATTCCCAGCGGTCGAAAGACTGCGTCGGTCATGAAGTCATTCAAGGGCTTGCCGGTGATCTGCTCGACAGCGCGTTGCAGGTAGACGAAACCCTCCCCGGAATAACTGAAGCGTTCCCCCGGCGTGAAGCGGATCGTGAGCGGGTTGCCGTCGCCGCGCCAGTTGGGAAAGCCGGTGCGGTGACTCAGGACGAAGCGAGCGGTAATTTTCGCGAGTCGGTCATCGCCTTCGATGTACGGTTTAGAAAGGTACGCCGTAAGCGGGGTATCGAGCGACAGTTTGCCTTGATCAACAAGCTTGAGCACCGCGTAGGCAAAGACCGGCTTGCTCAGTGAGGCGGCTTCAAAGACCGTGTCCGGCGTAACCGGCTCACTCGATGTTGCGTTCGTGACGCCGAATCCGTGCAGCCAGTAGGTTTGGCCGTTGCCGACCATTGCGGCCGAAAGCCCCGGCACGGTGGCTTGTTCCATTAGGCCGGGAATGTCTCTTTCGAGCGATGCAATCGCAGAATCCTTGAAAGGGTTTAATGGCACCTTTCTTGATAGAGAGGAGACCTGGAGCGACGGAATCACCAGGGTCGCGCAGACCAGGAGACTGGCTACGAGCAACGAAGATGCAATGGTGTTGGCGACGGTCATAAACGCTCCCGGAGCATGCGTTGTTGGATACCGTATAGACGCGCGAATCCGGCTGCCGTTAGGTTCGAACCTCCGGAAAAGCATGTGCTCCAGCTGCGAGTTTACTTGGCGACCCACACCACGCAATCATCCCTTCGCCCCGGCGATTCTCCAACAACCGAGTGTCGGTAGACGTCTATGACTTGTTTAGTGTTGCGGCGTCTTAAGCATGTTGTCGAATCTGACCTCGGCAGGAGCGGCCATCGCTGCGAGGTGATCCACGTCGAACTCTTTGTACAGGTCAAGACAGAACAGCTCCGGAGCATTTTGAAACGTGACCGGAACCTGCAGCACATAATCCAGACTGGCCATGCCTTCGTGGACAACCACATCGGAAAAAACATCTGGCTGAAGCGCTGCGGCAACCAGGGCGATTGCTTCGGTGCGGATACCCCTGGATTCCAGGCGTACCTTTTTTGCGCCGCTACGTTTTCTAAGCCACTCAGCAATCTCGATGAGTTGAGCCGCCTGAATTCCAACTGGACGCTCGCCTTCCCCATCCAGAATCTGGGCATACGAAAATGGCTCGAGGTCCTTCCAGGTGTCGCCAAAGAAAATGAGGTCGAGAGCCAAAACCTGCTCGTCACGATTCACGCGGGCGGACACATCCGCCGCTGCGGCCTTGCGGCCCTGATCGTGAAGCACGAGGGTAACGGGAGCGTCTCGAGGAGCATCGATTCCTTTCACCCAAACACCGCTGGCGGCTAAACCATTGTCCATTTCGAACAAAAAGGAAAGCGTCTCAAGCCCTTTGTTCTTGGTATTGGCCAGCGTCCAGATCCGCGCCAGGCGCTCCGGCTTGTAGCGAACAACGGAATTTAATTTCTGTCGTTCCGAATTCTTCCCATCAGACTTCGCGGTGGCGCCTGACGGAAGGGGTGAGCGCTTTGTTGCGCCGGCCATCTTGCGCGCCAAATCGAGGATGGTCAGATTCTCTTTCGGGAGCCCAACAACGAGTTCATCATAAGTTTTGATCTCCTGGCCCGCGGGAATTTCCTTCTCGACGACCGGCATGCCGAATTGCTGGCTGAAGAAACGATAGGCGTGCTCGCGGTTATCGAGCTGATAGTTATGGGTGCCGGGGTCGCGGTTCTCGTGCCACTGGAAGACCTCCTCTTTGCCATAGAGCTTGAAAAAAGGGCGAATGCCGTCGTAAATCAACGGCTTCACCAGAGGCGCACGAAAGCAGCAATCGTCTTCCGCATTGTGGATGAGCAGCGTGGGGCGCGGGGCCATCATCGCGGTGAGATGCGTGTAATCGACGTTCGCGAGAAGATCCGTTCCGTTTTGTTCGAGGTCGCCTAAGTCACCGTATTGCCTGGCTTCGACCTTAGTCGTGGTTGAGGAATAACCCGCGACGGGCACTGCGACGTTTACGCGTTCATCCAGGGCGCTTAGAAAAATCGTCTGCCATCCGCCGCCGGAGAGCCCGGTGACACCGACGCGATTGCGGTCCACACTCGGATGATCGCAGAGGTAATCGAGCCCGCGCCGCATTTCCAGCAGAAAAATGCCAAGCGCATTGGCGCCGACCAAGTCCAGATGGGCCCCATACCAATGTTGGTTCCCCTCGACCCGCAGTTCACCAAACGCGAACCATTCCAAGTTCAGCGCCAGGATGCCATGCTTCGCGAAATTGATGCACCGCTTTTGTTTGTATTCGACCGCCTTCCCCATCGGGCCGACGTGCCCATGCACATTTAAAATGGCGGGCACTTTGCCCTGCAGCTTTTCCGGTTCGTAAAGAATCGCGACAGATTGAAAGCCGGGAACAACTTCATAGCGCAGTTTGCGAAGACGGTATCCTTCATGAGTCTCGATCGTCCCGACCTCCTCGAATTTTGGCGAGGAGTTGACCCATTCCGGCGGCCAGCCGTGAAACACAACATCTTGCAATAAGTGTCGCCGCAGGCGTTGGGACTCCGCCGTCCATTGCGCCGCGCTCGTCGCAACAGGCGGCGGAGGGACGCGGCTCAGGATGAACGACTTCATCTGCAACAAAGCGGCACTGGGTGCGAGTATTTGCTCCCCCAATACGGTCTGAAGGTCTTCGGGGGCGCTTTGCGCGAAAGTCTCAGCAGAAAACAGAAAGCAAGCGAGGAGCGAAAAACCAATCGCGTGGATGCGATGTTGCAGGAACCGCATGAGCACCTCCGGTTACGAAAAAGGTGTGGGCACCCAACTCCTATGGCCGCGTTTGCCTCGCAGGCTTTCACAATGAGGATCAAGCCTCGGCAGCAAGGGCTGCGGGAATTTGCAGGGGGACGAGGAAATTGCTTGCGAGAAGATAGGCGTAGAGGTGGCCGAGAGGAGGCGCGACACGCAGTTGTTTGGCGGAGACCCAGCCGTTCGTTTCGCTCCATTCCAGAGCGGTGGCCGAAAGACTCTTGATCGATTCCTGCAAATCCACCCCAGTCATAGGATAGGCGTAGATGCGCACGTTCTGCGCGAAGAGACGAGAGAGAGCTTCCAGACGCCTGCCTTCTAAATTGAAATAAGGATCATCGAAGGCTCGGATCAAAAGCGAAAGACCTGCGACGAAGCGCACGGGTTCTTTTGTGTAGCGATTCACGAGGGCCGTCATGGAATAAAGCTCGCGTTGCCGAAATAGGAGCACGTTGCCTTGCTGTGCGAGAAGTGCACCAATACGACGCAGCAGGTCGGGGATTTCTGGGGCTGACTCTTCGGGCGTCAATGGAGCCGCCGACAGGCAGAAGGTGCCCATCGCTTCGGAGCTGGTTTCGCCCAGTTCCCTGCGAAGCTCCTCGAGGGCTGCCGCCAGCATTTGTGTATGAATCCGCCCATGAGCGGGGTCCACGTGGCCGAAGTATCCTGGCGCGAGCACAACGGCTTTCTTGTACAGGACCTCATTGAGGGGAACGGCGGAGCCGGTAGAGCTGTAGAACACCGCCTCGGCGAGTCCTGCGTGCACGAGGTATGCCAAAAGCGTGGGGCGATCCCAGCCGGCGAACGCCGGGCCGCGAAAATCAACGAAGTCGATTTCGATTCGTTCTTTCACGACTTCTGCCAGGCCGGCGAAAAACGATTCCTTCGTCGCTAGTTGATAGAACGCGGCGTAGATGAGATTGACGCCCAGAATGCCGATGGCTTCCTGCTGAAGGACATTCGAGGAATCCCGCATGTTAATGTGCAGCAGAATATCGTTGGGTGGACCGCCAGGCTGCAACTGAAACCGGAAACCAATCCAGCCATGGGGGTCGTTGGTTCCGGCATAGTTACGCGCGGAGACAGTATCCACAAAGGAGAAGAAGCGGGTCTGCGACCCGCGACTCTTTGCTAATTGGTTAAGCAGCTGAGCCCACTCGTTTTCGAGCATGGCTTCAAGCCGCTGCCTGGAAACATAGCGCGAACCGGAGCCGTAGAGATCGTCGCTGACTTCCTTGTCGTACGCGGAGATAGTTTTGGCCACGGTGCCGGAGGCGCCGCCCACAACAAGAAACCAGCGCGCGACTTCCTGTCCGGCGCCGATTTCGGCGAAAGAACCGAAGGTCGATGGATCGAGATTCAGGGTAAGCGCTTTCTGGTGGGTGTCGAGTTTTTCAGTGGAAGGCATAGCCACGTTCCCGTCGAGCGAACTTCTCCGAGAGGCGCGAAGCGCCCGCGACGAGTTCGCGAAACTCGGCGAGAGAGAGAAATTCTACTATAGAACCGCGCCGTGCAGATGACGAGAAAGACCGCGAGCGACTGACCAAGCTCTTCCTCACAAGGGAGCTTGGTGGCAGAGCCTAGCAATGCGACCATGGTCTGCGGGCGGTGGCGCAATGAGTACGCTTAGAGAGGTGCTTCAAGAGGCAGGGGGACGGCGAGTTGCCGTAGGGCATTTCAATTTTTCTGAGTTGGTAGTATTGAAGGCGGCAGGCGAGGCGGCCAGCGAACTCGATGTGCCGGTGGTCATGGGAGTGTCAGAAAGTGAGCGAGAATTTCTGGGAGTGCGCCAGGCGGCAGCGCTAGTGCAGAGCATGCGGGAAGAAAAGGATCGACGAATTTTTCTGAACGCAGACCACACACATTCGATCGCGAAAGCGGAAGAGGCAGCGCGGGCTGGATTTGACATGATCGTATTCGACGCTTCGGAGAAGCCGCTCGAACAGAACATTGCGGAAACCCGGCGCGGGGTGGAAGCCGTGAAGTCCATTCGCCCCTGGGTTCTGGTCGAAGGGGAAGTCGGCTATGTGGGCTCGGGTTCGGAAATCCATGAGAAGCGGCCTGACAATATCCGGCTGACGGAGCCGGAGGAGGCGAGGGAATTTGTTGCGGAAACGAAGGTGGATTTATTGTCGCCCTCGGTGGGGACAACGCATGGGATGCTAGCAAGCATGCTCCGGGGAACGGAGCGCAAGCGGTTGGACATCCAGCGAATCGCAGCCATCAAAAAGATCGCAGGCGTACCGCTGACGTTGCATGGAGGGTCCGGGACGGACAACCAGGACTTCCGCGAGGCGATTGAGGCCGGGATCGCCATGATCCACATCAACACAGAATTGCGCGTGGCTTGGAGGAGAGGACTCGAGCAGGCGCTCAAGAAAGAGGTCGGGTCCGTAGCGCCGTACAAGGTACTGCCCGAAGTCGTGCGCGAGGTGAAGGCGGTGATGGTTGAGAGGCTGAGATTGTTCAACGGCAAGTCATGACAAGTGCCGATCCGAATTTGGCGTCCTGCCCGATGTGTAGAGTAGCGCGACCACGCGATCAAGCCCCGATAGTCATCAAACCGCCCACGTGGCTCATAGGACTTAGCCCTGACTTAGCCCTCGAACGCGAGGGATTTCCAGAGCAATTCCAATAGCGATTCACGCTGGCAGCGCTCGCAACCTAAGGTAAACGGCCTCTCGCGAGAGAGGCGTTTTTCTTGCGATGGCTCTCAAAAAAGCAGCTACTCGTCATCCGCTTCCAAGCGGAAGAAGACACCGTTCTGTTGGTGACCGATTACCGAGTAAAGGTTGCGAGCGGGATTTGGGCTTTCTGACTGAAATGCAAAGTTGGCTGATTCAGCCGACCAGTCAATCGTTGCTCCAGTCCTCACAAACCTTCCCCGGAAATTCTGCATCACGTTGACCACTTTCGCAGAGTCGGTAATTCCGCTCCACTCGATATCGAACGACACCATGGCCGGAACGGGAGCGACGGGTGGAACGCCCAGGGCGGGGAACCCAAGACCGTTGGTGAGATTGTTGTATAGATCGTGCGCGTCCGTCACAGAGACGTCGCGCACCCGGAGAGAGGCTACGCCCTCTTCAAGGTCAATTTCCATTGAATCTCGCGAGGTGGGAATCACCCAGAAGAGACCGTTTGCGGCTATCCCCGGACTTTACCTATTTCTACGCGATGTCACACGAGCGTGGTAGGCACAAACGCCGGAAAATGATCCTAGGCCCTTCCACAAATCGGAAAGGTTTCCTACCAGCATCGGCGTTAATCAGACACCACAATCGCGAGGCTTTAGCCCCTCAGGAGTTGCATTTTCTATTTATGAGATACTTCTGGGCACTAGTCATTTCTTCGCTGGCTGCGCCGGAGCCTGCTGCTGCTCGCTGCTGGGCGGCACGATGTTCTTCATCCGCATATACGTGGCCAGGTTCCCATAGTGCTCCAGGTCATGCATGTTGTTGACTGTCAGCGCGCTCAGCCGCGGCGCGTCATTCCCAAATAGCTTGATCGTTTGCGCGGCGGTGGCATCGGTCATCCCGTCGTACGCCTTATCACAGTAAGCGAACGCGGCATTCAGTGCAGCAATGAGTTCCGCTTTGGATGTTTTCGTGTGCTCGATGTTCGGCGCCGGATTTTTCTCCCCCAGTGCGATCGAGCAGAACGCGTACTGCGCATCGGCCACGTGTCCGACGATCTGTCCATAGCTACGCACCGTGTCAACGGGTTTAGAGCTGTAATTTTCCACCGGCATCTTCTCCGCCGACTTCAGCAGGATGTCCTTCACCCGCGCATACGCGAATTTGTTCCAGGTGCTCAGCGGATTTTCCTGGCTCACCATCGGTTTCTCCTGCGGCGCCTTGTCCTGGGCCGACACCACACCAGCCGGCACCGCAAGGCACAACACCACCAATCGCAGCAATGTTTTCATAGACACCTCCTCAACCAGCATCTACGCGCAACCGGCCCAGAAGTTTCGCCCGACTCGGCATTTTCTCGTCAAGGCACGGCTTCAGCTGTGCAAAACTGGCCGCATATAGCAGGTAGGGCCCCGAGCACATATTTACGAACTTTCTTCGGGAGCCAGGTTTCCCGAGGCAGCCGCCACGGGGTTACCACGTGCATTAGCGGCGTAAGCGGAATCAAGATGAGTGCATCAACAGCAGGCACTTCTTACTTGGCTCCCTTGCGTGAGAGGATACCGCGACTCGTAATGTTGCGCTTTTAGAGGTAGGAAAACTCCTTATAGTGACTCAGCACGACAGATTTTGAGGGGAGAGATTTGCACAGCAGTTGGCGCTGTGGAAATCTGGTTATTCACAAACCCGTAGAACTTCCCTGGCCCAAATCAACCAGCGACACATCAACAGGAATTCTTTATTCGTGAAGGGAGGATTGCGCCGGCTACCACAGCAATTTCAATCCCAGTTGAATCTGTCGCGAAGTTGTTGAGGTCGATGTGATCACACCGGCCGTGGGCGAAGGTCCGCCCGTCGCGGCGGTAAACACCACGGGATTGGGCGTGTTGAAGTTCGTATGATTGAAAATGTTGAAGAACTCGGCGCGGAATTGCAGGTTCAGCCATTCGGCAAATGCCAGTTTCTTACAGAGAGACAAGTCTGTCTCAACCAGATTGGGACCGGTCAAGACGTTTCTCCCAGCGTTGCCATAAGTCCCAGCAAGTGGCTGGATAAACGCATTGGGATTAAAGTACAAGCCGGGGCCTCCCAGAATCACGGGACCTGTAAAATTGGGGGTCAACGCAGGCCGGACCGGATTGCGTGTGTCACCGTCGTTCCTCGTTGGTGACGGCCACCATCGTGGAATAGGCTGAGACCTCCACAGATTGGTGCACCTGTCCGATTTGAAGCGCCAGATCTACTTCCTCCCGTTGGCCTACGACGAGAGTCACGGCTGTCTTGGCGTCTCCGCGAAATCCTGTTTTGAAGGCCGCGACTTCGTACCGGCCCACAAACAGGGAAGGCGCGCTAAACCGGCCGTCTTCATCCGTCAACAGGTCGCGTTCCGCGCCAGTTTCGAGGTTTCTGATTTTGACGGTTGCCCCGGCAATGCCGGCACCGCTCGGGTCCTTCACCGAGCCCCACAGCGAAGCATTCTCCTGAGCCGCAAGGCGTAAGGGAACCCCGGTGCTGACTAAAATAGCGAGTACCGCGTGGGCAATGACCTTTCCGACCTGAGAAGCAGCTGACTTGTGAGCACTCATTCCACACTCCGTTAGATTTTCTTCACTGACAGCTATCAGGAGTTACGTCTATTTCTCGAAAGAGACAAACGAGGGGGATCAACAACAACAGCGGACGCGCCTATTCGCTGAGGAGAAAAGTGCCAAGTGGTGCTGCCGCGACATATCAGTCATAAACCCAAGATTCGCTTCCTTAAAGAACAACAAAGCACCCTAGAAAAGCAAAACCCACCTGCCAGAATCTCTGGCGGTGGGTGCGACCGCGAAGGCGGTCAAAAGCGTTAGTGGGGGAGAGGGAGAGGCCGGCACGAAGCTCACTGACGATCCGGGAATCGGCTCCAGGTGGCCCGACGGGGCGCTGAATCCTTCGACTTGCCCCGAGAAACTCTCGACGAAAAACCATTCCAAGGCCGTGGGGGGCGGCGGATTCGTTGAAGAACTTCCTCCGCCACACGCGACCGCAAAAATCGCCAGCCATGTCGCCGCCAGTATCACCAGCTTCGGCTTCAGTGTGTGTTTCGGTGGGGCTCCTGAATTTCCTTCAGGACTCCGTGCTTCATGATTCGGCTCGCAGCGCACGGTTTACCCCTCCTGCTTTGTGCCGAAACCCGCTCTCGACCCTCAGATCCGGCTATGCATTCGACGCTTCATTGAATGGAATTGTTACCCGTTTTTCTATGACCGTCGCCACTGCACCTTGTAGCTTCATCACCCGAATGCCTATAACTCAATTACTGTTTTGGTGCGTTTGGTGCCTCCTGCCACTGCGCTGATTTTGGAACTTGGCATCGACATTCCGAATTATTGGGCTCGTTCCGGGAAAGTTTATCTTATCCTCGCTATCCTTGGGTTTCCCTTCTAGCTGGCCTGCTATTACTCGTTCTTTTTTGCTGGAGCATATGGAGGCTTACGCGCTGAATTCCACTTTGAAATCAAATGATATCAATATCAAACACCTGTCAGGTACTCGTCGGCTCCAGGCACGTACACACTTTATTGCTTATTTTCCAGAACCGGCCAAAGTCGAACGTGGTAGGGCAAACACACGGGCGTCAAGAAGCACACTAATGCTTACAGGAAACAGCTGCTGGGGGGATATCGCCGAAATGCTCACGACTCCCGGTCCGTGAATGGAGCATTCCGAATTGTCGGCTTCACGGTTTGCCAGGAATCGGCGCATCGGGCAGCAGCACCACTTCTTCGTGGGCTGCGCTGGCCGCGCCGTAGCCCACCGCCGCTAGGATGTCCTCTGTTGTGAGGTGCGGGTAGTCCTCCAGCAGTTCACCCTCGTTCGCACCTTCAGCGAGCTTGCGCAGGATCAGCTCCACCGTGATTCGCGTCCCCCGAATGACGGGTTTTCCCATCATAATCGCCGGGTTGATCTCGATTCGCTCGGTCGTCATTACAATCCTCTTGGCCCATCATATCGCCCCGGCCCAGTCGCACAATCGGGGCCTTTTGTCTGCGTGCTCACTTCAACTTCAACCTGCACCAGGAGTTTCGGGCCCTACGGCGAATGCTCAACGTCGCCGTTTGGTTTGGAAGAGGTCACTTACCTTGCGGCGGAGCCAAAGGCGGCTATTGGCGGGGGTCCCAGTCGGACAGATGATGAAGATCCTGACAGACTTCGGGGTTGAAAGCCGGCTGGAAAAGGAAGACTATCTCCAAGAACTTAAGAATTTGCAGAAGGTGTGTTAATGATCTACGGAACGGTGTTTTGACTTTTCGCAGACACGCGACCAGTACCACACGTTGGTCGACGTAGTCGTTTGAAAGCTGACTTTTGTTTTGAATTTTCATCAATGGATTGGGAAAGCAGGGGCCGAAATGGATTTGCAGGCCTTGAAGGATACTCCACCTTGGGACTGGCCGGAAAATTGGTTGAAGCGCTGCTCGCCATCCTACGGAACAGCGAGGAATCCCCAGAGGTGCGGGCCCGAGCGGCGATTTCGCTGGGGCCGATTCTTCAGTATGCAGACACCGAAGGCTTTGAAGATCCAGACGATGTGCCGATTTCTGAACGGCATTTCCAACAGATTCAGAAGTCCCTTCGCGAGCTCCACATGGATGCGCAGGTTCCCAAGGAAGTTCGACGGCGAATCCTTGAGGCTTCTGTGCGCGCCCCGCAGGAGTGGCACAAGAATGCCGTCCTGGCTGCTTATTCGAGTGGCGATAACGCGTGGAAGCTCACCGCGGTCTTCTGCATGCGCTTCCTCGGTGGGTTCGACAAGCAGATCGTGGAAGAGCTCGAGAACGAGAATCCAGACATCCAGCTCGAGGCTGTCCTTGCCGCAGCAAACTGGGGCGTCGCAGCCGGTTGGCCACAGATTGCCGCCCTCATCCATTCGGGCAGAACGCCCAAGCCCCTGCTTTTGGCTGCAATTGAAGCAGTACCCGCCATTCGTCCACAAGAAGCCAGTGAGGTCCTGAGTGGTCTCATCGAGTCCGACGATGAGGACATCATCGAGGCAGTCCAAGAGGCGCTGGCCATGGCAGAGGAACCGGCTGGTGAGGGCGAGGATGACGAGGACGACATTTTCGCGGAATGAACGAGTCCTGGCCGGGTAGCCCATCCCCTTTTTGTTCAACTGGTCCCGGACGACTCATTCCTCACACTTTGCGTATCGAGCCTGGATATCTCGCGAATTTGCGGTCGTTATTGACCAGTGTGACTCCCTCAACCATCGCCTGAGCCAGCAGAATGTGATCAAAGGGATCCTTTTGTGTATGTGCCAATTGGTCCGTGTGGATGACTTCACCTTAGACTCAAACGGAGGGTGCCGCTGGTCCGGGCCTCAGCCCGAGGCTCGGCTCCAACGACCTCACCCAGGGCGAGCGTGGTTCGTACCCCTCGATGCCCGGTGCGTGCCATCATCTCCCGCACGCGCTTACTTTGACGAGCATGCCATCTTTGGCAGGGCTCACGGCCGCTTCGAGCGGCGGCAGATCGAGTTGGTCACCGATCGTGAATCCCAGCCTTTCCAGTAACGTGCGGACCTGGCTCAAATGCTCCTCGCGAACCAAGAACCATTCGGGCGGGATGTGACAGGCGAGGAGCGGCCGGAAAGTCGGACTGCGAAGCAGGGCCTCCTTGGCCTGCGGCTGCACGATCTGCAGGAGCTGTGCCGGGCCTAGCCTCACGCCGTGCCGGCCCGTCCAGTTCCGCACGGCTACTTCGAGCAGCGGCGGGATTTTCGCCGTGAGATGCGCGCCAAGCCAAGCCAGAATCTGATCGGCCGAGAGTCCGCTCATGCGCGCGCGCCGGATAGATTCTTGCGTAAGCTGACGGCCCGTCGGCACGGGGTCCGCGATGCGGGCGAGACGCGTTTGCGAAATGCTGTGGCCGCCATTGGCCGTGAGGTTGCCAAGTTCATCGGTGGTCCAGGTCCGTTCGGGCTCGCCCCCATGGTCTAGGATCGTCCAGCCCTCGAATGATTTGGCGGCTGCTCTCGCGCTCACTGAAGGCAGCAGGTATACGTTGCCGCCAAGTGCCCGGCCCCGAGGCCGGTCTTCGCAGGGCCCCAAAGCCAGGGCCACGTGATTCCGCAGCACCAGCGACTCGCGTTTGCCGGCCCACTCTGACAGCATCCTCTTGACGTTCGCCGGCAGTTCGGTCCTGCCGTACTCGGTCAAGAAACCGCAAGCTTCATCAAGCGTCAACCCGGACTCGAGGGCCGAGTACAGGGACTCGCGGCGAAGCGCAAACGTCTGAACCGGGCCACTCGTCCTGGGAGCACAGGTTGCAAACCGGCTTAACTTGCAAATCTGCGGAGCGTCGGCGGATTCAAGGTACGCCACCACCTCGAGGTTCGGCTGCACGGTAAGAAAACGCGCCTTTTCCGGCTTTGTAGCCGCCTCGATTTCCGGCGCGCCGAACACCATCCGCCCCAGTTCGGTCAGGCGAAAACACGGGCGGCCTTTGCGTCCGGCAGCCTGGCCGCGTTCGACTAGTCCCAGCGTAAAGAGCGTGACCATGAGGGCGTTCGACGCCCAGATGCCCTCGTCATCGAGCCAGAAAGCCAGTTGGCGGTTGTTCTGGTCAGAATAGTGTTCCTTTTTTCGAGCCATCTCGAAATTCGGATCCCAGGCGAAGTTATGGCAGTAGAACTTGATCGGAGACTCCCGCGTGGCCTGCCAGAGGTCGCGCAAGAAAACCTCGAGGTCGAGCCAGCCAAGCGAGCTGTGCGCGACCCTCGAGAGAGCCCAGGCGAGCAAGTGACGAGCGTGCGAGAGCTCTTGGGGCTCGATGCGAACGAACTCGGAGTAGCTGTCGCGATCGGGAACAACGCCGACGCCATCCTGCCAGAGCGCCATACCGAGCCAAGCGCGCACCCAGTGCCAGGCCTGCATGGCGGCGGGCTGTGCGAGGTGTCGGTTGAGGGCTTTCTCTCGGATCCAGCACGGCTGGCTATCAAAATCTATGAAGTCCATGCCACGGAGGAGTTCATAGAATAGCGACTCGGGATCGGGCGGCGAGAGCGGGTCCTCCTCGGCGTCGCGCAGACCTAGCTCTTTGCGCATCCGGGTGCGAGTAGCCTTCGCGGGCAGGTCGCCCTTGACGGTCGCCCACGTCCCCCTCGCACGCAACGCTGCGGCAACTCGCCACAGATCGAGCGCCACCGCGGCCGATGATCGGCGCTCGCTTCGGACGGCTTCATCGCATGCCTGGGACGCGCTCCATGACAAAGGTGCAGCGGGCTTGACCGCCTTCACGAGCGCGGGATGCAGCGATAATTGCGGATAACCATGATGATCGTAACTCGAAAAATAGGAGCCGTTGCCGCCCAGGAGCACAAGCTTTTCTGCTAGTCCGCTGATGAGGTCGTTCGCTTGCCATCGGTACGAGTAGACCGAGTCTTTATCCTTGGGCGGGGTGAGGCCCCGGGCGCGCATCTCGGCCGTCAAGACGCCGCCGGGAAGCGTATCACCATAGCGGGTGAAGATGCTCAGAACCTGTCGCTCTCTGTCCGATAAAGCCGTCTCGACGCGCCGGGCGGAATCCTCGCTTTTCATGGCCTGGGTCAGGGCGACGAGGCACCTGTCCTTGTTGTAGGATGCGGCTCCCTTACCCAACCAAAACCGGGCCGCTCGTTTTAGTTCATCCGAGCGCAAATAACCGAGTTCGGCGTGCAACTTGAGCTTCGAGGCGAGGACGTGGTCGAGCTTCATTCCGAATCTCCTTCGATCACCTTGGGAGTGTGGCCCGCATCGAGCAGCGCCTTCTCTATGTCTTGGGCATGGCCGGGGTCGACCAGCGCGACGGTGTCCGAGAGGCGCCCGAGCAGATACCGGTGAATCCGGGAATCGGCGGCCAGTTCCGTGAGTAGCGCCGGCTCGGCAACCTCCAAGATGGCTGCGCCGAGATGCAACTCCGGGCCATTGGGTTCGACGAGCGGCAGAAGAGAATCCAAAACCTCAGTCGTCGAGGTCATGCTGGCACCCTCTCACCAAAAAGTTGGAGCCGGGTCGTCACGCACTGGCTCCCTTGCTTTCCGGGAAAGGAAGCCGCGGACAACTCTCCTCGGCCAGCCTCTTTTGGAACATCTGTTCGATGTCGTGAATTTCGTACTCATAACCCTGCTCGCAAAGGAAGAGTTGCCGCCTTAGCGCAAAATCCTGTTCGACGGTATCCTGGGAGACCAGGGTGTAGAAGTGCGCCTGGTTCTCACCCGGCTTGGGACGCAGAATGCGGCCCAGTCGCTGGGCCTCCTCCTGACGAGAACCGAACGTCCCAGAAATCTGGATCGCCACCGACGCGTCGGGCAGATCGACGGCGAAGTTGGCCACTTTCGAAACGGCGAGCAAGCGGATCGTGCCCGCTTTGAACTGCGCAAACAACTCATCGCGCCGAGCCTGCCGGGTGGTTCCGGTCAAAAGCGGGCCCCCGAGCTCATCCGCCAGTTCGCGAAGCTGCTCGACATACAGGCCGATGATCAGAGTCTGAGCATTCGGGTGATAAGAGAGAATCCGGCGCACGATCTCCTTTTTGAGCGGGTTTTCGGCGGCGATGCGGAAGCGGTCGCGCGGGGACGCCACGGCGTAGTCCATGCGCAAGGCGTCAGGCATGGCCACACGCACTTCATGGCAGTGGGCCGAAGCAATCCAGCCCTGACGCTCGAGTTCCTTCCAGGGCAGGTCGACCTTTTTCGGTCCGATCAGCGCGAACACGTCGTCCTCACGGCCATCCTCGCGCAGGAGCGTGGCTGTCAAGCCGAGCCTCCGGCGGGCTTGCAGCCCGGCGGTCACCTGGAAGACGGGCGCCGGCAGCAGATGGACCTCGTCATAGATGATCAGGCCCCATTCGCGCTCGTCGAACAGCTCGAGGTGCTCAAACCTGCCCTTCTTGTCTGCACGCCAAGTGAGGATGTTGTAGGTGGCGACGGTGACCGGTCGAATGTGCTTGGTTTGCCCGGTGTATTCTCCGATTGCCTCACCGGGCAGTGTGGTTTTGTCGATCAGCTCAGCAATCCATTGACGAGTCGCTGTGACGCTGGTCGTCAATACAACAGTCGAGGTTTGCAGGAGGGCCATGCACGCCAGGCCGACGATGGTTTTACCGGCACCGCAGGGCAACACAATGACCGCGGATCCGCCGCGCGAGGTTCCCGCAGCGTAGAACGTCTCGGCAGCTTCCCGTTGATAACCCCGAAGGCGGAAAGGCAGCCCTCCTCGCGTCTCGGTGCGCAGAGTCATATCAAGTCGCTCGCCCTCGACGTAGCCAGCCAGGTCTTCGACGGGGTAGCCGACTTTGATCAGCGCTTGCTTGAGCCGGCCTCGCTCGGCCGGATCAACAAGGAACTCCCCAGGTCCGATACGCCGGGCGAGCAGCGAGGCCACAGTTTGATGGCGAGCCAGTTCCTCGGCGAGCGCCGCTTCCGAAATGCCAAGCAGGAGACCCCGGTGATCCCGCGTCAGCTTCAGTTTTCCGTAGCGCCCGGCGTAGTCGGCAATCTCGATTTCGACGTGACGCGGCACATCGTACTTGGAGAGCCCGCGCAGCTTGTCGCGGATCCATTCGGTGGTCACGCCGGCGGCACGCGCGTTCCAGATCGAGAGCGGCGTGATTCTATAGGTGTGAACATGCTCGGGCGACTTCACAAGCTCTGCGAAGCGGGCCAGTGCATCCCGTCCCTCGACGTAGGCCGGACTATCCACCTCGACCAGAACCGTAAGGTCACTCTGCACGATGAGAGGATTTTCGTACTGTGCGGTGGGCATTCGTTCTTTCTCCCGACCTAGCTCTGCAAGATGTTGATCCTGAATCCGAGTTGCTCGCAGCGATTGACGAAGTTGTTCGGGTTCGACCCCTGCTTGATGAGCAGATAACCCTTCGGTGCCCCCGTTGCGAGGTACCCCTTCAGGTGGCTGTGCTGCCGAATAGCGTCCAGAACCTCTGCACTTTCGGGTTGCACAATCGCACTGCAGCCGCGAATCCGTATTTCGCCGCCCGCGCGCGGCCTCTGGCTCAGGAGGCTCTCAACCGTTGCAGGAAGAGGCCCCGATTCCTCGAGCACTTTCTCGAGCTGGCTCGCAGACGATCGCGAACTGGTCTCGACGAGCTGCCTCTTGTTGAGCTCGAATTCGAATACTCGGTCGATGCGCTTGATTTTGCAATGGCGGAATAAGGGCACGAGTTTCTCGTGCGGCAGGTCCGCGCCGGCCAAAACACAAAAGTTGGGGAGCACCTTGAAGTCGAGCACGGGCGGAGGCAGTTCGGGCGGCGCGAGGAGCCCCAAGATGATCCGAGCGGTGTCGCTTAGGAACATCCATTCTTGCTTCCTGTGGTCCGCCGTATAGGCCCAGTCGGATCCATAGAGCGCAGCAAGCAGGGCCTTCTGCCCCGGCTCGTCGAGCCACCCGTCCCAGCTTCCGGCCTCGTACTCGAGATCCTTGAAGCCGAGCCGCTTGCCGAGATCGATCAAGTCCGGAGAGGGCAGCTTGCTGAACCCGAGGAAGATGCGGCCGGCTTGCTCGTTCGGGATCGCCAGGCCTTCAAACGCTGCCGCAAACAACGCCACAAGGCTGTCCAGACTTGAATGGAAGGCGAAGGTGACCCGCCACACGCGAACGGGGGTGGACCGCTGGACCAATTCGAGAAAGCCGTGGCGCGCCGCTTCCCGCAAACGCTCGAACTCGTGGTTCCAATAAGCTTTGCTGTACTTGCCGGGCTTGTAGCCTGATTCTTGTTCGTTCGGCCGGATGATCTCCGCAGCCACCAGAAATTGGCTTGTCGTTTCGAATAGGTATTGGTCGAAGTTTGCTTCCTTGCAGATCCGGTTCACATCCGTCATGTTGGGGAAGTCGTCATCCTTAGGCGCAATCCGTCCCGAAAGAAGCATGGCTGCGACGGCGCGGAGCCAATATTGGCCGTAAGGACAATCGGGCGTTTCACGATTTCCGAGGAAAGTTTCGACCGGAAGCGTCGCCTGCCGCGCGACAAAATCCCGGATGGAGCCAGGCAGGATCAGCTTGGGGTTGGGCTTTGGCATTTTGCGGTGCAGTGTCACTTTTGAGGAAGCCGAATCTCAGATTCGGAAAAGCCGCATGTCCGGACTTCATGCTCTTTCCGCGCCCCGCCGAACACGGACGTGGGCGTTTTGCCGCGGAATCGGTGCCGGAAACAAAGTAAACTTCTGAGTGAGTCTGTCAAATAGTTTTTGTGATGTTTCTGATCCGCCTCCACAATCTATCCACCGAATATCCACATGGAGTTCACAAGTTTTTCGCTGCCGCGACGGCAGCCAGGGGAGAGCCGTACCTGGCAAGCGAGGCTAGATATTTGCCGTCACTGCTGTCCTGTTATAAGTTGAAGAGAATCAATTGGTTCGGATCGGCGACTAGATTCTCTCGGGAGTCCAAGGTCTCAAGTGCTTGTAAAATCGGCACTTTCTCAAAAAGCGTCAGACTCAAAATCTGTAGAATCTGGTAAAGGCTCAT
>WNGM01001822.1_pt1 | contig 17115 bp, 19 predicted proteins | sample 5400571 | NCBI WGS metagenome assembly WNGM01 (sample SAMN13153378, study PRJNA577476) | soil metagenome | isolation source: 100 cm soil or saprolite under Garry oak tree replicate 2 | place: USA:California | collected 2016-06-15 | reverse complement strand
ACTCCCGATCGCTCGGCGCCACAGCGGTGTACGCCTGGCCGACCGCGGAGATCGCCGTCATGGGCGCCGCCGCGGCGGTGAACATCCTGCACCGCAAGAAGCTCGCCGCCACCCCGGCCGACCAGCGCGAAGCGGTACGCGCGCAGCTCGTCGACGAGCAGTCGCGCACGGCCGGCGGGGTCAACCGGGCGCTGGAGATCGGCGTCGTCGACGACGTGATCCAGCCGACGGAAACCCGGCGCCGTATCGCCGAGGCGCTCGCCGCCGCCCCCGCCGCCCGCGGCGCCCACGGCAACATCCCGCTGTAGCGTCGTACTCCTGGCCAGATCTTCGCGTCTAGCCGCTAGCCGACCTGGGTGAGCCAGGTTACCGGGGCGCCGTCGCCGGCGTACCGGTACGGCTCCAGTTCCGCGTCCCATGCGGTACCGATGGCTTTGTCCAGGGCATGGGCGAGGCCCTCCGGTCCCCGGGCGGTGGCGATCAGTGCCCGCAGCCGGTCCTCGCCGATCATCAGGTCGCCGTTGGCGCTCATCGCGCAGGAGAACAGCCCGCGGCCGGGTACGTGCATGAAGCGCTGCCCGTCCACGCCGGGACTGGGCTCCTCGGTGACCTCGTACCGGATCATCGGCCACTGGCGCAGCGCGGCCGCCAGTTCGGCGCCGGTACCGGGGCGGCCGGACCAACTACACTCGGCCCGTCGCGCGGACGGCTCGACGGGCTGGGCGGACCACTGGAGGTCGACCGGCGCGGAGAGGACGCGCGCGATCGCCCACTCGACGTGTGGACACACGGCGAGTGGCGTTGAGTGGACGTACACGACGCCACGCGTGGACACGGCTGACCTCCCGGTACTGGCAGGTGCGTCTTCCCCAACGACCTGTCGGCAACCGGTGATCGCCGATGTTCATGATGCCCGGGTGGCGCAAGCGGCGCCAGTGCTTCGGGGAATTAGCCCCGAACGGGTGGCCCGACCGGCCCCGCGCCGGGTTCGGGTACGCTTGACGCGCTTCCAGAATCCTCTGCTCCAGGACAGGAGTCCCCGCGTGGCGAGCAACACCTCCAAGACCGCCCGCGCGTCGGTTCGCGCCGGTCAGTCCGGGGCGCCTGGCGCGCTCAACGTGCTGGGTGAGTTCAAGTACCTCATCCCGCTCAACCGTGGCAAGCATGCCTACGTCCGCAACCTGACCAACGGCAAGACCCTGCACCTGCGCACCGACTCCGACGCGTTCGTCGAGGAGATCCGGGTGCTGACCGGGGCCGGCCACGGCGCGAAGCTGCGCGCCGAGCTCGCCGCGCTGGCGGCGACGCACCCCGGCGACGGCTGGGACGCCACCGAGAAGCGCCTGGTCGAGGCGGGCGTCTTCGAGAGCTGAGCCACGTGATGCGTAAGGCCCGCCCTTCCGGCGGGCCTTACGCATGTGTCGGCCCGCCCGCAAGGGCGGGCCGGGCGCGTCCAGCGACGGCGGGCGGCGCCCGGTCCGGCGACTGCGAGCCGGGCGGCGACGAGCTCGGTCTGCCTCATGATTCCTACCTACCGGGGGCCGGGAACCGCCAGGAGTGGACAGCGGCGGGTAGCGTATAGGGGCCGATGAGCGCAGGGGGTGTCCACGTGGAGCAGGTCCAGCACTGGCTCGCCACCCTCCCGCCCATCCTGGTCTACCTGGTGGTCGGCGGCGTCGTCGGGACCGAGAGCCTGGGCGTCCCGGTACCCGGCGAGATCGCCCTCGTCGCGGCGTCGCTGCTGGCCGCCACCGGACACACGAACGTCTGGTGGGTGGCGCTGGGCGCGAGCGCGGGGGCGATCGTCGGCGATTCGATCGGGTACGCGCTCGGCCGGCGCGGCGGCCGGGCGATGCTGGAGCGGTTCGGCCGGCGTTTCCCCAAGCACTTCGGACCCGCGCACCTGGCCAAGGCGGAGAAGATGTTCGGGCGCTGGGGCGTGTGGACGGTGTTCTTCGGCCGGTTCATCGCGCTGCTGCGCATCCTCGCCGGCCCGCTCGCCGGCGCCCTGCGGGTACCCTACGGCCGGTTCCTGGTCGCCAACGCCTCCGGCGGGATCCTGTGGGCGTCGGGCACCGCGTTCGCGATCTGGGGACTGGGCCGGGCCGCGGAGCGCTGGTTGTCGGACTTCTCCTGGGTGGCCCTGGTCGTCGCGGTGGTCGCCGGCGGGATCACCACGCTGGTCATCCGCCACCGGACGCACAAGGCGCTGCACGCGGAGTACGAGAAGGAGAGTGTCGAGGCTGGCTCGGGTAACTGAATCAGGCGCCGCCGAGGAGATCGCCACTGAGCAGCGTCACGTCGACCTGGTGTATGCCCGGTTGGAAGTGATCAAGCGGGAGGCTGCCGAGATCGAGCGGGCCGGGTACCAGATGGCCCGGGCGGGGACGTACGGCGCGCTCGTGGAGCGCGACGCGATGGTCTACCACGCCGCGCGCCGCCGCCGGATCCTCGACGCCGAGCACGAGGGGCTGGTCTTCGGCCGGCTGGACCTGCGCAGTACCAGTCCGGACCCCACCACCCCACGCAGTACCAGTCCGGGCCCCACCACTCCACCCAGGGGGGAGGTCCGGTACGTCGGGCGGATCGGCCTGCGCGACGTCGACGCCCGTACCCTCGTCATCGACTGGCGGGCTCCGGCCGCCGCGGCGTTCTACCGCGCTACCCCCGTCGACCCGATGGACGTGATCCGCCGCCGGCTGATCCAGTCCTCCGGGGTCACCGTCACCGGCATCGAGGACGACCTGCTCGACCCGGACGCGGCGCCGCCGGACATGCGGGTGGTCGGCGACGGCGCGCTGGTCGCCGCGCTGACCCGGACCACCGGTACCGGCATGCGCGACATCGTCGCAACCATCCAGAAGGAGCAGGACGAGGCGATCCGCTCCCCCGCCCTGGGCGTGACGGTCGTCCGCGGCGGCCCCGGTACCGGCAAGACCGCGGTGGCCCTGCACCGCGCCGCCTACCTGCTCTACAGCGACCGGCAGCGGTTCGCCGGCGGCGGGGTGCTCGTCGTCGGGCCGTCCCCGGTGTTCGTCTCCTACATCGCCCGGGTGCTGCCGTCGCTCGGCGAGGACGACGTGACGCTGGCCGCGCTGGGCTCGCTCGTGGTGGGCGTCGAGGCGACCCGGCACGACCCGGACGCGGTGGCCACCGTGAAGGGGTCGCTGCGGATGGCGCGGGTGCTGGCCCGCGCGGCCCGGGACGACGCCCCGGGCGCACCGGACGAGCTGCGTCTGCTCTACCGGGGCACGCTGCTGCGGCTGACCGCCAATGACCTTTCGGGGGTACGGGACACCGTGCTCGCCGGTGGCGCGAAGCGCAACGCGGTCCGGCCGAAGGCCGCCGGGCACCTGCTGGACGCGCTGTGGCGGCAGGCCGGCTCGCTGCTGGGCACCGCGGCGGTACCGGCGCGGCAGGAGTTCGCCGCCGACGTGGCCGAGCGGCGCGAGTTCACCGGGTTCATGCGGGCGTGGTGGCCGCGGCTGCGCCCGGTCGACGTGCTCGGCTGGCTCGCCGCCCCGGCGCGCACCCGCCGGTACGGCAACGGCGTGCTCTCCGGGTCCGAAGCCACGATGCTCGCGGATTCGTTCTCCCGAGCCGGCCTGAGTGTCGAGGACGTGGCGCTGCTCGACGAGCTGGACGAGCTGCTGGGTACCCCGCCCGCGCCGCCCCGCCGGACCGGCGACCAGTTCACCGTGCAGGGGGTACGGGAGGTCACCACGTACGCCGACCGGATGGCCGCCGCGCGGGCCGTCGCCATCGAGCGGCCGGCCGACGACCGCGAGTACGCGCACATCGTCGTCGACGAGTCCCAGGACGTGTCCCCCATGCAGTGGCGGATGATCGGCCGGCGTGCCGCGTACGCGAGCTGGACGGTGGTCGGCGACCCGGCCCAGGCCGCGTGGGCCGGTGACCCGGCCGAGACCGCGAAGGCGCGCGACGCCGCCCTGGGTACCCGGCGCCGCAGCGAGCACCTGCTGACCACGAACTACCGCAACTCCGCCGAGATCTTCGCGGTCGCCGCCGACGTGGTGCGTAAGACCGAGCCGGATCTCGACCTGCCGGTGGCGGTACGGCGCAGCGGGGTGGCACCGCGGCATATTGTGGTCGCGCCTCCCGACCTCGCCGCTGCGGTGCGCGACGAGACCCGGGCACTGCTCGCGGAGGTGGAGGGCACCGTCGGCGTCATCGCCACCCAGGCCACCCGGGACGAGGTCGCCGGGTGGCTGGACGGTATCGACGACCCCCGGCTGCAGACCGTGACGTCGCTGGAAGCCAAGGGCATGGAGTACGACGGTGTCCTGGTGGTCGAGCCGGCCGCGATCCTCTACGAGTCGCCGGCCGGCCGCCGTACCCTCTACGTCGCGCTGTCGCGTGCCACCCAGCGGCTCACCACGGTCGGCACCGACGACAGTTGGCGCTAGTTACACCCGTTCCCTGTCCTGCTGCTCGGGCGGGCGGGCCGGCGATCCGAACAGGCCGAGCAGGCCGGAGACGTAGAGCAGCCGGTGCACGTACGCCGTCGGGTTGCACACCACCAGCCGTACCCCGCTGGCCGCCGCCATGTGGTAGCAGGACACCAGGGCGCCGATCCCGACCGAGTCGATGAACGACACCCGGGCTATGTCCACCCTGATCATCCTGGGCCGGTCGGCCGCCAGCACCGCACTGACCGCATCGCGGACATCGTGGGCATTGTCGCTGTCGATCTCGCCGGACGGGTGGATGTGCACTGTTCCGCCGGCATCGGTTCGCGCGGCGATGGACAGGGTGGACATCGAACCTCCAGGTCAGCCCGCGGCACGGCAGACTTCGCTGACCGTGCCACGCTCGGGGACGAGAGCCTTCGGTCGAAGGTCGAGCCCGTACTTTCTACCACAAACGTTTGGGCGCGACCACCGGCCGAGTTAGCTGATTGTGATTATCTCCTTGCAGTACGCAACCAGGTAACCGTCAACGGTAGCGCTCCCGACCAGGTTCGCAAGTCCTCGAAAGCGCCAACCTCGATAAGCATGGATTGAACTCGCCGGATCCGCATCCGCTGCTGCCGGGTACGGTGCTACCCGTGGATGAACTGACCGGACGGGAGGTCCATCTGGCCTCCCGGCCAGCTGGCTGGCCGACCCTTGAGAACTTCACCATCGTCGATGTCACCGTACCCGATCCGGAGCCCGGACAGGTCCTCGTGCACAACCGGTTCATGTCGGTCGACCCGTACATGCGGGGCCGGATGGACGACCGGAAGTCCTATGTCCCACCGTTCCAGGTGGGGCAGGTATTCGACGGCGCAGCCGTCGGCGAGGTGCTCGCATCCGCCGATCCCCGGGTGTCGGCCGGCGAGGTGGTGCTGCACGACAAGGGCTGGCGGGAGTACGCCGTCCTGGACGCCGGCCGGGTAGAGCCGGTCGATCCCGAGGCGGCGCCGACCATTTCCGCGTACCTCGGTGCGCTCGGCATGCCCGGACTCACCGCGTACGTCGGCGTGCTCGACATAGGGGCGCTCCAGCCAGGTGAGGCGGTCTTCGTCTCGGCGGCCGCGGGCGCGGTCGGCAGCCTCGCCGGCCAGATCGCCAAGCTGCACGGCGCCTCGTTGGTGGTCGGCAGCGCCGGTTCGGCGGCCAAGGTGGAGTACCTGACCAAGCTGGGCTTCGACGCCGCCTTCAACTACCGCGACGCGCCGGTCCGCGACCAGCTCAAGCAGGCCGCGCCGGACGGGATCGACGTGTACTTCGACAACGTCGGCGGCGACCACCTGGAGGCGGCGCTGAGCCGGCTGCGCCGCTTCGGCCGGGTCGCGATGTGCGGTGCGATCTCGATGTACAACGAGGGCCGGCAGAGCCCGGGCCCGGCCAACCTGCCGCTGGCCATCGGCAAGCAGCTGACCCTGCGCGGCTTCCTGGTCGGCAGCCACGAGGACCGCCGGCCGGACTTCCTCGCCGAGATGAGCCAGTGGCTGCGGGCCGGCAGCATCCGCATCGACGAGACCGTGGTGGACGGGATCGAGCACGCGCCCGACGCGTTCATCGGCCTGCTGCGCGGCGAGAACACCGGCAAGATGGTGGTCCGGCTGTGACGGGGTCGGTTTAACCGGCCCGACACAACAGTTTGACGGCGCGGTCATCGCGGGCCCGTAACGTCGCGTGCGCGGTCGGGTACAGGGGTGTGGCCGATCGCGGACGGGAGTGACAAAGCCCGCCGGGACGGTGCCACCTTCCGTCCCGGCGGGCCCCTCTGTGCGGCGCCCCCGCTGTGCGTCCCCCGCGGTTCCCGGTAGGCTGTCGCCGGCCCACCTGCCCCCCGGGAGGACTGTGCGTACCAGATCGTTCCGCCGGTTACCGGCGCTGCTCGTCGCGGCCCTGCTGGTGCTGGCCGGGCCGAACCCTGCTCACGCCGACCCGGATCCGGACGGCACCCCCGGCACCTCCGGCGCCACAATCCAGGACCAGCTCGGCGCAGCGATCAAGGCGTACCAGGACGCCAAGGCGAAGCTGGACGCAGCCCTTGCCAAGCAGGCGCAGTTCACGGCGGAGCTGGCCCAGAGCACCGGACGCCTGACCGAGCTGACCAGCCAGATCGGCGTCCTCGTCTCGGCGGTGTACCGGGCCGGCCCGGCCACGACGCTCGCCACGGTGTTCGACGCCGCCTCGCCGGACGACGTCCTCCAGCGGGCCGACGGGCTGCGCCAGCTCAGCCGCACCGAAGACCGGCAGCTGCGCGAGTACACCGCGGTCCTGGCCAGCGCCGGCGAGCAGCAGGCGGCGCTGGACCAGCAGATCAACGCGGCGAAGGCGCAGACCGACGAGATGGCCAAGCAGAAGGCGGCGCTGCAGAAGACGCTGGACCAGCTCGGCAACGGGCCGACCGCCGGGGTACCCATCCCCGCCGCCACCGCCGAGCCGGTTGCCCGCAACCCCGACGGGAGCCTGCCGGCCGAGCGCTGCTCGGTCCCCGACCCGACCACCACGGGCTGCCTGACCCCGCGCACCCTGCACGCGCTCCAGCAGGCCCGCAAGGCCGGCTTCAACCACTACACCGCATGCTTCCGCAACGGCACGTGGGGCGAGCACCCGCTCGGGCGGGCCTGCGACTTCGCGGCCGACCCGGGCGGCTTCGGCGGCATCGCCACCGGCGCCAGCCGCGACTACGGCAACCGGTTGGCGGGGTGGTTCATCGCCAACGCGCAACGGCTCGGGGTGATGTACGTCATCTGGTACCACGCGATCTGGAACCCCGTGGTCGGCTGGCACTACTACCGCGGCGACGGCACCCCGTCCGGTGACCACATGAACCACGTCCACCTCTCCGAACTTTGACGCCCGCCACCGTGTGGGTGGTCGCCGGGCCGCCCGGCGCCGGCAAGTCGACCGTGGCTCGGCTGTTGCTGGCGCGGCTGTCGCCGGTACCGGCGTGGCTGGACAAGGACACCGTGTACGGCGGGTTCGTGGCGGCCACCCTGCGCCGGGCCGGGCGGCCGGAGGGCGAGCGCGAGGGACCCTGGTACGACGAGCACGTCAAGGTGCACGAGTACGCGGGGCTGACCGCGGTGGCCCGGCAGGTCCGCGAGGCGGGCACGCCGGTCCTGCTCGACGGCCCGTTCACCGGGCAGATCCACGACCCGCGGCGCTGGGCGCGGTGGGTCGGCGAGCTGGGCGGCGAACCGGTGCTGCCGGTGTGCGTACGGGCGGACGCGGCGACGCTGCGGGCCCGGCTCACCGCCCGGGGGCTGCCGCGCGACGGGCAGAAGCTGGCCCGGTTCGAGGACTTCGTCGCGGCCATCCGGGCCGACCGGCCGCCGCCGGTACCGCACCTGGCGGTTGACAACCGGCTCGACGCCCGGCCGCTGGCCGAGCAGATCGGCGACCTGCTGGACGCAATCGCGCCTTGACCCGACCCGGCCATCATGCGACGTTCATCGATGCGTCGTCAGGCGGGGGCTGCCGCCCGCGCCCGCCACCGTGGCGGCCGCGGCCGATTGCGCGGTCGGATCCGGCTGCGGCAGCGGATCGCACAGCGCATCCGGACCGTCGCCGTGCTTGCGTGGCGGCAGCTTCCCGGTCGCGAGGTAGTCCGCGATCTGGGAAGCGACCCTTACAGCTGCACCACCTGACCCTTGCCGATGACGACGATGCCGCCGTCGGAGACGGTGTACTTCTTCCGGTCCGCCTCCAGGTCGACACCGATCTCCGCGCCCTCGGGCACTTTGACGTTCTTGTCCAGGATGGCGTTGCGGACCACCGCGCGCCGGCCGATATCCACGCCGTCCATCAGTACCGAGCCGTCGACGTGCGCCCAGGAGTGCACCCGCACGTTCGGCGACACCACCGAGTTCTCCACGAGCGACCCGGAGATCACCACGCCGGGCGAGACCATCGAGCTGACCGCGCGGCCGACCCGCTCCTGCCAGCCGTGCACGAACTTGGCCGGCGGCCACGGCGGGTGGTCGGTCAGCACCGGCCACTCCATGTTGTACAGGTTGAAGACCGGATGGATCGAGATGAGATCCATGTGCGCGTCGTAGAACGAGTCCAGCGTCCCGACGTCCCGCCAGTACCCGCGGTCCCGGTCGGTACTGCCCTGCACGTCGTTGTCGCGGAAGTCGTAGACGTTGGCCTCGCCCCGCTCGACGAGCATCGGGATGATGTTGCCGCCCATGTCGTGCTTGCTGGCCACGTTCTCGGCGTCGCGGGTCAGCGCCTCGCACAGCACATCGGTGGTGAACACGTAGTTGCCCATCGACGCGAACACCTCGTCCGGTGAGTCCGGCAGGCCCTTCGCGTCCTTCGGTTTCTCCCGGAAGGCCGCGATCCGCCTGCCGCCCTCGGCGACCTCGATGACGCCGAACTGGTCGGCCAGCGACAGCGGCTGGCGGATCGCGGCGACCGTGGCACCGGCCCCGGAGGCGATGTGTTCGTTGACCATCTGCCGCGGGTCCATCCGGTAGATGTGGTCGGCACCGAACACGATGACGTAGTCGGGCTGTTCGTCGTTGATCAGGTTGAGGCTCTGGTAGATGGCGTCGGCGGAGCCCGCGAACCAGCGCGGACCGAGCCGCTGCTGTGCGGGTACCGGGGTCACGTAGTTGCCCAGCAACGTGGACATCCGCCAGGTCTGGGTAATGTGCCGGTCCAGCGAGTGCGACTTGTACTGGGTCAGCACGACGATCTTGAGGTACCCCGCGTTGGCCAGGTTGGACAGCGCGAAGTCGATCATCCGGTAGAGGCCGCCGAACGGGACGGCCGGCTTGGCGCGGTCGGCGGTCAAGGGCATGAGCCGCTTGCCCTCCCCACCCGCCAGCACGATCGAGAGCACCTTGAGCGCCATGACGCCGACGCTAACCACCCAACCGGTCGGGCACCAGCGAAACCGCGTACTAGGGTTGGTTCGTGCGCGTCGATCTGCTCACCCGCGAGTACCCGCCGGAGATCTACGGGGGTGCCGGCGTCCACGTCGAGTACCTGGCCCGGGACCTGCGCCGGCTCGCCGACGTGCGGGTGCACTGCTTCGGCGCCCCGCGCGAGGAGCCCGGCGTGACCGGGTACGCCGACCCGCCGCCGGGGCTCGTCGGCGCCAACGCGGCGCTGCGGACCATGGGGGTCGACCTGGAGATGGCCGCCGGTGCGGCCGGCACCGACCTGGTACACAGCCACACCTGGTACGCCAATCTCGCCGGGCACGTCGCCAAGCTGCTCTACGGGGTACCGCATGTGGTCACCACGCACAGCCTGGAGCCGCTGCGGCCGTGGAAGGCCGAACAGCTCGGCGGCGGGTACGCGCTGTCGTCCTGGGTCGAGCGCACCGCCGTGACCGCCGCCGACGCGGTCATCGCGGTCTCCGCCGGGATGAAGCGCGACGTGCTCGCCGCGTACCCCACGGTCGATCCCGACCGGGTGCGCATCGTGCACAACGGGATCGACACCGACGAGTACCGGCCGGACCGGGACACCGACGTGGTCGAGCGCATCGGCATGGACCCCGACCGGCCCAGCGTCACCTTCGTCGGCCGGGTCACCCGGCAGAAGGGCCTGCCGTACCTGCTGCGCGCCGCCCGGTCGCTGCCGCCCGAGGCGCAGCTGGTACTGCTGGCCGGCGCGCCGGACACGCCGGAGATCGCGGCCGAGGTGGAGGCGCTGGTCGCGGAGCTGAACAAGACCCGCGACGGCGTCCTGTGGATCCTGAAGATGCTGCCCAAGCGCGAGGTCGTGCAGGTCCTCACGCACAGCACGGTATTCGTGTGCCCGTCGGTGTACGAGCCGATGGGCATCGTGAACCTGGAGGCGATGGCCTGCGAGACGGCGGTCGTCGCCACCGCGACGGGGGGCATCCCCGAGGTCGTCGAGGACGGGGTCACCGGGCTGCTCGTGCCGATCGACCAGGTCGACGACGGCACCGGTACGCCGGTCGATCCGGACCGGTTCGTCGCGGACCTGGCGGCCGCGATCACTGAGCTGCTTGCCGACCCGGGGCGCGCCGCGGCCATGGGGCGCGCCGGCCGGCAGCGCGCCCTGGACCACTTCTCCTGGGCCGCGATCGCCGATCGAACCATGGACGTCTACCGTTCGGTACTCGGCGCCTGACTACGCGCAGTAATCAGCAATTCCCTTTCTGCGCGTATTAAATGCGCTCCGTTATCCCCTAGGGGAATCGCGTCGAAGCGTGTCTATTGACCGCTCGCTGCGCACGGGACGAGCATGGCGCAAGGCGCTGCCGCTCAACCACGAGGCTGGATGTCCCGTCGATCGAATGTGCTCGACATCAATGCGTTAGCAGCAATCCACGGGCCCCAATAGGGGAGGAATGCATGCGAGCGAGACGGTGGCGACACGTGCCGCCCCACTACCGATCAAAGCGGCGTACCCGTGCGGCCGTCGTTGTATTCGGAGCGTTACTACTGGCGGCCGGTACCCTGATCGCCGGCTCGCCGTTCGCGTCCGCCGGGCTGGGCTTCGAGGTGCAGAGCCTGTTCGAGGTGCAGAGCCTGTTCGAGGTGCAGAGCCTGGACGGCTCGGGGAACAACGTCGCCCACCCCGAGTGGGGGAAGGCGGGTACCAACTACATCCGGGTGGCCCCCGCCAACTACGCCGACGGCCACAGCGGGGTCGTCGACGGGCCCAACGTCCGGTACATCAGCAACCGGGTCTTCAACGACCTCGGCCAGAACGTCTTCTCCGAGCACCGCAACACCCAGTGGGCGTGGACCTGGGCCCAGTTCCTCGACCACACGTTCGGGCTGCGCCAGGACAACGGCGAGGCGGCCAACATCCCCTTCGACAGCAAGGACCCGCTGGAGAAGTTCACCGACAACCTCGGGGTGATCCCGTTCAACCGCTCGGCCGCCGCGCCCGGTACCGGGGTGACCAACGCCCGCCAGCAGGTCAACACGGTCAACTCCTACATCGACGCGTGGTCGGTCTACAGCGGTACCGACCAGCGGCTGGAGTGGCTGCGGGACGGCTCGGTCGACGGCGACCTGGGCAACAACGGCCCGCGGCTGATGCTGCCGGGCGGGTACCTGCCCCGCAAGGACGCGCGCGGCGACGCGGCGAGCGCGCCGGACATGGCCGTCGACGGCCGGCTGGCCGCGCATCCCGACCGTGCCATGGTGGCCGGCGACGTCCGGGCCAACGAGAACATCGCGCTGACCGCCACCCACACGCTGTTCGCCCGCGAGCACAACCGCATCGTGTCCCTGCTGCCGAAGTCGCTCCGCAGCGAGCAGAAGTTCCAGATCGCCCGGCGGATCGTGATCGCGGAGCAGCAGTACATCACGTACAGCGAGTTCCTGCCGGCGATGGGCGTGGCGCTGCCGCAGTACACCGGGTACGAGCCGAACGTCAACTCGAGCCTGAGCAACGAGTTCGCGGCCGTCGGGTACCGGGGGCACAGCCAGATCCACGGCGAGTTCGAGATCGCAACCGAGGCGTCCCGGTACAGCGCCGCGCAGCTGGCCAGCTTCGAGAAGCAGGGCGTCCAGGTCGAGCGCGACGGCAGCAATCTCACGCTCGTCATCTCGCTGAATCTCGCGCTGTTCAACCCGGACCTGCTCCCGCAGATCCAGCTCGGCCCGATGCTGCGGGCGATCGGCAGCGAGTCGGAGTACAACAACGACGAGATGATCGACGACACGCTGCGCAGCGTGCTCTTCCAGATCCCGGTCTCCGGCAACCCGAGGTGCTTCGACGAGCCGAGCCTGCCCAACTGCTTCACCGGCGTGCTGGACCTCGGCGCGCTGGACATCCAGCGGGGTCGCGACCACGGCATGCCCAGCTACAACGACATGCGCAAGGCGTACGGTCTGCCGCCGAAGACCTCCTTCCGGGCGATCACCGGCGAGTCCAGCGAGTCCTTCCCGGCCGGTACCGGCGTGGACAACCCGAACAGCCTGGACTTCGTGAAGCTGACCGACATCGACGGCAAGCGGGTGGCGATCCCGGACACCACGAACAACACCGCGACCAGGGACGTGCGCCGCTCCCCGCTGGCCGCCCGGCTCAAGGCGGTGTACGGGTCGGTGGACAAGGTCGACGCGTTCGTCGGCCTGGTGGCCGGGTCGCACGTGCCCGGTACCGAGTTCAGCGAGCTGCAACTGGCGATGTGGGCCAGGCAGTTCAAGGCGCTGCGCGACGGTGACCGGTTCTTCTACGGCAACGACCCCGGGCTGAGCCTGATCAGGAAGAAGTACGGGATCGACTTCCGGCACAGCCTCGGCGACCTGATCGCAGCGAACACCGACATCAAGCGCTCGGAGCTGGCCGACGACGTCTTCCTCACCCCGGACGACGACCTGCCGGCGGCCAGGTGCACTGTCACGTACCAGGTCGACGGCGTCGCCAACCATGAGTTCCGCGCCAGCCTGAAGATCACCAACAAGAGCGACCGGACGATCGACGGCTGGACCGTGCGGTTCGCGTTCGCGAACGGGCAGACCGTCCGGCAGGCGCGCAACAGCGAGGTGTTCCAGCGCGGCGTCAATGTGGCGATCCGCAGCCGGGACCGGATCCCGAAGGGAGGCACGGTAACCGACGTGAACTTCACCGGGCACTGGGACAACGCGACGAACGCGCAGCCGCCCAACTTCAGCCTCAACGGCGCCCGGTGCGCCCGCGAATAGACCCTCTCCGTTCCCCCATCCCGGCGGTCGGTCCTAGTGCCCAGGGCCGACCGCCGGCGGGTCTTCTTGACATAGACACCTTCCAATGTTATCTGTTAGGTAGCCTCCCTATCATTTTGGCGAAGCTGCTCCGATGAACATCTCCCGTAGACGGCTCGGCCTGGCCGCGGCCGGGACGCTGGTGCGTCCGTACCCTTCGTGATCGTCGAGACGGCCGGCTCGGCCCTCGCGGCCACCCGTCTCGACCTGACCGATTCGCGCATGAAGGAGATCGCGAACGAGCTGGTCTCCGGCGCCGAGAACTCCTCGCTCGACTGGCGCGCGCAGTAACAAGTACATCGAGGACATCCACGACGGGCGCGGGTACACCGCCGGGATCGTCGGGTTCTGTTCCGGTACCGGCGACATGCTCGACCCCGTCCAGCTCTACGCCGACCGCACTGCAGCTGCGGGTGGGCTGGCGGCACTACCCGATCGGCCGCAACATGATGGCCAAGTCGGCGGTGCTCGCCGGGATGCTGGGCCTGTCGCTGCTGGTGTACCTGATCCGGCTGCCGGCCTGGATCTGGCTGGGTGGGATGTACACCCTCGGCGCGATGATCTGGTGGCGCAACTGGATCTCGTGGCGGCTGCAGCACACCGGGCGCCGGCCCGAACACCGGCCCTAGCGCGCCGGCCGCCACTGCCGGCGTAGCCCGTCCCACGTGCGTCGCGTCTGCGCCAGCTCGTCAATCGCCCGGGCCCTCCCGCAGCTGCCGGGGTCGTGGCTGCGCTCACCCACCTGCGAACCGTCCAACGCACCCCACGGAAGGAGTCAAGTCATGGGCCACTGGGCCATCCACGTCGAAGGCAGCGGGATCCACGACAGCGGCCGCCCCGACGACGCCGACGCGATGCTGAAGACCTTCGTCGAAGAGCTGGCCCAGCAACATATCGATATATCGATTATCTAATTCACGGTCGTCTATGGCTCCGGTCCGCCCCTGTGGGCGGGCCGGGGCCACTTTCGTCGTGTCCGCCACCCGGCCCGGGTGCCGAGCAGTAGCCGATCATCCGGTGATCCGCCGGACACAACCCGTCACACTGTCCGGCGTGACGATTCCCCGACGCCTCGCGCTCGCCACCGCCTCCGTCGCCCTGGCCGCGCTCGCCGGCTGCTCTGGCCACGCCGCGGCCACGCCCACGGCTTCCGCCGTCCCCGTCGTCAGCAACATCCCCCGGCCGAACGCGGCCTGCGTCCCTGCCGACAAGCAGACCCTCAACGCCGCCGGCAACGATCTCAACGAGCGGCTGATGTTCGGCTACATCGACGGCGAACAGAAGGAGCTACTGCTCGGCAAGGCGATGGAGCAGCAGTTGAATGGCCACAAGGTCGAGTACGCGTGGGTGTGCCCGCTGCGTAGTCAGTGGAAGTAGCTACCGCGTCTCACCTTCGGGCGGCTCCTGGCCCCGGGCGAGAGCGTCATTCATCGCCTCCACCGCGAACGCGGCCAGTTCGCGAGTATCCATCAGGCCGATCAACTCGTCGCGGTCCGTTGGATCGTCGCCGATCTGCCGGTAGATGGTCCTACCGACCTTCCGGCCGGTCCGGTAACGCCCCCTCATAGGGTTTCTCCATTCCTGCTCAGTCGATGGGGTATCGGTACATCAGCTCATACCGATCGCCCGGGAACACGATGTCCGCCGTCTCGGCGGGCCGGCCGGCCACCAGATACGTGCGCTCGATCACCAGCAGATAGGCGCCGCGCAGCGACAGGTCCAGCGCCTCGATCTCTACCGGATGGGCCGAACGCGCGGTCACCCGCTCGACGCACTCGTCGATGCGAATCCCGATCACGTCGAAGCGGGAAACAACGCCAACCGCAGCGCCTTCCTCCGGCCACTCGACCGGGGTGCCGCCAGTCAGCGCGAGCGGCTCCCAAGAGGTCGACATCTGGATCGGCGCGCCCTCGGCGAGGAACCGGTACCGAGTCCGCATCACCGGGTCGCCAGGTTCGATCGCCAGCCGCCGGGCGACGTCGAAGCTGGCGACAGCGTGCTCGCTGGTGTGTTCCCAGCTGCCGTGGGTGCCGGCGCGAGCGGCGTCGCGGGCGAACGGCGACGTCGGTCCAGGCTGGACGCGCATCTCGCGCCCGTGGCTTTCGCGGGTGAGTCGACGAATCTTGCGTACGTAGACGCCGGAGCCTCGGCGGCCCTCGACCAGGCCTTCGTCCTTAAGGACGCCGATCGCGTACTTGGCGACGGTCCGGCTGACGCCACACTCGGCCATCAGCTGGGTTTCGGTAGGGACTCTGGCGCCAGGCGGAATGTCGCCGTCCAAGATGCGGCCGCGTAGATCACCGGCGATGCGCAGGTACGCGGGTACGTCGGGCACGGCACTACTCCTCAGGTCCGCTCTTGAAGCAGACCATGGGAGGAGTTGGTGTGCCAAATTTCCTGCTCCTGGTGATCGTTTTCGTTGCATCGGCAGAGTTGGTGTACTAACTTTACGACGTCCCCAATGGAAAGGCGCCTCAGGTCAGCAAACCGGGCAAGCGAGCGTCCAGTGGGGACCCGTAGAGAGCGTCGGTCGGTGTCGTCAGGTGGCCAGGCTGGCGTGAAGTCCACAAGGAACACGGGTACGGCGGTGGCTGGGCAAAACGCCTGGGCGTCGCCGTATCCTCCTGAGCGCGCGGCGGTCGAGGGGGACCACGTCGGTCGGGGCCGATGTGTCCTTTCCCGGGCCCGCCAAGGGGTGTCCGGGGTGGGAGACTCCTCGGCCGCCGCGTTCCGGGACTGGCGCGGCGGCCCTTCCCTTTTTTGTCGGGGGACATGGGTGGGGGGTTTGGCCGCCGCGCCGCCTAGGACGCGCGGCGGCCGGCACCCAGAAGCTGCCCCGCCAGTGGCTTCGCCCCGCAGGGCCGGCTGCCGCGCCCCCGGTACGGCGGGAAGGAGACGACAGCCGTGACTGCGACCGCGGTGGTACCCGCGCCGGCCCTGCCGTGCCGCTGGTGCCCGTACGACGTCACCCGGGACGGCTGCGGCGGCTGGGTCCACACCGGTGGGATCGGCTACGCCTGCCGCGATCGGGCGTACGTCGTCCTGTCCCACAGCGCGGAGCCGGCGCCGCCGGCGGAGTTGCCGGTGGTGCTGCGATGAGCCGCCCGTTCCTGATCGTCGCCCTGTCCGGTGACGACCTGCTCGCCACCGCCGCGGTGTCCTCGGCCGCCGCGAACGTGTGGACGGTGACGCTCATCGGCAGCCGTGAGCAACTACACGTGACCGGCGAGGACAACGTGCGGCGGCTGTTCGACCGGCTCAACACCGAGGGCCAGCTGCGTCCGGACCCCGGCAAGTACGAGCGTGACGACCCGGAGACCGGGGCGCCGCTGCCGCCCGGCGTCGACGGCTTCCACGTGGGAGGACGGCACCGGTGAGCTCCACCAACACCGCCGCGGGCGGCAGCCGCCGCCGATCCTGCGCCAGATCATCGATCTGCTCGCTGGTGACACCGGTAACATCCCGCTGGCGGGCATGACCGGCGAGCGGCGGCAGACCGCGCTGGGTGCCACGGCGGCGGCGCGGCTGATCGCCAAGCTGAACAACCACACCCTGGCCCGCGACCGGCTCACCGGCGACGAGCGGTACATGGTCGCGAACTCCTCGGTGGCCGACGTGACCGGCGGCGACGGCCCGGCCGCCCTCGGGTTCGCCGCCTACCTGCTGGCCTGGGCCGCCGACCTGGTGACCGAGGTGACCCGCCACGACGACGGCCACCACACCCCCGGCCCGGCGATCCGCCACCTGCTCACCGCCGCCGGCCACCTGCTAGGCGGCTACATCGACGCGCACGGCACGCCCGGCTTCGAACTCGACGGCAGAAGGTACGTGGTGGTGACCGGCTCCGCCGGCGCCGATGAGGCCCTGCTGCACCTGCGCGACGCCGCGCAGATGATCGAACGCCTCGTTGCGCCCGGGCACAGTCGGGCGATCTCACCCCGCGATGGCGTGCGCTGGGGCTTCCA
>WNGM01003109.1_pt1 | contig 17120 bp, 15 predicted proteins | sample 5400571 | NCBI WGS metagenome assembly WNGM01 (sample SAMN13153378, study PRJNA577476) | soil metagenome | isolation source: 100 cm soil or saprolite under Garry oak tree replicate 2 | place: USA:California | collected 2016-06-15 | reverse complement strand
CAAGTAGGTTCACAATTTTTTCTACGATGCCTGCAAGTCTGGCTCATGTCAAGGGTGTCTCACCTTTACACCGCTTGCTTGTTAGGAATTAGTTCCGACCCTCGCCGTAGGGATAGAAGGCGCGTTCCTTTTGGGGCGTGAGAGGGGTAGTGGTTCCTATTTGACATGTTACAGCGTACATGCTATATTGTAAAGGATGAAACAGAAGAAAGCCTACAAGTATCGCTTCTCCCCAAGTCCTGCACAAAAACGCATCCTGGCGCAAACCTTCGGATGTTGCCGCTATGTCTACAACTGGGCATTGCGGCAACGCACTGACGCCTACTACCACCATGGTGAGCGTCTGTACTACGAAGGAACCGCAGGGCGTCTGGTCTTGCTGAAAAAGCAGGAAGAGACGATGTGGCTCAATGCGGTTTCCTCTGTTGCGCTCCAACAAGCTCTTAGACATCTTGATCAAGCCTTTCGCAACTTCTTTGAAGGGCGTGCGGAGTATCCCACCTTCAAAAAGAAACGCCATCAGCAAGCCGCCACCTATGCGAGCAATGCTTTTACCTGGGATGGGCAGGGATGCAAGGCTCTCACGCTGGCGAAGATGGAGGCCCCTCTTCCCATGGTGTGGCATCGTCCCTTGCCTGATGGATGCAAGCCCAGCAGCGTCACGGTCACCAAGGATGAAGCTGACCGCTATTTTGTCTCCATCTTGGCAGAAGAAGAGATCAAGCCATTGGAAGTGACTCCTCAGATGGTTGGGCTGGATTTGGGCTTGAAGTCGATGGTCATCACCTCTGATGGGCAGACCTACGGCAATCCCAAGTTCTTCGCCAAAGAGGCAAAGAAGCTGGCAAAAGCACAACGCCGTCATGCAAAAAAGAAAAAAGGTTCGAAGAACCGTGCAAAAGCTCGTCTGAAGGTGGCTCGCATCCAGAAAAAGATGGCAGATCGGCGACGGGACTACCAGCATCAACTCTCGACTCGCATCATACGCGAAAACCAAGTCGTCTGCATCGAGAGTCTGCAAGTCAAGAACCACTGTTTGGCGAAAGCCATCAGTGACGTCGGTTGGTCTGAATTGGTCAGACAGCTTGAGTACAAAGCGGCATGGTATGGACGTAGCATTGTCAAGATGGACAAGTGGTACCCATCTTCCAAACGCTGCTTTGACTGTGGACATATGCTTGACTCCTTACCGCTTGATGTTCGCTCGTGGGCATGCCCCGCCTGTGGGGTGATGCATGACCGCGATCTCAATGCTGCAAAGAACATTTTGGCCGCGGGACTCGCGGTGGCTGCCTATGGAGAGGCTGTAAGACCTGGAAGGGCAAAAGCTCAACCAGGCAAGCCTCAGCGAAGTAGGAAAGCCTCTCAGTGATGAGAGGAAGCCCCTGGCTTGTAGCCATGGGAAGATGTCACAGATTTACCAACAACATCCCTACTGGTTGGGAGTAGCCAGGGAGGGCTCAGCCTGACCCTCCCTGGCGCTATACCGGGCAGCTCCGGCTTAGCCGAGGAGGCCAAGCCGAGATTGCTCAGCCGCATGACCTAGATGATGCCCTGCGCTGTAGCTGTCGCCCGGACAGTCTGCGGTGCCCGCCGCGGCACCGTTCCGGCGCGTGCCAGGATCCGTGCCTGCGCAGCTGCTACCGCTGCTGCGTCCGCGAATTGTGCGGTCGACCACAGATTCTGCAGCGTCGCGTACCAGATCCTGGCCGCTGCATCCATACCAAGGTCGATTGCCATCAAGTAGAACCAGCGATTGACGATCCCGGAGTTCAGGTGCGGGTTACCACCAGGTACGTATCCAGCCATGGTGGCCGGCTGAGGATCCTTGCCCAGTTCAACTCCCCTGCATCTTGTCCCTGGACGCGAGCGTCGATGCAGGCGCCGAAGATATCGCTGGTCGCTTCGTTCATAGCACCGGGCTGGTCTGTGTACAGGAGACCTGCGGTGTATTGCGTCACCCCATGAGTGAGTTCGTGACCGGCAACGTCGATGTCGTTGGTGAGATCCCGGAAGATCACGTTGTCTCCGTTGCCGAAGACCATCCGGGTGCCGTCCCAGAAAGCGGTACTGTAGTTCACATCGTAGTTTACGTTCGCATTCAGATTCAGGCCAAGGTTGTTGAGCGAATCCCGTCCCAGAAGGTCACGATAAAACTTGAGCGCGGCTCCCAGCGAATCGTAGGCGAGATTGGCGTTTTCTTGGAGAATCGCGGGATCGCCTTCGTTCCGCACGTCGTCAACATCGAAGTTAAACTGGTTATGGTCGTCGTATATGAGGCGAGCATGCGTGTCTGGCCTCGGTATCGTTACTACGCCCGCAACGGCGACTGAACCACCGGGCTGCAGGGACGTTGGCCCTGGTGCGCCAGCCTGTTGGGACGTTGGCCCACGTGCGCCAGGCTGTAGTCCATGTGCGCCAGGCACCGACGGGATCAACGATTCTTCCGCACTTTGTCGACGACTCTGGCGCATTGCCTCTGAGATCTGAATGGATCGGCGAATCTCGCTAACATCGCCGCGTTCCTCCAGCGCTCGATATCTGGCAATGTTCTCGAGTACGTGCTGCGGCACGTAGAAACATACATGACGATTCATGAAGTACTCCTCCTTTTTCCTATTTTGCCCACGATTTTGCATGCTCTCTCGGCACACAAAAAACCGGCGCACGACATTAGACAGATTTTCGCGGTACTGACAGTCTTGTACAGCAACAGTGAAGCCGTTTCTCCACTGCCGCTGTATTAATGTACTGCACACAAGTATAATTTGTCTCTCTGAGTTGACTCTGTGAAACAGCTGAGATGAAGCTGAGAAAGCAAAGAGGCCTTGTTCTGATTTGCCCTGGCGGCTTCAGGGATGCTTTGCCAAAGATCCTGATTATACAGGGAACAATACGGGTCGCCCTGGAAACTCCGCCCAAGTTAGCTACTTCACTTGCCCACACACTGGAGGTTTGTTATACTGCTCAGGGCACACATGAATGTTTATACAAGCGAGGTTTTTTTATGGCAACAGAAGATACACCGGCAGGCACCACCAGCGTTAATACAACGCCATCGGGAATAGGCAAGGCGCGCCTGGCCCTCGCCATTTCCGCCGGAAAACTGGCGGGAGCATCGGGGCGCTTTTTCCGCATCGGCGGCGGTACAAGTTTACCAGGCATGATCGCGCGGCGCATCGACCCCAATGTCCTTAAATCGGTGGTTGGAGCGAGTACTGCCGAGAAAATCGTCATCACAGGCAGCAACGGCAAAACCACCACCGCACGCATGACTGCCACCATCGCGGACTACGCGGGGCAGCGCGTCTCACATAATCGTACAGGCTCCAACATGCTGCAAGGAGTCACTTCTGTCGCTGTAAACTTCGCTGATATGTTCGGGCGATTGGACAGTGACGTGCTCCTCTTCGAGATCGATGAGGGAACCATTCCCCTGGCCGTCCCGGAGATTCAGCCCGATGTGGTCTTGATTACCAACATTTTCCGTGACCAGTTGGACCGCTATGGCGAACTCTACTCGGTCGCCAAAGCGCTCGATAAGATGCTGGAGAGCCTACCGGAGACCTCCACCATTCTACTCAATGGCAATGATCCCCAGGTAGCGAATTTCGGACAGAATGCAAAGGCGCAACGCCTCTTCTTCGGCCTGGAGACCACCGAGGTCGGAACTCCTGTGCCCGAACAATCGGCGGATATCATTCGCTGCATTCATTGCCAGGAGGATTTGCTCTACGAAGTGGCCTACATGTCGCACCTGGGCCTCTATCGCTGCCCCAATTGTGGTTATACGTTGCCAAAACTAGATTTCGCGGCCACTGCTGTACAACTGGCCCCCGATGGTGAAGGGCCGTCGCACATCAAGATTCGCACCCCCCAGGGAGAGATCGAGCTGGATATTCCCCTGCCCGGCGTACATAACGTGTACAACGCGGTCGCCGCCATTGGCGCCACTATGTCAGCAGGGTTTGATATGGCAAAGGCGCCCGCGGCGATCGCCAGCATTCGCCCGGCCTTTGGACGCCTGGAGAAAATACAGGCGGGCGACCAGACCATCTACCTGGCTTTTGTGAAAAACCCCACCTCATTCAACCTGATGCTGCGACTGATTAAGCAGCATTCCACCGAGAAGCACGCGCTAATCGTCGCCAGCAACACCGTTGTCGATGGCGAGGATTTTGCCTGGCTGTGGGACGTTGACCTCGAAGAGATTGCACCAGATATTCGCGATATCGTCTGTAGCGGCAGCAAAGCCGAAGAACTTGCCATGCGCATGAAATACGCTGATATACCCATTAACAAGATCAGTACCATCCATGAACGCGAAGCCGCGCTGGATGCAGCGCTAAAAAATGCAGGCCCCGGCGGCACCCTCTACATCATGGCCAGCTATACTCCCACCAACGAGCTCCGCCGCATCATGCAGAAGCGCGGCTGGGTAAAACACTTCTGGGAAGAATAGTACTGCCGCGTTTCCGCTTTTTTGGCTGTATGTTGAACTTCTGAGGGGGCTTTTTTATCTCTGCGAATAGGTCGGTTTGCTGGCATGTTGAGCTACAAATCATTTACCATCAATTCGCATCTCTCGGACTATAGATACCCATATCGCTGGTACATGATTTCCTTCAAGAGGAGAGCTATTGGTGTATTCCGATTACATGGAACGAAATGCAATGGGAGTCTGCGTCTTTTGTGAAATCGCGAAAGGCACGGCGCCTGCGAGTATGGTGTTTGCCGACGAGCACGTGCTCGCCTTTCTGAGTCCAGAGCAGCCCAACCCTTATAAAGTACTGATCATCCCGCGCGAACATGTGGCTACTCTCTATGATCTCACTGATGAGCAAGCTGCTCATATTTTCTAGGCGACAGTACACATCGCACGGATCATTCGTACTGTCTCTGGATGCGAAGGACTCAATTATGTGTTAACAAAAATTTAACAAAGCAAATGAGGAGGCGCGAGACTTATGTGTCGCTACTTGGTGGGCGGGATTCGAGGGGTGGTACGGTGGCGGAAAAATCGTTGGCGACCCGGGGAGTGTATTGGTCAAGCAAGAACTTGACGCGATCAGGGTCCTGCGCGGCGACGACGAATCCGACATGATACCGCTTGTTCAGACGCCAGACGATCTCTGGTTCCTGGTACGCTGTGGTATCGGGGTATTCCTGGCGGGCAAGTGTGATGATGACGCCTGCGTAGTTTTGCTGAGGCTCCGACAGCTGGTAGGCGCCTGGTTCGGGGGCTGTCTCAATTTTGGCCCACTCGCGCCAGAGGTTGATGCCTGTGGCACCTTCGATGAGTTCTACGATATTGGCACCGCCGACGCGGGCGGCGGTTTCGAGAAAGTAAAAGTGGCCCTCGTCACGCCCTTTGATAAATTCCATGTGGGCTACCCCCTGCACAAGCCCAAAGGCGTCGAGGATTTGCCAACTCAGTCCTTTCAGGGTTAGCTCGTCCTCGGAGCCACGGGGAAGCGTGCGGGTGGTGGATATGCCTCCTTCGTGAAAGACGTCGAGTGGCGGACGCCCGTACTGGTGGGCCTCGGTAAAGACTACCTGACGGTCAACGACCAGTGAATCGACATGATAGACGTCCCCGGGAATGTAGCGCTCTAACAGGTAGAAAGATTGCTTGTCGCCGAGTGTGTTCAGGCGGGACCAGAACTCGTCCGGGGTATCGATCTTCGTGATGCCGATTGTGGATGCCTCGAAGCGCGGTTTGAGCACCCAGGGTGGTGGCACGCGCGCCATGAATTGATTGATTCTGTCGTAATTCAGGACGTGGACAAAGCCGGGGACGGGGAAGCCATGCTCCTGAGCTTTGAGGCGCATCGCCAATTTGTCACGGAAGTAGCGAACGGTAGTATCGCCCATGCCAGGTATGCGCAGGTGTTCGCGCAGGTTGGCGGCCGTCCACACGTCATAATCATCCAGGGCGACGATGCGATCGATAAGACGCGTGCGGGCGAGGAAGCTGACACCGTGAATCACCTCGTCCACTTTGGACAGATCGGGCATATGGTATAGTTCATCAATGCTCTCACGGGGCCATTTAGCATGCTCGAGTGGGGTTACGGTCAGCAAGATCACATCACACCCCTGGCGCTTGCATTCGCGGATGAACTCCTGCCCCTTCTCGTAACTGGTAATGCAGAGCACAGTTTTCTGAGGTGTGTTTGTCATCGTTATCCCTCCCAAACGGTGGTTCTCTTTAAAATGAGGTGGGTGCAATGCCTGTCATCACGAGTGATCACGGAGCGGAACCCCTGCGTTGCTCCGGGGGTTGTACCTTCCCCAATAGTATAACATATCGGCGTTATGCTGCTTAGCGGGCTGTATCTTTTGGCTTGACGCGTGGCGCAACCGGTTCATGTCGGTCCGCGTGCAGCGCACGGATTTCCGGAAGCGCATGGAGTTCGCTGATGACACGCGTCAGCGCCGGTGCGTCAGATGCGCGGCAGAGCAGTTCAATCGACTCAACCTCTTGCCCGCTCAGCAATTGGAGTTTCTCTACTGTGACCTCGTTGCGTGCGCAGGTGTCATAGACGCTGGCGATAAATTGGGGTGTTACGGCTGTAGCTTCCAGGTGCAGGTGGTGGATGCTTGATGCAGGATGAGGCACGATGGCACGTTCTACGTAGTAGAGCATGTACAGGACGAAAAACGCGAGAGCCGTTGTGACCACGGCCTCGACAATAAAACCTACTCCACAGGCCATGCCGATAGCAGCTACCACCCAGATGGCGGCCGCGGTGGTGAGTCCTTGCACTTTCTCCTTTTCGCGGCTCAAGAATATGGTGCCTCCACCCAGGAAGCCGATACCAGCCACGATGTAGGAGGCGATACGTGTGGGATCGTACAAGACGTGAAGGGAGCGAGCGATGTCTACAAAACCATAGGCCGAGATGGCGGTAAAGAGGGCCGAACCGAGGGAGACGAGAGCAAGCGTGCGCATGCCCGCTGACCGCTCATGGATTTCGCGCTCCAATCCGATGAAGGCGCCAATGAGTAAGGCCACCATCAGGCGCAGCAGGATGACGGGGAACGAGATCATGGCATTTTACCCTCGGTTGTTGTAGTTTCGCTTTGAACAAGTGGGTCCATCGTAAGAGACGACGAGAATGGAGCCGATTCGCTCACGATACTATTATAGCACCTACGTCCAAGGATTAGCGAGGGGTGCGTTGCAAATCCATCCAGTCCTTAGGTGATGTTCTTGTTGTCGGGGCTGTCGTCTTTATCTGTATCATCTTCGGTCTTGCCGTTTTCAACGAGGAAATCAGCTGGCTATTGCACCGGGTTTCTTCGTGGCGGCAAGCCCGCAAGCAGCAGCAGGTTCCTCCTCTCCAGCAGCATATGCGCGCACGTTGATGAATGGTACACCGGGTTCCAGAATGGAGAGCGAAGAAGCTCCTATTACCACCCTATCCATCTTCGCTTGGCCAATCGCCGAACTGTTTCATAGGCTTGCTGGGCTTCTTTTGACCTTCCAAGATGCTTGAGCACTTCCGCTTTGTTCATCCAGGCCTGCTCTAAGCTTGGGTTGAGCGCAAGCAGCCGTTCGTAGACTCCTAAGGCATCCGTATAGCACTTGAGTTTACGGAGCGCATGGGCTTTCACGCTGTACGCTTCTGCATCGGTAGGAGCGAGTTGAATGGCACGCTCAGCAGAACCAAGGGCTTCTGCATACCGCTTCAGTTTCACGAGGATAGTTCCCTTATTCGTATAGTAGGTGGCATGGGTAGGAGCACGCAGGATTGCTCGTTCAAAGGCATCCAGGGCCTCTTTGTCGCGGCCGGAGGCAGAGAGAACTAATCCGATGCCATTGTAAGTTTCTGCATTCGAAGGATCAAGTTCCAGCGCACGCTCAAAGGCCTTCAGCGCTTCTTGCGTACGATCGAGGCCATGGAGGGCGAGACCCTTGCCGGTGTAGGCTTCTGCATCGGTGGGATGCAGGTGAATATCAAACTCAAAGGCATCTCTTGCTTTGGAGAAAGCGTCAAAGGCTTCCTCGTTGCGCCTGAGCTTCAAGAGTGCAAAGCCCTTGCGGTTGTACACAGCAGCGGCGTTCGGGTCAATGAGCAGCACATTCACATAGGCTTCAAGGGCTTCCTCATACCGTTTCACCTGGTAGTGAGCATCGCCCTCAGCAAGCCATTGCTCTTTTGTCTTCTGAAAGAGGTAAGACATACCGCCATGCATGTTGATTGAGTCACTTCCGTTCGCCATAGAATTGTCCCATTAATGTCCCTCGACGGTCAGGTTGTCATCCCTCCTTCTACTCTATGATTGAGGGATATACCTATTGTACCTCAGTTTCTGTTGGAGGGTGGACTTTTACATACTTTAGATGACGAAGTTCGCAATGGCCCGCTGCCCTCTTGACGCGCAAAGACATATGGGACATACTACGCTCACCATGACAAATCTTTACGCATCTCCTTCTGACAGCGAAGGAGACTGGCAATTTGGATGAGTCGAGCAACGAGTACTGGGATGAGTAGATAGTACTTTTCTTGTGGTAAGATGTCACATTACTTCGTTAAATAGTAATGTGACATGGCATACTGAAACCGCTTGAGAGGCGCATTGCGGGGAATTTATCAAGACACTTCTGGGAAGAATAGGAAACATTATATGAGTGAAGAAGTCAAAGATACCGGCATGGTACTCAAAATTGGTCACCTCTACCCAACGCTGATGAGCGTCGCGGCGGACCGCGGCAACCTCTTTTCCATCGAGAGACGCTGCAGGTGGCGCGGCATCGGAACCGAGGTTGAGCAAATTTTTGTCAAGCAAACTCCCGATTTTACCAAATATGACTTGATTCTTTTCCACGGCGGAGCCGACCGAGAAATGGAACTCGCTTCACGTGACATCCAGGCCAAAGCGCCCTCTCTACACGAAGCGGCAGAATCGAATACAGTATTCTTAAGTGTTTGCGCGGGCTATCAACTGTTAGGCCACTACTATAAACCATTCCAGGGGCCAGATCTCAAAGGTGTCGGGGTACTCGATCTGTACACCGAGAGTGGCGGCACGCGTTTCATGACCCACATGGCCCTTGAATGCAATTTTGAGAAGACCGGCAAACAAATCCTGGTAGGTTATGAAAATCACAGTGGGCGCACCTACCTCGGCGATAATGCGCAACCGCTCGGAAAAGTCCTGGCCGGCTGGGGCAACAACGGCAAGGATAATTTCGAGGGAGCAATCTACAAAAACGTCTTTGGCACGTACCTGCACGGACCGCTCTTACCTAAAAATCCCTGGTTCACAGATATGCTGATTCAACGCGCGCTCGAACGCCGCTATGGTAAAGTCGAGCTGGCACCACTGGACGATACCGTAGAGAACGCTGCCCACGATGCCGCACTCAAACTGGCCGAGGATTTCAAAGGAACCGTCTCGGCAATCGATGCCACACCGTGGCGGCGTTAACAGACCAAACAATACAGGAGGACGGCACGGTCATGCTGAGCGCAGCGAAGCATCTCGACGCCCATCATGACAGACCCTTCGCTGCTCTCAGGGTGACAAGGGAACACACCCTGTCATGCTGAGCGTAGCGAAGCATCTCGACGCCCAGCCGCCTTCGCCCTATGGAATCCTGGATTAGGAAACCTTATATGCCAAATGTGCCAATAAAATACTCTATAAAACACTGCCTTCTGTTCTGCCTCTTATTCTGCTCCCTTGTTGCCTGCGACATAGTTCCATCGACCTCCAGCAACAGCACACCCAGTGCACCTAGCGCCTCCAATACAACCACCATCAACCGGCCCACCGACCAGGGCACGCCGCAACTGAACACCTGGTACAGTGGCACTCCTGGAGTGGAAGTGCGCTACGAGGATTGGAAAAGCCCGGGCAATAATGAAGATACCGTCACCATCGTGCGCTTTGACCTTCGCCATATCACACTGAGCGTAGCCTACCAGCCCACGCAGCCATTGTCGATGAGCGAGTGGATGCAAAAAGAGCACGCAACAGCCATTATCAATGGCGGCTACTTCGATAAACAGAATACCGCCACTGCCCTCGTTGTATCCAACGGGCAGAGCTTTGGGACGTCCTATGATGGCTTTGGCGGTATGCTCTCGGTTAACAGCCAGGGCCACATCGAACTACGTTCGCTGCGTCAACACACATACGACCCCAACAATGACCGGCTGCGGCAGGCAACACAATCATCTCCCATGCTCGTCTTATATGGCCAGGCCACACAGTTTAACGCCGACGCGGCTAGTTCGCGCCGCAGCGTCGTGGCGATGGACAAACAGGGGCGCCTCTTGTTCATTGCCAGCCCGAGCGCGGCCTTCTCACTCGGCGAACTAGAAGATCTGCTCGTTGGCTCGGATCTCTCTATCGATAGAGCGCTGAACCTCGACGGCGGAGCCTCTACCGGCTTGTACCTCAACACAAAAAACCAGCAAGTAACCATCGACGCCTTCACTAACCTGCCCCTTGTGGTGATCGTGAAGGCACTGTAGGGGCCGATTTATCGCGCCCATCGCCGATTTATCGGCCCCGCCGAATCTCCTCCCAGATAACCCGTACAGCATCCTCAAGCGGCACTATCCTGCTCTCCTTTTGGGAGCGCAGTTTCAGTTCAAAACCACCGTTCTTCAGAGAACGTTTGCTCACCACTGCACGCAGTGGCAAGCCCAGCAAATCGGCATCGTTGAACTTGACACCCGCGGTCTCAGTACGATCGTCGAAGAGCGCCTCGACGCCCGCTGCCAGCAGATCCGCGTAGAGTTGCTCTGCCGCGGAACTTGTCTCTTCCTTGTCCAGGTCAAGCCCAACCAGCGCAACATGGTATGGCGCGATACTAAAAGGCCAGATGATGCCCTTCTCATCGTGGCTCTGCTCCACCATCGTTGCCATGATGCGCCCAACACCGATGCCATAACAGCCCATCAGGATCGGATGCGACACACCATCAGCATCCAGGAAGTAGGCCCCAAAAGACTCGCTATAGCGCGTCCCCAACTTGAAGATGTGCCCGACCTCGCTCCCGCGCACAGCGTGCAGCGTACCACCACAGCGCACGCAGGTGGAACCTTCATAAGCAGAGGCAACATCATCCCATACGTCCACGCGGAAGTCACGCGGAAAGTTAACATTTTTCAGGTGGTAGTCAACGCGGTTCGCGCCCGCTACGAAGTTATTGCCCATCCGTACAGATGGATCGGCGACGATGAGCACCAGGTCATCCTTATCCAACGGCGATGTATAGCCAGCGACGATGCCAGCCGCTGCCAGTTCCTCTGCTGTAGCCAGGTGCATATTGGCCGCGTTGACGCCGTTATGATATAGCGTGTTCGCCAACTTGACCTCGTTGATCTCCAGGTCGCCGCGTACGAGGGACAGAATGAGCTTACCGCCAGCCACATAGCAGACCGCTTTGAGCGTCTTCGCCTCTGGAATGTGCAGGTAGGACGCGAGATCGCTAATCGACATACAATTGGGCGTATAGACTTCCTCCAACGCCTTCTCTGGCTCTTTGGCCAGTTCCGTGCGCACAAATTCGGCCTTCTCGCGGTTCGCGGCATAGTCGCAGCGATCACAGATCATCGCGTCATCTTCGCCGGCCTCGGTAATGGCGATAAACTCCTGAGAATCCTTGCCACCTATGGCGCCGCTGTCCGCTTGAATGACAATGAAGTTCATCCCACAGCGTGTGAAGATGGCACGATAAGCGTCAGCCATTTTGCGATAACTGATATCCATGCCCTCGTAGTCGGCGTCAAAGCTGTACAGGTCCTTCATAATGAACTCTCGTACGCGCAAGAGTCCAGCGCGAGGACGTGGCTCGTCACGCAGCTTGGTCTGAATCTGGTAGACCAGTTGCGGTAGATCGCGGTAGCTGCGCACAAACTCGGCTGCCAGCGACGTCACCACCTCTTCATGTGTTGGGCCAAGCACCATATCGCGCCCCTTGCGGTCCTTCAACTTGAAGAGCACATCGCCCATCGCCTCGGTACGACTTGGGCCACCCCCAGGAGGCTCTTTATCCCACAGATCTTTCGGCTGGATCACCGGCATCGTTACTTCCTGGCCGCCTTTCCGATCCATCTCCTCGCGAATGATCTGTGAAATCTTCCGTATGACGCGGTTGCCCAGTGGCAACATACTGTAGACACCTGAGGTAAGCTGGCGTACATAGCCGCCTCGCACTAATAATTCCTGATTACCACCCTCTGAGTCGCGAGGTACCTCGCGGAGCGTGGTTGTAAACTGTTGGGATACTCGCATAATTCCTCCTATCTACACGGTCAAGGCAAGCACATCGCTAGCACATCGCTCGCCCGTCCGCTATCAAAGTTTTAGTAAGCCCGAGCGAAAATTGCCTCACAGGTGGCGGGCTTACCCGTGTAGAAGCATTTCCCTCTTACGCCCCCCTCTGGCTGGTCAAAGGGGATAGCCCTGAGAGTAGCTTTCGTCTCTCCCTTAATAGCCAGTTCTGCTGCGCTGTCTTCGGCCCATGTAACCCGTACAAAGCCTCGCTTTTCTGCGATAATCTGTTTGAACTCCTCATAACTATCGGTATAATGGGTGTTTTGATCCTGGAATTCCTTTGCTCGCTGAAAAAGCGCCTTTTGAACTTCTTCTAATAACGTGGGTAGGCGAGTTTCCAGGGCTTCTACCGCTACCGCTTCACGGGTACGATTATCGCGACGTACCAGCATGACGCTGTTGTTCTTAACATCGCGCGGCCCGATTTCCATGCGCACCGGCACTCCTCTCAATTCCCATTCATTAAATTTCCAGCCCGGCGTGTTTTCGCTCAAATCAACCTTGACGCGCACTTTGCCCTTCAGCATTTTTTCAACGCGTTCTAGCAATGCGCCAACCAGGGTTTTTTCCGCATCGTTGCGCCAGATTGGCACAATCACTACCTGGTAAGGAGCAAGACGTGGAGGCAGTATTAATCCTGCGTTATCCCCGTGTACCATGATGAGGCCGCCGATGAGACGCGTGCTCGCGCCCCAACTCGTTGTAGCGCAGTACTTACGCAGTCCATCAGCATCCAGGTACTGTATATCGAAGCTCTCGGCAAAGTTTGTGCCAAGGTTATGGCTCGTACCCGCTTGCAAAGCTTTGCCATCGCCCATCAACGCCTCAATGGTGTATGTGCGTAATGCTCCCGCGAACTTTTCGTTCTCGCTCTTGCGCCCCACGATAACCGGCATAGCCGCGTCTTCCTCGGCAAATGCCCTGTACACCTCAAGCATCATCAGCGCCCGTTCTTCGGCTTCTTCAATAGTGCGGTGCGCAGTATGCCCCTCCTGCCACAGGAATTCAGAGGTACGCAAGAAGAGGGTTGTACGCTTCTCCCAACGCATCACATTATTCCACTGGTTTAACAAGATCGGCAGGTCACGATAGCTCTTCACCCATTTGGCAAAGCTGTGGCCAATAATAGTCTCGCTGGTTGGGCGAATAGCCAGTGGCTCTTCCAGCTCTTCGTTGCCTCCACGCGTCACCCAGGCCAGTTCTGGAGCGAATCCCTTGATATGCTCTGCTTCTTTCTCGATAAAACTGCGTGGAATAAGCAGAGGAAAGTAGGCATTGAGTACATCGGTTTCTTTGAACCGCGCATCCATCAACCGCTGGATATTCTCCCAGATAGCATAGCCATAAGGCCGGATGATCATACAGCCGCGCACGGGAGCATAGTCAGCCAATTCTGCCTTACGCACTACCTGGTTATACCATTGCGAAAAATTATCGTCCTGGTCGATTATGTCCTCGACGTACCTATCTTCATCAACCATATCTTCTCCAACTCCCTGTGATGTTGCGGCCAGCGTCTGCATTTGCTGAAAGAGGTCGCATCCTTATCAACCATATCTTTTCCAACTCCCTGTGATGTTGCGGGTTTGGCGGACGCAGTCTGCCAAACCCGCAACATCACAAAAAAACATTGCGAAGAGCGCAGCGATGAGGCCGCAGTAAAGCAAACAATAAAAAAACTCGCCCTTCATAAATAAGGACGAGATCATTACCCGTGGTGCCACCTTTTTTGAATGATGCTTTTCAGCACAACTCCACTCACACGGTCATCCAATCATCGATGACCGCTCCTCCCCGGTAACGGTGAGGCCTACCGGTCAGCTTGTTCGCTGACGCTCTCAGGTGGGTTCGACGTGGCATCCATCCGCCGGCTTGCACCCTCCCGGCTCGCTGCTTGACTACCCCAACGTCTACTGGTCCTGATCATAGCGTTACTGATATCCTGATAACGACACCAAGAATACATCATGTTATATGAAATGTCAAGCACAATTTTTGCCCAGACGTACGAAAAAAAAGTACGCAAACCAGCCGTAGGGGCCGATTTATCGGCCCCCTATGACCTCACCTTTCGCCTCAAACCTTAACGCCACTCCCCTGCGTTCCTGCTGCCGTACTACTTTTTAGCTCAGTTGCATATTCGTCAGCCTTCTGTTGGAGACCCTTAATGAGCAAGTTCGGGGCAACACCGAAAATGGCAGCAGTAAGCAAGAGCCGTGGATCAAGAGAGAAAATGGTTGATAACTGAACGGCTTTCTCCGCGGAAGACCCAATTAACGTAGGTCCGCCTAATGTGGCAAGCATCACTGCGACAAGTACCCCCCCAATACCAGCCAGGCCAGAGAGCAACGGTAAAGCAGTCAAACGTATGGCGGAAAGTCCAAAATCATCGATGGACGCGGCGGCTCGTGACTCCGAGTAAAACCTTACGAATAGACCTGCAATGGCACCTACCATGTAGAAAATCGTTGCAGCCATGATGCCAGTCTGGAAAGGTGTCATACCTGTAAACTGCTTATGAGCCGCCACATCAAGGGAAGCGTTTGTCAAGATGGTAATACAAAGTAAAACGTGCGTCACGATTCCTGTAGCAGCTATCGACTTGAAATTTGGATACATTGGAACTGACACAATGCGACGCTGCTCTTGCCCGGTTAGTGCTCTTTAAAGTAAATCAATGCTTCTGGTTTAAGCACAGCCACAGCCTGAATCACGTTTTCCAGCAGTTCATCTTGCCTATTCATGTGCGAGCCCTCAATAGCCAGAAAATCGTGTTTCGCACCGCGAACCAGCGTCTCGACATCGGCCACTTCATACATTGCTTCTTCAGCATGATGCAGTAACGTCCAGGCACTGTTGTATCCCGTACCTATGATCCAGGTCGTCCCGGCAGAAAATTTGTAGAGCTTACGGCTAATATCAATACAACAGGCATAGGCTTCTCTCACGACATCCCATTGATGCAGGTTCTTATCCTTGAAGCCTGCATGCTCCATGGCCGTTTCAATCGAATTGACCTCCTCGTAAGCACCATCAGCATAGTCTTTCATCCCAAGACTTGCTTTCAGCTGGTGTAAGCGGCTCTTGAGTAGGCTATAATTACGCGGGTTTGCGTTTTGAACTGTGCTCAAGTAACTACAAGGGATTGCGGCCAGGAGCCAGATAATTCCTGCGAGGAAGCTACTATAGACCAATGTATACCACTGTGAGCTTGGTGAAACTCCCAGGAACGCTACCGGTGAGCTCGGAAGTGTAAGGTAGAGTCCCACTGTTACGGACGAGGCGATAACAGGGAGTATTACTCCCACTCTTATAAGTGACCCACCATAGGCTTTCAAAGCTAACTCAATACGGTCGCCACGGGTAAGCTCCACTTTTTTTATAGCATCGACGTCCCTCGTTGAAGAGCCAACGCTATCTTTTATGGGTGTCACGCTGCTGATAGCAGGAATGGATTTCTGTATACTCATATCTGGTTGCTTCTCCTGGCTTCTGAACTGTCACACTGTCATTCATGAATATTTTTACCCGTTGTCTACATTTGTTATCGCTACAACTACGTCACAAAACACTTTTGATGTTACTACAGCAAGAAGGATGTAGGAGAATGCCTCATTCCATAGACGATGGAAAAGAAGATTTTTTGCTGATAGGTTTTCAAAGTCTCACAAAATTGCCCGTATTTCCTCTTGACATCCTCACCATTCCCAGGTACAATCTAACCAGTTAGATAGATAACTAACTGATTAGATTATTAAAGGAGATAAGAAAAGCATGTCTGAACCTGGAGAACCTGGAAGTAGACGAGGACGAGGACGAGCACATGATGCGGAGGGAGCACGCGAGGCGATTCTCAACGCGGCAGAAGCGGTCTTCGCCGAGCACGGTTTCGATGGAGCGCGTATCGATGCCATCGCGGCGTCAGCAGGCTACAACAAAAGCCTGATCTTTCAGTACTTTGACGATAAGCTCGGCCTCTATACGGAGGTGAACAAGCGCATCGACAGGGACATGAGTAAGCTAGAGACGCGCATCCTGACCCCCTTGCTTGCAGACGAAACCATTGCCTCTGACGCTCACCGGTTCAGGACTTTCCTCGAGACCGCTATTGGAGCGCTGTTTGATTACCTGCTCGAACATCCGCACCTCATACGCATTATCCTCTGGGAACAGGCCGAGGGCTGGCAGACCTATGCCAAGATCCTCTCACAATTTGAGACAGAAAATATTGACCAGCTCAGGACACTCTTTTCCAAGGCCTGGAGCGCTGGACTGCTGCGATCGGATTTCGATCCCCTCATCCAGCTTGTTCTGGCCGAGCAGTTGTGCCGGTCCTATCTCGCCTCCATTCCCCTGTACCAGATGTTTCTCGCAGGTGAGGATCTGTCCTCTGCCGCAGCGCTCGCACGCGCACGGGAGTATATCGTCGCCTTTATCGTCGCCGGGATGATGGTCGATCCCCCGGAGACGAAGCCATAGAATCGATCGTTCTCACTATTCTGAGGAGGAACAACGTATGTCAACCATCATTCAAATCAACCAGCTCACCAAAAGCTACGGCAGGAGCCGGGGCATTCTCGCGGTCACCTGCGCTATTCAGGAGGGCGAGGTCTTCGGCTTCCTGGGCCCCAACGGCGCGGGCAAAACCACCACCATGCGCGTCCTGATGGGCCTCTTACGCCCCAGCAGCGGCAGCGCCACCATCAGCGGTCTGGATTGCTGGAAAGCGTCCACCCGGATCAAACAGCTGCTCGGCTACCTACCCGGCGAATTCAGCTTCGATCCCGGCCTGCGCGGCGCGCAGATCCTCGCGTACC
>WNGM01001818.1_pt1 | contig 17129 bp, 13 predicted proteins | sample 5400571 | NCBI WGS metagenome assembly WNGM01 (sample SAMN13153378, study PRJNA577476) | soil metagenome | isolation source: 100 cm soil or saprolite under Garry oak tree replicate 2 | place: USA:California | collected 2016-06-15 | reverse complement strand
GTCGGTTTCGCGGCACTGGACAAACGAATCATTCGGGATACCGAAACGCTCCACGATTTCCTCTGGCATGGCGAGAAGAAAGACGAAACCTCCCTGAGCGCCAAGCTCCGCAAGGACGGGCGGGACGCCGACGCATTCTTGCATCTGGGCGGTCGCCTTCGCAAGAACGCCGAGTCGCTAGCGCAAGACCTGACCTCCTCGGGCAAAGGCGAGTCCCTGTTCGAATTGCTCGAGCACTCGTGGGGCCTCGCCGCCGCCACCGTCCTCCGAGCAAAGGGAAATTACCGGGGCGCCGCAGAACGGGCCAAGGCCGTGATCTCGAGCGCCAGTATCGGCGTCTGCGCCAACGCGGGCTGCTTCGAATTCGTCCAGGAGTGGGAAGCGGGCAAGATCGATTTCGAGACGTACACCGGCAAGCTCGCGGACTTCCTCGAACCGAAGGGATACATGGACTCGGGTCAGTTCAAGCGGCTCCTGAATGCAGTCTACGAGTTCGGGATGAACTGGAACGCCGTGGCAAGCCAACCGGAGCAGTCGTTGGCGGCACGGACATCGATCGAAGGCGCAGGATGGTGTCTTCTGACCAGTGTCGCGATTCGTGAGCTCCTGGGCGTGCCTCCGAAGTTCTCCACGCGCGATTTCGCGGCAATCGTCGAACGAATCGTTGACCGCGTCTGACCGAGCCAAAACCAAGGCCGGTCGAACCGAAACATCGGAAAGACTCAAACTCTCGACAAGGCTTCGGCGGCTACCACGGTGTGATGCTCGCCAGTGTCGTTGGGTAGGAGCCTCCTGACGACCAAGGATCGCTCCCGACGAAAATCTCGACTGCCTGATCAAGGCCATTCGATTCCACTTCCCGTCGCTGCATTGGTTACGTATCTAGATGACGCCCCGGTTTCATTTCCCCGCATAGTTTCCAGCGGAAAACTCGCACTTTTGGAGGCCTCCCTGACTCCTTTATGAACCCGCCCACAATAGGCTTGCTGGAGTTATGATCGACAATGGCAAAGAGCTCACGATTGGTCGGGCCTTCGGTGATTGGTCCCGCGCGAGCTCGGAAGCGACAGTCTCCATACCGGGGAGGACGCACCGGCGCTGGACCAAGGAAGAGGACGAATACCTTCGGGCGACATTCAAGACGACACCGGCAAGGGAGATAGCTGCTCGTCTCGGCCGGACACGGTCAGGCGTTGCACAGAGGGCGTTGAAAGTTCTCCTGTTGCCCAGGAAAAGGGCTCGTCCGCGGGGCGTGAGGTGGGCACCGGAAGCAGATGCCTTTCTGCATACGAACTATGGCGTGGTTCGCACGAGGGAGATAGCCGGGACCCTGCACCGGACCGTCAACGCGGTTCATGACAGAGCGCACATGCTCCGCCTGACGCGGCGAACCGTCAGAGGACCGAATCGGGCTTGGAGCGTTCAGGACGAGCAGTACGTTCTAGCGAACTACGGGAAGGTTTCCAGAGAGGAAATCGCGAAATGGCTCAATCGGACTCCGGCGGCCGTGTCTTGCAGAGCTGGAAGTCCGCGCTGGGGTCCCGCATCGCAACGAAGACCGCGGAGAGATTGGAATCCCATCGAGGATGCCGTGCTGCGCGAGAGGTACGGGAAAAGCCCGATAGAGACTATCGTCCGGGCTACAGGCAGGACTATCAGCTCGGTTCATTGCAGAGCGCACAAGCTGGGGCTGGCCCGGCCCACGCCAATGTCAAGCCGAAGAGCTTGGGCGACTGATGAAGACAATCTATTGCGTAGAATGTATGGGAAAATCACACCCAACGAGATCGCCCGCAAAATCGGCCGAACTCGACCGTCAGTGTATCACCGAGCCGAGCGCCTGGGCCTCGGGTCCGCAATAGGCTCCCCTGAGTTCCTTCGCCGGCAGTCGCTTCCGAGGACGGCCCGCCCATTTCTCGGGCTGTCGAACGCTCTTGACATAGGTTACGTGGCCGGGATCATCGATGGGGAAGGCTCGATCATTGGACCTCCGAAATTCGCCATCCAAGTGAGTATGACGACGAAGGAAGTAATCGATCATCTCTACGCCCTCTGCGGCGGCAGCGCGACGGGGCCCTATGAGCAGAGAAGCGGGAGGTCGGAGGTCTGCAAGCCCCAGTACCATTGGACAATATCGTCGGCAGAGAACGTGTATCAGATACTGAGAGTCCTATTGCCCCACCTGATCGTCAAGAAGCAGAAAGCAGAGAGTGTCATATCGTTCCTTGAAAGGAAGTGGACCCTGTGAAAGCCGTTAAGCCAATCGTCATCAAGATCGGCGAAACCAAGGTCGACAAGACGGCGCTGGCCGAAGTCCTCCATCACCTTGGCGTCTCAAAAGAGTATTCCGACTGGTTCGTAGGCACGAGGGGCGAGGAGGCCCAGGCCCTAATCGAGTTCGCTGGCCGGATCTGCTACGAGTCCTACCAACCTCACCTCAATCCGAACGTCACAAAAATTCGCGAAGATCCAGCCGACTACTACCGGAACATTCTCAGGAAGGGGGACGGGTCAATACTCGAACAAGGTCACATTGTATTCGCCCTCCTAAATATAAGTCGGGTCTTGTCGCACGAAATTGTTCGCCACAGGGTCGGGACATCAATCAGTCAAGAGTCGCTCAGATACGTTCGACCCACGGAACTGAAGCTATGGATTCCTGACGAACTTAGTGAGGCCCAAAAAGAGTCCATTACAAGGACGGTTGACCAGATAGAGGCTGCTTACCGGAAGCTCGAGAGCGAGGTGCCCTGGGAGAGCCTATCCATGGACGAGAAGAAGCGGATGACATCCGCTTTGAGACGGATACTCCCGGACGGCATGGCGACGAACATGATCTGGGGCGCCAACCATCGAACTCTGCGATGGCTAGTCGAGATGCGCACCGATCCGGCCGCTGAGGTGGAGATTCGGATGGTCTTCGATCAGATTGCTGAGATCTGCAAACGAGACTATCCCCACATTTACCAGGATTTCGTTCGAAATGAACTACCCGATGGCACCGGATCCTGGAAACCGTTGCTACGCTCGAAGGTCTAACGGCCGAAGCAGTCAAAGCCATCGGAAGAGGACTTTCCAGAACTCGGCCTTCTCGGGCTTCCGGACGCCGGCCAGGACGGTCTGCTCGACATGCTTCCGTTGGACCTCCGCGGTTTCGTATCCGGCAGACATCGCGTCGTAGTGGGAGAGACGGTCCAGAGTCGTCCTCTCGACGAGGATCGCCTGGCCTTCTCCGACGACCTCGTCCTTGAATTTCACGACGAGCCGATTGCCCGGGACCAGGGCGATCCTGTCATGTTCGCGAGACGACAAATAGGTTTGATAGACGTACTGTTTGCGAATCTTTTCCTCCGCGCCCGGATACGCGATGACGATCGTCTTCGGCGGCGCGGCGTTCGGCGGGATCATGGGCTTCTCGGCGTCGGAATCGACGAACGAAGATGAACCTTTCTTCGATCAGAGGGCGGCGAGGACCTCGTCCGTGTGGCCTTCGACCTTGACCTTGTGCCAGATTTTCGCGATCGAGCCGGCCTCGTCGATGAGGAACGTCGTGCGCTCGATCCCGAAATACTCCCGGCCATATAGGTTCTTCAATTTCCACACGTCGTATTCGGTCGTCACCTTTCCGTCATCGTCGCTCAACAGCGGGAAGTTGAGGTGATATTTGTCCTTGAACTTCACGTGGCTCTTTGTGTCGTCGCGGCTCACGCCCAGGACGACCGCCCCCTTGGACGTCACGCGGCCGAGATTGTCGCGGAAGCTGCACGCTTCCTTCGTGCATCCGGTCGTGTCGTCTTTCGGATAGAAGTAGAGGACGACTTTCTTGCCGCGGAGGTCTTTCAGAGACACCTTGCGTCCGTCGTCCGCGGGCAATGTGAAGTCGGGAGCCCGGTCACCTTCCGCCAACATCGTCGCACCAGGGCCACCCACGCCTCCGCGCGATTTAACGTCACCGATTCGCCGAATCGGCCGTGCGAAGACCGCAACGCCCCTCTCCGTCCCATATAGTATCAAGTTTGGTATTTCTCAACGTATCCTTTATGTAAACGGACCCGGTTCGTTTTGATTAGCCCTCCCAGCCGAAGGTACGGACAGGCATAATCATGGCCCGCAAGGCGTCTTCTCGAAAGCCGACGCTGGCGCTGCCCAAGCCGTTTGCCAGGTCCCCCACTTCGAGGGGGAAAACCGCCCGGGGCCTGTCCGCCTCCGAGGCCGCCGACGCGGCCCAGCAGGGTCTTCTCCAGCTCTCGTTCGCACGCCACGCCCACGGCTACGGCTTCGTCGGAGCGGCGGCGTTCCTCCTCGACGCAATCCTGATCCTGTACATCGGACTCCAGTCGCAGTCGCTCGTCCTCCCCACCGGGGTCCGAATCGACTTCCTCGTGTGGCTTCTCCCCTCCGTGGCGGGGGCCGTCGCATCGTGGGACGCGGTGCGCCTGAAGCGGGAGCCGTATCGGAAGCATTACGAGTCGACTCACTTCGCAATGTCGACCGTGGGGATGGCCTTGTTCTTCGTCACCGCGCTCGCGATCGTCCTCATGATCTGGCAGCAGTTCCCGGCCTGGCTCGATCCCGGCTGGATCTACCCCTTCGCCGTCGCGGGCGTCCCCTTGACGATCATCTCGATGGGGATGACGTGGGAAGGCCTCGGACTCCGGAAGGCCGGGAGCTTCGTCTTGGCCGCCGTCACCCCGGTCCTTGCGCTCTTCCTCCCGTTCGGCCACTTTACGTTGGCCGACCAGTCGGGCCGGTCCCTGTACGTCGTCACGCTCCTCATCGGCGCCCTCTCGACCGAATTCGCCGGCTCCCTGCTCCACATCATCGCTTCGTCGACCTCCGTCTATCAACGAGAAATCCTGAAGGCGGACAACTCCAAGGTCGCGTTGATCCAGCAAGACTACCAAAAGAAACGGGAGGCCCTCGACTACAAGGAGCGGGCGCTACGGGGCCGCGAGGCCCACCTGGAAGCGTTGCAGCAGGAGCTGGAAGACCAGGCGAAGGAGCTGAAGACGAAGTTCTCGGACGTCACCGCGCGCGAGAATGCGATCGAGAAAGGCACGAAGGACCTGCGGGACATCGACCGGAAGGTCGCTTCCGCCCGCGCGGAGATCGAGGCGAAGGCCGAGGAGATCCGCCTCCGCGATGCCGACATCTCCACGCTGAAGACGGAACACGAGAAGATGCGTCAGACGCTGAACGCGCGGGAGGCGTCGCTCGCGGAACGCGAGAAGGAAGTCAAGCGGACCTCGATCGAGCTCACATCCCAACTCCGTTCGTCCGAGACGAAGGTCAAGTCGGTCGAGGAGCGCGAAGCCCGCCTTCAGGAACTCGAGAAGTCGTTCGACTCGAAGCGCACGTCGCTGCTCAAGAAAGAAAAGGAACTCGAACTGAAGGATTCGGAACTCCGCCTGAAAGGCGAGCAGGTCGAGGCCACGCATGGTGGAGCCGATGCGACCCGGATTCGCGAGCTGAAAGAATGGGAAAAGAAGATCCTCGCGAAGGAAAAGGAACTCGGGAAGCAAGAGGTCGAACTCAAGACGATGGAGACCCGTCTCAAGGAGCGGTACGAGAACGCCACCCGGGTCGAGAAGCAGTTCCAGGGTCAGCGGAGGATGTTCGACGACCGCGAGTCGGAGTACGTCTCCCGGGAGAAGAAGATCTCCGATCAAGAGGCGGCCCTGCGGGAGCGGACGGCAGAGATCGAACGTCAGACTTCGGCGGTCGAGGAGGCCCAGCATCAGCTCGACGATAAGACGAAGAAGTATGCGGAGCTGTTCAAGGATGCGAAGATGAAGGAAGCGGCCGCGGGATCGAACGAGGCGGACACCCGCCGGCAGAAAGAGAATCTCGATTCCCGGGAACGGAAGCTCCACGAGATGCAGACGAACCTCCAGGCGGAGATCAAACGGCTGAACGAGGAGAACCGGAACCTCCTCGAGAAGGCGAAGGAGATCGAGGAGCGCGAGTCGGAAGTGCAGTTGAAGTCCCTCGAATTGGAAAACAAGACGCGGGAGGGACGCGCGCCGGGCATGCGGGACATGGGCCGCGAGGGGCAACTCGAGGAATGGGAACGCCGGCTCCGGGAACGTGAAGAGGATCTCAAACGGCGGACCTACCAGAAGGAGAAGGAGATGGAGATGCGGGAAGGCGCCGTGAAGGCCCGCATCACGACGGCCGCCGGCGAGGCCGAGGCCGAAGAGGCGATCGCGGTCGAGAAGAAGGCGGACCGCGTGAAGACCGGCACTCCGCGTCTCGACGACCTCATGTATGGAGGGATTCCGTTCAACTCCAACGTCTTGTTCGTCGGCCCTGCCTTCGTCGGGAAGGAGGTCGCCCTCCTGAATTTCATCGCCGAGGGCCTGAAGAAGGGCATCCCGGTCATCATCATCACCACGACCAAACTGCCGATCGACATCGCGAAGGACATCGCTCCGATTCTGCCGACGTTCGTCGAGTACGACCAGCTCGGCCTCGTGCGCTGGATCGACTGCACCTCGCCAATGGCATCCGGCAAGCCGGTCAAGGAGAAGAACGTCTGGCGGGTCAACGGCCCGACGGACTTCGACAACATATACCAGCTCGTGGGCCAGCTGGACGAGGAGTTCAAGAAGAAACATCCGTACTTCCGGCTCGCATACCTCACCCTCAGTTCGTCCATCACGCAGGCGGACGAGCGGGAAGCGATGAGCTTCGTCCAGCGTCTCGTGAACCGCTTGCGGCAGACGAAGGCCGTGTCGGTCATCGCGCTCGAGCGCGGCATGCACACGGACCAGACGCTCGAGGCGCTCGAGCACATGGTCGACGGCGCGATCCACTTCAAGTCGGACAAGCAGAAGATGGCTCTCCAGGTCGTCGGCCTCGGGGAGGTCCAGACCCACGACTGGGTCCCGTACAAATTCACGAACAAAGCGCTGATGATCGGCTCGTTCCAGCTCGAACGAATCCGCTGAGCCGTGTTCCGATTACGCCGCTTGTTTCCGGAACTGCTGTGCGAGCACGACTCCGGCGATGACCATCGCGCCTCCCGCGATCGCGCCCCCCGTCAGCGATTCCCCGAGGATCACGATTCCGCCGATGACCGCGACGAGCGTGCTCGCGTAAATGTACGCGCCGGCCGATGCTGCGGGAATCCGCTCCAAGGCGCGGAACCAGATTCCGTACCCGACGAACGTCGGGAAGATCCCAAGATACAACACGGGAATCCAACCCGCGAGGCCCATTGTCTGGAGGTCGGCCAGCACGCTGGGTCCCGTCGCGAGGAGGAGCGGAATCAAAAGAACGGTACCAATCAGAAGCGTCCAGGCGACGAACGTGAAGGGAGGATACCGCCGAAGGTAGCCTTTGCCGAGGACGGCGTACAGCGCGGAGAAGATCGCGGGCGGGACCACGGTCAACGCGCCCTCCGAGGCGCGGAATGTGAACTGACTCTCCGGGCGCACGAAGAAGATCATGACGGCCAGGCCTGCGAACGCGAGGGCGATCCCGGCGGATTGCCACGGTCCGATGCGCTCCTTCAGCAGCGGAACCGCGAAGATCGCGATGAACGCGGGAGCGGAGGCGATGATCAACGCCGCCGTGCCCGCGCTGACGTTCGGATCCGTTTCGCCCAGGTTCAGGAAGAGATGGTACCCGGTGAATCCGAAGAAGGCGAGGATGACGAGCCTCGGGAGATCTGCCCTCGCGGGCGGATGTCGAATCTGACGCGTGACCACCAGATAGCTCACGAAGAGCACCTCCGCCACCGCGAACCGGAGGAAGGTGAGCGTGATCCACGACATGTACGCGAGGGCCTGCTTGATCGCGACGAAGGCGAGTCCCCAAAACAGGATGAGCAGGATCAGAGAGGCGTGCAGGGTCCAGCCCCGGTCGGGCCTACCTGACAACGCCATATCCGCGGAAGTCGCAGGCGCGATAAAAAGATAAGCCCGGCGTCCTGAGCCGACAACGGGATTACAGGAGGTACACGTTCGGGAAGTCGGGCACCTGGGCCTTGAAGAGGTTCGGCGTGTCCGTCGATCCGCCCGAGAGACGCCGGCTCAGCTCGATCTGCCCGCGTTCCAACATTTCTGGGTTGTACGAATACTGAATGCGCACATAGTTCGTCGCGCCGACCGACGTCTTGCGGTTGAGGAACTTCCCGAAGTCCTTCCACCCTGCGGGCTGCCGCGACAGAACGTTCGCCATCTCGACGGCGAAGCGGCCCCCGATGAAGAACGCCTTCCACTCGTTCACGTTTCGCTCGTCGAGGCGGCCTTCGACGAGTTTCGCGACGCCGTCGGCGTAGGTCGGATTGATGTATTGACGGAACGCCTCGAGATTCGCCAACGCCTCCTCGAGGTTTCCGACGTCTTCCGGATTCAGGACCGGCTTCGGCGGGGGATTGTACCACTTCGCCTGGTACGGGGCGTACTTCGCGGCGCCCGCTTGAATCTCCCACTCCGCGGCGGCCCGGTCGACGAGGAAATGGATCCGGTTGTGCGCGAGGAGGTAGTCGAGGACCAACGTCGTCTCGACCTTCTCGGCAATGTCGTCGACGTTCCGATCCGCGTACTTGCCGAGGTCTCTCCAGATGATCCGGTGGTACTCCTCCTTCAGTGCGCGGAGCGCGCCTTCGCGAACATAGATCCCCCAACGGTCGGGAACGAGGCGGAAGCTCACGTAAAACGCGACCGCCTCCGCGCCCATCTTGAGCATGCTCGGGAGCGTGGTCGTATCTTTCGACGCTTCGACACGGTAGGCAGAGAGGTTGTCCGCGGTCAGCTCGAACGGACGCGCGCCCTCCAGCGGAGGGACACGCTCGTGGCCCGGCACGCGCACCAACTTTGGATCGCAGAATGGTGGATGGGCAGACGCGAAGCCCGCAAGGTCCTCCATTGCGCCCCGATTACGCGGGGCGGACTTAAGCACTTGGCCTCAGTAAAGCAGGCACTCCACGAGTCGGCCCTCGACTTCCTTCGGCTCGAGTGGCGCGGGTGGACGGAAGCGAAGGACGAGTCCTTCCTCCTCGACCTCGATGGCGTCGATGGCTTGCGTCATCGGCGATTTCACCTCGGCAACAATCGCTCGCACTTGGGCTGCGAGTGCACCGGGATCCGAATCGCGGACGCGTCGTCGTGCGATCAGGCCCGCCGTCGTCCACTCCTCGACGGGGCCCAGGGCGGCCTCGGCCGTAGCGATCTCGGGGGAGAGCCATCGCAGTTCGAGAAAGTCGACGAAGTCGCGGCCTTCCCATCCGCAGGTGGGCATCGCGACCGGGCACCTCGGATGGAACCGGCATCCCGCCGGTGGGTTCACCGCATCGGGCACCTCGCCCCGGGGAAGCACCTTTCGTCCCCGTCGCATGGGATCGGGGACGGGGACGGCTTCCAAGAGGGCCTTCGTGTAGGGATGTTTCGGGTCTGCGTAGATTCCTTTCGAGGGCCCCATCTCGACAATTCGGCCGAGGTACATGATCGCGATTCGGTCACAGATGAATTTCGCGGTCGCCAGGTCGTGCGTGATGAAGAGGTAGGTCGGGCCGTACCGTTTTTTCAGATCGAGCATCAATTCGAGGACCCGGGAGCGAATCGACATGTCGAGCATCGCCACCGGTTCGTCCGCCACGATCAGCTGCGGCTTCAGGATCATCGCCCGTGCGATCACCGCCCGCTGTTTCTGGCCACCGCTGAGGTCTGCCGGATACTTCCCGTACATCTGTTCCGCGGGTGCGAGGCCGACCTCGGTCATGATCTCCAACGCGGCCCGCTTCGCCTCTCTCTCATCGGCCGCTTCGTGGATGATGAGCGGGTCCGCGATGCTCTGCCCAATCGTCATCCCCGGGTTCAGAGAGGCGTGCGGATCCTGGAAGATGATCTGCATCCGTTTCCGCAAGGGACGAAGCTCCCGTTCCTTCAGGTGTGTGATGTCCATTCCCTCGAACCGAATCGTGCCCGACGTGGGCTCGAGGAGTCGAAGGACCGTGCGGCCGACGGTCGTCTTCCCGCACCCGCTCTCCCCGACGAGCCCGAAGATCTCGCCCGGTCGGAGCGAGAAAGAAACGCCGTCGACTGCGTGGACCGCGAGATCGCCCCCCCAGAGAATGCGTGCGATCCCGGGGAGCTTCACCGGGAAGTGCTTGACGAGATCATGCACCTCCAGGATCGCGTCGGTCACAGGAAATCCTTCCCGAAATGGCAGGCGGCGAAATGCCCCGGGCGATACTCGACCCACGCAGGGTCCTCCGTGCGGCAGATCTCTTGCGCGTAGGTGCACCGCGGATGGAACCGACACGCCGGCGGAGGATCGACAAGGTCGGGCGGGAGCCCGTCGATCGAATACAGTTCCTTCGATTCGAGGTGGATCGTCGATGCGAGAAGAGCCTGTGTGTAAGGATGGATGGGCTTCCGGAACACATCGCGGACATCACCGAGCTCCACGAACTTGCCTGCGTACATGACCGCAAGACGATCGCAGACCTCGGCCACGATTCCGAGGTTGTGGGTGATCAGGAGCAGCGACATCTTGTACACGCGACGGAGGTCCTCCAGGATCTCGAGAATCTGGGCCTCCACGATCACGTCGAGCGATGTCGTGGGCTCGTCCGCAATGAGGAGCTTCGGATTCATCACGAGCGACATGGCGATCATAATCCGCTGGCGCATTCCCCCGCTGAACTCGTGAGGATAGTGCTTGAGCCGGCTCTCCGGGATCCCCATCGAGGCGAGAGCCTTCGCCGCCCGATCGACCGCCTCTGCCTTTGAAACGTCCTCGTGGGCGCGAATCGTCTCGACGAAGTGGTCCTCGATCGTGAACAGCGGATCGAGGCGCGTCATCGGATCCTGGAAGATGAGTGCGATGTCCTTCCCCCGGATCTTTCGCAATTCCTCCGGCGGGAGGGAGGCCAGGTCCTTGCCGAGGAACCGTAGCGAACCTTGAATCATCGTGCGCGGAGGAAGGATGCGCAGAATCGCCTTGCCGAGAGTCGACTTGCCGCAACCGGTCTCTCCGACGACTCCGAGCGTTTCCCCCTCGGGCATCGCGAACGAAACCCCGTCGACGGCCCGCACGGCTCCGCGGCGCGTGTGGTAGTAGACGCGGAGCTCGGATGCCTCGAGGACGGACTCGCTCATGACCGCTCCTTCCGGAGGACCGGGTTGATGATATCATTCAAGCCTTCCCCCAAGAAGCTCAGGCCGATCGTCAACAGGACGATGATCAGGCCGGGGAAGAACGAGGACCACCAGATGCCGACACTAATCCGGCTCGAGGCGGCGGACAGGTCGAGTCCCCAATCCGCAATTGGCGCCTCGACGCCGAGGCCGAGGTAGCTCAATCCAGCCGCGGTCAGGACCGCATCGGCCGCGCTGAGAGAGAAAATCACAGGGATCGCAACGAGGACGTTCGATGCGATGTAGCGCCAGATGATCCGCCCGGGTTTCGCACCCAGCGCGCGAGCGGCCTCGACGTACAGCTCCTCCCGGACCGACAAGACGAGGCTCCGCGTCGAGCGGAAGTATAGGGGGATATAGATGACGGTTACAGCAAGCCCGATGTTCACGACCCCTTTGCCGACTAGCACGGCAATGAGGCCCGCGAGAAGCAGCCCAGGAAACGCGTACAGAGAGTCCATCACGAGGACGAGTACCTTGTCGATTCGACCGCCGGTGTAGCCAGAAAACAGCCCGATCGGGAAGCCGACCAACAGGGCGACGAACACGCCGATCGCCATGATCTCGAGAGACGTCGAAGTCCCGAAGAGGATGCGGGAGAACACGTCCCGCCCGACGGGGTCGGTCCCCATGAAGTGCCAGTAACTCAGCCACACCACATTCAGCGCCGTGAAGTCCAGGGCCAGGGATCCCGTCGTGGTTCCGTCCGCGAGATGTGTGAGCCGAAGCTGAAAGGTGCCCGGACTCACGCTGGCCAAATTCCACGCGCGCTGAGAGGTGAGATCGACCGCGACGAAATGGTCGACCGTTCGAATGTCGGTCCGAGCGGACCACGAAACTCCCCGGTCCGTGCTGTACTCGACCCCCAGGTACTGTCCCGGCGAGGTGCCGGCTCCGTTCAGCAGCACGATATATGATACGTCGGAAACGGAATCGCGCAATACGCGAATGAGGAAATCGGAGACGATGACGGAGTCATTGACGCCCGCGGACGAAGCACTCCGCCCATCGATTGCCTGTCCGAACGTCATGTCCGTCCAATTGGAGGGAGCAAAGGAGAAGTATGTACTGTTTGCGAGAATGGGCGCGTTGGTCCAGGGAGGGACGTCCCGCTCGTCCACGAAGGCGTACGGGTCCCACGGCGCGATAACCGGTGCGAGGAGCGCGATGAAGATGAAGGCGAGAACGACGATCAGACCGATCCACGTGAGCACGGCCGGGAGGCTGCGTCGCTCCTCTAGGAGCGGGAAGAGTACCCGACCGATGATCGAATGCCGCGGCACCCACGCGCTGATCGAGTCGGCCAGCGTTCGACGCGGGCGGGCGGCCATTGCCCATACCTACAGGCGGATGCGGGGGTCGATGAGCGCACCGACCACGTCGATGACGAGGCTGATGACGACGATGATTGTGGCATAGAACACCACGACGCCTTGGATCATCGTCATGTCCTTCGAGGTGACCGAGTTCAGCAGTAGGATACCAAGCCCTTGAATCGAGAATGTCTTTTCCGTGAGGATCGCACCCGCGAACAGGATGGCGAACTGGAGGCCGAGCACGGTCACGACGGGCACGAGGGCGTTCTTGAAAGCGTGCCGGTACACGATGGCCTGCTTGCGAACACCGCGGGCACGGGCGGCCTCTGTGAAGTCCGCCCCGATCGTGCGGAGCATGTTCGCACGCACGGTCTTCGCGAAGAATCCTGACAGCACGAGCCCGAGGGTTATGGAGGGGAGGATGAGATGGCTCACCGCGTTCACAAAGTGCGCGAGGTTCCCCTCAATTAGGCTGTCCACCGTGTACAGCCCCGTGCGAATCGGGCACGAAGAGGGGGGAGTGCATGGCACGTCAGTGCCGGTCCAACGGCCGTTCGGGGGCAGCCATTGGAGCCACACGCCGAACACGAGCTGGAGTATGAGGCCGAGCCAGAAGATAGGGATCACCCAGATGATCGTGCCGTACAGGCGTACCGCCAGGTCGACGGACTTGTCACGGTTCGATCCCGCCAGGACACCGAGAGGAATGCCGACGAAGGAGGCAACGAGCATCCCTCCGATCGCGAGCTCCACGGTCGCGGGGAAACGCACCGAAATCTGGTTCCACACCGGCTGGCCCCGGTACAGCTCACCGATCGAGGTACCGAGGTTGCCGGTGAAGATATTCCGCAGGTACGTAAAGTATTGAACAATCGGGGGCTGGTCGAGTCCCAACTGTTGACGCGCGGCTTCGACCGCGGCCGGCGGAGGATTCTGGCCCCAGAGGGCGAGAACCGGGTCGCCTGGAAGGATCCGGAGGACAATGAACACCGCGGTGAGCAGGATGAAGAGCATGGGGATGGCCAAAAGGATCCGGGTCACGACGTACGCGAGGAGAGAAGAGCCGCGGGCCATAGGCCATCCGTCTACAGACAGGATGCCGTCAGCGGATAAAGACCTTCAGAAAAGGGAAGTGTGCCAGGGCTCAACGGTCCCTGGCAATGGCCGCAAGTTCGCCGTGGAGGTTCACGGCAAAGCCGAGCTGGGAGAACAGCGTGTTCGCGGCCGGACAGTTGGCGTCCCCATACGCGGACTGGAACACCGGCTTCGCCCACGGCAGGGCCGGCGGGACCATGCTGTACAGCGGCGCGGCGGTGCTCAAGAACACGATCTGGTTGACGGCGGCGCGGTCGACCGAGTAGGCGATCGCCTGCCGAGCGCGTACGTCCGTGATCCGGTTCACGTTAAAGACGAGGTATCGGATCACCGGACTCGAGCTCAGCTTCACCGTAATCCCGAGCGAGGAGGCGCGCGACTGGAGGTCAACGATATCCGGCGGCGCGAGCGTGCGGAATGCGACATCGACGCCCTTCGTCTGGATGTCTTGCTTTACCGCAGCCCCGCTCTCGCGGATGTTGATCACGACCTTGTCCATGTACGGGATTGGTCCGATCCCGTCCGCCTGGTAGACGTTCTTGTTGTAGTAGTCCGTGTAGGCGCGCTGCAGGACGACGAGCTGGTTCTCCACGTGCTGCGTGAGCTTGTACGGCCCTGTCCCGATAACATTTCCGACCGTGGAGGGCTGCTCGCCGGTCTGGCTGTAGCTATCCGGCACCGGTGCGGCAACGGAGAAGGCCATCAGGCTGTTGAAAAAGCCCACCGGGCGGGAGAGGTGGAACACAATCGTCTGCGGATCTGGCGTGTCGATTACGCCGGGCGCCGTGTTGTAGCCGCCAGTCGCATTCGCGACCAGAGCGCCTACGTCGTACAGCAAGAAGGCGGCGCTGCCGGGAAGATCGAGACGGATTGCGCGGTCGATCGAATTCTTCACCTGCGCTGAGGTGACCGGGGATCCTAACAAATCCTGGAAGGTAAGGCCCGCTCGGAGGTGGTACGTGTACGTCTTGCCATCCGCCGAAATACCTCCGTTTGCGACGGTCGGGACCTCGGTCGCAAGCCCCGGCTTCAGATCCGCGGTTTTCCAGTCATACACAAGCAGGGTGTCAAAGACCTGGTTGATGACCTCGATCGAAAAGAAGTCGTAAGCACTCGCGGGGTCCAGGGTAATGATCTTGTCCGATGTGGAGACGTTCAGCGTGGTTGCCCCGGGCTTGTTCACGACGAACCACTTGTAGCTCACCGGGTGGAGCTCGACATTTTGGATGCCGTTCACGTACACGACCTGAGCCCCAACCGTGTAGAGCGGGATGTACGGCACGTCCGAGGCTAGCTGATCCTGGATCTTCCCGTAACGATCCGCCCGCACAGCCGGATCGGTGCTGCTCGCGGCGTCGTTGATCCATGTGTTCACCTGGGAGTTGTTGTAGAAAGAGCCGGTGCTCTTCGCGCCTGAAGTCGAGAGGAACGGCGAGATGTAATCGTCCGTGTCAAGGTAGTCGGGATACCAGCCTAATAGGAACGCATCCATCTTCCCCTGCGAGCGATCCTGCTTGAACACGGCCCATGGGTCTGATTTGAGCGTGACAGTGACCTTTCCGCAGTTTTTGATGCTGTTTTGCAGGGTTAACGCCAACGCGGTCTCCGTGTCGCCATAGTGCCCGTCGTTGTTATACCAGAGTTGGAAGGAAAACTTCTGGGGCACCCGGGCCGAGAGCACCGCGAACGCAGCGAGCCCAATCAGTGCGACGATCAGAATCGCTACAATCGCAATCAATAGTCGATTTTTGCCCTTGGCCGGCTGGGCCGGGGGCGCCATCGGTTCTGCCAAACTTTCTCCTCCCTCAGGTCGGACACAACCTGCGCCCGGCCTCTGATTCGGCAAGAACGAGTGGACCTTATTTAATGGTTTCTCGTGGGTCCGAAAAGTCGTCGAGTCGGGGGCGAGTCAAGCGCGATTTGGACAATCGCTGAACCAAAGCCTCGACTCGCGAGGCCGCGAAGTCGCGTTCGTCGCGCAGAAATTTCCGGAGGCCTTCGGGATCGAAACCGCCCGGGACAATTTGGTCACTCGGTGCGACGGGCGGATGCAGGAAAAATTCGTGAATCGCGTCGACGTCGTCCGGGAGCGATTGGCGGATATCCAACGGAAGTGAAGAAAGAGAGTGATGGTCGCGGAGAAGTCGAACCGCGGTCTTCGGACCGACGCCGCGGACGCCGGGGTTGAAGTCCGTCCCGATCAGGATCGCGGCGTCGATGAGTTCTTCTCGCGTCAGGCCCAGGGCGCGCAGATTCTCCTCGAGATCGAGGAGTTCGGGCGGCACCGCGCGCGATCGGCCTCGGGACGGGAGGAATTCGGTCGATGCGACCGCGAGGAACCGCACCAGCCGGGGCGCGCCGAACAGGAGCGAATCGTAATCTTTCGAGCCCGTCGCCCAGGTCCGCCCCTCGCGCGAGAGGTTGGAAGCCTGCGCCTCTCCCTCACTGGGCGCCTGGATCCACGGGATTCCGATGAGCGTCAGGAGCGTCTTCGCCTCTTCCACCATCGCTCGCGTGAGACGCGAAGTCATGACGGCTTTCGACCACGCCGTCCCCGTGTCGCCGGCCGCGACCGCCGCGCTGTATTCTCGTTGTGACTTCTCGCGGGCCTCGATGCGCTTCTGGATCTCCTTCCGCTTCAGGTCCGGCGGTCGTCCGTCGAAGACGAACACCGGACGGATGTCGTAGTCGGCGAGGAGGCGCGTCGTTCGAAAGGCCAGTCCGTTCAGGTGCGACGTAATCCGTCCCTTCGAGTCTTGCAGCGGCTGACCGTCTCGCGTGCGCATGATCGACAGGAACTGGTACAGTTCGAGATTCCCGTCCACCGCGATCGTGCGCCCGCGCAATGCGTCGAGGCTCGTGGGATGACGCACGGTGATCGGCGTGAGGAGGACGCCCATAGCCAGTTCCCCATCACATCGTAGATTATGGCTTTCTCGCCGACGAGGTCGGAACCGAAATCCGGAACCTGGCTACCGGGCCGGCGAGGAGAAGGTCCAAGAATCCCGGTTCGCCGCGATCGCCTCGAGCAACGCTAGGGCCTCGGCTTTCGGAAGGGTCAGGAAGAACTTCCCGACGTGCTTGCAGAAGTCCTTGCGGTCGACGAGCTTGCCCCAGTCCTCGCAGTCGTGGAGGAGCGACCGGCTGACCGGATCGAGCTCGACGCGGTAGTCTTTGACCCGTGCGTGGATCGAGTCGCCGTCCCGGGAAATCTCGACGTCCCTCGATTGGATTCGCTTCGCCCGGTCCAGGCGGTTCCGGTCCATGAACCGAGCGAGCGCGGCTTCGACAAGGGCGTCCTTCGGCACGTCGGCGCCGAAGTCCTCGAGTGTCAGCGACCGGAGGCGGACCTCGGCGGCCGTCGTCTGCTTCCGGAAGCCGTCGATTCGCTGCAGCGCGCGCGCCTGCTCCTGGGTCTGGATCCCGAGCATGCGGAGGATCTGGATGCAATTCTCCGGCGCGTACCCGTGGAAGTGGTTGTTGAAGAAGCCGTACACGGTCTCCGCCTGGGAGGCGACTTGCTGGACCCGCGGCACCCACGACTTGAGCTCCTCCTCCGAATAGCGGTAAT
>WNGM01010107.1_pt1 | contig 17132 bp, 7 predicted proteins | sample 5400571 | NCBI WGS metagenome assembly WNGM01 (sample SAMN13153378, study PRJNA577476) | soil metagenome | isolation source: 100 cm soil or saprolite under Garry oak tree replicate 2 | place: USA:California | collected 2016-06-15 | reverse complement strand
CTGCGGTCGCGCACCGTTACCTGACGTGCCTCGAAATCAATGCTCAAATCTTTCGAGGCAAACGGCGGCGGTCCGTCGCCCGGTGAATACCGGCGAAGTGCAGCCCGAATGCGCGCAAGCAATTCTTCGATGCCAAAGGGTTTGACGACATAATCGTCGGCGCCGGCGTCCAGGGCAGCAACCTTGTCGCGCTCCGCGCTGCGCACCGTGAGCATGATGATGGGCGCATCGGATGCGCGCCGAATCTCGCGGCACGCTTCAACACCTCCCATTCCCGGCATGTTCATGTCGAGCAGCACCAGATCGGGCGGTTCCTTGCGCATCCATTCCAGAGCCTCTTCGCCGGTCTTGGCTTCGACAATCTCATAACCGTGCGTTGAGAGCGTAGAGCGCAGCACCCGGCGGATTTGCGGTTCGTCGTCAACCACAAGAATGCTCACTGCACTCATCGGAGATCCTTTTGCACGCGGTCCACGGGCTGCAGATCCACCGGCAGGGTAAAGGAAAACACCGAGCCATGGCCCAACTGGCTCGTCACGCTAATCGTTCCATGCTGTGCGGCAATGATAGCTCTTGCAATGGGCAGGCCCATACCCGTAACGCGCAAGAGGTATCGCTGATCTTTTCCCCGATAGAATTTGTCAAAGATCATGGTCTGCTCAAAATCGTCGATCCCGGGACCGTGGTCGGCAACGCTGGTCGTCACCGTGTCTCCGGTAAGCTCGGAGGTAATGGTAATTGGCTCCTCTTTTGGTGAATAGAGATTGGCGTTCTCGATCAACTGCACGAGCGCTTCCTTCGCGCGCTCCAGATCGGCGCGCACCGGAGGAAGTCCGTCCGCCACACGCACGTTCACGCGGCGGCCGGCCAGCGCACTCTTGCAGTGCGCCAGCGCCGCATCGATGATTTCCTCAACCGAAGTTGGAGCCAAATCGAGCCTAACTTCGCCAGCCTCCAGCTTGGCCATTTCCGCAGCCTCTTCGACAAGGTGATTCAACCGGTCGCACTCTTCGTTGATGATGCTTAAGAGTTCACGAGATTGCGCCAAATTCGAGGCTTTTGATGTTAACAGACCGGTTACCGCGGCCTTCATGGAGGTCAGGGGCGTGCGGAAGTCATGCGTGATGGAATCGAGCAGGGCGGATTTCAACCGCTCGCCCTGTCTTTCCGCTTCCGTTTGCCCGAGTTGTTCCACCGCTCGCGCGCGTTCGATCGCGATGGCGACCATGGTGCTGATCGCATCCACGGTCTGACGCGAAAGCAGCGCCCCGGAAATACCCAGGCTGGCGATGGGGCGCACTCCCATTCGCACGGGGATGAAATATTGAGCATGTTCCGCATCCAAAGTAAGTTCATCGTTCAGAAATGCAATTTTCATCTTTTGTTCGTCGAGATGGGAGGCGCCGAATCCGGAGCGATAGAATTTGTCTTTTTGCGGAAGGAACAATTCCGTCGCGCCTGCTTCAAAGCTCTCGACAATGTAGTCGGGAATGGCATTCATCAACTGGATCACGTTGCCTTCCCCCAGCAAGTGCCGGCTGAAGCCGTACAACCGCTCCACTTCGCGCCTACGCTGATGCGCTTCGTCGGCCTCCTTGCGGATGCGCGACGAGAGCCGGCTCCCGGTAATCGAGGTAATCAGAAACGCAAGCAACGCCACCCAATTCTGCGGGTCGGCAATCGTGAGCGTTCTCACGGGAGGCAAAAAGTAATAGTTGAAGGCCAGCATGGCCACCACCGACATGATGGCCGAAACCAGCATTCCCCATACAGCCGAAACTGCTAAAATGACTAGCAGAAAAGACAGTGCGACCGTGGTTTGGTTTACCCTTAAAACGTGACGATAAGCAAGCACAATGCCGCCGACGACGAGTAGGGACACCACCGCTCCCAGGAGGCGTCCGCCGAGGAATCTCTGCATGGGTACATTCTAGCTCAGGCTCCCGCTCGATGGAGAGTTGGCGTTGCCCAAAAAACCTGAAGAATGGCTGGAAGCTGTCTCGCCGCCGCAGAAAACCCGCGGCGTCTTTAAGCTTTTTCTGGGCTACGCTCCCGGCGTAGGAAAAACGTTCAGCATGCTCAGCGAAGCCTTGCGGCGGCGCAGCCGCGGCGAAGACGTGGTCATCGGCGTAGTGGAAACACACGGGCGTCAAGGGATTGAAGAGCTGGCCCAGCAGTTGGAGCGCGTCCCGCTCAAGAAAATCGAATACAAAGGCACGATTTTTGAAGAAATGGATGTAGATGCCATTCTCGCGCGACGCCCCGCCGTCGTGCTCGTCGATGAACTCGCGCATACAAATATTCCCGGGAGCAAGCACCGCAAGCGCTACGAAGACGTGCAGGAACTGCTCGCTGCAAATATCGACGTGCTCTCCACGCTGAATATTCAGCATATCGAGAGCATCGCGCCCGTGGTGCGGTCCATCACCGGGATTGTTGTGCGCGAGACGGTGCCCGACTGGGTGCCGCTGACCGCCTCGGAAACCGTCATGGTGGACCTCACGCCCGAAGCCCTGCACGCCCGCATGAAGCGCGGCGACGTTTACAGCACCGATAAAGTCGAACGTTCCTTGAAGAATTTTTTCCGGCGCGGCAATTTGATCGCCTTGCGCGAGCTGGCTTTGCGGCAAGTCGCCGAGCAGGTGGATCGCAGCCTCGAATCCTACATGGAAGCGCAGGACATTCGAAAAAATTGGGGAGTGCGGGAGCGCATGGCCGTGTGCATTTCCTCGAATCCCGCCGGCCAGTATCTGATTGCCCGCGGCGCCAGAATGGCGCGGCGCATGGACGCCGAGCTATACGTGGTCCACGTCGACCGCGAGCTTGCTACCCTCCATCGCGAGTCCAACCCAAACGCGCTGGCGGCCAACTTGCGTTTCGCAGAAAGCCTGGGCGCGAAAGTGATTCGCCTGAAAGGAAAAAGCGTTGCGGACGCCGTGGCCGCTTTTGTTCGCTCCAAGCACATTACGCAAGTCATCTTTGGACGGGCTCCCCTGCGTGACTGGAGGAAATACCTTTATCTCTCCGCCGTGCACCGCTTCCTCCGCGAGTCTCCCGCCGTGGACGTCCACATCGTGACCCAGGAACCCGAAGACTGACGGTGTTGCGAGACGCTGCCAGGTCTACGAGACACGAGGCATTCAAACACCAGTAAAATACTTCACTGCGCTTTGCGAATAGGAGTCCTTAGGAATCTTGGCGGCCCGAAGTGTCCGAGGTTTGCATCAGCTGCCCGCCCCGGTTGCTCCTGCCGGTAGTGTATTAGGTCATCGTGATCGTCGAACTCGAACCGGCTGCAGGCGGTACCAACGTTCCGCCTGGGTTGATCGGAGTGCCGACCACGCACGTGTGCCGAGCGCAAAAGCCCCGTGCCCAAGAGCGGCGTAAGGGTTATGGCCGTTCTAACGCCAAGCTAATCCACCACAAGTCCTTGCGCTCGGAACGGTCCGATCACCACATCCACGTGATCTCCGCGTTTAACTAACCGCCCCTTGTTCGAGAAAGCCATCCAGTAAGACTTCCCTGCCTCCGGTGTGGCGCTTTGGCGCAACTGGCCGACTTTTTCGAGCGAAGGAACCACCAACTGAACCCCTGCCTTTGGGTCAATCAGAACCGGTTGGGCTTTCTTGTCGTTCAGCGCTTTGGCTTTCTCAGCATCCACCACATAGTAGGCGAAGCGAATCACTTCGCCTGACTCGGTCCACTTCACGCTGAGAGAGTTCACTCCCCAAACAAGCGCGTAGTACTTGCCAGCGCGTCCCGCGAACCGATCGGGATGGTAGTGCATCGGAGCAGATGCTGCTGGTTTAGAACTCGCAACCTGCGAAGCCGTTTGGGCCCCCGCCGACAAAACAAGAAGCCCACCGGCAAGAACTCCCGCAAGCAGCGTCAACTTTGTTCTCAAGATTGCATTACGGTCAAGCATCGTAGCCATATCCTTATCTATAGGTTCTCTTAGCGGAACAGGGCGGGCACCCTAGAGGATGCCCGCCCTGCTGCCGGAAGGTTGTTTCAGTTAGTTCGCGTTGTACGTAGTGTTGATTATGGTTGCAGGTTGCGTAGCTCCGGCGGTGCCGTACCCCATTACCGTGAGGCGTGCGCTCCCGTTCAGCGCCGCCCCTGTTGCTCCCGCAGGCGGCGTATAGGTTACCGTGATCGTGCAACTCGAGACCTGTCCCGGAGGCACGGCGGAAAGCGCAGTGCCAACCGCGCACGTGCCACCGAGCGCCCAAGCAGTCTGAGGTGCACCGCTCACCCGTGTGATTGTAATTGATGTCGGGACAAAGGGCCCAGCATCAATGCTCGAACCCGCCGGGCAGGGTGCCGCGAGGCATAGATGGAGAGTGTTGGTGATCGTTACGGTTCCGGTCTTTGCAGTGGCGTTGGCCGGAGCTGTGGTCAGTGCTGGCGCGAGCGGCGAGATGCTTAGGGTTGCAATCGTGTCGTGCCCGGTGAGCGAAACGATCTCACCAGCACCGACACCGGCGGGGTTGATGACCAAGTTGGCATTCCTCGCTGCTTGCGACCCGCTGGTGGGGTTAAAGACCACGTTGATGTCGCAGCTTTGTCCCGGAGCGATCGTGGCGCCGGCGCAGCCAGGGCCATCGGCGGGAGGCGCGAAGCTGAAGCTTGCCAGATTGCAGCCAGCGACGCCCGTGCACGAGAATGTGATGCCGTTTCCGGGGGGGAAGAACAGCGCGACGCTGCCTGTGTTGATGACCTGGACGTCCTGATCCACAGTTGTCGGACTGCCGTGCGGCACGAAACCAAAGTCCAGCAATGCCGGTGAGACAGTGAAGTCCGTGTTCGAGCCAGTCCCGGTGCGTTGCACCGCGCCGGCGTCGATTGGACCGGGCTTCCTCGGGTTGTCGTAGAAGTCGAAGTTAGGAGCGTCAGTGTAGTTGGCGCTGCCTCCAGCGACCCTACCCTGGGCCGAGGATCCGGTCGCAATGCCGTAGTTGCCAAGCGCAGGACCGCCGCCGTAGTTCCCGCTAGGTCCGCCCACAGCGGTCGGATTGGTCATCGACAACGGGCCCCAGTTGAGGTTGACCCAGTTGTTGCCTTCGTCCACCGTAGCGGCCGGAGCCAGGTTGAAGATCGGGTTGGGCACAGTCGCATCCGAAATACCCGGAGGTACTTGCCAGCCCGCCGCAAGGAGTCCCGGGGTTTCCGGGGGCATGCGTGAACCATCGCAGTACTGCTGGAGGAAGCGCGGATCCGCTGTTGAGTTGCCGGCGGCTATAACAGCAGACCCACCAGGCGTTAACACCGAATCCGTCGCGCGGAGTTGGACCCCGGAAGCATGGTTGGTCTGTCCCGTGTCACCCCGCACACCGATGTCCCAATACTGAGTACCGGTTACACAAGCCCCGGTTCCACCAGTGATGGTCGCGCTCCCGCTTGTCGTCGTGATGGCATCGGTCCTCGACTGGCTCGCCACCGCACTGTGTGTGAAGGAGTTAAAGATGGAGACAATATTCTGCTGGTACGTCGGGCTGAGCGCGCCCACACCGATGTAGAACGTGCCGTTGCGCCAGAAGATATTGTTCTCCAACTTTGGATAAGAAACGCTCTTGCAAGACCCGTTCGCTGCCGTCGTCTGGAAATGGCCCGCCGGGCAAACCACAGTGAGCGTCGAGGGGAGATTCGCCGCCAAGACCGCGCTGTGCTGGATGGCCACCAAACCCGCAGGCTGAGGACACGTTGTCGTCGCCGTACTCGAGCAACTGCTTCCACCCTGGCTGGCAAGGGGAGCCCCAAGGGTGTTGAACAGGATACCTGACGAGGCAGTGCTGTTGTTGTAAGCGACGGTGTTGTTGATTGAAGGCGATGCCGGCTCCGGTGCCACTCTCCGCTGCGTTGCCCATAATCAGGTTGGCATTGACCACCAGACCCGGACCAACACCATCGCTTGGCCCCACGCTGGCCGCGCCGCCAACTGCGGCAGTAGGGGCGCAATCCTGGTCGAGGGCAGCAATGGCACTGCAAACGAGGTCCTGATCCGGCGCGCCCATGACCACGAGACCGCCGCCGTTGGCCGGGATCGTGGGGTTGGTGCTCTGGTTGAAGATGATGGTGTTGTGTTCGATGTCACCGTTGAAGCTGAAACCAAGGTGACCGACACCGCCGCCATCTCCACCGGTCAGGTTGCCGCACACCCAGTTCCAGTTGAACTTGTAGTAGTCGGAGCCAGTGCAGATGCTGATGCCGCCTGACCCCGCCGGCGTGGCGGAGAACAATTCATCACCCGTGGAAGAGTTCGACGCGATGTAATTGTTATGAATGTTCACATTCACGTTCTGGCAGTATGGCAGCACCGCACCAGGGACGGGGCTGTCCTCGCACGAACCCGGAGCCGCGTTTGTGGCGCTTCCCTGGACGTACGCGGGAGGATATTCACCCTGGCCGAGGTTGATGCCGCCCGAGAGCGTTCCGGCGTTGTTGTAGATCCGGTTGTTGGCGATTTGCAGGTTATGTCCCCAGCCGTGGATGTGGATGCCTCCGCCGCCCTGGGAGCTGTTCGTGATACCCAGTCCGTCGATGCTCGACGGGTTGCACATAAAGTTGCTGGGGTACGGATTGGGATTGTCGGTGCAATGGTCGGTCGAGACGCCCGGAGCGTTTTGCAGAAGTAGTGTCCCGGCCGGGAACCCTGCGAGTAACGTAGCGTCGTAGGGATCCGATGGGAATACCACGCCCTTCGAGAGCACGGTAATGCCCCCGCCTTCAAGAGCGCCCATCAAGGACGGCTCTTGCAGGAGTTCTGCCAGGTTGCCGTTGAGTTCGGCGCTCCATCCGACAGTGGCCTCTAGTGGGAAACGATCCACTTGGGCGTTCTTGCCGCCGGCTCCGGTGCTGCTCTCGTCGAACGCGTTGAAGTAGTTCCATCCGGCTCCCGGGCAACTGGCGGGCGCGCCAGTTGCGGGATTAAGTACGCCGTTTGCATTAAATTGATTTGGAATTTGATTGACGTCAGTTGCACCTGGGTTGGTGTTGATTGGCGCGCCATTGATCCCCAAGCCGAAGAGACAAACGACCTGCTGCCGCCAGGTGTCCAATTTGCCTGCGGGGTGAGCATTGGCGTTGATAATGCTGGTCGCACCTCCGACACCTTGCAGTCGGACGGGCTTCCACATGATCAACATTTCGGAGTGGTTGGAGGTTGTTTCGACGCACGTGGGACTCGGCGCAGTTGCCGTGGCGCACGAGGTTCCGGCTGGTGCAGTCGCAGCTGGCGTAAACGCGGGGTCGACCATGATCATGTCACCTGGAGTAGCGGCATCAATTGCAGCCTGGATCGACTGCGATGCCGTAACGTGCGTCGGTGTTTTGCCGCCAATCGTCACGGTGACCGTGTCAATCGACTGCCTATGAATGGGAGCAGCTGCGGTGCCGACGTTCCCGGTGGTGATGATCAACTCACCGCAGAGGGCCGTCGAGCCGCCGTATTGCGCTTGCTGCTGAACGGGGCGCGGTTGCACTCCGCTGGGCACGGTGACCGTGAGGAGCGAGTCGCTCCAAGTGCCAACGGTCGCGGCTACGCCGCCGATCGTGACAGTTCCCGCCGCAGTCCCAAAGCCAAAGTGGCGCTTTATGAACTTCTGGTTGTACGGAACTGTTGTAGCGCTGGGTCCGGCGTACGCGTTGTTGGGCACCATCTGGTCGCCCAACGAGTGGATCGTCAGCGTATGACCCGCTGCGCTCACCCAGGGTCCAAGCCCGTCGCCGTCGACTTCAGCAACCGCTGGCGTGGCATCCGGATAAGAGCAATCCACATTGTTGTATCCCGCACCCGCGAAAGCGGACGTGGGCACAACGGGGGTGTCCATGTACTGTGTCTGTCCCGGCATGAACGGGATCTCGTAGCAGAACTGGCTGTATTGCGGGTTGAACAACGGATCGGGCGTCGCTCCCGTTCCAGGATCGTTCATGCAGGTGACCATCATCGTGGGCCCATAGCCGGTCGGGTTGGGCGGGTTAACTTCCCAGCTCGAATACGTCAAGCCGTCGTAGGTGCCCCAATGATCGGAATACACGCGGTTGATTTCGTTTCCGGCCCAATCCTTGATAGAGATTGGCATGTCCGGCGGAGAAAACTTCTCCCCGAATTGCGGCGAGAAGGGATCGAATTCTGAAGTGTAGTCGTCCGTGATGACTCCGGTGAAGTGGGCGGCGACGTGGGCGGAGCTGAAGATGTAGAACTTCGCCAACGCCGACATCTGTTCCTGCAAGTCGATTTCCTTGCGGTCGCACAGAGGCCGTGTCGCCCCAGCGAAGGCCGCTACTTCCTGGGCCTGCGGGAAGATGCTCATGAAGTCAGGCACGACACGCTGCTCGCCTACGCAAGGCCAGAACTGCTCTACGCTTCCCGTATCACCCTCGTGTCGCGGCGAACTACCCAGATCCGTCGTTTGGTTCTGGGCATTGTTGGCATTGTAGCTGGCAGCCACCGCGGCCTGGTCCGGCATAATGTAAATGGAGCCGAGTGCGCCGAACTGTTGCGTGACCGGTGCGATGTAATTGTCGCCGATGAGGATGTTCTTGTCCTCTTCCTTAACCAGCTCGTAACCCGGAGGCACAACCACTTCCACCACATACTTGCCGGGGGGCAACATTGGAGAATTGAACCGGTAGGGATCGGTTGTGTCGGGATTCGACACACAACCTGTGCAGTTAGTCCCAAGGGGCTTGCCGTTTGTCGGGTTTATGCCCGTGACGCTGGGGAACTGATAAAAGCCGTCGTAAGGTGCAGGCTGTATCTGGTTCCAGTTGTGCATGCCGTCATAGCATTTGAACTGGGAACTGTTCGGAATCGTGTGCGCCGCTGGCCCGCCGTGGTGGCTATTGTACACATCCAGGTAGTCCGGCTGGTTCTGCAGCGAAAAGTAGAACAGATCGCTGGTGGATTGCCCGGGGCAGTTCATATTCGGGAGACCGCTGACGGGGTTGAAACCCTGCGCCCAGTCGTCCCAACTGGTGGTCGTGGTATGGTCCACCAACGTGAGGGTGGGAGTCACCCCGTCCGCCGCAAACCCTTCTTTGTACAAGTTTACCGGTACGTTCGGCACGTCCGGCGTCCAGCTCACGTGCAGCAAGAGTTGTGGATCGTCAAATGGGCGCGTCGAAGCGTAGTTCACTTCGCCTCGGATGCCCCCGGTCTCGCCCACGGCAAAAGGCTTCTTGCCGAACTCAATGAAACTGTTCTGTCCGGAGAATCCTTGCCAGCCTTCGCTCGCGACCCACGGCGGATCGATCCGGCCCGTGCTGTTGTAGACCCCCGTGGTGCTCTTAGTCCCAGTGCAGTCCGCGTTTGAGCAGTAGACCGCGCCAGGGACGTGAAGATTGGCCGGTAGTGGAACTGCCTCATAAGTATTCGCCATGTTCGCGGCGATGGTCGAAGTGCCGCAGTTCGGGTACGGTGTGCCGCAGGGTGTGCCGTCGGCCGGTCCGCCCGCGTCGTACACCACGTGGATTCCCGTGGTCTTGTAACGGGTGGAATCCGTTTCAATCACATACCAGCTGAACAGCGGGAATATTTCGTTAAACCCGGCGTTCCCGTCCAGGTCGGTATTGTTGAAGTTGGAATAGCTGCCGTCGCGGAACCGAATGTTCGTCGGAACCAGCGAGAGCCCTGGTTCGGTGTCTTGACGAACACCATCCCCGTTCTGGTCGAAGAAGGTCGCAGTGATGATATTTGCCTGCCACTGGCTCGTGGCAATCTGGCCCAGATCCTTGGTTGCGCCGCCGCTCAGGCCGACCGGGGTCGAAAGGCCATCCACCAGCATATCGTTCCACTGGTCAAAGACGGTCAGTCTCCAGACCCCATCGGGAAGACCCGTGAGAGTAAACGTTCCATCGGAGTTGCACTTGGTAAAGGCGAAGTCTTCGCCGTCCGAATCGCCAACGCTTACGTAGCACTGGGTGAAGGCGAAACTGTCGTTTGTGCCGCTACCGAAGAGTCTCTCATCGGGTGTACGGCTCATGCCGTGCGCCTTTTGGCCGTCCAGGGTGTTGGTTTGCAGCCACTCTTCTCCTCTCGCAATCCGGTCAGCCGCCGGAGTAGCCACGACGCCGTACCGTCCCTGCATCATGTTCGGAACCAGGGCTTGGCCGGCAAGCGGGGAGGCAGTTATGCCGTCCGATTCGTACTCCGGGCAGGTCACAATTCTGCCCGTAATGCCGATCGTGCCTAAAGAACCGGGTGCGTTGCCGTTCGAGCTATCCATACCGACCAACGGTTTCTTCGTTATCGGGCAGGCGTCCTGCCCGGTGAGGGGGTCGATCGTTCCCGCCAGCGTGTTGGAAAGTGGCTGGTTGAACATGTCGTGGGTCAATTGTCCGGTAGCATCACCAGTGCCGCCGGCATCGTCAAAGAGAGTGATCTCGAAGCCACCGAGACCCGGCTCGTTGTTCGTATTCACGCCGGCGCCCGGGATTCCACCACCGCCATCCTGCTCGCCGTTCAGCGGGAAGTCATCCTCGAACACAAACACCGAGAGTTGTGCCGGCGGGAATGGAGTGGGTTGCGTCAGAATCGTGTAAGGCGTCGTTGGATATGCAGTGGTGCCTGCGGGAAGCGCGGGAATCGCAGCGCCGCCCATGCCGTGGCCGCAGCTTCCAGCCGCGACTCCTGCTGCGGAACAGTCAGGCGCACCTCCATAGGCGTTTATAAAAGGATTGGCCGCGTCGCCTGGCAGGACGGAAATGTAGTAGCGCTTGGTCGGATCGAGAACAATCGAGTTGGGGTAAGCAGGAGCAAACCCGTTCCCCGTGGTATCGGGACGGCAAACGCCATTGCCGATGTCGCACACGGCATTCACGTGAGTTCCCGTGGGCGTGACTATCGTCTGACCACCCTCGCAAGAGACTGGACCGGTGCAGCCTGCTGCCACCAAGGGCATATAGCTGGTGTGAAAATTCACACCAAAGGTTGGCGGAACTGTGGTGCCGGTTTGAACTGGGCAGCCTGCTGGCGGAGTGGCCGTGTTCGTTGTGCAGTTGGGGTCGACGTAGAACGTGCGATCTTCCTCAATTACCCAGCGATAGTCGGTAATCTCGGTCTTCTTGTCAGCGCCATCCAAAACTTTGACCTGCAGACCGCTTCCTACTGGGAAGCTGACTGTAACGGTCGCGGGGCTGCTCGTCGTGCCCTGTGAGTTCTTCGCCGTATACTGGAAAGTACAGATGCCCGCTGCCGGCGTCGTCCCTGGGGTCGACGGCACCGAAACGGTGAACCCGCCATTCGCGTCCAGAACATACGTTCCCGATCCGCACGAGGTCGGGGTCGTCACCGGAACAACCGTAAGCGGATAGTTCTGTGAGTCTGTGTCAGGCAGCGAATTAGTCGTCGTATCGTACTGAGTTCCCAGGACACCGGGACTCTTAAGGGCAAACGATGTGGCTGTGTGTGAGGTATAGGCGCGGTTGTGAACGGTGATGCCGCCCAGGGTTCCTGCACCCAGCGTGACCGTGGCAGTCAACCCGGAGGAACATACTCCCGCCGTAACTGTGCCGTTCGCACAATACGTAAAGCTATCTGAGGTGCCCGTCCCAGTCGGAACGTAAGTAAAGGTACCGTCGGCGTTCAAAGTCACGGTACCGCTGGTTGGTGCTGCCAGGAGCTGCACGCCGTACACATTGGTGTCGTTGGCGACCACGCCTTTACCGGGATCCGAGACGGTAAACGGCTGGCCCGCCACCCCCACCAAAGAGCTATAAGAATCCGCCCTGGCTATCGCATTGGCGAAGACACCGCTGGCGGTGCCAGTCGGGGCTGGGAGCCCAGCGCCGTTGACGCTGACGTAGGCCAACATACCGGAGTCGCGCGCCGTCGCATTGGCCGACAGGCTCAACTGGCGGTCATAAACTGGAAGAGCCGAAGCGCCAGCAGCCGGTGGGTTGATCATCACGTCGTAAGTTTTGCCCGCGGCCATGAATACTTCACTCTGCACGCGGGGAACGCCCGGCAAGGGGTTGCCATCCTCAGCAATCAGCGAGAAACCGCCTGGAGGAAGCGCTGGAGCAACCGCAGTCCCCGTTTGCGATCCGACGACCGAAGGTACGTGCATGCGCAGACCGGCATTCACCAGGCGCAGCAAAACCGTTCCGGTAATTCCGGTCGTGACAGGGAGACCCGTGGTTGCGTCAGTGCCGGCCGCCGCGTTGAACACGGAGGCGGCCGCATGCGTCTTGTCAAACGCTACGCCATTGATCAGGTAATACAACGGCGAATAGTTGACAGCCGGCGGATAGCAGGTCTGGTAGACGCCAGCGCCGGAGGACGGGTTTCCGCAGCCACCGGGCTGGCCGGACCACACCTTCGTCTCGCTGAAGCCAACGGTGTTAACAGCCGCCTGTACGGCGTTGTTCTGCACCGGGTCGATTTCGCTGAAGAGTAGATTAGCCTCCGCACCGTAGGTCACGGCCGGAACCGCTGCAGTAGTCGTTGTAGCGGCCACAGCCGGATACGCTGTACCAGGCGTTGGACAAGCTGTCGTAGCAGCCGCGCCGGGCGCACAGGTAACCACCAACACTCCATATAGACCCATGGGGCCCTGGATGGATGGATGTGTGCCCGACTCAATCAGGTACGTGCCTGGCCGCAGCGGGGCAGTGGCAGTACCAAATGTCAGAGGACATGGATTCGTTGTGCACTGGCCGGCCGCGGGAGTCACGCCCACTTCCGTCCCGAACGACTGCACGCGCGCTCCCTGTGTCGGCGGTGTACCCACTCCAGTCAGCCCTGCACCGGGCGCATCTCCAGCGATCGGCCACGTGACCGGCTGCGCATTGGTGTGATCTGGACTCGCGGTGGCGGTCCGTTGACCAAGGATTCCAAGGCCGCCGCCCAGCTGGCCAACAATGACCAGCGAGGTCGGCACAGTGTTCGGAGTCGTGGCCCCCGTCGGTGTGAAAGTCAAATTATTCGTGAGGCTGATGGTCAGGTACTGTCCCGAGGGAACCGTGATCACGACCGGGGACCAGGTGCCCACCGTTGCGGTCCCTGCAGCGACCGCGTTATTCAACGCGACACACGTCGCGGTCGCTCCTGTTACCGCCGTGCCGCAACTGTAGCCCCACATCGGCACCGCTGAGCCGTCCGGCAGGTATGCTTTCGCCGGCCCTGCGGTCAGATTAATCGTCTGCTGGCCAAGGGCCACACATGCCGCGAAGGGTAGAATTGCGAGTACTCTTACGGCAGCTTTCAAGATAGCTTTTAAATTATTCGTTCGCATCGTTGTCATCCCTCTTCGTCAGTTGGACTCGTCAATCTGAAATTCACGGGAATCGACCAGCATCATCATCAACATCCCACCTGGGAAAATATTGTTGGTGGTAATTTCGCGCTCATTGTGCGAGTGCCACATGAAAGCAAAGCCAGCCTCACCGGTGGGCGAGTTCGCGATCGTGCCCGAGGGCGGAGTTGTACCCGTGGGGCCTACCGCGCGGCCAGTTGCATTGGGACCAAGGTATGGGCTGCCCCCGAACCAGGCACCATTCGCCAAAATGTTCGGGTCGGGCAGAGTCGCTGGACCGCCACCTGCTACGTCGCCGAACGGCGCCGCTTCCAGAGGTTTGTTGTGGTCCTGGCACCACTCGTAATAATTAAGCGCTGTTGTCGCCGCGGTGTTGTAGCCGTTCGCATCCGGAGTGCAGGGCAGTTTGGCAGTCAAGTCAGAAGAAGCGGGATTGTGGCCGTATGGATCCCAGTTCAATCCCTTACCCGTCCAATAGAAAATCCCGTCCATGGCCAGTCCCGGAGTCGTTGTCGTGGTGAAGAGCAGAGGCCCGGCGAGATTGACTTCACCGGCAGTGGTCGAGCTCAGAATCAGGTTTCCATCACGCCCCAGAATGCGCACGTGGTTGCCGTGCTCGTGGAACGGATGCTGCCACCGGCCCTGGCCTATAATGCGCAGTAGCACCTGTTCGCCCGGATGCATGTGCGGGTTGCCGTTGTATGGCTGGTGCGGGTACTCTCGCGCATAGTTGGGATCCATGTCATCGGGCATCGACCGCCCATTGATCATGAAGTAGGCCGGATGATACGGCTCGGTCGGAACATCGAGATGGCAGGTCGGAGAAGTCGCCGCGCAGCCAGTCCTTGCGGTGACTTGCGCTAGCGCGTTCTTGTGTATCCCGGGATCCATCTCGGAAAACTGGAACAGGTATTCCCGGTCATAGCAGCTCCTCGGGTTGTCGTAGGCCGACGCCGCCAGCCGGTAATCCGCTTCCGCCGAGTTGCCCGGAGCAACATAGTGCGCAGGAATACTTCCTACCGCGGTACAGCCAGTGGGAACCGCGGTCGGTACCACAATAATTGCGCCATACAGGCCCATTTCCACCTGCAAGTCGCCTTGCGAGCCGCTGTAATAGGCGCGTGTCCCCGGCGACGAAGCAATAAAGGTGTAGCTAACAGTATTAGTCGTGCAGGCACTTGGGGTTGGGCAGGGTAGTGCCTCCTGGGTCAGAAGACCAGCCACTCCGCCCGTCGCTGTCACAGTAAACCCCGGAAACAGAATCGAAGTATTGCCGGCGGAAGTAGGAAGATTATTGGTCAGGTTGACCGTGACCGTTTGTCCTTCCATGACGATCAGCGTGGGACCGGGAACCTGCATCGTGGGGCAGGTGGCACCCGGCATCAACGTGGCCGGAGGATTGAACCCAGAAGGCGCACTGCTGCAGCCATACCCCCAGGAGTAAACGGACGCTCCGTCCGGCTGGCTGATAAAAGCATCGCGGGCCGTCAGGTTGAAGGTCGTCCCTGTGATGCCCGGCGCCGAGGCGTAAACCGTGGCGGCGAACAGCATCACCAGCACTGGTACCAGAAGCAATCGAGATTTCGAAAAAGTTGTGTTCATTTTCATCGTCCTCATTTCCGCTCTCCTAATTAATGCGGACCTCGGTCATGAGCCCGCCAAAATTCTCTGCGTCGTTGGACAAGTGGTCGAGGTTCGGCGTGTACAGATAGAACACGCTGCCCGACGGATAGCGCGTCGTATCGGTGGCGTCCAGAATCACGTCGAGCGACTCGCCGCCGGCGAGCGTGATCGAATTAGTGTTGTAGTACAGGTTGTTACCCGCTTGATCGCGTAGCAGCTTGGCGTTGTAGCCAATCACTGTCATCGGGATTCCGAGCGACGCCAGCGTCTGATATTCGGTAACGTCCAGGTCGGAAATCCGCAGCAAGGCCTTTTTGCCTGCCGGAATGTTGATGATCGAAGGCAGCGGCTGGGAGAAGTGCATCTTGCCATCCGCTGACTGCGTTGCCAGGGGACCGGTTGTGACTGTATCCGGGTAGCTGCGGCCATTGAGCAGGAAATACTTGTCTTTCATGTCCGCAAATTGTTCCGGGTTGAACGTCATGCCCACAAAGTGGAAGCTGGGATCGAAACCGTGGATCTGGATGGGATACTCGACATCGTAATAGGTTGAGCCATCACCATCGTTGTAGGCATACCCGCCGCTGTGGCCGCCATTCACAACAGTGGACGCGGCCGTCGCTGCCGTGTTGATCGCCGGTAGCGGATTGCTGCACAGGATGTCTTGCGTGGAATCGCATTTCGTGCGGTTATCAAGCTCCTGTTGTTGCAGGGAAGCATAGAGGTCACCGCCAAGCGCGACGCGGTCCTGCCGCGGCCGCACATAAATTTGGCCGACCATGCCCATCTGCAAGTGCTCGGGAGGCGTGATGTGGCAGTGCCAGAAGTACGTCCCGGCATCCGGTGCCAGGTAGTAGTAAGTGAAGCTGCCGCCGATGTTGATGGCCACCGAGGCGTCGGGCACGCCGTCGTAGAAGGTCGAAGCGTTGGGATAACCGTGGAAGTGGACGGTGTGCTGCTCGAACAAGTCCGGCCGCATGATCATGCCCACGTTCGTGAGCGTGAGGAAGAATTCGTCATCCTCATCGATCGCAAACAACGGTGCGGGAATATTGCCGTTCAGGACTCCCACGTCAATGATTGGGCGAGGATCTACGTGCCCATCTAAACAGGGCGCGACGCACTTGCCATCTGCTATGGCATCCAGATCGGCAGTTAGCCCCACCGCGCCGTTATAGCCAAATCCGATGGGGACGGAGGTCCCGCTGCTGGGAGTGGCCATCGTGGCCGGGGCCCCGGGCAGTAGCGCGCTCGGGGATGGCACGTTGAATTCGGAAGGGAAATCGGTACCGGGCTGGCCATTCGCAATCTTGCTAAGCCCGGACAATGGCCCGAATGAGAACATGTATGTTTGCGTCCCGTCGCCCATCGTCGAGAAACCATCACCGCCAGAAATCTGCTGGCATTTGATGGCCCCGTTCACATTTGTCGGAGCGGTGTACGCTGGTTCCGAATTATTGTTGGCGGCATTCGGGTGCGTGATGGTGCTGGTCGGGCACTGCACGCGAAACGACTGAGCATTCGCGACCAGCGGCGTCAAACAGCACAAGAGTACGAACAACACAGCTTGGTACAACTTTTTCATAATGGCCTCGCGTGTTTGCACGTGATTCGAAGCTTCTCGACCGGGATTTACCGGAAGAGTGTGGGGAGATTAAAGGTGAAACCGAACCCTCTTTTTGATTGCTGACAAACAACTCTGCGGAAAGGGGCGTAATTCAACATATTTTACAGTTTTTACAATTACACTTAGATGGGCTAGAAGCTGTAAATCGGCATTACATCCGTGGTCGTCGGATTTGAGCAGAATTTTTCTGCCAGGCGAGATATTGCCTTGTCGAGAAGAGGACAATGGGGACTCACAGTGCCTTGCTGGTCGGCCCACGCCTTATGAGTCTGTGATGTGCGCAATGGCATCACCGCCAAAAACCAGATCGGCTTGCCGCCATCTGTCTTTTTGTGGACGGATCTGGTGAGGGAAACTAGCTGCGGTTTTGTCCTGTAAATTTATAGCCGGTGCCGGAAACCGTGACGATCAGTTCGGGCCGCTTCGGATTTTCTTCCAGCTTTTGTCGAAGGCTTGCGACATGAGCGTCCACCGTGCGCGTGAGAGAATCCGCCACGTAGCCCCAAACGGCCTGTAGCAGTTCCTTACGTGGAATCGTTGTTCCAGGGCGTTCAACGAAGTAGCGGAGAAGCTGAAATTCGCGACCTGTCAGATAGACCGGCGTTCCAGCTCGCGTAACTTTCGAT
>WNGM01003340.1_pt1 | contig 17134 bp, 14 predicted proteins | sample 5400571 | NCBI WGS metagenome assembly WNGM01 (sample SAMN13153378, study PRJNA577476) | soil metagenome | isolation source: 100 cm soil or saprolite under Garry oak tree replicate 2 | place: USA:California | collected 2016-06-15 | reverse complement strand
CGCACCCGCAGCGTGCTGACCTTCTTCGCCCAGGACTCCGGCACCCACAACCTCGTCTACGCAGGCGCCGACATCTCCAAGGCCACCCAGGCCCGCGAGGTGCTGGCGTTCTGCGACCACTGGAAGGCCGTCTCCGGCGCCGACCCGCACCTGCTGATCCTGGACTCCAAGGTCACCACCCAGCCCGTGCTGGGCGAGCTCAACCAGCGCGGCATCAAGTTCCTCACCCTGCGGCCCCGCTCACCCCGCCTGGTCACCCAGATCAACCAGCTCCCGCCCACCGCCTTCACGCCCATCACCCTGGACCGCTCCGGCAAGCACACCAAGCCAAGAGTGCACGAGATGACCGGGGTGAAACTCACCAACTACCCGGCCACCGTCCGCCAACTGGTCGTCACCGGCCTGGGCCGCGACACTCCCACCGTCATCATCACCAACGACCACGACAAGCCAGTCAAGGCGCTGATCGAACACTACGCGCGGCGCATGACCATCGAGCAGCGCCTGGCCGAGATCATCCGCTCCTTCTGCCTGGACGCCCTGTCTGGCGCCGTCAACCTCAACGTCGACCTGGACGTCGTGCTGTGCGTGCTCGCCCAAGCGGTCACCGCGGCCTTCCGCCTGCGCCTGCCCGGCAACTACGACACCGCCACCCCCGACACCCTGCAACGCCGCTTCCTCGACACCCCAGGCGAAATCATCAACACAGACGACACGATCATCGTCAAGATCGACCGGCGGGCCTACTCACCCGTCCTTCGCAGCGCCGACCTCCCTGCCGACACCACCGTCCCCTGGTGGGGAGGCCGCCGACTCCGCTTCGACTTCACCTGACCACAGGGCCGATACAGCTGCGCGGAAATCGGCGCTAACCGCGTTCGCTCAGTTCAGAGAATGCGCAACCTGGCCATCGGGCTGCTACGGCTGGGCGGGTACGACAATATCGCCCGCGGGGTGCGCTGGACGGGTCGCGACCGGACCGGTACCCGCGCGTTCGCCCTGCTCGGCATCTAAAGACCAAGAACCGGTGCCAAGACCTTGGGTTGCTGGGTTACACACCAGGGCCACCACGCCGTCACCCAGCAGCTCAGCGCGTGGGCGCCGATCGACCTGCGCAAGCCAGGTCACAAGGTTGCTGTCACGGTCGGCACCCACGCCGCCCCGGACCCGCTCGATCGCCTCCAGCTCGGCATTGCCAAGCTGGTACTCCTCAGCCGCCAGGCCGACCGCCAGCCGCACCCAGCGACCAGGCCCTGCCGGCAGGTCCTGGTCGGCGTGGGAGACCACATGGTCGACCCAAGTGTCACCAAAACCGGCGTCGGCGTCGTCGGGGACCAGGTCGCACACCACCTCATACAGCAAATAGTTCAACGCGGCGCTGGGCGGATGGCACTGCTCGAAGTCATCGAACGCCGCCTGGTCCATGCGGGCAACCAGCCCATCCAGTGCCGCCTGGTCGCCGGTGCCTGCCGCCCTGGCGGCCTGCTCGACCAGCCCGACCGCACGGTCGAAGCGGGCCTGACTGGCCTGCTGGCGGCGGCGCTGGACTGGCGTGACGGGCACGCCAAGCAGCGCTTGGAAGTCATCGATGCCAGACATGGTCGTAGCATGCCACCCCGGACCAGCGGCCTGCCGCGCCACAGCCGCCACCGGGCACCCATGCCTGCCGGGCAGACTCGCCCTCAACCCGTCAGCACCGCAACATCACGCACACACGATCATGCCGGGACCCTGGCCCAGGGATCAAGGATGTGGCCGAGGCAGAAGGGGAACGTTTTGGTGCTGCACTGGCTGCCGCGAACTTCGGCGAAGGATTGCAGGCTGACCTCGCCATTGGAGTCCCGGGAGAGGATCAAGGATCTGGCGCCGTCAACCTGGTGTACGGCTCGGCCAGTGGGCTTTCTGCTGTCGGCAATCAGTTCTGGACCCCCGGCGTCCTTGGGATCAGCTCCGGGGCGGAGGAGCCGGCAACGTTTGGGCGGGCCCTGGCGGCGGCGAACTTCGGCAACGGACCGCAGGCCGACCTCGCGGTGGGACTTCCTGGCCAAGACGTTGGCCCGTGCCTTGAAGAGCCATCCCAGTGCCAGTTCGACGCCGGGGCGGTAAGCGTGCTCTACGGCTCGCCCTCGGGCCTCACCGCTGCCGGGAGCCAGCTCTGGACCCAGGACAGCCCCGGGATCGAGGGGGCCGCAGGGGGGCTGGACCACTTCGGATGGGCCCTAGCGGCGGCGAACTTCGGCAAAGGGCTGCAGGCCGACCTTGCTGTAGGAGCTCCCGCTCTGGCTGGGGAGGTCAACGTCATCTACGGCTCAACGGCGGGGCTCACGCCGGCCGGAAACCAGCTCTGGACCCAGGACAGTCCCGGGATTCTGGGCGTCGGCGAGAGCGACACGCCTACATTCACCGGGGACGGGTTCGGCGAAGCCTTGGCCGCGGCAAACTTCGGCGAGGGTTCTCAGGCCGATCTCGCTGTGGGCGTCCCGGGAGAGGATGTTGGGACGATCGTGGATGCCGGCGCGGTCAACCTTCTGCACGGCTCATCCAGCGGTCTCACAGCCACTGGCAATCAACTGTGGCACCAGAACAGTCCGGGCATCGCCGATCTCGCCGAGTCCAGGGATGGGTTCGGGTCGGCCCTCGCCGGTGCAAACCTCGGAAAGAGTGACCAGGCCGATCTCGCCGTCGGTGTCCCGGGAGAGGATGTTGGGACGATCGTCGATGCTGGCGCGGTCAACCTTCTGTACGGCTCATCCAGCGGTCTCACAGCTTCTGGCAACCAGCTGTGGCACCAGAACAGTCCGGGCATCGCCGGGACAGCTGAACCCTTCGACCGCTTCGGCGGGAGCGCCGCAGGACAGTAGCAAGAACCCAAACCTGGTTCCAGAGGATAAATGCCGTTCAGGCGTCGGGAACTCTGAAGTGCAGCTGCGCGGCGAGCAGCTCGGCCTCGACCTCGGTATGAGCGTTCGGATCAGCAACCGCGAGGCCGCGGCCGTCCTTGTGGCCACTCACCGGAGGCGCTCCTTCGTGTCCTTGGCGCCAGCGGCCTGAGCGGCAACGGCGGCGGGGAGGTGTCGGTAGATGGAGGCGCGGCTGACACCGAGGGTGTTGGCGATCGCCGCGACCGTGTACTGCCTGGACGCGTACATCTCGCGGGCCACTGCGACCTTGTAAGGAGTCATCACCGCCGGCCGGCCGCCGTGGCGGCCGCGTGCTCGCGCGGCGGTCAGGCCCGCGCGGGTGCGCTCGCGGATCAGATCGCGTTCGAGAACTCCGCCAGCGCGGCGAAGATGTGGAACACCAGCTTGCCGCCCGCGGTGGTGGTGTCGACCTGCTCCTGCAGGCTACGGAACCCGACACCCCGGTCGGCGAGCGCGGTGACGGTGTCGACCAAATGGCGCAGCGAGCGGCCAAGCCGGTCGAGCTTCCAGACCACCAGGGTGTCGCCGGGGCGGAGTTGGTCAAGGACGCGGTCCAGCTCCGGGCGGGCGGCCAGCGCCACGGCGGCGCCGCTGGCCTTGTCGGTGAAGATGCGATAGCAGCCGGCTGCGGTGAGCGCGTCGACCTGGAGGTCGAGGTGCTGCTCGGCGGTGGAGACGCGGGCATAGCCAAGGGCCGCCCCGGTGGTGGCGCCATGGAAAGCGTCAGGCAGGTCTCCCATGCGGGGAGCGTCGCACAACCCCGCGACAGCGCTGATGGCGCGACATTGATTTGGGACACGGGTTGTGGACGCGCTGGCGGGGTGGCCGGCCAGGGAGCTGGCGGGTGTCGCGGAAACGACCATTTCTGCGACAGCTGAGCTGTGAATCGGACGTAACAACTGAGACGGCTGAAATGACCTCTTCCGTGTCAGCAAAATACAAGGAACCCCTATGCGGAAGGCTGTTCTGCAGGTCGCGCCCGTCGTCGACACCAAGGTTATGTGCTCTCATCGCGTTCAGTTAAGCGCTCTTCCGGTGTGTATCGAGATCCACTCACCCCGCGCTGATCACCCTGGCTCGCTCCACTCACGCTCGCTCTGCACTGCCGTCTACGTGCACATCCGGCAACGACGCTACCCCACACCCGGAGAGGTGCGGCCCTTGCAGGGATCCTTCAGCATGACTGCTCACTACGTGCTGTCGACCTCCGGCAGTGAACGCTAGATGAGGGACACGGTCTCCGCGAACGAGCGTGAGGCAGTATTTGTCGATACGGATACTCATAGTGAGGCTGCGTCTCGAAGTTGGTAGTTACAGGGTCGACCAGATCGGGGTGGTCGCGCAGGCCTTCGAGGGGCGACCGGTGACATCGCGTATCGGCCTCATCGAGCGCGGTAGGCTCGGCGTGAGCATCGGCGGTTGTTCCTTTAGCGGGGAATGGGCCGCCGATGCTCGCCTGCTTCGCTGCACCAGGCAAGCCGGTCAACTCAGCCGGCCATCACCACCGAAATCACGAAACACGAGTTGAGAGGAAGCACCAGATTTGCCTGTCCCCCTGGTGCCAAGATTTGGCAGTGGGTGGTGAAGACGATACGTCGTAACGTGACTCACCGAACGCCCGCCCTACGTAGTTCTCGAACGCGGAGCCCACGCAAGCGCGGTCCCCATATGCTGTGACCGCGTCGTGGTCGAAGCGTGTGTCTCTGCGAGAGGGATATTGGATCACTGCGAACAGTTCATCTGTGTGTGGTTTGGCGCAGTCGACCCGCTTGCCGCCATTTTCGAAGCAGTCGCCCACTTGATCAATACGTGCTGGTGCCTGAACCCTATTGCCCCGGCCGGCCAAGGATCGGGAGAGGTCTCGCAGTATGCGTCGGGCCAGCACCACGAGGTCGTCCCGGTTCCGGCAGGTCGCACAAGCGTAGATTCTCGCGGTTCCATCGTCACTGGCAGTCAGGATTTTCTCACCGTTGGGGCTGAACCGGGCGGTGTTCACGAAATCCCGGTGGTTCCGGAGGAAGGCTAGGCTCTGTCCACTCTCCACGTCCCACACACCGGTCACGCCTTCCACGTCTCCGGTGACGACCCGCGTCCCTGTCCGGTCGAACGCCGCGGTCGCCAGCGGGCTGTCGTGGCCCGAGAGGACACGGAGTTGCCTGCCCGTCGCCACCTCCCACACCCTTGCGGTCCGGTCTCCGCTCGCGGTGACCACCTGGTCCCCGTCACGACTGAACTGCGCGGCGTAGACCGCGCCGGTGTGGCCCGAGAGGACGGTGAGCTGTTTTCCCGTCGCCGTGTCCCAGATGCGCGCGGTCCGGTCTTGGCTGGCCGTCACGATTTTCGTGCCGGAGGGGCTGAATGAGGCGGCGAACACCCAATCACTGTGTCCGTTCAGCGCTCTGACCGGCTCGTTGGACTGCCACCTCCATATCTGCGCCTCGTCACCGGTGGCGCTGACGATGAGCTTCCCGTCCGGGCTGAAAGCGGCGGCGGAGATGGGCTCGGAGTTCTCGTGCACACCCACCCGCCGACCTTTCCGCCAGTCCCAGACGCCCACCGAGCCGTCGTCGCTAGCGGTCAAGAGAAGGTTTGGGTCATGCGGGTCAAACTGCACTGAGTTGACCAAATCGTCACCGATGTCCAGGCTTCGGATCTGGGCGCCGGTGTCGACGCGCCACACCCGGACGGTGCCGTCCTCTCCTGCTCCCGCCACAAACCCACCGTCGGGGCTGAATTCCGCCGCCAGCACCCAGCTGTGGAACCCCAGCAGTGTCTGAACTCGAGTCGGCTCCCAGACTCGCGCCTCCCCGTCGGCGGCTACCGTGGCTACCCGCGTCCCGGTGGAGTCGAAGGCGGCGTCGAGTACCGCGTCCGAGTGCCCGCGGAACTCGCTTACAGTGGTCCCGCTGGCGACCTCCCAGACGCGTGCCGTGCCGTCCGCGCTCGTACTTACCAGGCGCTGGCCGTCGGGGCTGAAGGTGACGCTGAGAACTTCGTTTATGTGTCCCGCCAGCTTTTCCACCAGCTTGCCGTTGACGCCCCAGATCCGAACGGTCTTGTCCCCCGCGGTGGCGACTCGCTTGCCATCGGGGCTGAATTCGATGCTGTTCACGTCGGTCGTGTGTCCGCGGATGTGGACTGGGGCGTTCGTCGTCTGCCATGCCCAGATCAACGTGGTCTTGTGCTCGCCAGCGGTGGCGACACGCTGCCCGTCCGGGCTGAAGGTGGCGCTGAACAGAGCGCCGGGCTGCTTTGGCAGCGTTGCCAGCTCCGCGCCTGTCGTGGCGTCCCACACCCGCGCGGTGCCGTCCTGGCTTGCTGTGACGATTCGCCGTCCGTCACGCGAGAACTCGGCCGTGTATACCGTGTCGTCGTGGCCCTTCAGCACACGCAGCGTCTTCCCCGTCGCTGTATCCCATATCCGCGCGGTGTCGTCCCAGCTTGCTGTGACGACCTGCCCTCCGTCGGGCGAGAACTCGGCGCTGTTGACCCCGTCCTTGTGGCCCTTCAGCACACGCAGCATCTTCCCGGTCGCCGCGTCCCACACCCGCGCGGTTTCGTCCCAGCTTGCTGTGACGACCTGCCGTCCGTCGGGCGAGAACTCGGCGCTGTTGACCCAGTCCTTGTGGCCCTTCAGCACACGCAGCGTCTTCCCGGTCGCCGCGTCCCACACCCGCGCGGTGCCATCGATGCTACTCGTCAGCACCTGCGCACCGTTCGGTGAGAACACGACCGTATTCGCGGCCTGTGTGTGACCGCGCAGAACGGCCCGAAGGTTAGATTGAGCCAGTGAGGACCGCAGCGCGATCTCCGCCGCAGGCGTTGGGGCTTGATCGATCGCCTCGAGTGCAAGCCTCATGCTGATCGTTGGATCAACCCCCAGCTGCTTCATGGCGTCGGCTGCCAGGCGACGCGAGTCCGCCTCGGCCTTGTTGTGTCTGGCCTGGGCATCGTTGCGTTTCGCCTGATCGTGGTTGCGGACCGCGAGGACCGCGCTGGCGACCATGAGCAGGCACAGCAACCCCGCGACCAGCGCGAGACGGCGGAAGCGGCGGCGGCTCTGCGCCTGCCGCGCGGTCGCTGCCGCATCCCGTGACGCCGCCAAGAAATCCCGCTCCGTCGGGGTGGGATCTCCACCCCGGTCGACAATCTCACGCTCCGCCGCGGTGAGGGCGTCGCCTGTCAGCAGGAAGTGCTCGTCCGCGTCGCCGCGCTCCCACTGCAAGGCCAGACGCTGGAACGTAGTGAGGTGCTCCTCTCGCCAGGCCCCGTTGTCGGAACGGACGGGTTCGATCAGCCGGTCGTGGGCCAACTCGTACCATGTCGCGCCACGGCGGTTCTCCGGGCGCACGAGATGCGCGCCCACCAGCAGCTCCGCCGCACGCGATCCGGCCCTTGCGCTGCTCGACGGCCCCTGCAGCACCTGGTTGCGGAACCCCTGCTCCGTGATGAGTTGACGATCGAACCAGTCGCGCAGCGCGTACTCGCTCACCCCTGTGGCGTGGGCGACTGCGGCCACCCGGTCGCGGTAGTAGCCGGCGAGGGCACTGTCGACATCCCCGAGCGCGGCCACGTCCGCTTCGGTGATCCTCGTCGCGTCAGGCGGCAGCCGCTCCCACAGCCGCAAGCAGACGACCTGGAGCTGGACGGGCTCGACGTACGGCCCCGGCTCCTGCACCGACCCGTCCGCTCGCTGGACGCGGACGCGGCGCAGATCAGTGACGAGCTGGGTGGCCGCGGCCCTCGTGAAGCTCACGCCGCCATCTTGGGCAGGCTCGATCATCGCCTGGGAGGCGGCCTCCTCGTCCAGGAAGTCGAGCCGCATGGTGGTGGCGAGCCGGGTCGGCAGCAGACGGAGGTACGGGTCCAGCGCGGGCACGAAGTCCTCGCGCATGACGAACAGCGCCCAACGGTTGCGGTCGCGAAGGGACTGGCCGAGCTCGGCGAGGAACGCAGCCTTGGCGTCGCGGTCCGTCGGGTCCAGCGTGAGGATCTCCTCGAACTGGTCGATGATGAGCAGCTCGCTGTCAAGCCCTTCCTTGCCACGTGCCACGCCGGTGACGTAGTCGTCCAGGCGCGTATCAGCGAGCTCATCGAGTGGATGCCGCTCCGCCTCCGGCACACCCTCCTCGAGCGAAAGGAGCATGCTCATCAGGTAGCGGTTGTGGGGGCTGCTGAGACCGTGGTCCCGGCTCAGCCGCTGGGACACCCGGACGACCGGCAGGATCCGGAAGCCCTCACGCTCCAGCTTGGGCCGCAGGCCGGCCTCGACCAGCGAGGTCTTCCCGGCACCCGAGGGCGAGTAGAGCAGGACAATGCGCTCCGCGACGAGGAGGTCGAGGAGCTCGTCGACCTCGCGGTCACGACCATAGATTGTTTCTCCGTACCGGAACGGACGCGGACCGACATATGGGTTGGTCCGGGCACGTACGTCGAGATCGGTCGTCATGACGACGCCTCCCGCCAGCCCGTACCCAACTCCTGGACGAACTGTTCGACCGGTCCCCAGTAGATGCTGATGTCGTCTTCGCCGAAATACCGCTCCAGATAGCTGCGCGCCCGGTCCGGCTCCAAGGTCCGGCCCTCCTCGGGGTCGATCTGGGCGGCGACATGGGCATACCGACTCCGCCGGGCGCGTCCTTCCTGCGCCATGAGGCTGCGGAACAGGACACGGAAGTCCCACTCGTCCAAACGGAACCCGAGCAGCAGCAGAGCCGTGCTCGCGAAGGCCTTCCGAACGACTCCGGGGATGAGGTCCTTGTCCCTCGTGACGCCGATCAGGAAGTCGAACAGGTCGTCCTCAGTGAGCACGACGGTGTCCGGAACTCCCAGCCGTCCGAAGAGGTGGTAGACGAGTGGCCGCTTCACGGTGGGTCGATAACCGGGTTCGGCATTGTAGATCGACGGAGGCCACAGAACCTCCTGGTTCCACTGGCACAACTCGACCTGCGGCTCCTTGCCGGCTTCGACGAGCGCAGAAGAGAGCAGGGTTGATGGTTGCGTCGTGACATACGTGGGGAACGGCAACGCAGCGAGAACCGAATACGGGTCACGATTGGTATTCGCCGACCCCTGCGCTCGCCACGCAGCGGTGACCACCTCGTCCAGTGAAACCTCGTCCAGCGACGCCGTGACCAGGTTCGCGGGCAGGCGATGGCCATAGCGGCCGCGCAGCTCCTTGATAAGGTGCTCGCGGAGTTCGGCTACCGGAAAGCGAGCGTTCTGGGTGATCGAGAGGTACTGGGCGACATGGGCGAGATCCTCGCGGTCATGCTCGGCCATCGGATAATGGAACGTGGCCGCCCACCGCTGGGCGATTTCTTGTCGCGACCCCAGCAGCGCGTCCGTGAGACCCGGACCGATGATCGGCGTGCAGTAGCCCTGTCGAATGTCGCGGAACAGAGCGGGCCACTTCTCGAACGAGGACCGTTCGCTGCCGAAGCCCGGCGCGTACCAGATGCGGCCGCTTCGCAGCCGCATGAACAGCACCGGGGACCACCAGTCGGGGCGTTCGCGGATGGCGCTGCGGGCCACCGCCATCGCCCGGTCGATCTGACCGTCCCGTCCGAGCTCGACAAAGAACGCGGGAATGAAGGCGGCGACGGTCTGCATGCTGACGTTGCCCTGCATGGCGAGTACGGCCGGGATGCCGGCCTCGGCGAGGCGCGGGCCCAGGGCGGCGAGCGCTCCGCCGTCCGCGCTCCACGATTCATTGCCCGACCCGGCGCTCTGACACGACGCCAGGACAACCAGCCGAGGCGGCCGCTGAAGTTCGCGCAGCCGGTCGACGAGGACGCTGCCGGGGATCCGGTCGACTCGTCCGGCGTCGTCCTCGAGCAGTAGCTGTGGCGCGTCGTGCACCAGGTAGCCGTGGCAAACAAGGTAGAGGATGTCGTATCCCTCCCGCAGGCTCGCCACCGCGGCGCCCAGGCTTGCACGCCCTCCGGAGAGCAGTTCGGTAACCGAGGCTTGGCCTAGGCCGGTACACGCCCGTTCCCGTTCCCCCTCGACGTCCACCGGCGCGAAGCGGCGCCCGTCCGCCCCAAACGCGGCCAGGTCGACCGGGTTCGCGACCATCACGAGTGCCCGCAGTTCGCTGCGGGGCCGCAGACTCACCGGACGCCAATCCAAGCTGGACAGATACCGGGAGAACAGAATGTTCTCGTTGGTGAGCAAAGGCTGGTCGTCGTCCGGGTCGCGCAGCGTCTCCCAGCGCAGCCGGTGCAACTCCGGCGCGCTGGGGCCGACGAACAGCCGGACGCGCAAGGCGAGTCCCTGTGCGCCGGCCGCCGCCCGCGCCTGCGCCCACGCCTCCCGCACGCCCGGGTCCGCGAAGAGGCCGCTGCTCAGCAGACGTCCGTAGGCTTCGTCGTCGTAGAGCAGACTCTGAAGCTGCGCGAAGTCGAACCGCCCAAGCAACTGCCGGCCTGGCGAAAGCCGCACATCGGCGTCGTTCTTCGGTTGGTTGAACCGGAGCTCGACGGTCCAGGTCTCGCCGTCCCGGCGATGCAGGCCGATCTCTAGATCTGCGTAGCCAGCCATGACTCACCTCCCGGCGACAACCTCGTGCACGAACCGCAGCGCCGGACCGAGCGCCAGCAGCGGCCCTCCGGGCAACACCAGGCGCACCGAGATGGCCACCGCCGCACGTGCGGCCAACCCCAGAACGCGCAGCAGTGCCACCCGCGAGGACGCGGCCAGCACGACCGCTTGCTCGTGCAGCCGCGTGTCGCTCATCCCTCGATCCGACCGGACGACCGTTGCCGCGTTGCCGTCGAGCGCGAGTCGCGAACGACATACCAGCCGGTCGCCGGAGAGCGTCTCGATCACGGCGACGGGAGCGCATGCGCTGCACAACCGGTCGACGAACGCCGCGCAGTCGCTGAGCATTGCCGGCGTCACCCGCCGGCTGGCGGCCCCGGTGGCGTACGAGACGTGATCGCCGTCGAGCCAGGCGGAGAGCGCCCCTTCCGCGCCGCTGCCCTGGCCGCCGAATGCCCAGTGGGGCCCCGGGTCGAGGGCGGCGGCAAGCTTGTCCTTGGCGACGGGCAGCCGCCGCATCGAAGCCGCGAGGTGCTCACCCGCGGTCGTGAGCAACCGCGTCGCCAGGGCGGGATCGGTCGGGAGGTGAACCCTCCAGAGGGTTGGCTCGGCTGCAGCAGCGTACGCAAGGGGATCGTCGACCGAGCTGGACCAGAGGCCCAGGAGGCGGGAAGACCCGTCTTCCGCCGACCGGATCACCAGGTCGAAGCTCGCTGCGGCGGGCATCGCTGGTCACCCCGCCCGTGCCGCGTCGAGCAGACCGACCAGAGCGGCTCCCGCACTCTTCAGCAGCTCGGCCCGGGCGCTACGAGCTTGCTCGAGCATGCTCAAGTGGAGCGACCACAGCGCGTCATCGAGTTCGTCGCGCTGCCGCGGCACCGCCAGCAGGACGTCGCCGTCGATACTGAGCCGGGACCGGGCCACGAGCGTCGCGCCGCCGCTGAAGGTCCGGGCGGCGCGGTCGTAGCCGACCGCGGAAAGATCATCACTCACATACGTCGCGACGTCGACGACGAGCACATCCTCCAGCGCCCGCGCAAGCGCGGACGTTAGCGTCTCGGTGAGGCGGTCAAGGCTGGCCACCAGACGCTCCCGAGCCTGCCGCACGCCGTCCAGGAGGCCGTAGTCCACCTCCTCCTGCGCGGGCGGCCCCGCCGCGGCGGGGTCGGCGACCGGAGTGGCGGCCGGCGCCGCGTCTGCGTCGAGCTGAATCCGCGTCGGCTGCCGCACCTCACGCTCCGGCACCGCGGTGTCGGCAAACGCCGGGAGCCGCACGGCCGGGTCACCAAGCACAGCGAACCCGCGGGCGTCGTTGTTCGCCGTCCACATCGACGCCAGCGTCAGGTGATCGGGCAGCTTGCCGTACTCGACGTCCTCCAGGGCCGCGCTGAGGTCAGAGGAGAGCTCGGCGTACCGCTCGTTGAAGTATTCGAACGCCGAGCCGATCGGATGCCCTTCGAGCAGGCGCCTGAGGCAGCTCTCGTAGACCTCGGTCTGCTGCCCGGCCTGGGGCCAGCGGAAGGAGTATCCCCACGCTCGCTCAACGTGGGCGACGACCGCCAAGGCGCCGCCGCTGGGATGGCCGAGCAGCCGCTTTGGTAACGCGGCAACGAAGGGGCGTGATGCGAGCTCCAGCCGCCCGTCGGCGCCGTTGCGCCAGTAGTCGTCCCACCGCGGGGTTCCGCCGCCGAAGCAGGCGAAGTGGAAGGAGATCATGCCGAACAGGTCGGCCTTCGACGCGACATCGTCGGCGGAGAAGTAGTACTCCTCCGGAAGAGCACCGAGCGCGCCGGCCGGCCCTGGCCACTCCTGACACAGAAGGGCTCCCTGGTGGCGCCGCTGCCGCACATGATCCAGGGGAAACCCCACGCCATGCGTGGCCGTAAAGAGCAGCCCCGGCGTCCTTCCGCCGCCGACATACTCCGCCAGCCGCCGTTTTCCCGCCTCCTCGCCGACGCGGTCGTCCACCTCCCAGCCAGCAGCGCGATCGCGGAAATGTTTGGAGAGCGGCACGACAAGCCCCTCAGCACTCAGTGCCGTGGCCTGATCGTCATGGTTTCTGGTTCCGAAGAAGACGGCGCGACGAGGCCGCGGCGCGCCGGTGGTCTCCGCGGCGACCACACTCTGGGCATAGGTCGCGTAGTCCTCGGGCCGGTCAAGGTCCAGCCTGCCTACCGCATACTGGACGTCGAGCTGGTACTGCACCGAGAACGGGATCGCCTCCGGACTCCCCACAAGCAACAGGTAATAGGGGACCTTCCGGGGGTCGGCGGGTCCAGGGGCGGCACCGTGCCGGGCCAGGAACTGCTGCTTGGACTCGCCGGGTCGGTAGGCGCTCTCGCCAATGAACTCCCGGTAGTAACGCTCGTCGAGGATCGAGGCTTGGCGGCGCCGATGATCGAGCAGCGGTCGCAGCGCCTCGCGAACCTCGGCGTCGGCGGAATGGGCGAAGACGATGCCCCACCCCGTCTGCGCCAGGTTTTTGGCGTCGATGCCCTCCCGGGGTCCGAACGTGGACTCCGTCGCCCGCCGGTGCCACCAGCGCAGCTCACGAAGGTGTTCCTCGGCGGCCACCTTGCTTCTGGCTGCCTCCAGGACACGCTCCGGTGACGTCGGCGAAAGCAGGTACCCCCCCATGGCGCCATCGACACCATTGAAGGTGAGCACGGCCCCCATAACTTCACCCTTGGTTTGTGCGCGACCGTCACCGGTGCTCTTGGACGAGAATGGTGCTATTGGATTTCTGCTCACGGCCTACCTCTTGCCACACTGAGGCGGGCTATACCCGATATCGCTCCACCGTAAGGAAATCACCGGCCCTTGGCTGTGTCACCAGTCACACCGACGATGTGATGTTGGTCACATGTCGTGGAGTTGGCCCAGCTTGTTGGACAGGGTGGCGTCCACCGAAGCGAGTCAACCTAGTCTGCGCGGGCAGCAGACGGGCAGCAACCTCCCTTTGGAAGGACCGGAATAGCGGCGGAGAATCGTGATGAACTGGGGGGCCACCTGAGCACCTACGGCCGCATGCACCTGCGCGTTTCCCATGATCCCCCATCCTGCTTCACGCCGTGGAATTACATCGGAGTAATTCGTCGTGGGATCTGATAAGGAAGAGGTCTGCGGCGTCGGGATCCTTTGACATGTTGAGAGTCCGTGGACGCCGCCGGCGCTCTTGCGGGGGTGATCTCCTCCCTCCAGGTCTGTCAGCAGCCTGTCAGCAAGCCGGCCTTGCGACGCCTCGGGACACATCACGCACCAAGGCAACACCACAACGCTGGGCTGCGGTTTGGTAGTGCGGCGGAAGGTCGTGTGAGGGCCGGTGCGCTTGGGCCGATTCGTTCACACGGCAGAGGTCACAGGTTCGATACCTGTCGCGCCCACCAGAGCCAGTGGATTCGAACCCGCCTGGCGAAGGTCGGACGAGTGGGCGGTCCTGCGAGCGGTGCTGGCCGGGTTGCCGATGCCGGCTTGGGTGCGTCTGGTCGGGCTGGATCCCGGATCGGGGTAGGCGGCGGGCTGCAGGGCGGGCGGCGCGGCTGGGGCCGCGCCATCATCGTGATGGACGGCTGCTCAGCCGTCTGCTGGGAGCTCGGCGATGATCCTGGCGGCCGATGGGCTCAGGGCGTAGTCGGAGACGGTCCGCTCCACGCGAGGCTGCGGAAGCCGGCGCGGCCAGCAGCTGCGCGGCCACCACCGTGAGCGGCAGCGCGGAGGGTGGGTCGTGCAGGCCGGGGTGAGCTCCTCCCGAATCCCGGCGCAGATCCCCGTGCGGGCCGCGGCTCGGGCCAGTTCCCTGGCCAGGTCCTGCCCCGGTCGGCCACGCCGAGCAGTGCCTGCACGAGTATGTGCGAGGTCACCCCGGGGCGCTCCTGGACCGGATCGAGGGGATCGCCAAGCGACAGCCGGACCAGCAGGTCGGCCAGGTTCACCCCGCTGAAGGCGGCGTTCATCGGCTCGACCAGCCGGGGGATGGCGTCGATGTAGCGCGGGACCCCGCTGTCGGCGAGGAGGTAGTCGACGTTGACGCTGCCATGCCATGCAAGGTGGCTGCCGATCGCCTCCAGGTGCTCGCGGACCAGGGGCCGCAACACGCCGCGTTTGGCCGCCATCCCTCCTCGCTGCCCGGAGGCGGTCTTGCGGTAGCAGTGGAACGCGACCAGCCGGCCCGTGCCGCTGGATGGCGGCGAAGAACCAGCCGGCCACGTTCGACACGCGGCCCGAACTCCCACGCCGGCGCCACCGTCATCCACGACCGCGACGCTGCATATGGTAACCGTTGACCTGCATGCCGGTGGCATGAACAGGCATCCTTGCGGTCGTCGAGCTGTCGGACGGCAGCATGTTTACAAGGGAGGTTCGCGATGGCCGAGTTCTCGCTCACCAGCAGCGCCTTTGCCCCTGGCGGGACCATCCCGCGCCGCCACACCTGCGACGGTGAGGATCACTCGCCACCACTGTCGTGGTCGGCGCCACCCGCCGGGACGCGGTCGCTCGCGCTGATCCTGGACGGCCCGGACGCGCCAAGCGGGCGCTTCATCCACTGGCTCGCCTGGGCATCACCCCGGACGCAAGCGCGCTTGCCGACGGGAAGGCAGCGCCACTGGAAGGGCGCAACGACTTCGGCACGGTCAGCTACCGCGGCCCATGCCCGCCGCGCGGGCACGGCCGCCACCGCTACCGCTTCCGCCTCCACGCGGTGGCCAACAACCTCCGGCTGGCGCCCGGCGCCAGCGTGCGGGAGCTGGAGCAGGCCCTAGCCTCGATTCTCGGTGCGGGAATTGAGTTGAGATACCGTCGGGCGGGAGTTGACTGTGAGATCCGCACCCACCCCTACCGGCGGTTTCGTCCGCCTGACCTGCGAGGATCTTCCGCCCGGCGACCGCGGTGGGCATGCCACTGTCTTGCTGCGCCTCACGACGTCCGTCGAACTGTATCAGGTGCTCCAGCCGCGCGGAGTTGTGGGAACCGTTGCGGTGCAACGAGGAGGGACTCCACCAGCGGACGGCGGCAGCCGAAACCGCTTGTCGAACTGGCCCGGCTCCATTCAGGTAGACAAGTTGAGGCAGCGGACGCTATAGATCACGACGTCCCTGGTCACGGTACCTTTCAACTTCTTCGTCGGCCCTCGGACGATACCCCAGCCGGGCTCCCGAGAATCGAGGCTAGCCCCAATGCCATTCGGTTAAGGGCCTTTCTGGCCTGATTTCCCCGTGCTGACCAGGGAGTTTGTGCTCGCAGATCCGGCTAACCGGACGGCATTGAGGCTAGCCCTAGGCTAGCCCCATTTTCCGCACGCTGAGTGGGTAGGGCCGAGCCGAAGTGATGTACCCCTGGGTGCCTCTGGGTTGGAGGCCTTGTGGTGCAAGGGTCTTGGTGGTTGACGGGTGTCGGCTGGTTGGGTTGGCGGTGGACGCGGGGCCGTCGCGTAGGGCCAACGCTATCGGTGTACATGCTTGTAGTTCGGCCCATGCTGTCGTAGTGTCGGGCCAACATGTATGTCAAGCGCTACGTGGTCCGACGTGGCCGCAGGCAGTACGTCTACCTGCGGCTGGTCGAAGCCTTCCGGGACGAGCAGGGCAGGGTCCGTCACCGGGTGCTGCACACCCTTGGCCGCGAGGACCAGCTCAAGGCGTCGGGCCAACTCGACCAGCTCGCGGCCGCCTTCACCCGGCTGGACCCGCCCCTGGCCGGCACCCGCCGGGAGGTCGGCCCGCTGCTGCTGGTCGGCCACTACCTGGACCGGCTCGGCCTGGTTGCGCTGGTCGATCGGCACCTGCCCCAGCGCGGCCGCGCGCAGCTCACCCACGGCGAGGTGGTCGCCGCGCTGGTCGCCAACCGGCTGTGCGCGCCTTCGCCGCTGTATGATGTGGCCGGCTGGGGCAGCTCGGCGGCCATGGCCGAGGTGCTTGACACCCCGGGGGTGCTGCTGGGCGACGACCGGCTGGGGCGCACGCTGGAGGCGCTGGCCCCGCTGGCCGAGGAGGTCCGCGGGGCGGTCATGCTGGCCGCGATCGACCGCTTCGGGGTCCAGGCCGCCCGGCTGCACTTGGACCTGACCTGCCTGCGGGTGGCCGGCGCCTACGAGGGCTCCGCGCTGGTCGCCAAGGGCTGGGGGCCGGACCGGCGGGTGGCCCGCCAGGTCCGCATGCTGCAGGCCACCACCCCCCAGGGGATCGCCTTGTACGTGCGCCCCCACCCGGGTGATGCCGCCGAGCTGGCCTGCATTGGCGCCGCCCTGGACCGGCTCCGGGAGCTGCTGCCCCCAGGGCTGCTGGTATGCGCCGACTCGGTACTGGGCCACGTCAAGAACTTGTGCGCGGCCGACCGGGCCGGGTTGCGGTTCGTGGTCCCGCTGCGGGCCGACACCGGGTTCGCCCAGCGGTTCCTTGACGAGGTCGGCCACGACGGCTTGCACCGACTCGACTACCTCGCCGCGCGGGAGCGGCACCTTGAAGCGGCGCGGCGGACCCGCTACCGCGGCGCGCTGCGCCCGTTTGCGGTCACCGACCCCGACACCGCAGCGTCCCACCCCTTCCGCGTCGCCTACATCTGGTCCAGCGAGGAGGCCCGCAGCGTGGCCGACGGGCGCCAGCGCGCCCTCGCCAAGGCCGAAGCGGCCCTCGGCAAGGTCCAGCGGGGCCTGGGCGGGCGCTACTACAAGACCCGCA
>WNGM01008517.1_pt1 | contig 17143 bp, 18 predicted proteins | sample 5400571 | NCBI WGS metagenome assembly WNGM01 (sample SAMN13153378, study PRJNA577476) | soil metagenome | isolation source: 100 cm soil or saprolite under Garry oak tree replicate 2 | place: USA:California | collected 2016-06-15 | reverse complement strand
ATCTGGCCGGCCCGGCCCGTAAGGTTCGTGTCGTAGCCCTCTTTCCTCCCGCGGCGCGACTCGCCCTCGACGCCGACATCGAAGGGGCTGGCCCGGAGCCGCGCCGTCGGGTCGCCCTTCGGCATGGTGCTCCGTCCCTTGCCGGGCAGGAACCCTTCGCCCTCCCCGAAGTCCTGGTCCTCGGGCCCGTTGCTGCCCTCGCCGCCGCCCCGAGCGCGGTCACGCCCCCGTGCGCCTCGCTCGCTCTCACGGCCGCCGCGCAGCCCCTTCCCCGAGCGCTGCGACTCCTCCATCGCACGCATCTTGTCGAGCGCGCGCTGCATGGCCTCGAGGGCACGGTCCGTTTGCCCTCCCTCGAGCGCCTCCATCCCCTCGCTCGCGTCCCCACTCCAGTTGCCGCCCTTGCGCCCGAGGCGCTCCATCTCGTCGAGCAGCTCGCGCAGCTTCTGGGGCGAGATGTCCGGCGAAAGCCCGCTCAGCAGCGACTTGGACTTTTTGAAGACCATCTTGTACTGCGAGCTCGTGAAGTCCGACTGGAGATCCGGCAGCCGATCCACCTGCTCCAGCAGCTTGAGCCGTTCGTCGCCCTTCTTCAGGAAGCTGTTGAAGTCGGGCCGCTGGCTCGACAGCGCGGTGTCCTTGAAGATCGCCGAGAGGTCGCCCGCGGTCGCCCCGCTACCCGTGCCACTGCGCTGGGCGAAGTCGCGCTCCTCGAACGACGGGCGTTTGAGCGGGGTCGCCGACAGCGGCCGTGACCGCTCCTCCATCGGGTCGGTGGTGGTCCGCTCCTCGTGCGGCTCCGTCTCGGTGGAGGGCGTGAAGTCCACGAGGGCCCCCATCGGCAAGCGGATCGCCGGCGCGAGCGCCAGGACCAACCCCGCGAGCAGCGGCACCCCTAGCCAGCGCCCTTCCACCGGGATCGCGCGGCGCACGATCTGCCGCGACTCCAGGGCCGAGACGCGCTCCACGGTGTCGGCGACGAGCGCATCCACGAGCGGCGTTCGGTCGGGGTGGTCGGCCCACTCGAGCGCGGTGGCGACGCGGTCGGCGAGGTCGAAGGCGCGGTCGGCGAGCCGCGCGATATCGTGAGGGTCCACCCGCTTGGTCAGTCCATAGGTGGCACCGGCGACCATGCCCAGCGCCACGAGCGCAGGGGCGACGACGAGCGCGGTCGTGCCCAGACCGGCCTTGAAAGAGAGCACGACCACGGCGGCGAGGCCGCCCCAGAATGCGCCGCGCAGGCCCCAGTGCTCCGCGCGACGGACCCTGACCTCCCGCGCGACCCGCCGGACAAGGACTTCGATCGCCTGCGGATGGGCCATGGGTCCTCCCGCGCTCAGCGGAGAAAGACTTCTTTACCGCTCGCCGTAACGGCCTCTGCAGCCTCCACGATCTGACCGATCAGGGTGTCGGTGTCAACGCCCTCGGCCTCGCCCTCGAAGTTCAGGATGACCCGGTGACGCAGCGCGGGCGCGGCGAGGGCCTTGATGTCCTCCACGCTCACGTTGTAGCGCCCCTCCGCAAGAGCCCGCACCTTGGCACCGAGCACGAGCGCCTGGGCCCCGCGAGGGCTGGCGCCGTACCGCACGAAACGGCGCGTGGGCTCGGGCGAGCCGGCCCAGGACGGGTGCGTCGCCATGACGATGGTGGACGCCAAGTCGCGGACGTGCGTGGCGATCGGCACCTCCCGAATCAGCTCGCGGAGCGAGAGCACGGTGGACCCGCTCATCACGCGGCTCACCGTCACGTGCCGTGATCGCGTGGTGCGGTCGATGATCGCGTTCAGCTCGTCGAGCGCCGGGTACCGGACCCGCAGCTTGAAGAGGAACCGGTCCAGCTGGGCTTCGGGCAGCGGATACGTGCCCTCCATCTCGATCGGATTTTGCGTCGCGAGCACGAAGAAGGGCGCGGGCAGCGGCCGCGAGGCGCCGCCGACGGTCACGGCGCCCTCCTGCATTCCCTCGAGCAGCGCCGACTGGGTCTTTGGCGTGGCACGGTTGATCTCGTCCGAGAGGAGGATGTGGGCGAAGATCGGCCCCTGCTGGAACTGGAAGTGCTTCCGGCCGTCCGCGTCCTCCACGATGATGTTCGTGCCGATGATGTCGGCGGGCATCAGGTCCGGGGTGAACTGGATCCGCGAGAACGACAGCTCGAGACCTTCCGCGAGCGTCTTGATGAGGAGCGTCTTGCCGAGGCCGGGCACGCCCTCGAGCAGGACGTGACCGCCGGCAAACATGCTCGTCAGGACGTGGGTGATGATCTCGCGGTGGCCGACGATCACCTTCTCGACCTCCGCCCGCAGCGCCTCGAATGCGGTGACGAACGCTTCCACCCGAGCGTCCTGACTCATTCAGGTCTCCTCTCTCGGACGATCACGCCGACACGACCATTATAAAGAGCCGTCAACCCGCCCTAGCGGTCACCGGTCGCATCCTGAGCTCACTTCATCGTAACCCCAAAGACCTGTGCAATGCGCACGCCATTTGCCGCAGGGGGCGCAATCGCGAGCAAGTGACCGCCCCTATTGACGTGTCGCTCCGGCCGCCACGGCGCCCCGTGGAGAGCCTGCCTGCCACGGAGGCAAGGGTGCCCCCCATGCGCGCTCAGCCGGCACCCGTCGCGGCCGTGAGCTCGACGAGCAGGTCGACGGCGAACGCCCCGTGGCCGCGCTCCCGCACAACGATCGGGTTGGCGTCGAGCGAGACGAGCCGAGCGCCGAGTCGCTGGGCCAGACGTGTGAGCCCGGCGATCGCCTGGACGAGGGCCGGCACGTCCGCGGGGGGACGGCCACGGTATCCGCGAAGCACGCCCAGGGCACGGACTTCGCCGAGCAGCGCGACGATCTCCTGCCGGCTCACGGGGAGCGGTCGGCACGCCGTGTCCGCGAGCAGCTCGGCCTGAACGCCTCCCGCCCCGATCACGAGGAGCGGTCCGAAGGTAGGGTCTCGCGTCACCCCGACCAGGACCTCCACGCCCGACACCATGCGCTGCACGAGGAGCCCTTCCACACGGGCGCCGCGCGTGCGCTTGAGTAGGCGCGCCGCGGCCGAGCGAACCTCCCCGGCCGTGGCCAAACCGAGCGCGAGTGCGCCGGCCTCGGTCTTGTGGGGAAGATCCGACGCCAGGACCTTGAGCGCCACCGGGAAGCCCAGGCGGCGTGCCGCGCGGGCCGCCTCCTCCGGCGTAACCACGAGAGCCTCGGGCACCTGCGGCACGCCCGCACGGCACGCGAGGTCGGCGAGCACGGCGTACGCGAGCCCGCCGCGTGGCGGCAGGGCAACTGCCGCCGGGCCGCGCGTCTCGATCGGCCGCCGAGACCGCCAGGCGGCCCGGGCCGCCTCGAAGCCGCGCGCCCCGGCGAGGGCGAGCGCGAGCGTGCGCGGGTTGCGGAAGCACGGCACCTCGCGCGCGTCGAGGAGCTTCCGCCCGTCCTCGGTGAGGCTCCCGCCGAGCCAGCACGTCAGGAGCGGCTTGCTCGACTCGCTCGCCACGCGCGACACGTTCTCGGCGCGCTCGACGCCGCGGGCGCCCGTGACGACGGCCACGACGGCGTCCGCACCGGGATCGGCGACGAGAGTCTCCAGCACGCGTCCGAAGAGCGCTTCGCTCAACCCCGCCGTGACGTCCACCGGGTTGTCGCGCGTGTGGGCATAGTCCGGCAGGAGTCCGCCGAGCGCCGCGACGGTCGCCGGAGCGAGCCGCGGCAGCGCGATGGACCGCGCCTCGAGCTGGTCGGCCGTCATGATCGAGGCGCCGCCGGACGTCGCGACCACGGCGACGCCGCGGTACCTTCGCCGGCGCTCACGCGACAGGTAGCCGGCGACCTCGACGAGGTCGTCGAAGGTCTCCACCTCGACGATGCCGAGCTGGCGTGCGACGGCCTGCCAGGCCGCGTGCGAGCCGGCGAGCGCTCCGGTGTGAGTCAGCGCGTTGCGCCGGCCCGTGTTTGAGCGACCCATCTTGAGCGCCACGATCGGCTTTCCGACCTCTGTGAGCCGCGCCGCCGCGCGCCTGAACCGCTCGCCATCGCGGACGCCCTCGACGACGAGCGCCACGGCCTGCGTGCGCGGGTCCTCCGCGAAGTACTCGAGACACTCCGAGACGGTGATCCCCACCTCGTTGCCGGTCGAGACCATGGCGCTCACGCCGACCTTCCGGTCGAACGCGCGGTTCACGACGATGCCGGCGAGCGCGCCGCTCTGCGACGCGACGCCGAGCGGACCGGCGATGAGCGGCTCGAGGCCGCCCGCCGGAGAGAAGGTCAGCGGCACGCGATCCCAACAGTTGATGAACCCGAGCATGTTCGGCCCGAGCACCGCGATCCCCGCCGCCCCCGCCAGCTCCGCGAGTCGCGCCTGGCGCCGGCGCCCCCCGGCGTCGGTCTCGCCGAAGCCGGCGGTGAGGATGACGGCGTGCGGGACGCCCACGCGCGCGGCTTCGACGAGTGCCGCCTCCACCTGCGCCCCCGGCACGCCGATCCAGACGATGTCGGGGCGCTCGGGCAGGGCTGCGAGCGACGGATACGCCTTGAAGCCACCGATCTCGGCGTGGCGCGGGTTCACCGGGTAGACGTTGCCCGTGTAGTGATGCTGCCTCAGGTAGACGAGCGGCCGCGCGCCGGGCCGCGTCAGGTCACCCGGGCAGCCGACGAGCGCGATCGACCGCGGGGTCAGGAAGGCCGCCAGCCGGGAGCTCACGCGGAAACCGGGACCAGCCGGCGGTAGACGTCGAGATAGCCGTCGATCTCTCTCGCCGCCGGGTACCGGCGCTCGACCAGCTCGCGTCCCGCGGCGCCCAGGCGCGCGCGGAGGGCCGGATCGGAGGCGAGCAGGTCCGCGCGACGCTCGAACTCGGCCTCGTCACGGAAGCGGAATCCGGTGACACCGTCTTCGATCAGCGACCGGTTCCCCTCGATGTCGGAAGCCAGCACCGCGCGACCCAGCGCCAGCGCCTCGAGCACGGAGTTGGCCATTCCACCTTCGGAGATCGAGCAGTTCAGCACGACGTCCCCGAGGGCGAGGAGCCCGCCCATCTCGGCGTGGGGAACGGTCCCGATCCAGCGCGCCCACGGCCGCCCCCGGAGGGCACCGAGGAGCGCGTCGCCCTCATCGGCGTCGAGCGTGGGCCCGACGTAGAGGAGGCGCACGCGCGGGCGTCGGGCAACGAGCCGTTCGAGCGGCTCGAGCGGGAAGCGCGGGCGCTTCACCATTCGGATGCCAGCGGGGAAGATGAACAGGTCACGGTCCCGCGGGAGGTCCCAGCGGGCGTGGAGGTCGAAGGGCTCCGTCGTGTCGAGCAGGGCGGACTGGGGAACGACGACGAGCCGGCCCCGGAGGTCGGGCAGCGCCCCGGCCACGCGCTCGGCGATCGAGTCGTGGAAGGCGGTCAGCCGTGAGGCGCCCTCGAGCACGCGGCGCACGACGGAGGCGCGTTCGGGATCGAAGAGGTCATGGTTGGCGTCGGTGCCCGTCAGCGTCACGACCAGCGGGATCTCGGCCCGCCGTGCCAGGCGCAGCGCGAGCGGCCCCGCGCGGTAGGCGTGAAACGCGTGGACCAGGGTGGGCCGAAACGCCTCGACCTCGGCCTCGACGGTCGCCTCGGGGCGGAGCGAGATGTCCCAGACGTCCAGCCCGACGCCGCGGGTGCGAAGGCCGCGCGCCACCCGGGCGGCGGTGACGGCGTTCCCGCGCACCGACGGGAACGCGAACGGGGTCAGCAGCGCCACGCGCGGCGACATCGGGCCCGAGCATACGGGCATCGGCGCGCTCCGTCCAGACGCCGCGCGGCAGGGCCGACCGCGGAATCTCTGGCCCCGGCTTGGCCGTCCTATATAATGTGCTGGGACACTAAGGATGTCTCACTGCGATGTCTGACTGCGGATCGCCGGGGCCCTCATCGATCGAGTGTCGGCAGATCGCCGAGCTCCTGGGCGAGTATCTCGAGGGAACCCTTCCCCGACAGACGCTCGAGTTGCTGGAGTGGCACATCGAGGGCTGCGCCCCGTGCGTCGCCTTCGTCAACACCTACCGCGGGACGATCAACGCCGCCCGCAAGCTCCGTGAGGTCGACATCCCTCCCGAGCTGAAGAAACGGCTGCTTGCCGTGCTCCGTACCCAGCGCGCCGCTAAGCCGTAACCCGGATCACCGGCTCCGAAAGAACCTCACCGATCTCCCAGCACTCCTCCCCGCGGCGACGAAACGCGTCCAGCACGCCGGGCGCGCGACCGGGCGCGACCGAGAAGAGGAGGCCGCCCGAGGTCTCCGATTCCGTGAGCAGCGCGACGAGCGGCGCCGGGACGGATGGATCGATGCGCAGCCCTTCGCCGAAAACCGCGTCGACGTGACGGCGATTGCGCTGCATGCCGCCGCTCCAATGGCCGGCCTCCGCGAGCTCGCGCGTGCCGGGGAGCAGGGGCAGGCGGGGCGCGCTGATCGCGATGCCCACGCCCGACGCCTTCACCATCTCACCGGCGTGACCGAGAAGGCCGAAGCCCGTGACGTCGGTCGCTCCCCTGGCGCCGGCCTCGCGCGCGACCTCCGCCGCGACGCGGTTCAGCCTGAGCATGCTCGCGACGGCGCCCTCCAGCACCGCCGCGCTCACGGCGCCGTCCTTCGCGGCGGTCGTGATCACGCCGGTCCCCAGGGGCTTGGACAGGAAGAGCCGGTCGCCGGCTCGGAGGCCGCCCTTGATGAGGATGCGGTCGGGGTGGACGCGGCCGGTGACACAGAGTCCATACTCCCTCCGCGGAAGACCTCCGCGATGATCGCCTTGGACATCTCGCGCGGAAACCCCGCGACCGCGAGGGCGAAGAGCACCTCGCCGCCCATGGCGAAGACATCGGACATCGAGTTCGTGGCCGAGATCGCGCCCCAGGTCCACGGGTCGTCCACCACCGGCGGGAAGAAGTCCACCGTCGCGACGATCGCCACGTCGGCGGTGATGCGATAGACCGCGGCGTCGTCGGCCGCGCCCAGGCCGACGAGCAGGTCGGGTTGCGCGCGACCCATGGGCTTGAGCGCCTCGAGCACCTCCTGGAGATCTCCAGGAGCCATCTTGGACGCTCAGCCGGCGCAGGCGGCGTACGAGGTGAGCCGGACCTCCGTGTGGGTGTGCTTGGCCATCGCGGTCTTAAGACGTGTCCGCCGGGGACTCCGATTCGACGAACTGGACGAAGGCCTCGGCGAGCGGCGAGCGGCTCCGGTCACGGTGGGTGACCAGATAGAACGCGCGCCCGACGCGCAGATCCTTCACCCCGAGACAGAAGAGGAGCCCCGCACGGCACTCGTCCTCCACCGCCCGCTTCGAGACGAGCGCGATTCCGACGCCTGCGCGCACGCCCTGCTTGATCGCCTGAGTCGAGCCCATCTCGCCGACGACACGGAACGCCGACAGCTCGGTGTTCACCTGGTCGAGCGCCCGCTCGAGCGCTTCGCGCGAGCCCGAGCCCGGCTCGCGCACGATGAGGGGCTCGCGCTGGACGTCGGCGAGCGTCACGGTGCTGCGGTTCGCCCACGCGTGCCCCGCCGGGACGACGACGACGAGCTCGTCGGCCATCAGCTCGCGCGCGCGGAGGGTCTTCGGACCGGGCGGGGCGCCGACGACGCCGACCTCGGCGAGTCCTTCCTCGACCCACGCGGTGACCTGGCGGCTCGAGCCGATGCGCAGGCAGATCGAGATGTCCGGATACTTGCCCTTGAATCGTCCGATCAGCGCGGGCAGCACGTACTCGCCCGGGATCGTGGAGCCGCCGACGACCAGCTCGCCTGACATGCGTCCCTGGAACTGGTCGAGCGCCTGCTGCGCCTCACGCTGGAGCGCGAGCAGGCGGCGCGCGTAACCGAGCAGGAGCCGGCCCGCGTGCGTCGGCGTGGCGCCGCGGCCGAGGCGGTCGAGGAGTGGGACGCCGAGTTCGTCCTCGAGGGCGCGGACGTGCTCGGAGACGGTCGGCTGCGTCAGAGAGAGGGCGTCGGCCGCGCGAGAGAAGCTCCCCAGCTCAGCCACCTTCGCGAACACCTCGAGGCGGCGCAGGTCCATAGGGAGCCGGACGGGAGGGTGGCCCGCGTCAGTGGCAGCCGCAGCCGCCGCCGCAGCAACCGCCGGTCGACATCGTCGACGACGGTGTGAAGCTGCCGGCGGCCCGCAGACCGAACACCGACAGCTTGCGCATCACGTTCGAGCTCGCGCACCCCGGGCACGCGACGGCGGTCGCGGGGCCGGAGACGTACTTCTCGAACTCCTTCTCGCAATGCGTGCAGCGGTATTCGTAGATCGGCATCCGCTACTCACCACCACGCTGGACGTAGCTCTTGACGAACTCTTCGGCATTCTCCTCGAGGATGTCGTCGATCTCGTCGAGGAGCTTGTCGATGTCTTCCTTGATCTTTTTGCCCTTCTTGGCGAGCTCCGGGCTGCCGGCAGCGCCGTCGCCGCCCTCGGCGGGCTTGGTGGGCTTGGTCTCCTTCTTCTTCTGCTGCTCAGCCATCGCGCCCTCCCTTGATGCATTCTACCATCGTTCCCCGGCTTTCCCCGTCAACGGCGGAAGTGTTTGCTGAGGGTCAGGGTCTGGTGCTGGTAGGAGGAGCCGCGGCCGACCCCGTAGACCCGCTCCGGGCGCGATCGGAGCCGCTCGAATCCGACCTTGAACGAGGTCTGGCCGTCGTAGACCTGGAAGGGCACCTCCCGGGCTCTCACTTCCATGACCACCTTCGTGCCCAGCACGCTCCCGTCGCCGAAGCCGAAGCCGGGGTCGAAGAAGCCTGCGTAGTGGGTGCGGATCTCTCCCGCACCCGCGTCGTAGACGACCATCTCCGCCGCGAATTCGGGAGGCACGCGGATTCGCTCTTTGGACACGAGAATGTAGAAGCGGTTGGCTTCCAGAATATACGCGTCACGGGCGGCCCACTTGATCGGCTCCCAGAACTCGGCCGGGTCGTAGTGGTCGACCCGGCTCCAGTCCACGGCCGGCGGGTTCGGCTGGGCGCGGTAGCCGATGATAGAGCCGGTCAGCCGTCCGGAGAGGTCGACGCCCATACACAGGCCATCGTTGACGGCGACGCGCTCGAGAGGGATCGGGCGGCCGTCGTCGTCGTAGAGGAGCGGCGTTTGGCGGTAGATCCGTGTCAGCTCGGCGTCGGCGATCGCGGTCTGACCTGAAAGGAGGCGGAGCTGATTCAGCGAGGCGCCTGCGTGCACGCGGATCGGGAAGGACTGCGGCGAGACCTCGAGATAGAGGGGCCCGTGATACCCCGCGCGGACCTCGTCGAAGCGCGGGACCGACCCGCGCTGCAGCGTCGCGCCCGACTCCAGCGACACCCGATCGATGACCAGGTCGCGCTCGGTGAGGTCGCGCGCCTCGAGTCGGCTCTGGACCGTCTGCCGGAACGGCAGGAAGCTCGCGCGGAGCTGATACGCGCTCGAACCGAGCCGGAGGTCGAGGCTGGCGGGCTGGTACTGGTCGTCTCCGATCGGCCGCTCGGCGCGGATCCACCCGTCGCGGACGGCGGCGCGGAGCTCATGGTCGGGCAGGACGCCGTCGGGTACGGCGCTCAACCGATCACGCGGCTCCGCGCGCCCGACGTGTCGACGTCGAGCGCGCACGCGGCGCCGGCGATTCCCGCGCGGCGCAGCACCGCCTCCATCGCGGCCGCCACCGGTGCACCGTCGCCCGCGACCACCGCGAGCAGCGACGGCCCGGCACCACTCAGGACACAGCCGAGCGCTCCGGCGGCGCGCGCTGCCTTGACGACGTCGGGCATCCACGGGAACAACCGAAGCCGGTAGGGCTCGTGCAGCCGGTCCTCGAAGGCGACGCCGAGCGCGGCCGGCCGCCCCGCCCACAGGCTCGCGAGGAGCAGCGCCACGCGCTGGACGTTGAACACGGCGTCCGCGTGGGGGACCGATGTCGGAAGGACGGCCCGCGCGTCGGCGGTGGCGTTCGTGACTTCCGGGATGAGGACGACCCAGCGGAGACTCGCGGGCACCGGGAGCGGAACCGCGATGACCGTCGCGTCGCTCACGCAGGAGACGGTCAGTCCGCCGAAGATCGCCGCGGCGACGTTGTCCGGATGCCCCTCGGCGCGCGCGGCGAGGGAGAGGAGCGCGTCCTTCGTGAGGGGCGCGCCGAGCAGCGCGTTGCCCGCCACCAGGCCGCCCACCCACGCCGCGGCGCTCGAGCCGAGCCCGCGCGCCGAGGGCACGCGGTTCGTGCACGCGAGCGCGCACCCCTTGAATGGGCGTCCCGTCGCGTCGTAGGCGAGCTTCACGCCGCGCGCGACCATGTTGTCGGCGGTCCGCGGCAGCCGCGCGGCGCCCTCACCCTCGATCGCGACGCTCACCCCCTCGGCCTCGGACAGAACGACCTCGTTGTGGAGCGCCCACGCCAGGCCGAGCGCGTCGAACCCTGGGCCGAGGTTGGCGGACGTCGCGGGGACGCTGACGTGGACGCGCACGCGGCTAGAGCCGCTTGAGGAGCCAGTCAGGGGTGAGCGAGATGGCCCAGGCGTTGAGGACGACGTAGTAGTTGGTGAAGACGAGCACGCCCACCACGACCAGGATCAGGCCTGCCGCGCGCTCCACGACCGGGATGAATGGACGGTAGCGGCGGAAGAACTTCAGGAACGGGCCGAGCGCCGCGGCCGCCAGGAGGAACGGAACGCCGAGCCCCGCGGAGTACGCGGTCAGCAGGCCGATGCCCCGCCCGACGTCGTTGGCCGTCGACGCGAGGGAGAGGATCGCGCCCAGGATCGGCCCGACGCACGGCGTCCAGCCAATCGCAAACGTGACGCCGACCGCGAGCGAGCCGAGGTAGCCTGCCGGCTTCTCCCGGAGCTGCCACTGCTGAGTGCGCCCGAAGATCCCGACTCGGAGCACGCCGACGATGTACAGGCCGAAGACGACGATGAGGATCCCGCCGATCCGACGGATCCAGTCGCGGTAGTCGAGCAGGAACTGGCCCGCCGCGCTGAACGAGGCGCCGAGCGCCACGAAGACGATCGAGAACCCTACGACGAAGGCCAGCGCGTGACCCAGGATCCGCCAGCGCATCGCCCCCGAGAGGTCCGCGGTGAGGTCGGCGACGGACATGCCCGTGATGAACGACAGGTACGACGGAAAGAGCGGCAGCACGCACGGCGACAGGAACGAGAAGAGTCCCGAGCTGAACGCGACGGCGACCCCGAGGGATTCGCTCATCTCGACCGCAGCAGCCCTTCGATCAGCGAGTGGGACGCGTCGTTGTCCCACTCGCGCGGCCCCAGCGCGATCGCGGTGAGGTGACCCTGACGGTCCACGACGAAGCTCGACGGCACCGCGCGCACACCGTACGCGTTCGCGAGGTCCATCTTCGGGTCGAGCCCCACCGGGAACGTGAGCTTGTGCTCGTCGAGGTAGGGCTTGACCTTCTTCGTGTCGGTGTCGACCGACACGGCGACGAGCACGAGGCCCTGGCCCTTCTGCTGCTGCCAGAGGCGCTCCATCGCCGGCATCTCCTCGCGGCACGGCAGGCACCAGGTCGCCCAGAAGTTGATGAACACGACCTTCCCGCGCGCCGCGAAGAGCCGGAGCTTGTCGCCCCCCACGAGCGGCAGAGTGAAGTCCTCGGCGAGCTTCTGTCGCGACGGCGCGATGAGGTCGAGTTCCTTCGCGGCGTCGGCGACGCTGAGCACGCGCCCCTTGCGGGGCTTGAGCGCCGCCTGGGCGGGGGTCTGGGCGCCCGTCGGCGCCTCTTCGGCGCGGCGGGCGACGGCCGGACCCGACGACACGTGCTCGGGCGCCGGCCGCACCGCCGCGACGAGCACCACGCCGGCGACGGCCCCGGCGACGGCGACGACAGCGGTCAGCGCGAGCTTCTGTGACATCCCGGCTCCACATGGATGGGCATGATCACGGTCCCAGAACACGGAGAGTATACCCTCACACTCCGTGAACCTTCCGTCAACCCTTGCTATAGTAGGCGGCCCGATGGCCCTCACGATCATGGCCGACGACCTCACCGGCGCCTGCGACGCGGGGACGCTCTTCGCCGGCAGGGCTCCGGTCCCCGTCACGGTCTGGCCCGCCGCGCCGGTTGTCGCGGAGGTCGCCGTCGTGGACACGGAGTCGCGCCACATCGATCGCGAGGCGGCGAGCGCGCGCGTCAGCGGCGCCGCGGCGTCGCGGCCGGCGGCGACGTCGTGGTTCAAGAAGATCGACTCGACGCTCCGCGGCCACGTGGGCGCCGAGATCGTCGCGCTCCTCGAGGCCACGGGCGCGCCGAGCGCCGTCACCTGCCCCGCGTTCCCGTCCGAGGGCCGTGTCGTGCTCGACCGCGTGCTGTGGGTCGACGGCGCCGCGACGGCGCATGTCGTGGACGTGATCCGGTCCGAGAGCGACCGGCCGCTCGCCTGGGTCCCGCTCGCCGAGGTGCGCGCGGGCGCCGTGGCCCTCGCCGCACGCCTGGCGCGGCTGGCGGGGATGATCGCGGTGGCGGACGCCGAGACGGACGACGATCTCGACACGATCGTCGGCGCCGCGCTCGCGCTCGAGCACGCGCCGCTCCTCGCCGGCTCCGCCGGCCTGGCGCTGCCACTCGCCGCGCGCCTCGGCCTCAGCGCGGGACGGGCGGCGCTGCCGGGCGGGCGGTGGCTGATCGTTGCGGGGAGCCTCCACGAAGCGACGCGGCGCCAGCTCGCCCGGGCGCGGCGCGCGGGCCTGCGCGTGCTCGCGACCGCCGCCGCGGAGGACACGGACACGGGCGAGGCCGCCGCGACGCTCGCCCGAGAGGCCGCGCGCTTGCTCGCGGCGGAATCCTTTGATCTGATCGTCCTGATCGGGGGCGACACCGCCGTCGCGTTCTATCGGACGCTCGACGCCATGCGGATCGACCTCGTCGGTGCCCCGCGCCCGGGACTGGCGTTCGGCTACGTGCGAGCGCCCGGTCATCCCGTGCTGCCCGTGCTGACCAAGGCCGGCGGCTTCGGCCCGCCCGGTCTGTTCGTCTCGCTTTGGAAGGAGGCGGCATCGTGAAGAACCCGATCCTCGGCGTGACGATGGGCGACCCCGCGGGCGTCGGGCCGGAGATCATCGTGCGCGCGGCCGCCGAGCCCGAGGTGCAACGCACGAGCCGGCCGGTCGTGATCGGCGCGGCGTCGACACTCACGGAGGCGGCGGCGCTCGTCGGCTCGCCGCTCCGCCTCCACGGCGTCACACGCGTCGCCGACTGCCGCTGGCCGCCCGGCACCCTCGAGGTCCTCGACCTCGCCAACGTGGACATGGCGACGCTGCCCCGCGCGCGGGTGAGCGCCGCCGCCGGACGCGCGGCGTACGCGTACATCGAGACCGCCGTGGACCTCGCGAAGACCGGCGCGATCCACGGGATCGTCACCGCGCCGATCAACAAGGAAGCGCTCGCGGCGGCCGGCATGACCCACTCGGGCCACACCGAGATCCTCGCGAGCCTGTCCGGAACCCGCGACTTCGCGATGCTGCTGATGGGCGACGAGCTCCGCGTGATCCACGTGACGACCCACGTCGCGCTCCGGCGCGTGCCCGAGCTGGTGACGCGCGAGCGCGTCCTGCGAACCATCGAGCTCGCGCAGCGGACGCTCGAGAGCCTCGGAATCCCGCGGGGCCGCATCGCCGTCGCGGGACTCAACCCCCACGCGGGCGAGGACGGCCTCTTCGGCGACGAGGAGAAGACCGCGATCGGCCCGGCGGTCGAGGCGGCGCGCGGGAAGGGCCTGAACGTCACGGGTCCCCTGCCCGCCGACACGCTCTTCTCCCGTGCCCGCGGCGGCGAATTTGATATCGTCGTCGCCATGTATCACGACCAGGGGCACATCCCCGTGAAGACCCTCGGCTTCAACTACGACGAGGCGACGAAGCGGTGGGTGGGGCTCTCCGGCGTCAACGTCACCGTGGGGCTTCCGTTCCTCCGCGTCTCCGTGGACCACGGCACGGCGTTCGACCGCGCCTGGAAGGGTGTCGCGAACCACGAGAGCATGGTCGAGGCGATCGAAGTCGCGGTGCGAATGCTGAGCGCGCGCTGACGCTGGAGGCCCTCGCTCCACTGAGGGTTGTCGCCATGGAGATGAACGACCTCGTGATCCAGAACGTCGTGGTCATCCCGGTTCTGTGGCGCAACGGCGTGTCCGCGTCCAGTGCCCGTCTCAGGGGCATGGACCTCTTGGGCTGGGACTCGTCGCTCTGGCGGCTGGCCTACCGGCACAAATCGTCGTGACGCGGAGGATCTCCATGGAAGAGCGGGCACTCCGAACGCTGATCGATCAGGTGAGGGCGGGAATCCTGAGCCGCCGGCGTTTCGTCAAGGTCATGGTGGGCCTGGGCCTGACGGCGCCCATGGCCGCTCAGATGCTCGCATCCACCGGCGTCGCGCAGGCGCAGACGAAGTGGACGTTCAGCCCCACGAAGCGGGGCGGCGGGGGCCTCGTAAAGACGCTCTGGTGGCAGGCGCCGACGCTCCTGAACCCCCACTTCGCCACCGGCACCAAGGACCAGGACGCCTCGCGCATCTTCTACGAGCCGCTCGGAGCCTACGACCCCGACGGAAACATCGTCCCGATGCTGGCCGCCGAGGTACCGAGCCAGCAGAACGGGCAGGTCGCGAAGGACGGGATGTCGGTGACCTGGCGACTGAGGAAGAACGTCGTCTGGCACGACGGCAAGCCCTTTACGGCCGACGACGTCGTCTTCAACTGGGAGTACGTGACGGATCCCGCGACGGCCGCGGTGAGCAGCGGCAATTACCGGGACATCGCCCGGATCGACAAGCTCGACAGCCACACCGTGAAGCTCGTGTTCAAGTCGCCCACGCCCTTCTGGTCATCGCCGTTCTGTGGGCCGTACGGGATGATCATCCCCAAGCACCTCTTCCAGGCGTACAAGGGCGACAAGTCGCGCGAGGCCCCGAACAACCTCAAGCCCGTCGGCACCGGGCCGTTCCGCTTCGCGGACTTCAAGCCGGGCGATATCGTCCGGGCCGAGCTCAACCCGAACTACCACGTACCGAACCGGCCGTTCTTCGACGCCATCGAGATGAAGGGCGGCGGGGATGCGATCTCGGCGGCGCGCGCGGTCATCCAGACCGGCGAGTTCGACTACGCGTGGAACATACAGGTCGAGGACGAGATCCTCAAGCGCATGGAGCAGGGGGGCAAGGGCCGGGCCGACATCGTGGCAGGCGGCAACATCGAGCACATCCAGCTCAACAACACCGACCCGTGGACGGAGGTGGACGGCGAGCGATCGTCGATCAAGACCAGGCACCCGTTCCTGACCGATCCCGCCGTGCGCCAGGCGCTGAACCTCCTCGTCGACCGCGGCTCGGTCCAGGAGCAGATCTACGGGCGCACCGGTATCGCGACCGCCAATTTCGTGAACGCCCCGTCACGCTTCGTCTCGAAGAGCACCAGGTGGGAGTTCAACGTCGACCGCGCCAATCAACTCCTCGACGGAGCGGGCTGGAAGCGCGGCAGCGACGGGATCCGAGCGAAGGACGGCAAGAAGCTCCGGCTCGTCTACCAGACGTCGATCAACGCCCTCCGGCAGAAGACTCAGCAGGTCGTCAAGCAGGCGTGCGCCAAGGCGGGGATCGACGTCGAGCTGAAGTCGGTCACGGCGAACGTCTACTTCTCGTCGGACCCGGCGAACCCCGACACCTACTCGCACTTCTACACCGACATCCAGATGTACACGACGACCATGGTCGAGCCGGACCCGCAGCGCTTCCTGGACCAGTTCACCTCGTGGGAGATCGCCTCCAAGGAGAACAAGTGGCAGGGCCGCAACATCTCGCGCTGGCGCAACGAGGAGTACGACCGGGCGTGGAAGGCCGCCGAGGCCGAGATGGATCCCGTCAAACGCGCGGCACTGCTCGTCAAGACGAACGACCTCGTGATCCAGAACATCGTGGTCGTCCCCGTGGTCTTCCGCCCGCGCGTAGCCGCGATCTCCAGCCGAATGCGCGACGTGGCCCAGAGCGGGTGGGACTCCGACTTCTGGGCCCTCGCCTACTGGTCGAAGCAGCCGTAAGCCAGGCGGGAGGGGCCCGGGGGCTCTGGGCCTCTGGCCCCGACCCGCCGTGACGCGAGCATCATGTCCAAGTACCTGCTCCGTCGAACGCTGATCTCGATCCCGGTTCTCGTCGGGATCAGCGCCGTCCTGTTCACGATCCTGGCGCTCGCTCCCGGCGATCCCTTCGAGGAGCTGGCGACGAACCCCAACGTCCCGGCCGAGGTGCGCCTGAACCTCCGGGCGAAGTTCGGCCTCGACGACCCGCTTCCCGTCCGCTATGCGCGCTGGGTCACGTCGATGGTCCGCGGCGACTGGGGGTTCTCGTTCGTCAGCCGAGTCGACGTGGACACGCTCATCCTCCAGCGTCTTCCGGCCACCCTCGTCGTCCTGGGCTCGGCACTGCTCCTCGCGATCCTGATCGCCGTCCCGATCGGCACGTATTCGGCGCTCCGCCCCTACTCGATCTTCGACCAGGTGGCGACGACGTTCGCGTTCATCGGGTTCTCCCTGCCGACGTTCTTCACGGGGCTCCTGTTCATTCTGATATTCAGCATCTACCTCGACTGGCTCCCGTTCATCTATCGTGCCGACATCAGCGCCTCCGGATGGCGGTGGTACTGGGAGCACGTCCGGCAGTCGATCATGCCCGTCGCGGTCCTCGGGCTGTTCCAGGCGTCCGCGACGACGCGCTTCATGCGAGCCGCCGTGCTCGACGTCATCCGGCTCGACTACGTCAACACCGCGCGCGCAAAAGGGCTCTCGGAGAGGACGACGCTCGTCAAACACGTCGTCCGGAACGCGCTGATCCCCGTCGTGACGCTCGTCGCGCTCCAGATCCCGACGATCTTCGGCGGCGCGATCGTCACCGAGCAGATCTTCCGGGTGCCCGGGATCGGCTCGCTCCTGATCAGCTCGATCCTCGCCAACGACACGCCGGTGGTCATGGCGATCACGTTCGTCTACTCGGGCCTCGTGGTGGTGTCGAACCTCGCCGCCGACCTCCTCTACGGCTGGCTCGACCCGCGGATCTCGTACCGATGACCCCTGAGGTGATGGGGGGAGCGGAACGCCGCCGGGTCGCGCCTGTGGCCGGGCTCTCCGCGGCCGAGCCGTCGCCGTCGCTCTGGCGTGAGA
>WNGM01001810.1_pt1 | contig 17163 bp, 16 predicted proteins | sample 5400571 | NCBI WGS metagenome assembly WNGM01 (sample SAMN13153378, study PRJNA577476) | soil metagenome | isolation source: 100 cm soil or saprolite under Garry oak tree replicate 2 | place: USA:California | collected 2016-06-15 | reverse complement strand
GTCTCATTGCCGAGCTCTGCAAGGTAATTCGCGAACGCGACCCCGATATCATCGAAAACCACAATCTCTTCGGCTTCGATTTGCCGTTCCTGGAGAAACGCGCTGCTGCTCTCAAGGTGTCATTGACGCTTGGTCGCGCTGGCGGCCCACAGCTGCTCGAGGGCTACGAGGAAGCGCTGCTGTTCGGACCTCGCAGGCGGCGACGCATGCGCTACAGCGTGGCCGGCCGGGAGTTGATCGACACCTTGGATGCGGTGGGTCGCTACGATTTTGTCGTGCGTGAGTTGCCCAGCCATCGCTTAAAGGATGTGGCTCGCTATTTCGGGCTAGCCTCGCCAGAGCGCGTGTACCTGAAGGGATCAAAGGTGTATGAGACCTACCGGCAAGATCCCGAGCGCGTGCGTCTCTATGCCCTGGATGATGTGAAAGAGGTGGATGGCCTCTCACGGCGGCTCATGGGTGCAGCCTTCGCCCTGGCAGGGATGGCCCCGCGCCGCTACGAGCGTATCGCCTCGGCGGGACCGGCTATGGGTATCCTCGAACCCATGCTGGTGCGCGCCTATCTCTCTGCGGGTGCCGCGCTGCCCTTTACCCCTGCTGAAGAGCAGGCCGGGAGTGAGCCCCATGCCGGGGGCGCCACCTATCTGCTGGCCACCGGGGTAGCCGAGCATGTCGTCAAAACCGATGTGGCCTCTCTGTACCCCTCGCTCATGCGCCTCTTTCGCATTGGGCCCTCTGGCGATCGCCTGGAAGTCTTGCTGCACATTCTTGACCGCCTGACCGACCTGCGTTTGCACCACAAGGCAGCAGCGCGAGCAGCCACCCCTGGCTCTATCGAGGCCAACCAGCACGATGGGACGCAGGCGGCCATGAAGACCCTGATCAATGCCGCCTATGGCTACATGGGAGCGGGTTCGATGGCCCTCTTCGCCGATCTGGACGCCGCCAACGAGGTCACCAGGCGCGGACGTGCACTGCTCGATCAGATCCTGGAGGCGCTGCGAGAGCGCGGCATGGCCCTGATCGAGGCAGATACGGACGGGGTGTACTTCGCTGTGCCGGCCGACTGGACCGAAGCGCAGGAGCGTGCCCTGGTCGCCGAAATCGGAGCAGAGCTCCCGGCAGGGATCCGCCTGGAGTACGAAGGGCGCTACCAGGCCATGCTGAGCCATGCCATCAAGAATTATGCCTTGCTGAGCTACAGCGGACAACTCGTCGTGCGCGGGGTAGCGCTGCGCTCCAGTCGGGCGGAACCCTTCGGTGTGCGCTTCCTGCGCCAGGCCTTGCAGCGTGTGATGCTGGGCGATGTGGCCGGCGTGAAAGCCTGCTACCAGGAGACGGTGGAGGCCCTGCACCATCGTCTCCTGCCGGCATCAGATGTCGCAGCCCAGGTGCGCCTCTCCAAGACGCCCCAGGCCTATCTGGCTGCGCGGGCAAAGCATCCTGAAGCGCAGTATGAAGCCTTACTCTCCGCCGGGCGCACCCAGTGGACGGTTGGCGAACGCGTGCGCTTCTACCGCACGCAGGAGGGTGGGTACAGGTGGGTGCTGGAAGAAACGGATGATACGCCACTGGTGTCCGGTGAGCTGGAGGATGAAGATGAGCTTGAAACGGGCACATCTCTTTCGTATGAGGCCGAGGCCATCGCCGACCGGCGAGATTATGACGTGGAACAGTACCTGAAAGTGCTCCTCACCTCGTATGCAGCCCGCCTGCGCGTCGCGTTCACGCCCGACGACTTTGATCAGCTCTTCCGTCTCGACGGGCAAAGCGGCCTCTTCGATCGCCCGCTCGAGGAGATGCAACTGCGCCGGATTCAATGTGACCACCCGGCAACACTATGAAGGCGTGCTTTAGTATTTGTCTTCTCGTGGGTACACGGGCAAACTATTACGATTGCAGTTTGTCATTGCTGACGAGAAACTTGAGGAACTCCAGATAACGGATCACGTTTATGCGATCACTTCCCCCGTTCTGATACCACTCTCTGAGCCGAAGCAGGGAAGTAATCTCATCTTGCTCGAAGCCGTGCTGTGCCAGATCTTCTGTTTCCAGAATGGCAGATTGAGCGTCCGTTCCTATGTCTAATGAATTGTCTAATGAATTGTCTAATGAATGCGTACTCATGCCTGTGCTCTCCCGCCTTCCATTGCAGGAACTATTACCGTCTGGTAGATGCAATTTGCATCTATATGCATCTACTGAGATAATACACAGATTTTCGTGTAATGTCAAGTAGCTTTGCGTAATTTCAAGCAGAAAATCGCAAAATTGACAACCGGGCAATACCATTCGATTGAGCAGAGCTAGCAGCAGGAGAAGTCAGCTGGTTTCGTTATCGCCATTGCTATCTTTGAAACTGCGCGGGTAAATCTGGTAGATGATCCTGTGTAGCCACCAGGGAGTTGTGATGAAGGTCATGATAACTCCTTCTCATGCTTGGATGTAACTCAGTACTCTACCATAAGGGGTGAAAGCGTGGTGATAGTGCGGCGCATCATCAGGCTGGGTCGCAAGCGAATAAGTTCAGTTCGTAGCTTTATCACACTGGTGTGAAACCATGAGGCAGCCTCTGATAAAGGTTGCCTCATCTTTTTTAGGCGTACTTCATCTCCACAAAGCGGCCACGCAGGGCATTCACCTGTGATTTGACGTCCTTACTGCGAATGGCGTCATGGATCAGCTGGGCTAGTTCGCCCATGGCCCGTTCATCCATGCCGAAGCGGGTCATTTCGAGGGCGCCGATACGCAGGCCAGAAGGGTTACGCGGATCAGTGTCGCCAGGGATCATATTGTAGTTCACGATAATGTCGTTGGCTTCCAGGCGTTTGGCAACTTCGACACCACCTCCCCATTGGGAGACATTCACTGCGATCATATGACTCCGGGTATAGCCGAAGTCACGCGCTTCAACAGGGGTGCCAAGTTCGTCGAGGCTGCTACCAAGAGCCTGAGCGTTGCGTACGATCTGTGCCGCATACTCGCGGCCAAATTTCTTCATCTCGCGGGTGGCAACAACTAATGCGGGTAAACTGTGGAGGTGATGGTTACTGGAGGAGCCGGGGAAGACACCGCGATCAGCGGCAGGCCAGTATTTTTTCTCAGTCTCGGCGTCCATGTTTCCCAAAATAACGCCTCGCTGCGGCCCGGGGAAGGTTTTATGAGTGCTGCCCGTCATCCACGTTGCACCCTCGTGTAAGGGCGATTGAAACTGACCTCCTGCAATCAATCCCAGGACATGTGCGCCATCATAGAGCAAGGGAACATCTCTGGTTTTGCAGTACGCGGCAACCTCCGAGACCGGTTCGGGGAAAAGGAAGAGGCTCTTGCCCATGATGACCAGTTGGGGTGAAAGCTGGTCGATTAATTCAATGGTTTTTCTGGCGTCAACGTGATAATGATCCGGGGTAAGTGGTAAATAATGGAGGTTGATCGAGTTTGGGCTGCCAGTTTTCAGTGACTGGCCGCGATTTTGAATACGTCGACCAAACACCCCGACTGCCCCGTGGCTGATATGACCGCCAGCGTCGGTTGAATTAGCAATAATGGTATCGCCACCACGTAAGAATCCCAGGGCAATAGCGGTATTGGCGGCATTGCCACTGATCGGGCGTACATCGGCCTGCTTGGCGTCGAAGAGGTCAAGAATCTCTTGCTGGGCCATGGTCTCGATCTCGTCGATATAGCGGGTACCCTGGTAATAACGATTGACTTTATCGCCTTTGTTTGGGTGTCCCTCGGCATAGCGTCCCATGAAATCTGAGTTCTGCACGCCGCGCACGGCCTCGCTAGGGGTATTCTCGCTGGCGATCAGGTTGATAGCCTGGGTTTGCCGCCACTTGTTTTGTTGTGCAATAATATCTTCGATATCGCTGATATTTACTGTCATGTGTTTTTGCTCCCTTATGGTGCTATTACAGAATATGCAATTTAGTATAGCAGCAGAGGAGGGCCATAACAAGTACTAGTTTACCACTCCGGGCATGAAGGCCCTGGCTTCAACTATGGGGATGAAAAGCCCGCTGCCCGCAGGCAGAGTGAATTAGTATAGGAGGAGAGACGTAGTTTCTCCAGAATAAAGTTTTTTGAGGAGATTTTTATCATGACTAATCGTACACTGTACTATGGAGCGATCGTCCTGGGCATTATCGCCCTTGCCGTAGGTATCTATTACTCCACCAACAATCATCCAACGCGTGAGATTGCTGGCATTGTGGTTGGGGTCATCCTCCTTATTGTGGGTCTGGTCGGTCTTTTTGTTATCATTCCCAGATCCACAAGATAGTGGCATCCAAGCATAAAAAGTCGGTTGAACAAAGTGCCCAATGCTGCTATACTAGCACGTACCGAACTGGATGAGAGTGGTGCATTATTTTCACTGGAGCGAAACAGGCAGTAGCGGTAGGCCACCTCGTGTATAGAAACTCAGGAGGATTAGCAGGTTCTGTCAGGGAGCCCGATCCCCTGAAAGGGGATAGGCTTGTATCTGTTAGGCGCATTTGCCTAGGCTGGCGAGCTCACTACCTGACCAGCTCACCCGGTAACGGGTAAACGTTATGCATAAGTGTTCAAGTTCAGACGTTGGGGTGCGTGGTTGCCAGCTCCAACCTCTCTAACTCGTAAGTTAAACAGCGTAGCGGGTTTAGAGCAGTGCTTACGAGAAAGTACCGACGCATAACCGAGCGAGGCCCACATTACCCGGGAAACCGGAGGGGTTTGGAGCCGTTCCGACACAAAACGGCTCCCCCACAAGGGGACAACCCCGGAAGGAGGCCGCCTGCGGCTCTTTCGTTTCCTCCCGCCCCGAGACAGGTGGCGGGTCTCCACGAAAGGATTTTTATGAAGGTCTATAGAGCGGAACAAATCCGCAATGTGGCATTGATTTCTCATGTTGGAGCCGGTAAAACATCTCTGGTAGATGCGGCATTGTATGATAGTGGTGCTGCCACCCGGCAAGGCAAAGTAGACGAGGGTAGCTCAGTCGCCGATTATGACCCTGATGAGTTGAAACGAAGTATGACCCTCCATGCCAAGGCAATACCCGTCGAATGGAAGAATTCCAAGATTAACTTTATCGATACCCCTGGCTATGCCGACTTCGTTGGTGAAGTGAAGGCGGGGCTACGTGTGGCCGATGCGGCGCTGGTAGTTGTGACGGCAGAAAAAGGTGTGGAGGTGGGGACTGAACTGACGTGGCAATATTCTGATGAGCGCAATCTACCACGCATGGTGCTCATCAACAAACTGGATCGAGAAAATACTTCGTTTGATAATGCACTCAAGTCGCTGCGGGATCGCTTTGGCCTGAAAGTTGTTCCTCTGCAGATACCTATTGGCGAACAATCCGGCTTCAGGGGCGTCGTAGACCTGGTATCGCAGAAGGGTTTCACATTTGAAGGCGGCAACAAAGTACAGGAAGTTGCTATTCCTGCCGAATTAAAAGAAAATATCAGCAGTTATCGTGAGCAACTGATTGAATCGGCGGTGGAGAGCGACGACGCGATGATGGAGAAGTTCCTGGAAGGCGAAGAGTTGAGCGACGAGGAAGTCTTATCTGTCGTCAAAAAGGGAACGCGCAGCGGCCAGTTGATCCCGGTATTATGTGGGGCAGGCAGCAAAAATATCGGCGTGCAAACCCTACTCGATGCCATCGTCGATTATTTACCTGATGCAGCCGAGACAGTACCAGAAGACGCGAAAGAGTTTGGCAATAACCTGTCGATGTTCGTCTTCAAAACTGCGGCAGCACAGGTCGGGACGATCTCGACCTTCCGCCTCTACACTGGAACACTCAAGCCGGATACGCATGTCTACAATGTGCAAACGAAAGCCGATGAGCGCATCGGGCAATTGATAACGCCGCGCGGCAAAACGCAAGAGCCGGCCACTGAGATTCCGGCAGGCGACATTGGAGCGGTGGCAAAACTCTCCAACACACATACCGGCGATACACTGGCTGGTAGCAAAGATGTGACGACTACGCTCACACCAATTAACTTCCCTGAACCTTGCTATACCGTAGCAGTTTTCCCCAAGAGCCAGGCCGACCTGGATAAGATGGGCAACGCTCTGACCCGTGTCGTAGAAGAAGACCGTACGCTGCGGGTAAGTCGCGATCCTGAAACGGCTGAAGTGTTACTTTCCGGTATGGGCGAATCACACCTCCAGATTACTATTGAAGGTATCAAACGCAAATATGGCGTTGATCTGGAGGTACGCGATCCGCGCATCTCCTACCGCGAGACGATCCGCAAGAAGGCTCGTGCGAACGGACGCCACAAGCGGCAAAGTGGTGGGCATGGGCAATTTGGAGATGTATGGCTAGAGATTGAGCCGTTGCCTGCAGGAGGAGAAGAGACCTTCGTCTTCGAGGACAAGATCGTTGGCGGCGTGGTGCCGGGCCAATATATTCCAGGAGTTGAAAAAGGTGTGCGCGAGTCGCTTAAGCGCGGCTTCGTTTCGGGCAACCCCATGGTTTATGTGAAGGTGGCACTGGTGGACGGCAAGTATCACCCGGTGGACTCGTCCGCGCAGTCGTTTGAAATTGCGGCATCGCTTGGTATGCAGGAGGCAGTGCCTCAGGCCAGCCCAACCCTCCTGGAGCCCGTGATGACCGTGACCATCACCGTCCCTGAGAGTAATATGGGCGACGTGATGAGCGATATCAACACGAAACGCGGGCGCGTACTGGGCATGGCACTGGTGGGCGATGGAATGCAGCAGATCACGGCGAATGTGCCGCAGGCGGAAATGCTGCACTACGCGACGGATTTGCGCTCGATCACCCAGGGCCGTGGCTCCTTCAAGATGGAATTCTACCAGTATGAAGAAGTTCCGGCCAACGTCCAGCAGGAAATTATCGCTCAACACAAGAAGGCAGCCGAGGCTAAGAAGTAGTTTCAATAACTGTATGCAGGCAGGGAGAGGCGATGATCTGCAAACATAAGCAGAGTTTACCGCCCTCCTCTGAAGATAGCATGAAGGATAGACGCCTTGAGGAAACGCTGCTGTCTGTCATCACCTGTTGTCACATCATCACGCGTTCTCGCATTATTCATCAGCCTTACCATACTATAGACAAGTGCGGCTAGCAACATGAGCACAAACAGGATGAACAAACCAAGCAGAAGAATGGTACCCATAGGAGTTCTCTTCTTTCCCTCTTTTTGAGGAACCTGTTCACACGTGGCAGTAGCCACATGGAGTAACCTATCAACGAAGGTTCTTTTTTTGACGTTAAGTCGAATTTGGCATCAAGGAGAACTTGTACCAATTCGTCACTAGTAAAACGAGAAGAAGAAGAACTTTTAGGAGACGGATTTCGAAATCTGTTTTTGGGGGGTTTCATGCTACTGTTTTTGTACCCTCGTGTTTGCTCCCGTGTGGTATGAAGGAGTGAGAAAAATTGCGAATAGAGAAAGGACAAAAAGACAATGGCACCTCCCCAAAAACCTTTCAATGACCGTGCGGCGGGTGAAATCATGCTCACCGAAGTCTTCACCATTGTGCAACGGCTCAATGCTGCCGCAGGCCAAAGCATGGTAAAAAAAGGGACACGAAGCGGAAATATGACCTTTAACCCCAAGATCATCCTTGCTGACGATGGGAGCAAGCACTACACTTGTTTTGTTGAGATATACACACAGGCAAGTAGCAAAGCAGGAACAGAGATAAGCATGGAATGGAGTGGTACGGATATTGAACAATTCAAACACGCACTGACAACCGTTTTACCTGCACTATCGGCACTTGCGAAAGAGGGCTACCTTTCTGATACGTTCACTGTGGGGCGTATCTCACAAGATGGAGAAGAGACAGAGGCCTACGCACCTCCGGAGCTTGAACCAGGCATGTATAGTCTCTCCGAAGCAGAAGAAGCGTAAATCAGAGCGAATATGCAATCAACGGGCCATATACGTCGTTAGACTGAATGTGTAAAAAGGATAACATTGTATAGCCACCATCCACATGGCGTATTCTGGGACAGCAAGTTGACAGGGTCTCCATTGACCTTCGGCTATAAGAAAGTCTTGTACCTGCTTTACATTGAGCGCGCGTAACACAGCATCTAAATGTTGGCGAAAATCCGCGTATTCTGTCATCTTTGTTTCCTTATTACCGGCTATCCGTTCCTCGGCTTTCCTCTCCCTGGTGGAAGCAGTTCACGCACCCTCTCCTGAGGAGTCCTTTCAGTTGCAGATCTTTCAGGTATAGATGGAGAAGGCCCGGCTGGTCGAAGTCCAGCTGTTGCCTTTTGAGGAACGAATCGCTCACCGAACTTCATGCCAGGCTTTTCTACCCATCTGAAGAACAAGAAACAGAACGGAATCACCACCGCTAGCACCTTGTATAAACACAAATATGAAAGGGAGGTGCCACATGTATAGACTATAGGAAATTATACCAACCCAACGCAAAGGGGACCATTCAAAAGGACTCCTGAACCGAGCGGATCCGAAGAGGAGCGCGAGGAGGCACAGACAAAAGGACAGCGAAATACAAAGCTCGCCTACCAGGTAGTGATAGTTGTAGAAAATCGGAGCGTTGAAAAGTGACCACGTATTTACGTATCTCTGGTTATAACTCCACAGGATCATGGCAAGCAGGCAGAGCAGGCCGGTTCCCCAAAGCCAGGGGCTCAGCTTTTGTAGAGAAGTACGTACTTTGGATGAGATCGAGGGATGCTGCGCGTACACAAAACAGAGAGACAGAAGCATTCCCAATTTTCCAAAGTACAGGAAAGAATTGAGCAGCGGATGAGCAAGTAGTGGAGGGTTCCATATACGCAAATCAAGTGGTATCCGGTAAACATGAAACCAGATAACGATCAGGCAGGCAAATGCGCGCACCCCATCGAGTAGTAGGATCGTATTTTTCTTTGGTGAATCTTCTAGTCCCGCCCGTATCCACCGACCAATTACCATGGCGATTCGAGTGACACCTGAGAAAGTCCTTATTTTCGCACCTGTTGAGTATACCCTAGTCTCGGTCGCCAGTAGCTCTTGTGGATGTCGGACCAGAGCCTGCTCATAACGTGGAGCTCCTGTTGCACATAAGCTACATCAGATGGCCTTTTGTTCACATCCATCTCGAGCATGCTGGCGATAAGTCTTTCAAGTTTGCTCACCAGCACATCCACCATACTCATGGTAAGTGATCCGGGGTCGGAGTGGCTTTGAGGGCTTTTGGGACGAAGCGGGAGAAAGCGAAACGGCGCTTCTGAGGGATCTCTCGTCGTCAGTAATTGATGCAAAACAGCCCCTAAACTGTAGATATCGGCCCGAGGAGTGGTTTGTGCTTTGCCATACTGCTCTGGAGCGGCATATCCAGGCGAACCAAGGGCGACGGTGTCTTTCGCCTGTCCTGGCTTGAAGTAACGTGCGATCCCGAAATCGATCAAGTAGAGCTGTCCCGTTGTAGTGCGCATGATGTTAGCAGGTTTGAGATCGCGAAAGACGATGGCTGGTTGTTGTGAATGCAGCCTGATCATTCCAGGTCATAACGCAACGCCAGCATATCACGAAGCCGGATCCAGCGCTAAGGGTATATTTTCTGGTTGTTAGATAACATTTCGATAAACTTATTTATTCGGGCGGAGCGGGTTGCGGGCTTTTTAGCAGAGTGGATCCTGAAAAGGATTGCATACCGGTTTATGCTATTCAAGGTGCTATAGAAATCCTTAGCCTTCTGGTTTTTGTCCAATTCACTTTGAAAATCAGCGGGGATGGTTATCTTGCTCTGCGATTCATAGGCCGATTCCCAGCGACCATCGGTCTTAGCGAGCTCCACTTGCCGTATCCCTTCTGGCTGCATTCTGCCTTCAGCAATAAGCGCTGTTGCTTTGTCGCAATTCACTTTTGACCAGATGCTCTTTGGGCGACGAGGCGTGAATTTTTGTAACCAGTACTGGTCATCAAAAGAAGCTTTTTGGCCATCGATCCACCCATAACACAAGGCACTATCTAAGGCTTCTGAATAATTGACAGAAGGTATGCCTGTTTCTTTTTTGGCTATCTTGAGCCAGATGCCCACTGTAGCAGTATGGTGCTCTGTGAGCCATCTTTCCCAGTCCTGCTGCGTTTCAAATAACATAATTGATAGACCATTTGTATTGTGCATATTTGCCCTCTATCTATGCTCTCAATTAAAAGTAAGCGTTGGTGGAATACCGGTGAGTCGAGCACTTATATCCCATAACTGCCTGGTAAGCTCTCTATTGTTCACCTGCCTCGAAGGAGCCTCTGGTTGACGATAATCCCCGTAAAATAAACCTGTGCACCCTTTTAGATCAGGAGACGTTGCCAGATATATTGGCGTCAGCGCAGCTTCGGCTACCGGTTTCTCCAGGATGTTCTGGATAAGCCATCTTGACAGAGGAAAAGTATTTACTATTCCTGAGAGGCCGCCGGCTTTGGAGTTAAAAGCGGTCCTCACATTTCCTGGGCCTACACAATTTACTGTAATGCCCGTCCCCTGGAGCCGGTGTGCAAATTCTTTTGAAGTTATGACCAGGGCTAATTTCGAAGCCGCGTATGCCCCCATGATACGATACTTCTTTGTACTTTGAAGATCATCAAGGTTAATTCTACCCATCCGCTGAGCAGACGAACTAATATTGACAACTCTCCCCTCTCCATCGGTTTCAGCTGCTTTCTGAAGGGGTCCTAACAAGAGATTCGTCAGTAAAAACGGAGCGAGATGATTCACCGCAAATGTCATTTCCAATCCATCAACGATTTCTTGACGATTCCAATTCATATGTCCTGCATTATTGACCAAAACATGTAGTTTTTGGTGCCTCGATTTGAAATGACCCACCAGCTCTCGTATTGACTCTTGTGAAGAAAGATCCGCCACGATAAGCTCTATATTCTCATTACCTGCGGCAGCGATCATTCTTTTTCTTGCTTCTTCTCCTTTGTTGCTATTCCGGCATACCAATACGACGATTGCACCCATATTTGCTAGTGTTAACGATATTTCATATCCTAAGCCTGAATTAGCACCGGTCACCATGCAGATTTTCCCAGACATCTTAACCTTGCTAGTTTCTGTCTCTTCGGCCTGGGATGTTTTATTGTGATGACGATACATGTCATTCCCCCGAATCTTGAGCGAATATCCGCCGGAAGAGCGCTGATTGGAAGCGCCCTTCAGGATCATGGGCACGTTTGATTGCCAGGAAGCGCTCGATGCGATCTATGCCCATGCTTCGAGCATAGGAGTCCGCGTCGAGTACGTCGTCCTTGGCAAGATAGAGGCGTCCCCCTGCGGCGATCACTAAATCACGTATCTCGGTCAAGAACACTGCAAGCTTCCTGGCAGTGTGGGCCGTAACAGGATAGTTGAGCTCAAGCGAGAAGCCGTCTACCTGATAAGTGAGCAGGAATGGATCCGTACGATGCTGCTTGAGGCAGCACCACATCGGCACAAGCCCTGCACGCCGGGAACGCTCGAGCAATTCTGTGAAGGCGGCAGGTGCCTGCTCTGCTGGGATAAAGGGTTGAATGGTACGGGCTCCTACCGGTAGCAATGCACGGAGAAAGCTAAAGACGTCGTCAGAACGGAAATGGAACTGCAGAAGAGACATATGATAGACACGTCTACTTCCCCGCAGCACACCCTTCCTGTAATATATCGTATTGCCCACCCTGCTCCCAATTGTGAGGAAAGGCCGCATCAGCCGGCCCAGGAACTCGGGGCGTACTATTCCGGCTATACCCGCATTGGCCTGAGTATGGAATTGTAGTGATTGAGGATCAGGCTCATCGATGAAACGAGCACAGGTGACAAGCCCACATCCCAGGCGTCGTTTATTCGCATGGCCATCAATCCATCCTTCAAGGTAATCGACCTTTGGCGCCTCCTCTGCAAAGATGGCAAACATCTCTGAGAGCAAACGCGCAGGTCGCAGGTACATGGACAATGTGCCAGATTGAATAGGCCGGAGTTGTAGCGTAATGCTGGTAATAATACCGATCATTCCCAGGCCACCGATGACTGCCTGGAAGAGGTCAGGGTTAGAAGAAGGCGTAAGGGTTATGAGATCGCCGGAGGCTAATAGTAATTCTATGGCAAGGACCTGCTCACCGATCGATCCCTTTTTCCAGGCATTTCTGCCATGAACATTCATTGAAAGACAACCACCTAAGGTTGCCCCCATGGTGCCTGGTGCAACGATAAACCACCATCCATCTGCCATCGTTGCCCTCCACAGGTCTCCAATGGTCACACCGGGCTCGACCTGGACGATGCCCTGTTCAGGATTCCATGCCAACACACGACGCATCTGCGAAAGGTCTAATGTGATACCTCCAGCATTGAGAGCCGCGTCATGATAACTATGGCCTCCACCAAGAAGCACAACCGTTCGTTGTTGAGACCGTGCAAGCGAGAGCACCTCTCTAATCTCCTGCACCGTTGTCGGACGCCAGACATTGCTTGATGCGCGTTGAGTCCTCGCCCACCCTTCTACCTGCTCCCACCGGCTTGTGGAAAGCGTGGCAAAGATACCTGGCCGAGTATGAGCATTGGAAGAGTGCAACACGATATCTTGATCCATAAGCTCCTCTGGATGGACATTTCTTCCCATGGCTTTGAGCGACGAACTAATAGCCACATCTTACACTAGGGAATCGGCTTCTGCAAAGTACTGGTGAGAATTGACAGATAAAGGAAGAACATGGTAAATTTCATTCAAAAGCAGTGGCAGCCGTCAAGCGCTGACTGGAGCAGGACGCGGGCTGGCTTCTGATCCTGGATAGCAATAAACATGCGTATTATGATCGTTACTGATCAATATTCGCCACAGGTCGGCGGGGTTCCGACCGTCACACAAGAACTTGCTGTTAAATTTGCCGCCCGTGGGCACCAGGTGTGGGTCGTTGCACCTGGCTATGGCGCAGGAATTGTAGATTCTTTGGAGCAAAAGGTAGATGTCTATCGCTTCTTTTCGTTCGAGTGGCCAGTTGGGGGTCTGCGCATCCCATTTTTACCGTTCCTGCCCATTCGCATCCTCTTAAAAAAGGCCGACCCTGATATCATCCACATTCACACCCCCGTCGTCCTGGGCAATATCGCCCAATTGATGGCAGACGGCTTGCGCAAACCAGTAATTGTGACGCATCATCATCTACCTATCACTGTGAACTATACGCTCGCGAACGAGCCATTGACCAGTAAGTACTTCAACAACATCATCCACTCATATCTGGTGCATTTTTATAACCGCTGTGACTACGTGACAGCACCAACAGCCACAGCCTTAAATCTCCTCTATGAGCATGGTTTACGTGTTCCTGCGCAGGTCATCTCCAATGGTGTCGACCTCAAGAAGTTTACTCCCGGCAAAGGAGACGAACGTCTCCGTCAACGTTTTAACTTGCCGCAAAGCTGTCCAATTGTATTGCACGTCAACCGGCTTAGCTACGAAAAACGCCTTGATGTATTGCTCGATGCTTTTGCGAAGATGTCAGGCAATGGACATCTTGTCATAGGGGGCACTGGCGTCGCCGAAGCCGGCTTACGTGCACAGGCCCGGCAACTCAACATCAGCGACCGTGTGACATTCCTGGGCTTTGTGCAAGACGCCGATCTTCACCCTTTGCACCAGCTAGCCGATGTGTTTGTCAACCCCTCTGAGGCTGAGCTGCAAAGTATTTCAATGATGAAAGCAATGGCCTGTGGTCTTCCCGTCATAGCATCCGACTCATATGCGCTGCCAGAGTTAGCTCATCATGGGGAAAACGGCTTTGTATTCCAACGCGGCAATAGCGACGAGCTGGCACACTACCTCGACATCCTCCTGGCTGAGCCAGCTCTGCGTGCACAGATGGGTGCAAAGAGTTTGCAAATTATTGCCGAACATGATATTGAGCGGATTCTCGATCAGTGGGAGGCGCTTTATGAGCATCTCGCCAATGAATTTACTGACGCTAAAGAGCGTAATAAGTTTACTACAGCTCACCTATAGGACTATTTCATGCAAATCCTTGACTCTTGTGTATAAAATACGTACAATTGCAGAACCGCAAGGTAGCTTTTGTCGTCTGTCACCTTTTTGATGGTGTTTTACCAAGAGGTAACACTTGCAGAACGAACGTATATTTTTCGCGCCTTCGCTTGTAGAAGTTATCAAACAACTTCTGATCTATCGCCCTACCGGTGTGCTTACTATTTGGCGCGCAAGTGGTTCAGGTCAAGAAGATGCAAGGATTAGTATAGAGCAGGGACGTCTTTTACATGTTTACTGGGGTTCATATAACGAAAATGCTAACGAGACTATCCTGGGATGGATAAACTCCTGGGGGCCCATTCACTTTTCGTTTCTAGCGACAGGGTCACATTTACAGTTGCCTGCCCCTGAGCAAACAGCACGACAGGAACAATCTTCGCTATCACAATCCTCTGTGAAGCGCGCCTCACCTCGCCAAAGACCGGCAGTCACTCAGCCGCTACCTACCGTAACCAGGCCGTTCGATAATTCTTCTGTAAAGGCAGGAATCCGCCAGGGAAAACCGCCACTGGGTAATAAGGGACAAACACAAGGGTTACCAGAGCCAGACCGGCAAGAAGAGAGAAGTAATGGTGCTGCCAGGAGTGATCCATCGACTACACTCGCGCATGAAACGGTTATTATATCCCACACCAGCTATGGGAGGGATTATTCTCCCTCGTATCTTCCCCGCCATGACCGGACTATTTTTTTGCTTATTAATGGACGGCGCTCCGTTGTTGATTTATCTCACCTGACAAAACGGTCCTTAGAAGAGGTCTATAAAACGCTCTATCGCTTGCAAGATTTGCAACTGATTACGTTTGAAGCAATGCCAAAAAAGGCTCGTTAAGATGACCCGTGTTAATTACCATGCTGTGATCATCATCGTGGGCTAAATTGTCATGCTGAGCGCGTGAGCCGTAGCCCTGAGGAACGAAGGGGAAGCATCTCCCATGTTAATTTAGCATGCTGTGTTCATCATCTCGGGGGCCTTCCAGTATCTGACGCATGAAGGGGACTTCGCGACGCAAAATGGTTATTTCCTCCTGCAAACGTTGTAGAGTTGAGGTCATTTCTAAGAAATGTTGTTTCTGTTCGTCCTGGATGTCCAGGAAGTAGGCGATGAAGTAAGAAAGTTCTTCGGCCGATGCCGGCAAATGCGCCCGAATATCTTTTTCCTCCTCATTTGCTGCTTTCAACAACATATCGAGGTACATGCCGAAGAGGTCTTGCGCCAGCTTGAGATGTATTTCAAGATCCTTGACAGGGTCATTTATATCCTCGTACAACTCTACTATTCCAGAAAGATAGGGTTTCTGACGATGCTGCCTGAGGATACGGAAGCGCTGCAAACCTAGAGCCATAAGAACGTAGCGTCCATCTTCCAGGCGATTCAGATCACGTATTTCTGCCATGGTGCCAACGGAATAGGGCTCCTCTTGCAGATGGACGCTGTCTTGCCGCGCCAGCACAATCCCAAAGGGTTGTTCTTGTTGTTGACAATCGACTATCATCTGGCGGTAGCGCGGCTCGAAGATATGCAGTGGGAGCACCACTCCTGGGAAGAGTACGACATTTAAGGGAAATAAGGGTAACTCGATTGCGCTAGCCGACATGGCTCTTTTCCTCCTCGGGTAAGAAACCGCCACCTCTGGGTATACAAATAATAAGCAGGTCACCTACACCAAACGTAATTTTTCCAGGAAATTCTGTTAGACGCCAATCATCTTCATACACATTATTTAGCATAGCAAAAAGAAGTCACTGGCAGCAATCTTGACGGATTACCTGTCCATATGGTTAACCTTGCAAAACAACAAGTTTTGGCACATACTATTTATACAGGATAACTAATGCCCCTGTTTCCTAAAAATAAGGGCCTGAACAATCCTGTCCTGGTTACCTGTTGGAGCCGGACCAGTACCTTGCCAACGTATGACCACTTTTACCCTCGATCAGAGGAAACACGGTGAGATCGGAGCAGTCCCGTTGTTCATCGTCAATGTTCGACTACCCCGGCATCACCCTCGCTCGTACTTCTTGTGTAGCTTTGTAGCGCATCAATTTATTACACAGTTCTCATTTTTCATTAAGGAGGAGTTATGGCAACTGTCCCAGAAGGGGGCCACACTAGTGTACGGAGTATGCTCCCTATCCTCGGTGCCAGTACCATTGGTACAGCCATCGAATGGTATGATTTCTTCTTGTACGGCTTTCTTGCCGCAACCGTCTTCCCGAAAGTCTTCTTCCCAACGCTTGATCCTGTCGCCGGTACCATCGCGTCGTTCACGACCAACTTTGTAGGTTTCCTTGCACGTCCCATAGGTGGCGCCTTCTTTGGCTGGTTTGGTGATCGCGTTGGCCGGAAATCGACGCTGATCGCGACCCTCCTGCTCATGGGTATCGCCACGGCATTGATGGGTTTCCTGCCAGGATATGCACAGATCGGTATCGCTGCTCCTATCCTGCTATCCATCTTGCGCTTTCTGCAAGGCGCAGGGGTAGGTGGTGAATGGGGTGGCTCCGTACTCCTGTCACTGGAGTATGGCGATGACCGGCGGCGTGGTTTCTGGACCAGCTGGCCGCAGACGGGTGTGCCAGTCGGTTTAGCCCTTGCCGCTGTGGCTGTGTTAGCTTTTCAGGCGATCTTCCCTGGCACCGCCTTCGAGAGTATCGGATGGCGTATCCCCTTCTTCTTGAGTGTCCTGTTGATTCTCGTTGGTCTTTACATCCGTTTGCGCATCCTGGAGACTCCCTCTTTCAGGCGGATAAAACAGGAGGGAAGGGTCTCCCACATTCCTGTGTTTGAAGTATTCCGCCACTACTGGCGCGAGATTATCCTGTCTGCCCTGTTGCGGTCGGCTGAACAGGCCCCCTTCTATCTCTTCACTACCTTTATCCTCTCCTATGGTGTGAAGACGCTGAAGTTGAACTCCGGCTTACTGTACACCGGTCTCATCGTTACAGCCCTCTTCAGTTTTGTGATGATGCCAACCTACAGTGCCATCTCCGACCGCATTGGACGCAGGCGGTGGTATATGATTGGTTGTGTGCTGATGGCAATCTGGGCCTTCCCTTACTTCATCCTGCTGCAAACGAAGATCGCTGTGATTGTTGTCGTTGCGATGGTGCTCTCTGTTAGCCTCTTCCATGACTGGCTGTATGGA
>WNGM01003220.1_pt1 | contig 17165 bp, 37 predicted proteins | sample 5400571 | NCBI WGS metagenome assembly WNGM01 (sample SAMN13153378, study PRJNA577476) | soil metagenome | isolation source: 100 cm soil or saprolite under Garry oak tree replicate 2 | place: USA:California | collected 2016-06-15 | reverse complement strand
TACCCCTGCCGACATGGCGAACGCCGCCCTGGCCGCGCTGACCTGGCGGAACCTGAGCGGCGTGTGGTACGACAGTGCGGCCGGGCGGGCAGCGCGGCCAGGACGGCCCCGGTCCTTGCGGTGCCGCCCGCCCGGCACCTCCTCCAAATGCCAGCCGATCATCGGCTCTCGGCCTTCGCCCGGGCGGCCGCGACACGCAGCAGCGCGGCGACCGGGGTCCACCTGGCCTTCTGCGCGATGATCCCGACCGCATGCTTGTTCGGGTTGTCCGGATTGTGCCGGGAGACCACGAGGACCCAGTTGCAGATCTCGCCGGCCGGCACGCCGCTCATCTCCGAGACCGCGATCGTGCAGGCCTTCCCGGTCATGCCCGTCACCGGCGGGAACGGCGGATCCGGATGCCACTTGCGCCTCACCGCGCTGTCCCGGCGGTCGACAGCGGGGTCAGCACCGCGGCCAGGGCCCGCTCCACCGCGCCCGGGGCGAGCCCGGACAAGAACACCAGGGCCTGCCAGCGCTCCTCCGGGGACAGGCGGCGCAGCCGCTCGATCGGCACCGCCGCCGGCACGGCCCGGACCCCCGGCCCGGCCCCAGGGAGGACAGCAGCCGGGCCGGGGGAGTTCGCGATCGCCCGGGCACGCGCATGGACCCGGGCCGTCATGGCGGCCGCCTGCTCGCCGGTCACCATCCCCCGGGCGGCCATCCGCGCGATCTCCTTCAGGTCCTCGGCGGACTGCCGGCCCAGCACCGCCGCCCCGCTCACCGGCGGGCTCCCGGAACCACGGCACACCCGACCATCAGGGCGCCGGCGGACTCGAGGAGCAGGAACCAGGGCGAGATCCGCCCGGCCAGGCTCGTCCCGGCGGCGACCAGGCCCACGCCGAGCCACACCACCACCAGGCGGACAGCGGTCACGACGTGATCCCGAGCTCTTCGTCGGAAATCAGCGGCTCCTGCGGGCAGCCCCGGCACACCCGCCAGCCATGGATCCACTCCCTGCCCGGCATCGCATGCCCGCACTCCCCCTCCACCAGCTCCGGGTCGCCCCCAAAGGGCGTCGCGCCCAGCAGCATCACCGCGGCCTCCGCCGCCGCGACCCGCATCCGGCTCTCCGCCAGCCGCTCCACCACCCCCGGCAGACCCGGCGGCGGCGGCCGATCCGCGTTCACGACACGCGCCCCTGCCGGCGCCGCAGCTCGACCAGCTCGTCGATGCTCAGCACCCGCCTGCGCCGGCAGCCCGCGCGCTGGATGGCGGCCAGGGACAGCCCGAGCAGCAGCGTCATCGCCGGCCAGGCGAACTGCTCCAGCCGGCTCATATGGGCGCCGAGCCCCAGCCCCGTCAGCGCCAGCACCGAGACCGCCACGAGCAGGACCGGAAGCCCGTAAGCAAGCACCGCCCGCCCGCACCGGCTCACGATGCCCGCCGTGGCACTTGGAAGGGCCAGCCGAGCTCGCGGACCGACACTTTCAGCGCCTGGGCGATCTCCTCGATCTCATGGGCACGAAGTGCAACCTTGCCAGTAAGTCGCTTGCTGACCGAGGTCTGGTGCCAGCCCAACCTAGACGCGAGCTCGCGCTGCGACATATCTTGCCGGGCCATCTCCGCCTTGATCTCAGCGATAACCACGTCCTCGAAGGTCCGTTGTGGCATGAGACCTGATCTAAGCCGGCACAGCATAGGCTAGGCAAGCTTTTCCTTGAATTTTGCCGGCATGGCCGATACTCTCATGGCATGAAACATGCTCAGGAGGATCTAGCCACTCGCGACTACATCGCGACGCAGGTGCGGATGGAACTGGCGCGTAAGCGGATCTCGGTAAGCGAAGCGGCGAGGCGTCTCGGCTGGGGTCAAACGGTTCTGCAGCGTCGCGTGGTCGGTCAGCGGCCATTTGAGGCGGCCGAGCTCGCGCAACTATCTCGGCTTCTTGAAGTACCAATTGAGCGCTTTTATCCAGAAAATCTCACTGGGGATCTCGCCGGCTCGATAGATGTCAGAAGACCGGGATTCTTTCGCGCGCTGGCGGTTGCGGCATGACCGCGATCGACGAGACGCGGATCCTCGAAGAGCTCCAGGTCCTCGCTGAGCTCGAGCAGTCCGGGCAGGCCGAGCAGGCCACGATCCGGCTCGGGCCCTTCTCGGCCTACACGCTGATCGGGCTGCTGCAGCTCTGTGCCCGGCATCCGGATATCGCGGCGGATCTCTCGCACATGGCTTTGCTGCACCGGATCGTTGACCCGCTGACCGGGCTCTTCCGCGGCGTCCTCGCCGAGTCGATCGCGCTGGGCTGGGATCCGGAGCAAGACCGGTGAGCGCCGACCTGTCGCACGGCCTCGAGGAACTGACCCGGCTGATCAACTTCCATGTGGGCGCCTGGCACGACTTCGGCTACGCGACGCCGCCGGCGCCGGACTGCCAGCCGATCCCGCCGCTGGGCAAGCGCAGCGCTAAGGCAATCAGGAGCGGCCACGCCGCGATCGAGACGATCGACGAGCTGACCAGGCAGCTTCACGCGCTGCGAAGCCAGCTGACCGCCGAGCTGCGCCGCGACGAGGACGAGCGCGGCCGGCGCGTCGACCAGCTGCTGGCCGAATGCCGCGCTAGGCGAGCGGCCGAGGATGCGTCGTGACGCGGGTTCCGCGGCCGCATCAGGAGATCGCCGACGAAGTGGCGCGCGAGGCGGAGGCCCTGCGGCGGCTGTACGCGCGGATGGCGGCGTTGTCGGCGCTGGGCCGGGGGGTCGCGCTGAACGTGCTGGCTGCCTGCGTCACTGACGAGCAGCTGCTCGCCGCGCTGGAGCGGGCCGAGCGGGCCGAGCGGAACTGGGCGGTATGCGCGTAGGCGGCGAGGCGGAGCAGTGTCTATCAGAGTGTCACGTCTCTGCTCTGATTGGGGTGTTCGCCATGCCGGTTCCGGAGTCCGTTCTCGCCCGTCATCTTCAGTCGCTGCGGCTGCGCGGCCATTCCGACGGTTCGGTCTACGCCCGGCGCCGCGCCGTGCTGCGGATGGCGGCCTTAATCGACGTCCCGCTCCTGGAAGCGACTCCCGCTCACCTGGCAGCATGGCGGGCCGCGCTGAACGTGACCGACAACACCGCGGTGCACTACGCCTGCCACGCCCGCCAGTTCTTCGCCTGGTGCGTCCGCGAGGGCCTGGCCGGGCAGAACCCGGCGGCCGGGCTGCTGGTGCCGTTCCTGTCCCGGGGCCTGCCGCGGCCGATCGGCGAGGACGACCTGATGGCGGCGGTCGCCGGCGCGCCGGCCCGGATCCGGCCGTGGCTGGTGCTGGCGGCGTGGGCGGGGCTGCGGGCGAAGGAGATCGCGCTGCTGCGCCGGGAGCGGGTGCTGGACACGGCGGCGCCGCCGGTGCTGCTGGTCGCGTGGGACGCGACGAAGGGGCGCCGGGAACGGGTCGTGCCCATGTCCGGTTTCGTGGTCGGCGAGCTGGGGCCCTGCCTGCCGCGGGCCGGGTGGGTGTTCCCGCGCCTGGACGGCAAGCCGCTGCCGAACCGGCCGTCGCGGGTCAGCCAGGCCGCGAACGCCTACCTGCACTCGGCCGGGGTCGCCGAGACGCTGCACCAGCTGCGGCACCGGTTCGGCACGATGACCTACCGGGTCAAGCGGGACCTGCGGCTGGTGCAGGAGCTGATGGGGCACCGCGACCCGGCCACCACGGCGGGTTACGCCGCGTACTTCGACGCGGACGCGGTCGACGTCGTCGAGGCGCTGCCGGCGCCCGGGCGCCTGCAGGCGGTGGCCGGGTGAGCCGCCTGACGGCGTGGTGGCGGTACCGGCACCGGCTGGCCGCGCTGCTGGCCGCGCACGAGGACCGGGGCTACCGGGTGTCGCCGGTGCTGTACCGGCGGCTTCAGGGCCAGGCCCACGCGACCGCTATTTCACGTGGAACTGAAAAGGGGGCCTGACCTGTGCGTTTGAATGTTTCACAAGGAACCATCGCGACCAGCGACGGGCAGAAACTGTGCTCAAGCTGCCAGCGGTGGCCACGGCGCAAGGGGCAGCGAACCTGCCGGCAGTGCCATACCGAGTACATGCGCGGGTGGCGGAGCGGCAAGGTGGAGATGCTGCTGAGCCACGACGAGGCGGCCCTGATCTGGGACCTGCGCGGGGAGCCGGCGGGCAGGCACGCGCGACGCTAGCGAGCTCAGTCCAGCGGGATGGTGAGGCTGGGGATGATGATCGTGGGCAGCGCGCCGAGGCCGGATATGCCGAGGCAGAGCAGGTTGCCGTTGTTGTCGAGCTCAAACCGCATGTTGGCGGCCGCGCCGCTCCCGGGGACCAGCATGGGGACGACCTTGGTGTTGGCCGGGTGGTAGGCGTTGGGCAGGTTGATGATCACGGTGCTGTCGGTCAGGGTTCCGCCGGTGAGGACGCCGTCGAGCTGCAGCTGGTTGTCCTTGGTGAGCCGGTAGCGGCCGGGCGAGCCGAACGGCCCGTCGGCCCAGCCGTGCTGGTAGCCGCGGGTGGTCATGGACTGCCAGTTGCTGTCGTTGCTGATGATGGTGAGCGGCGCGAGGTTGCGCAGCTCGTTGCCGGTGGAGTTGCCCAGGTCGATGGTGTAGGCGGTGCCGCCGGCGTCCCGGCCGCAGGTGTCGATGGTGGTCTGCAGGCAGGTCGACTCCAGCTGGATGTCGGACTGGCCGAGCGCGAAGTTGCCGCCGCGGCGGTTGACCATGACCAGGTAGTTGTGCTGGCTGGGGGTGGGGTTGGCGGCGTCTTTGCCGATGTAGATCAGGCTGCTGGCGACGTTGGCGGTCAGGTCCCAGCACACGCAGTTGCTGAGGGTCGTTCCGGTGCAGGACAGCAGCTTGATCTGGCCGCCCATGGGGTGCTCGAAGACGATGTTCTGGAAGGTGTTGGCGGCATGGGTCTGGCCGCCGGCGTTGGCGGCGTCGAGGACGTACCAGTACTGGCTGGCGTCGTTGTCGTTGTTGAAGCAGACCTCGTCGCGCCAGATGCTCTGGTTGACCTGGCCGCCGCCGGTGCCGGTCAGGCTCCACGCGGGCGCGGTGCGGATGGCGCCCTTGACGGTTTCCTTGTTCCGCTCGAACCGGCACTCGATCATCGCGACGAGGGCGGGGGCGTTCCAGATGCTGTTCCCGGCCGAGTTCTGGATCAGGGCGCAGTCGTGCAGGTGCAGCCGGGCGATGTTGGCGCCCTGGAACAGGTCGACGCCGGTGGCCTGGATCGTCAGGCCGGCTATCTCCATGTCGTTGACCTGGGCGGCGGGCTGCATGCTGAGCGGCGAGGTGAACGTGAGGGTGGTCTTGGCGTAGCCGTCGCCGATCCAGGCCATGCCCTGGGCGATGGTGAGCAGCGCCGGGTTGAGCAGGTAGGTGCCGGCCGGGAAGTAGACCGGTGCGCCCGCCGCGGTCGCCGCGATGACGGCGCTGGTGGAGTCCGCGAGGCCGGTGGGGTCGGCGTTGAACGGCGGGAGGGTGACGTTGGTCCAGTCCAGCTGGCCTTTTACGCTCACGGTGAGGCTCTTCAGTGCGATCTGGGCGGCGATCTGGGCGGGGGAGACAGCCTGGCTCACTGCGGTGGGGACGATGCTGACCATGGCGGACAGGCCCGGCTCGCACAGCCCGTAGATGGGGATTGACCCGTCGACGGTGATGGTGCCGAGGGGCGCGAGCGGCGCGGCGTGGTCGCCGTCGGGGGTGATGTCGAACGGGTCGTCGCTCAGCCAGACGGTGTTGAGCAGGTCCTCGTTGGTGAGCAGGACAGGCCCGCCCGCGTCGGCGAGCAGGCGCGGCGACCCGCTCGGCACCAGGAGCTGCTGGAAATCTGGCATCAGCTCACCAGAAGAAGAACGGGCGCAGGATCCGCGGCGTGTCCACGCCGCGGCCCTCGTAGGCGTCGCGGAGCAGGACCGCGCCGACGGCGAACGCGGCGAAGCCGGCGGCGAGCTCGGCGCCGCGGTGCCGGATCAGGTGCCTACGCCTGGTCGTCAAGCTGCTCGCCTCGGTCCTGCCAGCCGGCCTTGTGCCCGACCCGCCAGGCGAGCGTGAGCTGGTCCTCGGTGTCCTGCTGCAGGCGGTCCAGGGCGATGTTCGCCAGCAGCGTCAGGGCCTGCCCGAGCGCGCGCAGCAGCTGGCCGGTGCGCGCGCGCCGGCAGCGGTCCTCCGCGGCCAGCGGCAGGAGCTCCCCGGCATGCATGTCGTGCCGGCTGGAGTGCTCTTCGCGTTCGATGTCGTCCACGGGGTACTTCCCCTTTCCTCGGTGGCGGTCAGGGGTCGCCTGGCCCGCGGCCGTGCTGCCGCCGCTCGAGCCAGGTGAGCCGCCGGTTGATGGCGTCGTGGTCGCGGCGCTTGTCGTCGACGAGTTCCTTGATGTCGCCGGCGATGTCGCCGAGTTTCTCGTCGGCGCGGGCCAGGGCGTCCTCGGCGCGGGTGAACTTGACGATCGCGCGCAGGGTCAGCCCGGCCAGCACGCACAGGACGGTGAACAGCAGGCCGAGTGCCGACAGGACGATGCTGAACCACTGCCCGGTGCTCACCGCCGCTCACCCGAGCTTGGCGGCCGCGGGGGTCTGCGCCTGGCCGAAGGTGGTCACGGTGACGAGGTCGTTCGCGGCGCCGCCGTAGATGGTCCAGGAGTAGCCGGCGAGGTTGTGCACGACGTAGCACCTGGGCGGGATCCGGCCGGCGCCGGGCCCGGGGCCGGGCGCGCCGGGCCCGGGCGTCGACGACGTCACGATCAGCGCGGCGGCGGACTCGGACAGGACCGCGACGGCGGCGAACGGCACCCGGAACTGCCTGGCTGCCTGGCCGCTGGCGTCCAGGGCGATGACCTCGGTTCCGAGGACGAGCGGCGCCATCCTGCGCAGCACCCGGCTGAGGTCGCCGAGTGCCTTGACCAGCGACGGGTCGGTGATGACGGCGTGCTCGGCGCGGCCCTCGGTGCCCGCGGGGCGGGTCAGGGGCAGCCGGGGGACGCGGGGCATGTGCGCCTGCCGGCGGCCGGGCCGGGTGATGGTCCCGCCGTCGAGGGGAGGGCCGGGGTTCAGGTTCCTTGTCATAGCGCGGCCGCCAGTGCTGTCGTCTTGCCGGCGGTGGCGCCGGCCTTGCGGAGGTACTTGTCGGTGCCGGTGGCGCGGGCGGCGCCCCAGATGCCGATGGCGGCGCCGGCGGCGACGATCGGGATGATGACGGCCAGGTTCTTCAGGCCCGTCAGCGACCCCGCGGAGCCCGCCGGGGTGCCGGGGGCGGGTGAGCCGGCGGGGCGGCCGGCGAGCAGCCCGGGCGGGGCGCCGAGGCTGGCCAGGAGCCGGGAGTAGTCCTGGCCCCAGGCGGTCGGGTGGCTGCCGGGGTCGCCGGTGGCGCTGGCCTGGCCGGTGACCATGGCCAGGGTTTCGCCGAGGTCGGGGGGCGGCGCGGCCCACCCGGTTTCCATCTGGCCGTGGAGCTCGCCGAGGATGGTGCGGCTGGTGACGTGCTGGCCGATGTGCACGGCCGGGGTGACGTCCTCGGCGACGAAGACGATGTCGCCGGCGTGCGGGCCGGCGGCGAGCTGCTCGGCGATGAAGGTGCCGCCTGGCCAGCCGGCGTTGAGGACTTCGAGGATCTGGCCGCGGCCGAGTGCGTGGACCGGGCCGTAGCCGCTGTAGTCGACGCCCTGGTCGATCCGCCCGGGGGTGACGGTGGCGCCGCGGAGCGGGTTGCGGTAGGGCGCCGGGGCGGGGGCGGCTGGCCTGCTCATGGCTGCTCGCCCCGGCGCGTCGACCTGGCGATCCGGGCGGCGCCGATGACGGCGGCCGCGGCGCCGCCGGCGACGAGGACCGCGGTCAGCGCGGCCTGGCCGATGAGGGCGTAGTTGAGGCCGCCGATCCCGGGGACGGTGAACGGGCCGACCTTGCCGGGCAGCAGCAGCCCTCCGGGGGGCGCCGGGGCGGCCGGGTGGCTGAGGAACCTGCGGTAGGCGCCGGCGGGGTGTTCCCACTGGATCCAGTTGTCCCAGATGGGGTGGCCGGGCGCGGTGCTGGGGTCGCCGGCGGCGAGCTCGACGGCGGCGCGGGCGTTGGTGAGCGGGTCGAGCATCTGCTCGGGCGTCGACGCGCCGCCGTAGCCCTGGTACAGGGGCCACTCGATCTGCCACGGGCCGACCGCGCCGGGCAGCCCGGTGGCGGTGTCCGGGTTGTTGCCGAGCTTGCCGGGGGTGGGCTCGCTGTCTCCGCCCGACTCGACTTCGGCGATCGCGGCCATCACCGGGGCCATGTTGCGGGGGCCGCCGGCGCGGTCCCACAGCGTCTCGAGCTGGGGGTAGGAGAAGTGCTGGCCGGCCATGGCTAGCCTCCGTGCCGGTGCCGGCGCGGCGGCGGCCGGCGGACGGGCGGGCCGCCCGCGGCGCCGCCGGGGAAGCTGCGGTGCCGGGGCGGCGGCTTGCGCGGCGGCGGCTTGCGCCCGGGCGGGGGCAGGGGGCGCTTGTGCCTGGCGCGGGTGAGCTTGTCGATCTCGGCCTGCAGGCGGCGGATCTGCGCCTCGAGCGCGCCGTAGGAGGAGTCCGTCTGGCCGCTGAAGTGCGCCGGGTTGGCCGGCCCGGCCGAGGTCGAGGAGCCGGCCGGGGGCGCGGCATTCCTGGAGTGCTCGTAGAGCAGGATGAGGCCGAGGCCGCCGGCGGCGCCGATCGCGGCGGCGGGGCCCTTGTGGGTCCGGACCCAGGCGCGCAGGCCGCGGCCGCCGGGCCGGCCTGCCGGGGCGGGGGCGGGGGTGGGGGGCACTGGGCTATCCTCCGGACATCTGGCGGGCGCCGACGGTCGCCATCGCGCGGGCCAGGGGCGAGCCGAGCAGGGTGTCGGTGCCGCTGGTCGACGGCAGGCCGGCCGGGGTGGCGCGGATCGCGCCGCCGGCGACGCGCCGGGCGGTGTGGCCGGTGAAGATCTGCGGCGGGAACACGTAGCCGGTGAAGCCGGTCCGCTGGGCCTGGATGTCGCCGGGCCCGGCGCCGTACCGGATCGCGCCGTTCCCGCCGGCGGAGCCGTTGACGGCCTTGCCGTACAGCCAGCCCAGGCCGGAGGCGACCGCGACGGCCTGCGGCGCCGCGGCGCGCACGCGGACGCGGTAGGTCAGGACCTGCGGGCGCATCGCTACCTGCCCCGGCCCCGGCCCTGGAACGCCCGGACGACGTTGACGGAGTTCGTCCCGGCGGAGTTCAGGAACACCCGGGTGCCGGTGAAGTGGGTCAGCACCAGGTAGCCGCCGATCGCCAGGAAACCGTAGGTCAGGAACTTGCGGGCCATCGCGGGCCGCCTTTCACGGGAGGGTCTGGATGCAGTAGCCGGGGTGCTGCGGGTCGGGCAGCCACCCGGGCGGGCACTTCCCGGCGCGCTGCCGGACCTCGCCGGGCGGTTTCGGGCCGGGCGGCTTGCCCGCGGCCGGGCCCGGCGCCGCGGCGTGGTGTTCGCTGATCAGCGGCACGGTCGGGTCGAGCCACTTCACCAGCGCGTCGGTGAACGGGGTGAGGACGCCGAGGACGCGGGCGGCCGGGCTCGACAGCATGACGTCCAGGCCGACCAGGACCAGCGCGCCGAGCAGGAACCCCCTCACTGCAGGATGCCCAGGCGCTGGAGTGCCTGCCCGCGGGTGACCTGCGCGACGACGAGCGCGGCGAAGATGATCATCAGGACTCCGCCGGCCACTACCCTCTGCCTCCCGCGGTCGTGGTGCCCTTCCTGGTGTGCGTGCCGGTCGACCGGGCCGGGCCGGGCGGGTTGTACGGCTCGTTGAAGAACTTGGCCGCGAACCAGCCGCGAGCCTGGGCCGGGCCGCCGCGGAGCAGGTTCATCAGGACCGGGTAGGCGAACAGGGCGAGCAGCCCGCCGGCTCCCTCGGCCGAGGCCGTGCTGGCCCTGGGTGCCTTGCCCCGCGGTCCGGCACCGGGGGCGGCTGCGGGCCGGGCCGGGCTCGCCGGGCCCGCCCGCGGGGGGGTGCCGGGCGGTTTCCTCGCCGGGCTGGCGGAAGCCGGCGGCGGCGGTGGCCGGCCCGGGCCGCCTGCGCGCCGGCGCCGGCTCGCGGAGGCCTTGGCCGCCTGTCCCGCCGGCGAGCTGGCCGGCGGCGGGGGCGTGACGGGCCCGCCCCGGGCGGCGCCTTCGCGGACGCCGCTCCTGGGCTGGTTTACGAGCTCGTCACGGGTGGCCACCGGGGTCAGTCGAGCTGGCCGGGGTCGAAGCTGGCGGCCTGGTCGGCGTGGCCGAGCGGGAACCCGCGGACGCGGCCGTCGTCGTCGTGGCCGGTGACCAGGATGACCTGGGTGCGGGGCCCGGGCGGCTGGGAGTAGTCGTCGTGGTACGTGTACGACGCCAGGGCGCCGGCCGGGGGCGGGTCCTTCGGCTCGGGCGGCGGCGCCGCCGGGACGGCCGGGGCGCCGGTCTCGTCGGTCGGGAAGCCGGCGGCGGCCCAGGCCTGGCCCTCGGGGCTGGCCGGGTCGGGGAAGCTGACGGGTGCCATCGGGGCGTTCCTCCTCAGGTGGTGCCGACGCTGACGCCGGCCTTGCGTCGGAACAGCCGGACCCTGACGTCGGCGGCGGCCATGCCGAGCAGCGTGAGCACGGCCAGGCCGGCGACCCAGAACGTCGGGCTGTCGGGGTGCCACGGGACCTGCTGCCGGTCGCCGTAGCCGGCGGTGACCGGCGGCAGGGCCTGCCCGGCGGCCTTGCTGCCCGTGCCGCCGGCGAGTCCGAGCAGCCGCGCCGGGGTGAGGCTGTCCCAGTACCCGTCGTCGGTGCCCGACACCATGCCGGGCAGGTTCGCGGTGCCGGTGCGGGCCATCGGGTCAGGCCGCCGACCCGACCGACACGGTCTCCTGCACGTACTCGCCGAACGCGTTGGTCAGGACCACGCCGGAGGGGATGTTGAGCAGGTAGCGGAGCTCGGTGGCGCCGCCCTCATCGACGCTGTCCCTGAACGCGTTCTCCGAGGCGAAGTCGTGCACCCAGTACCCGCCCAAGGTGCCCAGGTCGCAGTCGAACATCTTCTCCACCACATGGGCGTGGAGCAGGCCGTTGGGGTACACCTCGGGGGTGTCGTTGCCGCCGAACCGCCACGCCACGTTGCCGTAGTTGACGGCGTTGACCGCCAGCGGGACCGGGTTGCCCGCGACGGCCTGGTTGAACGTCTGGCCGTAGAGGCGGAGCAGCTGCTTGCCGACGCCCTGCCCGGCGAGGCGGATCTCGTTGTCGCCGTTCGTCATCACCGGCACCCGGGACTCGATCAGCGAGTGGAACACCGACAGGTCCGGCACGATGATGTCGCCGTTCGCGGCCTGCGGGATCGAGTAGACGGTGGCCGTCGCGGTGACCGCGCCGGTCACGACCGCGGTGGCGGCGCCGGTCAGGATGAACAGGTCCGAGCTGGGCGCCCAGTCGATCGCGATGTTCAGGTCCGTCGCGGAGGTCTGCGCGAAGATCGCCCCGACCAGGGTCAGGTCGTCGAACGCGACCGGGATGTACCACTCCAGGTTGACCGGGTAGGTCGTCGGCGCCCCGGGGATCGCGGTCACGTTCTGGCCGAGACCCCAGGCCTCGGTGTTGAGGCTGAGGGTGCCCTGCACTCTGGAGGTGCCGGGGCTGGCACCGCCGACGCCCTGCGGCACGCCCCGGTCGGTCAGGTCGCCGCGGGCCATGATCTCGCGGGCCTTCAGCTTCCCGCCGTGCACGTTGATCAGGTTGGACTGGCCGTTCGCGGACAGCCTGACCGCCCGGATCAGGTCGTAGGGCCAGCGGCCGGTCGTCGCGGCGGTGCCGGCGGCCAGGTTGACGACGACCTGGCCCTGGAACTGGAGCAGGATCCCGGAGACGACGCCGGTCTGCAGGATCGGGATGTTGTCGGTCGACCCCAGCCCCGCGAACGCCGCGATGGTCCTCTCGGTGATCCGCAGGCGGCGGGTGAGCTTGAAGAACTCGGCGGGCTGGATCGAGCTGGCGGGCACCTCGATGCCCTGCATGACCTGGGTGGGGACAGGCGGGGCCATCTAGTGCGCTCCCTGGTGAAGTTTGGCGGTGAACCGGGCGAGGCCTGGCGGGGCGTAGGGCGCGGCGAGCTCGACGGCGTAGTTGGCCAGGATCGAGACGCCGGCGACGGCCAGCCAGAACGACAGGCGCCGCATGGGCCTACTGGCCCTTCCGGGCCTGGTAGTGCTGCATGCCGATCACGACCGCGATGGCCGTTCCGACCATCCAGGCGAGCAGCTTGGGACTGGGCAACGTGGCCTCCCGGGAGAGGGGGGCCCGGACGGCGCGGTCCCGGCCCGGGGTCACGCCGCCCGGGCCGGGGGTAACAGGGCGCACCGTAGAACGCCGGCCGCTATTTGCGGCAGTGCAGGCCGGCGGCGGCCGCGGCCGGTTCGCCGCGGCGAAGCAGGCCACCCGGCCGCGCGCGCCCGGAAAAAGTTCCGTACAGTCGGCCTCATGAGATGGCCGGGCCGGCCCTGGGCCGGGATCACAAGCAAGACCTCCGGCGCGGACGACCGCGACGTCGTGACGGAGCACGGCCTGCGGCTGAGCTCCGGCGGCTGGCAGGTCCGCAACAGCGCCGGCCACATCGAGGCGGTCTACCCGCTTGCCCGCTGGATCGAGCATGAGCGGCGCCACGGGGCCGTGTACCGGCGCCGGATCATCGTCGTCGACGACTGGGCCGAAGTCGGCGAGGACCAGGCCGGCGAGCTGATGGCGGACAGGCTGCGCCGCGGCGAGCTGCTGACCGCGGCCGAGCTACGTCACGTGGCGGACCATCCGGGCCAGCTCGGCCGGGTCGCCGGTCCGGACCCAGGCGTCCCGGTGCCGGGCGTACCAGGTGCGGCGGCGCCGGGGCAGCCCCCCGGCCATGACCGCGATGACGTCGGCCGCGCCGGCGAACAGGTCGGGCGGCCCGGGCCGGGCGAGCAGCAGGGCCGCGGCGGCGGCGGCGGCGTCCAGGGCGCGGGCGAGCGGGGTGCTCTCGGCTCGGCGGCAGGCGGGGCAGCCGGTCAGGTCCGGCACGGTCAGGCGTCCGGCACGGGGGCGTAGCGGTTGCGGCCGCGGCGCCGCGGCGGCAGCGGCGGCATCTTGTACAGCTGCTCGTCCCTGGCGTCGTAGAGCAGGTACCTGTGGCCCTGGCACCAGTCCCGGTTCAGGCCGGCGAGCTCGGCCGGGTCGTAGCCGACCGTCCTGGCGACCCGCTCGACGTCGTAGACCTGCGGGCAGCGGAACATCGCCACCAGGTCGGCCTGGGCGATGAACAGCGGGTCGATGTCCATCGCCCGCGGGCCCGCGGACAGCAGGTGCAGGTTGTGGTGCCGGCCGTGGTGCAGGACCCGGCGCGCGTTCGGCGGGGTCCTGGCGCCGGTCGTCGCGACGCCGGCCTCGTCGTACCACAGCATGCCCCGGGAGCCGCGGCCGCGGAGCAGCAGCCCGGCCGCGCGGTCGATGTCGTCCATCGCCGTCGGGCTGCCCATGTCGGGGCAGAACACCGCGGTCACGTACGGCCGGCTCTCGTCGTTGCTGACCGGGAACCTCGTCGGGAGCACGTGGCCGTCGCCCAGGTCGGTGAACTCGGCTCCCTCGGCGCGGAGGTCCTCGCGCACGTCATGGGTCGGGTCGATCACCAGCTTGTCGTAGGGGTAGGCGTCGAACCAGGCGCGGCAGTAGTGGCTCTTGCCGCGGCCCTTCATCCCCGTGGCGAAGACGTAGAACGCCTCCCGCGGGTCGGGCTGCTCGTACATCAGCCCGGCTCGAGGCGTTTCACAGCGCGGCCCGGACGAAGCAGTCCTTGGCCTCGAGGAGCTTGCGCAGGCCTGCGGTGAGCTCGGGGCCGTCGGGCAGCTCAAGGACCATCAGGGCCGCGAGGGCCTCGCAGTCGGCGCGGACCTTGTCGAGCGCCCCCCGGTCGGCCACCGGGACCTTCGTGAAGAACCTGGTGATGTGCCGGGTCGACGGGTGCCGGCCGCTGGTGCCGGTCACTGCTCGCCGTCCTCGTCGCCGGTGCCGGCGTAGACGGCGGCGCCGCCGGCGCCGCGGCGGTCCCGGCGGGCCCGGCGCCGGTTGTCCCACATCGAGGTGAGGGACTTCAGCGCGTAGCCGGCCAGGCCGATCGCGGCGGCGGTCAGGTCCTCGATCTCGGTCAGGTTGTCGCTGGCCGGGTCGAACGGCATCCGGCGGGCCACCAGCCGGCCGACCGGCGGCGGGACGGTGTCCTCGTCCTCGCTGTCGGGCAGCCAGGAGTCGTCGTCGTCATCGACGGCCAGGCGCTGGTTGGCCAGGCCCCCGAACGCGCGGAGGGCGCCGCGGGCGATCGCGGTGTAGGTGGCGGCCTTGGCCTTGCTGACCGGGCCGCGGCCGAGGATCCGCCCGGGCTCAGTAGGGGTAGGGGCTGGCGGCGCGCTCGACCCGGCCGGCGAGGTCCCGGAGACGGCGCCTGCGGGGAGCGGGTCCGGTCCCGGGGCCGGCGGGGGCGGGGCCGGCTGGGAGCCCGGCAGGGGCAGGCTCGGCGGGCCGTCCTGGCCGGGCGGGCTGAACGGGTTCGGCGCCGGGGGCGGGGCCTTTGCCTTGCTGGCTGGGCTCATCGTCTCGGTATCCCTGTATCTCGATCGGCGGTTTCCCGGACCGGGACCCGCGCGGGGGCCTGGCGCTCGCCGGCGGCGCCGCGGCGGGGCCGGCGCGCTGGCCGGGGACCCGGCGGCAGACCATCGGCTCGGCGCACTGGGGGCACTTCCCGCGCCAGGTGAGCCGGGGCCGGCCCTCGCTTCCCAGCGGCGCAACTGTCTGCAGCCAGTGTCCGTTCCGGCACTGGCCGGCGACCTTCACGCCCTGCGCGGTCATCGCTGCGATGATGCAGGCCAGGCCCTGTTTCGCGTAAGTGCAAGGCGGCGGGTTGCACTTACGCGAAAACCTGTTCGCCCGGGAGAATGTGCGCATGGTGGCGGTGCCTGACCAGGCGGGCGACCTGGCCGGCAAGGCGGCGCGGCTGAGGTCGTCGGCCGACCGGCTCGCCGTGCTGGACGAGGAGATCGGCGCGGAGCGGCGCCGCCGCGACGAGCTGATCACCGAGCTGCGCGACGAGGGGCTGTCGTGGTCGAAACTGGCCGCCGCGGCCAGGCTGTCGCCCAGCCAGTGCGTCCACATTGTCAGCACCGCGGCGTAGACTCCGCCGCGGCCCCGGCCGGGCCCAGCGCGCCGGCCAGCGCTGGCAGGCCCGTCCGGCGCCAGTGTTCGCCGGGCGGGCCCGCCCGCTGCGCTCCCCAGCGGTCCCGAGTGTAACTCAGGCCTCACCTGCCGATGATCGCGGCGAGGCTGCCGAGCTCGGCGCGGGCGCTGTCGAGGATCGCCGGGGCGCGGGAGGGGTGCCAGCCGTCGTTCCACACGACCGAGCAGTCGGCGTGGAAGCCGAGCATCGCGGCGGTGGCGAACTGGACGACGGCGGGCCCGGCGCCGGGCTGGCGGCCGGTGATGTGCATCGTGCCGTCGAGGGTGGCGTACCAGTGCCACGCGTGCCGTGTGTCCCCGAGCGCGGCGTCGACCTCCGGCATGGTGCTACGGGAGGCGTAGACGGTCAGGCTGACGTGGCCGGCCTTGCGCTTGCGGTCATACCAGCCCGGCGCGTCGCCGGCGCGGTGGGCGCCGCTCTCGACGTCCAGGACGGTGGCGGCGCCGGTCGGGTCGCCGAGGCCGCGGTCAATGAGGACCAGGCCGTGCGGGAACTGCGCCTGGTAGTTCGCCAGCTCGGCCATGGCCGGGACGAGGTCGCTGTAGGTGGCGGCCATCGCGTCGCGGGGCAGCTGCCCGATCTGGTCGGAGTCGAAAATGAGCCTGATCATCGGTGGTTCCTTTCTCGCAATCCGTTAGGGAATCCGGGAATCCCGGGGTTCAGCAGGTGAAGGCCTGGCAGTGGGCGCAGTACCCGAAGACGGCATCCCAGGCGCTGGCGGACCGCCGCCTGCACCGCGGGCAGCGGAACTCCGGATCCTTCGGGTAGCCGGCCACCGCCCGCTGGACGCGGCGGCCGGTCAGGTACGTCTCGGCGGCCAGGTACAGGTGGGCGGCGCACCCGGAGATCCGGACCTGGTTGCCGTCGCCGACGTCGATCGCGGCGGTCTGGGGGTTCTCCTCGCAGGGCAAACAAGCCATAATCAGTCTCCGTGTTCCGTTTCTCGTGGTTGGTGCCAGCCGAGTTCCCGGCGGATCGCCGCGGCGTAGGGCGCCGGGTCCGTCCACGCCGCCGCCGCGGCCGCGCGCTCCGCGGCGAGCTGCCCGGCGCGGGCCCGGTCCCGGGCGGCGGCCGCGGCCCGGTCCTGCGACGGCGACCGAAGCGGCCGGGCGTGCTTCCAGGCGACGTCGCCGTCCTCGAGCAGCCCGGCCTCGCCGGGGGCGAGCCAGTGCGCGAGCCGCCACCGCACCCACCCGGCCGGGTGCGCGACGTCGCGGACCGGGGCCTGGTGCTGCCGCCCGCCGGGCAGGTGGTCGACGGCGTAGGCCAGGTCCCCGGCCGTCCACCCGGCGGCCAGGAACGGCGCCGCCAGGTGCCCGGCCCATCCGTCGGTGAGGCTCTGGCCCGGGCCGGCGCGCAGCACGCCCGCCGGCGCGCCGGCCGCAGGCCGGCCCGGGAGGCGGGCGCGCCCGGAGGGCGCACCTTGTCCGGTTTTCTGCCCGGCACGCGCGCGGGGATGGTCAACTGCCTCCTGACGGAGGCACGTAGGGGGGCGAGTTCTGGCGCACGACGGCGCGGCGGGCTGGCGGACCGCGCGTTTTCCGGGCAGGCACAGCACGTACACGGCGGCGTCGCTGCGTGACTCCTGGCCGTGCCACCGCTTGCAGCCCGGGTAGACGGTGCCGGTGAACCCCCACGCCTCCAGGCGCCGCCGGCACGCCTTCCACGTCGACTCCGACCGGCCCGCCTCGCGGCAGAGCAGCTGCCGGGTCGGCCGGGCGGTGCCGGTCTCGTAGTCGGCGCGGCGGGCGAGCTGCCTGGCGAACTCGAGCATGCTGGCGCGGGCGTCGCAGCGGAGTCTGGCCATCTCCGGATGGACCGCGAGGGCGGCCAGGAACCGGCGCTCGATCTGCCGGCCCCGCAGCCGGGACGACCCGCGGGGGATGGCGCGGATGATGTCGGAGCGCCGCGGCGCGTGGTCCTTGCGGGCAAGGCTGCGCCGGGCCTTAAACCCGCGGTAACCCACGGCGCAG
>WNGM01002777.1_pt1 | contig 17174 bp, 18 predicted proteins | sample 5400571 | NCBI WGS metagenome assembly WNGM01 (sample SAMN13153378, study PRJNA577476) | soil metagenome | isolation source: 100 cm soil or saprolite under Garry oak tree replicate 2 | place: USA:California | collected 2016-06-15 | reverse complement strand
TTGGCTGAAATCCATCTTGCTGGCGACGCGTTCCACCATTGCTTTTGAGCTGGGAACAATCGACGCGACCTGAAATGGACGTTTCAGAAATCGTTTGAAGAACAGGGTGCTCACAAGGAAACGAATAGTCGTCCGGCGCGTCCGAGTTGTCCAGTCATGAAGTAGGCGGAGATGGGTGATTTGTGATCAGTGAAGGGTGATCAGCGTTCCGGGGTCTTGACTGATCACTGATCACCGATCACTTATCACTCCTGGCAAACGCGCGGTTAGCTCAGTGGTAGAGCACTACCTTGACACGGTAGGGGTCAGAGGTTCGAACCCTCTATCGCGCACCATTCTTGTCGCAACCGCTGCAATTTGATGAGTGACATCTCCTTAACCTTTAATCAGGCGATCGACGATTCGACTCGCACCCTTGAGTCGCTGAAGAAACTTGAAACGCAAGTCGCAAAGGCTGCAGAACTCATCCAGGAATGTTTGCAAGCAGGAAGGAAAATCCTCGCTTGCGGGAACGGCGGCAGCGCTGCTGATGCATCGCATTTTGCGACGGAGCTCGTGGTGCGTTTCGCCAAGGATCGCCGCGCACAACCGACGATTTGCCTGGCAAGCGATGGCGGACTTCTCACCGCGGCCGCAAACGATTACGGGTTCGATGAAATTTTTGCCCGCCAAGTGGCAGCATTGGGACAGCCGGGCGACCTGCTCATTTGCCTGACGACTTCAGGCAAATCGAAAAATATCGTGCGCGCGCTGGAGGAAGCGAAAGCGCGGAAACTGAAAACAATCGCCCTGCTCGGTCGCGACGGCGGATCAACTATCGGCGTGGCCGATGTTGATCTCCTGGTGCGGAGCAATTCCACTGCGCGGATTCAGGAGGCACACCAGCTTTTGCTGCACATTTTGTGCGAGATCATCGAGGCGCGGATCAAAGAGTGACGGTCTCCCGTCCGTCATTCTGTAAATTCATCCAATTGGAGCGCGTCGGTTTGTGCGTCTCGCAAACACGCGGCTACAGATTTGCCGTGAGCGCGTCGAGGAATTGGCGCGGCGTCTCGGATTCGAGCAGAGCCGTTCGTATCGCGTCATCTTTTACCAGTCGCACGAGCGCGCCGACGCAAATCAGATAATCGTTCACGAGCCGTTCCGGCACGCCGATCACAAAAATCAGTCGGGCACGTTGTTGATTTGCGCCCACTGGGATCCCGGCGCGGCTGCGCCCGATGCCGACCACGATTTCATCCACCAAATCGGTTCGCGCATGAGGAAAGGCGACGCCATTTTCCACTGCACTTGGCTGTGCCTGCTCACGTGCCAGGACTTGGTCGAGAAATTTTTGTGCGTCGCAAATCTTTCCATTTTGCGCCAGCAACTGAATGATCTCGCGCAGCGCGTTCGGCAGTTTTCGCGATCGCAGCCGCAGGATCACCTGTTTTTCATCTAATAATTCGGGGAGCACGATAGCCATTGCTGCGGAGAGATTTATTGGATTATCCGGCAAAGCCAGTTATCCAGTTAAGGAGCGCACCGTGGCAACTCAAAATACAGCAGTCGCTCCAAAGGAAGAGAGAACGGTCTCGTTCCAACGGAGCATTTACGACCCTGGCTATGTCAACGCGATGTCGCATTTTTATCGCGGCGAGATGGGGCGGATCATGGTTTGGCGGCAGCGGCTGGATGTCACGACCAACTGGGCAATTACGAGCACCACGGCGATTATCACCATCGCTTTCTCTACGCGCGAAGTGCCGCACATCATTTTCTTCTTTAACCTCGCCATCGTGTGTGTGCTGCTGTGGATCGAAGCGCGCCGTTACCGTTTTTACGACGCATTTCGCGCGCGCCTCCGGATGCTGGAAGCGCATTTTCTCGTTCCGATGGTGATGGAAAACCGCGAGATGCTTCAGGGCGAATGGAAAAAGCTCGTTTGCGAAGACTTGATCTTGCCTTGCTTCAAGATCACGAAGCTCGAGGCGATCGGGCGCCGGTTGAAACGCAATTACGTGTTCATTTTCATTTTGATCCTGATTGCGTGGTTAACGAAAATATTCTTGCACGCCACCGCGCCGATTAACGATTTCGTGTCGTTTTACCATGCCCTCCGCATCGGGCATATCCCCTCCTGGCTGGTTGCGCTCGTCTTTGCCGGCACGTTTGTCAGCGTGATTGGTATCACGATTTACGTCAGCAAAAGGTCCTCTGGCGAAATCTCCGAGTTCGGCACACACCGTTCCCTGTGGCGGATTTGAATTAGTTGATAGTTGAGAGTTGATGGTTGAGAGATCGACCATGGACGAATCGTCAGCCGATTCCGAGCCCGGCGTTATCAACTCAACTATCAACTTTGAAAAGCTCTGCGAGATCGTCGCGAAGCTGCGGGGGCCCGGCGGCTGCCCATGGGACCGGGAACAAACGCACGAATCGCTGTTGCCTGCTCTGATTGAAGAAGCCTACGAAGTGACGGAGGCCGCGCGCGAGAAAAACGACGCGCATTTTCGCGAGGAACTCGGAGATCTTTTGCTGTTGGTAGTCATGCACGCCGAGATCGCCAGCGAAACCGACCGCTTCAACATCGACGACGTCGTTCGCGACATTTCGGAGAAACTGATCCGCCGACATCCGCATGTGTTCGGCACAAGCGACGCACGCGATTCCGGCGCCGTGCTCAAGCAATGGGAAGCAATCAAACGCGACGAGAAAAAGACCGACTCACATTATCTGGCCAGTTTACCGAAAGCGTTGCCTGCGCTCATGCGTGCGCAAAAAGCGCAATCCAAAGCGGCACGGGTGAATTTCGACTGGACGGACGTGCGCGATGTAGTGGCAAAACTGGAAGAAGAGCTTCGCGAGTTGAACCAAGCAATGGCGTCGGCCGATCCAGCGAGAACCGAAGAAGAGATCGGCGACGTTCTTTTTGCAGTCGTTAATGTGGCCCGGAAATGCAGACTTGACGCGGAAAGCGCGCTGCAGCGCGGTACGGACAAATTTGTGACGCGATTCAATCGATTGGAGGACGAGCTGCAAAGACAGGGCAAGCGACTTTGCGATGTGGATCTTGCGGAGATGGACGCGATTTGGGACGAAATCAAAAAAATGACGAATGATCAATGACGAAGCCCGAATGACTAAAGGCCATGCTGCTGTGCTCTCGTTATTCCTGAGTCCGTTAGTTGGCATTCCTTCGTCAATCGTCATTCGACATTCGTCAGTTACCAGCGATATTTCGCGTCCCGATGAACTTGCTGATCAACCTCTGTCTGGCGCTCTTCGTGCTGGTGTCGGCGCTTATGGTGCTGGTGATCCTGATGCAACGGCCGAAGAGCGAAGGCCTGGGCGCGGCATTTGGTGGTGCCGTCACGGAGAATATTTTTGGCGCACAAACCACTAATGTGCTCGTGAAGTTCACGACGTGGCTGGCCGGCATTTTCTTCGGACTTTCCTTGATGTTGTCGATTCTTTATGCGCATAGGAGCATGGCTGACAGCGCGTTTCGGCGTGAGCTGATGAAAACGCAAGCTGGGACGCAAAATTCGCCTGCACCAAAAGCGGCGCAGACGCCCACGACGTCCCCTGCTACTTCATCAGCACAAGCTTCGCCGGATGCCTCTGAGGCCCCGGACTCTGGCGCGGGCGTATTGCCCGCGGGCAGCGCGCGGCCGGCGGCTTCGGCGCCGTTAACGACACAATCCCCAACGAAGCAGTAAACCGGCTTTTCGCCGAAGCGATGGACCGCACGCGCGGTCAGGTTGATTTCATGAAGCGCGTGAAATCAAAACTGCGGTCTTCAGATCATTAAGAGACCAGTATCATGTTGGTCTTGCCCGAATACTTTGCGGCAGGAATCACGAAAATACAGCATGCGAATCACATTGATGCACAATCCGACAGCCGGCCGCGGCGAGCATGCCAGGCAGGAATTGGTCAGCGCATTGGCCAAAGCAGGACATCAGGTGACTTATCAATCGACCAAAAAGTCCAGTTACAAGAAAGCCTTAAAAAAACCTGCCGACTTGGTTCTTGTTGCCGGCGGAGACGGCACGGTTAGCAAAGTTGGTCGCGAACTAATCGATACCGGCATACCGATGAGCGTTCTCCCACTCGGCACTGCCAATAATCTGGCGCGCAGCCTCGGTTTCATCGGGTCGGCCGACCAAATCATTGCCGGGCTTGAAGGCGGCAAAAAGCGATCATTCGATATCGGCGTTGCTCGAGGGCCGTGGGGCAAACGCTACTTTTTTGAAAGTGTCGGTGGCGGCCTTCTTGCGGATTATCTAAGTAACGCCGGCAAATTCAAAGAAGCCAAAAATCTTTCTGAAGAACAGGAGATGGCGCGGCATGTCTTGTTGTTGCGACGGCTCTTACACGTGTATCGGGCGCAGAAATGGAAGATCGAGCTAGACGATAAAGACATGTCAGACCGTTATATTCTATGGGAGTCGATGAACATTCGCTCAGTTGGCCCCTCGCTGAATCTCGCCTCGCACGCCGCAACCGAGGACGGCCGATTGGATTTCGTCTGCGCGCGCGAAGAGGATCGCTCACGATCGGTCGACTACCTCGATTCTCGACTTAATGGACGAGAAATTAAATTTCCGTTGCCGTTTCGCAGGTTTCGTAAGTTAAAGGTCACTTACGAAAAGTCAGCGTTTCACTTCGACAGCAAACGTTGGCCGCGCAAAAACCAGAAGATAGAGAGTCCAATCGAAATCGAAATCACGGTGAAACCATCCGCGCTCGTGATCCTGCAACCGCGACTTCCGGAACGGCCCGTGGCGTGATTACCAGCCGTATGCATGCATGTGCGGCAACTGCGTACGAGTCGCGCCGCGCAAAAATCAATATCGACATTTATCGCAACCCTGCTCATGCTGTACTAGCGCGACTGAAAGTTCCAAACTAAGCGAGTTGCCGCCAATTCAAACGGTCACGCTGGTTTGGGCGTGAAATCAATGGCGACCAACGTGACAGAAATGTGAAACCGGCGAGCAATTAGGGCGACGATGAGCTACGAATTACGGCAAGAGGAAACGTTGGGCGACAATCTTCGCCGGATCTGCTGTAAACAAATCAAGGACGCCGTCGCAGTTGCGAAAGGCGAGGTGGAAACTGACGACACGCCCGTACATCAAATGCGCAAGCATTTGAAGAAGGCGCGCGCAGGTTTGCGATTGGTGCGCAAGGAGATTGGCCGCGGTCTGTTCCGGCAACAAGACCATGCTTTGCGCGATGTCGGACGGCTGACCTCCGAAATCCGGGATGCGGAAGTGCGTTTGCAGACCGTGAGGGAACTCAAAGAGGTGACTCACAAACGTGGGCGCAATTCCTACGGAAAGCTCGAAGGGATGCTGATTTTGGAACTGGAAAATTTCATGGCAGCATTCGCAGAGTGGCAAACACAGGCGGTCCCAACGTTGGAGCAAGCGGCCTCAACAGTTGATTGCTGGACCCTGGGACAGTTTAACTGTAAGGAGCTCCGCTGCGCTGTGCAGGCAAGCTATAAACAGGCGCGAAGGGCGCTCGCTAAAGCAACAGCAAATCCTACCGCCGAAAATTTTCACGCGTTCCGAACCAAGGCAAAAACGCTTTGGTATCACTTACGTATTCTTCGGCCGGTCAATCCGGTCGTGCTAAAGACCTTGAGCGACGACCTGCGTTCGTTAAGTGATCTGCTTGGTCGTGCGCACGACTTGAGTTTCCTCGGCGCGAGGTTGCGGAGCGAACATGGAAAATCGAAATGGCAACGTGAAGGTCACAGGTTGCTCGCCGTTATTGAAGTCAGCCAGGCCGATCTTCAGCGCGGCGCGGCGGAGCTGGCGCAACACTTTTTCGCCGAGCGCCCGCGCGATTTCGGCTGCCGTATCGCCACCTGCCTCCAAGATTGGGATGGTAAGTCGTCGCACTCGCTGGCGGAAGCGCTCGTCACTTAGATTTTCGAGAAAATTTTGGCGGGAAAAGCCAGAGAAGTTTCCCTTCTTCCGCCTCGGGATCGATATCGAGCAGGGCCACGCCGGCTTTGGAAAGTTTGAGCGAAGCGCCGGTCAATCCAGAAATGATATTTGTGAAGTCCGGTTCGTGGCCCACGAGAATCAAAACTTTTGAGTGATGCCGCTTTAGTACCGTTCGCAGCTCGCTCACTCCAAAGCCGGGCGCGAGCAATTCGTCTTCGCGCACCTTGGCCTTGAGGTATTCCGCGGCGATTTTCGCAGTTTGTGATGCACGGGGCAACGGACTGGTCACAATCAAATCCGGGGCCACCTTGAGACGCGCGAGAAACTTCGCGACATCGCGCATTTCTTTTTTACCAAAATCAGTCAGCGGACGCTCATCATCGGATTTTTTCCAGCTCGGCCAATCGGCCTCACCGTGACGAAGGAAATAAAGTTGCATCCGAAGAATAGTTACAAAGTTAAAAGAGTTCCAAGGTTAAAACGGCAGACGATAGCGCTGACGATACTATTTAACATTGCAACCTTTTAACTTTTCAAACTGTTTCACATGATCCGCCACTTCGCCCGGCGGGTCCATGGATCGACTTGCCAAAGGCGAACGCCACCAAGAAAAGCGTTTCGGTTGTGTCCCAAGTCAACGCCGTCCGGCAGCTCATCGAACTTCTTCGCGCTGCCGCCGCCAAGAACGACATAATCGGCAATAAACGACTTCTTCAACGAGAGGACAGCGCGAAGCACTTCGCGTTTCCACGCTTTTTCGCCGAGCTGTTTCATTCCTGATTTGCCGAGATAATCCTCGATGATGTGACCGTTGCCGTAAGGCAGATCGCCGAGCTCCAGCGGGAGCACGTTCGTATCCCAAATCAATGTCGATCCCAACCCGGTGCCCAGTCCGAGAAACAACATGCGGCCGCCGCGAAAACTGCCCAATGCCTGCATCGCGGCGTCGTTAATGATGCGGATCGGTTTGCCTAACGCCTTTTCGAGATTGAAGCGTGTCCATCCTGGACCCAAATTTTTGGGTTCGCTCATGATGCGGCCGTTTCGGACTGGCGCTGGAAATCCCATTGAGACGGCGTCAAATTTCCAATCCTGCAGCAGCGGTTTCATCTGGGCCAGCATCTCCCGCGGGGCGAGGTCCGGACCGGATTTGAACTTTCGCTTTTGCGCACGCGAAATCATCAATTTCACGTTCGAGCCGCCGACGTCCATGACGAGAATTTTTTTCTTCACCCCGTGAGATAACCGCGGGTGCGATTGTGTCCCCGATGGTGCGTCGTATTTCACGGGGTGAACGGCTTTTCCGAGGCTGTTGAGGGCGCAGCTGCGTCTTTATGCACGACGGAGATCGGTATCAATTTGTCGGCGCGCTTTTGCTTTTTCGAGCCGGTAAGCTTTTTCATGCGCTCGCGAGACACTTCACGAAATTGCCACTGCGCCTGTCGGCTCGGCTCCGGACCTTCCGGCTTCAATCGACGGTAGGTGCCATTCGGCTGCAGCTCGCGCGCCTTCACGCGATCGTTCAGGACCGTTGGAATCACGTCGTTAATGATCTGATTGCGCAGTGCAGGCGTCTCGATCGGGAACGCGACTTCGATTCGTCGGAAGAAATTTCGCGGCATCCAGTCCGCGCTCGAAAGGTAAACCAAAGGATCTCCAGCGTTTTCGAAATAGTAGATGCGGCTGTGTTCGAGAAAGCGGCCAACAATGCTGATGACGCGAATGTTCTCACTGAGATCGGGAATCTTCGGACGCAGACAACAGATGCCCCGCACGATCAAATCGACAGTCACATCGGCGCATGAAGCTTCATAAAGTCTTTCGATCACCTCATGATCGACCAGCGAGTTCAGTTTTGCGACGATACGCGCCGGTTTTCCGGCGAGCGCGTTATCTCGCTCGCGCTCGATGCATTTGATGAGCCGGCTCTGCATGTCAAACGGCGCGACCATCAATTTTTTCAGGCCGGGATAACCAGCAAGACCGGTGAGCGTGTTAAACACGGTTGCCACTTCCTCGGTCAGCTGGGCTTCGCTGGTGAGCAGGCTGAAATCGGTATAAATGCGCGCCGTCCGCGGATGATAATTCCCCGTTCCGAGATGGACATAATGACGGAGTCGGTCCGCATCGCGTCTGACGATGAGCAGCATTTTGCAATGCGTTTTCAAGCCGACCACGCCATAGATCACGTGGGCGCCGGATTCTTCGAGCCGCCGCGCCCATTGGATGTTCGTTGCTTCATCAAATCTCGCGCGAAGTTCAACGATTGCCGTCACTTGTTTGCCTGCATTCGCGGCATCGATCAGCGCCTCAACGATGGGTGAATCACCGCTGGTCCGATAGAGCGTGATCTTGATCGCCAGCACCTGAGGATCAGCTGCAGCTTTTTCGATCAATTCGACGATCTGATCGAAACTGTCGTACGGGTGATGCAAAAGGACGTCCTGACGCCGCAGCACCTCGAAGAAATCCACATGAGGCGGAAGCGCGGGATCGTGCGCCGGCTGAAACGGACGATCCTTAAGTTTCGCAAACGCATCGTTGGCAACCAGAGGCGCGAGATGAGTCATCGTCAGCGGACCATCCAGTTTGTAAGCATCGGCTTCGGTTAAATTGAAGAAGTCGAGGAGCAAGCTGAGAAAATCTTTCGGACAATCAGCTTCGACCTCGAGGCGCACGGCATTACCGCGGCTCGAGCGCCGCAGTTGCTGCTCGATCATACGCAACAGGTTCTCCGCCTCCTCGTCATCGATGTACAGGTCGCTGTTGCGCGTGACACGAAACGCATGCGCGCCATCGAGAATCAAACCGGGAAATAACTCGCCGATGTACTGTTTGATGAGCGACGCGAGGTAAATGTATTCCCACGGCTCGTTCGCGCCGGTGCCACGCGGCAAAAGGATGAGCCGCGGCACGACTCGCGGCACCTGCACGATTGCGTGCAGTGGCTCTCCCCGCCGGCGCGTCTTTGCTCGTACGAGCAGATTGTGGCTGCGGTTCAAGAGATGCGGGAATGGATGGCTGGCATCTACAGCCAGTGGCGTCAGCATCGGAAAAACTTCCTGTAGAAAATAACGATGCGCCCAGGCGGCACGTTTCGCGGGCAGCTCCGAGATTTCCCGAATGTAAATCCCATTCTTCGCCAGTTCCGGCAGCAATTCATTTTTCCAGAGCGTATATTGCTCGGCGAAGAGTTCGCGTACTGTTTTCTGAATGCGATTGAAAACCTCCGTCGGGCTTAAACCGTCGGGACCAAGTTCGCTCGTCTGGCTTTCAATCTGCTGTTTAATTCCGGCAACACGGATCTCGAAAAACTCGTCGAGGTTCGAGCTGAAGATCGTAAGAAACTTGACCCGCTCGATCAGCGGCTGCCTCTGATCCTGCGCTTCTTCCAGGACTCGCCGGTTGAACTCGAGCCAGCTCAGCTCGCGGTTGACAAAATTTTTGGGATCGCCAAAACGCTCATGCGCGCTTTGTACGATCTCTGGAGCGGCGATCGCATTGGTTTCCTCTTCAGTTCGGGCAGTGGCCTGAGCTTCCGGCATCCCTCAAGTATCGACAGTCAGATGCGCATACGCAATGCGTTCCGTCTCAGGCCGGCGCCGCGACAGTTTGATGCCTGATGTCTTCCGCTGCAGCGGCGTAAACGGCGTCCTCGCCAATGTTGGTAGCGTGATCGCCGACGCGCTCAAGAGCGCGCGCGACGAAAATCAGATTCAAGTAGCCGCGCAGTTGCTCAGGATCCTGCGCCATGCGCTCGACGAACTTGTGGCTCACGCTGCGGTTCAATTCATCCAGCGCATCATCCCGCTGAACCACTGCTCGTCCAAGGTCGACATCTTCCCGAACAAAGGCGTCCACGCTATCTCTGAACATCGACATCGCATGCTCGTACATGGGCCTGGTCAATTCGACTTCGGGCAACGGCGGATGTTGATTCAACTTCCGCGCGCGCCGCGCGATCGTGGTTGCTTGATCGGCCATGCGCTCGAGGTTTGACGAAAGTTTCATGGCTGCTACGACACGGCGCAGATCGGATGCGACCGGCTGAAACCGCAACAAAATATCCACACCGTCCTTATCTATTTGTTTCTCGAGTTGGTCGATTTCCTCGTCATCAGCGATTGCGTTTGCGCAAAGATTGTCGTTGCGCTCGAACAACCCTTTCATCGCTCGCTCGAGGCTGCGCTCAGTGAGTCCCGACATCATCAGCACATTATTGCGCAGCGAAGCGAGCGCTTCGTCAAATGTGCCAAGGATGTGTTTAGGCGCGATCATAACAAAGATATTGATGTTCCATTAACCAAATCGCCCGGTGATATAATCTTCCGTCTGCCTTTCGCTTGGGTTCGTGAAAATTTTTGTCGTTGGGCCAAATTCGATCAGCCGGCCAAGGTAAAAGAAGGCCGTGTAATCGGAGATCCGGCCGGCTTGTTGCATGTTGTGGGTGACAGTGACGATGGTGTATTTAGTTTTCAATTCGTAGATCAATTCTTCGATTTTCGCCGTGGCGATCGGATCCAGCGCCGAACAGGGCTCATCCATAAGGAGCACTTCGGGCTCGACTGCAAGCGCGCGGGCTATGCAAAGCCGTTGCTGCTGGCCGCCCGAAAGACTCGTCCCCGGTTTGTGCAAATCATCTTTCACCTCGTCCCAAAGAGCAGACATGCGAAGCGATTTCTCAAGACGCTCGTTAAGAAATTTCCGGTCACGCACACCGTTTAGCCGCAGGCCGACAATGACATTCTCGCCGATCGACATTGTAGGAAAGGGATTCGACTTTTGGAAAACCATGCCGACCCGGCGTCGAACGATTGTGGGATCGACAGCGCTCGAATAGAGATCCTCTCCCTGAAGCAGCACTGTTCCTTCCACTCGTGTCTTGGGGACAAGCTCGTGCATGCGGTTAAGCGCGCGGATGAAAGTCGATTTTCCACAACCGCTCGGTCCGATGATCGCCGTCACGGCATTGGAGGCGATATCGAGCGTCACATCATCGATGGCTCGTTTCTCGCCGTACCAGATTGAGAGATTCTTGACTTGAAAACTGCACGCTGGCACCGGCTCTTCTGCAGACGCCAGCTCCGCTGGCGGTTCGACGCGCTCTAACACGCTTCGCTCAGGTGTTGTCATGGTTAAATTATCCATCTGCACAGACGCTAGACGACAGACGCTGCACGCCCCCGCGTCAGGATTCTAACGATTACGTTAACGCAAAAAACGCCCATGACGAGCACCAGCGCGCCGGCCCAGGCCTGACGATGCCAGTCGTCATAGGGCGAAATCGCATAGGTGAAAATCTGCAACGGAAGCGCAGCAATCGGTTGGCTGAGGCTGTGATTCCAAAACCTGTTGCCGAAAGCAGTGAAGAGAAGCGGGGCTGTTTCGCCGCCCACGCGAGCAAGCGCGAGCAGAATCCCGGTGATGATTCCCTTTGACGCAGTCTTCATCACAATATGTACGATCGTTTTCCACCGGCTGACTCCGAGCGCGAGCGCGGCCTCGCGATACCCGTTCGGCACAAGCAGGACGACTTCCTCTGTCGTGCGCAAGATCAGGGGAATCATGATCAAGGCCAGCGCAAGGCCACCGGCATAGGCCGAAAAGCCTTTGAAACGCAATACTACCAACCCGTAAACAACGACGCCCCATGTGATCGATGGGATTCCATTGAGGACGTCAGCCAGAAATCGCAGGACTGAATTGATCCGCGCGGAGCCATATTCCGCAAGGTAAACGCCGCCCAAAACACCAACTGGAATTCCAATCAGCCCGGCAAGCCCAAGCAATTCCAACGAGCCGACTATGGCGTTCACCATACCGCCCCCGACCGCTCCGACCGGCGCTGGCAATTTCGTGAAAAAATCCCAGTTCACCGAACCGGCGCCATGAATGAGGAGATAAAAAAACACCAGACCCAGTGGCGAGATTACAAGGATGGCGGAGACGAAGGCGATGGTGCATGCCAACGCGCTTTTGATTTTGCGCCACGTGTGCTGATGTGCTGTTTCGAAACGCATGGCTATTGCACCGCGCGTGTTGCAGATTTTGTTGCGATGGTTCGCAGAAGCAGTTGTGCGAGGAGGTTCACCAAGATTGTTATGCCGAGGAGGACCAGCCCGATTTCGAATAACGCCTGAAGATACATATCGGTCGTCGCTTCGGTGAATTCATTGGCCAGCACACTGGCCAGCGTGTATCCGGGCTTGAATAGCGACGCAGCGATCTGCGGCGTGTTGCCGATCACCATCGTGACAGCCATCGTTTCTCCCAGCGCGCGTCCGAGACCGAGAATGACGGCGCCGAATAATCCTTTTTTGGCGTAACTCAGCACTGCGATCCGGGTCGCTTCCCAGCGGGTCGCGCCAAGCGCGTACGCCGCTTCGCGCTGTAAGTTCGGAACGCTCCGGAGAATCTCGCGCGAGACCGAAGTAATAATCGGCAAAATCATGATCGCGATAATAATTCCACCAGCGAGCATGCTTGGCCCGTAGATCGGCCCGCTGAAGAACGGAGTCCAACCGAAGAATCGCTTGAGGAACGGAAACGGATAATCGCGCAGCCAGGGAATCATCACGAAAATGCCCCAGAGTCCGAGGATGACACTCGGAATCGCCGCCAACATTTCGATCAAAGACACGAGCGGCTGGCGAATCCAGAGCGGAGCAAGCTCAGTCAGATACGCTGCTGTTGCGATGCTCAAGGGCACCGCGATCAATAAAGCGATTAGAGAGGAAACGAGTGTTCCGTAAATGAACGGCAGCGCGCCGAATTGCTCCGCGACTGGGTCCCAGGTTGATGTGACGAGGAAATGAAAACCGAATTTTTTGATAGCGACCGAAGACCCAATCCAGAGCTGCCAGCCGATTAGGATAATCAGCACGACCACCGCCAGCGCCATCGCGAGCGTAAGCCATTCGAATGCCTTATCGCCAAAGCGGGATGGAGACCCCATGCGTGCTTGGACGGAGCGCCCTTCCACCGCTATCGATGCGGCCACAGCCATAAAAACTTAATACTATGATTAGCAGCGGCAGGCCGCTGCGGTACACGCTCGATTACATCTTGATTTCGTCGATTCGTTTGAGAACGCGTTGTTGAAGGGTGTCGGGCAACGGCGCATACTGCAGATCGGTCGCCATTTTCTCGCCATCTTTCGCCGCCCATTTTAAGAACTCAACGAGCTTCTTACCTTTCGCAGGATCTTTCTGTTGTTCGTAAACAAGCAGCCACGTCGCGCCGCAGATAGGATAAGCATCCGCTCCTGGAGCGTTGGTGATCGAGAACCGGAAGTCGTCGGGAATTTGCGCCGTGGCCATCGCCGCGGTGATAGATTCGAGCGATGGCTTTACAAACTTCCCAGAAGCATTCTTCACCTCTGCGTAAGGCATTTTATTTTGGACTGCGTATATCAATTCCACATACCCGAGCGCACCGGGCGTCTGCTTAATCTGCCCGGCCACGCCTTCGTTGCCTTTGCCTCCGATCCCAGTCGGCCAATTCACGGACGTGTTCGTGCCCACTTTCGACTTCCATTCCGGGCTGATTTTGCTCAGGTAATCGGTCCAAATGTAAGTGGTCCCGCTCCCATCAGACCGGTGCACGACTACGATTTCCTGATCCGGCAATTTCGCACCCGGATTCAACGATGCGATTTTTGGGTCATTCCATTTTTTAATGTGGCCGAGAAAAATCCCGGCAATCGTATCCGCATCAAGCTTCAACGCTGGGTTTCCGGGCAAATTGTAGGCGACCACATCCGCACCTGCCACCGTTGGAATGTGCAAAAGTTTCCCCGGGGCTTTGCTCAGATTGTCGTCGCTCATCGGCCCGTCCGACGCGCCGAAATCCACCGTTTGCGCCAGGATCTGCTTTTGTCCGCCGCCGGATCCGATCGATTGATAATTAAATCGCACCGAGGGATCGACTTTTGCGTATTCGTCGAACCACTTCGAGTAAATTGGATACGGGAACGTCGCCCCCGCGCCGTTGATCATCATCTGCGCCGAAGCGTTCGCGCTCAATCCCAACGCGATCGTTAGCCCAAGAATTCCTGGTAGTTTGGTCATGCGACAAAATTGCCGCAAGCCGATTCAGCTGGTCAAAATCTTTACTGTTACGTTTGTGTGACAATCGGCAAAACCATGCGAATCGTCGTGCCTCTCTCCAATTCGCTTTCAGCTTCGACGTGACCGCCATGGAGTTGCGCGATGTGTTTCACGATCGCGAGGCCGAGACCGGTGCCGCGGATATTTTCGGCTGTGCGTGCTTTATCAACGCGGTAAAAGCGCTCGAAAATGCGCGGCAAATCTTCTTTCCCAATGCCGATGCCTTTATCGCTTACGCTAAGCACAATTTCTTTATCGCGCTGTCGAGCTTGAAGTCTGATCTCGCCATGCTCACAGGAATATTTCACGGCGTTATCGAGCAGATTGTAGAGAGCCTCCTGCAGCCGCGCGCGATCAGCGCAGATCGAGGGCAACTCGGACGCAACATCGGCGATCATATTGAGATGTTTGTTTGCGAGCTTCTTTTCCCAGTCGCGAATTATCTCTCCGAAAAACCTCGACAGATCTACTTTGCCCAATTGCAAATCCGGATTGGCTGATTCCAATTGCGCAAGCGTAAGCAGGTCCTCCGCGAGGAGGTCGAGGCGTTTCGAATGGCGTTCCATGATGCCGAGAATTCGAGAAAATTCCTCACGCGAAATTTCCGGGCTATCGAGCAACGTCTCGATGTAGCCGCGCAAGATCGACAGTGGCGTGCGCAATTCGTGCGACACGTTGGCGACGAAATCCCGCCTGACTTGATCGATCTTCTTGAGCTCGGTGATGTCGTGAAATAAAACCAGCGCTCCGGTGATCTCGCCCGCGTCGTTCCTTGTCGCGACAGCGTCGAGCTCGACTGCGAACTGGCGCACCGCGATCGAAAGCATCGTCAATCACCCGGTCGAGCGTTGCATCGCGGACAATCTCGAGCAGAGGTGTCCCTTCTGAAATTTCCGGCAGCGCGAAAAGGTTCCGAAACGCCTTGTTAGCCAAAATTACGTGCCGCTTGGAATCGACTACGAGCAATGCGTCGTGCATCGCAGAGAAAATGGTCTGCATCCCGGATTCGCGTTTTGCGATCTGCTTATTGAGCTGCTGCAAATCCTCAGAAACTTTTTCCAGCCGTAAGCCGAGGCGCTGAGCCTGGACGCCACCCTGAACGAGAAATGTGCGTGGTCGCTCGCCGCGCGCGATTTGATCGACGAGCTCTTCTACCTGTCGCCACGGTGTAATCCACTTGCGCCATGCCATCAATGCAAGAGCGCCTGTCGATGCAATGATCGCGCAGAGCAGAAGCCAAATCATTCGCGCTAGGTTTCTCGCAGGCGATAACCGAAACCGCGGACGGTTTCAATCGCATCGCCACCTTTGCCCAGTTTTTCACGCAAGCGCCGCACGTGCGTATCCACGGTGCGGGTGTCAATCACGCTTTCATAGCCCCAAACATCGTTGAGCAACCGATCGCGTTCCTGCACGCGGCCCCGGCGTTGCATCAATGCGCGCAGCAATTTGAACTCAAGACTGGTCAGATGCACCTGCTTGCCGTTAACGCGAACTTCGTGGCGCGCAGGATCGATCGAAATCGGACCGGCGCTCAGACTCTCGTCGGCTTTTTCGCCGCGCCGGAAGATTGCGCGAATTCGCAACACAATTTCGCGTGGGCTGAACGGTTTTGTGACGTAATCATCGGCGCCGAATTCCAGACCCACAATGCGATCGATCTCTTCCGCTTTCGCCGTCAACATGAGAATCGGCACCCGGGCCGTTGCAGCGTCGCTTTTTAGAATCCTGCAGACTTCGAGCCCGGACATTTTCGGCAACATCAGATCGAGAATGATAAAATCAGGCCTGTCGTCGCGCGCTTTTTGCAAACCGCTCGCGCCGTCGCCAGCGGTCGAAACTCTGAAGCCGGCCTTGCGCAAATTCAATGAGAGGAGGTCGGCTACGTCTGTTTCGTCTTCGATGATCAGGATATTCCTGCCAGATCCAGTTTCCATTGGAGATCAAATCAACTCGCCTCGGCAGTAAATTTCAATCTGAATAGAAGTCAGTTAAAGCGATGAACCGCAAACTTTGCTGAATCGTCACATTGTCGTGATGCGCGCCGCAACGCTGTAGTGTGCCAGGCCAGTTCTGGCATTGCCGCAGTGAACACGATCGAGTACAACTGGACAGGTCATGTTTTCGATTCAAAAGCTCATCGGGCGTGATGGAAAGTTTTACGACTTGTTGGAGGCGAGCGCGCAGCAGGCAGACAGCAGCGTGCATCATTTGGTCGCGCTACTCGAAAAACTCCAGCAAAATGAGACGCCCGAGCATCTCGAAGAATTTGCGCACAGCCGACGCGAGGACAAACGCATCACACAGGAACTAACCGAGCAGCTCTCAAAAACATTCATCACGCCGCTGGAGCGGGAGGACATCCAGGAACTGGCAGCTGCGCTTTATAAGATACCCAAAACTGTCGAAAAAATCGGCGAACGAATTTTGATCTGCCCAGAGGATTTGCGCGGACACAGTTTTCAAAAGCAAGTCGAATTGCTGGATCAGGCAGCCGAAACCGTGCTAGCGATGGTGAAACAGTTACGAAAAGGGATTGACGCTGGCACCGCCCGGGAAATGAATACGAAACTGCAGAGCATCGAAGGCGACGCGGACACCCTCGAGCTCAATCGCCTTCGCGATCTTTTTCAAGGCAAATACGAACCGAAACAGATCATTTTTCTCTACGATCTTTACGGTTTGCTGGAAAAGGTCATTGATCGCTGCCGCGACGCTGGGAACATCGTCCTGCAGGTGGCGCTGAAATATTCGTAGCAGGCATTCGTGTGCTCACTTTTTTTTGCGTTCTTCTCGGTGCGATCATTTTTGAGTACAGCAACGGTTTTCATGACGCCGCTAACGCAATTGCCACCGTCGTCTCAACGCGAGTTCTGACGCCACGCAAGGCAATTGCAATGGCAGCGTTCTTCAATCTTACAGGCGCATTGTTTGGCGGCGCTGTTGCTTCAACGATCGGCAAGGGGCTCGTGGACACCAATGTTGTCAGCATGACGACGGTGCTTTCCGCGGTGATCGCCGCATTTACGTGGAACATCACCACCTGGTGGTTCGGTTTGCCATCCAGTTCGAGTCACGCGCTCATCGGCGGACTCTGTGGCGCCGCGCTTGCAGCCGCAAA
>WNGM01004769.1_pt1 | contig 17179 bp, 18 predicted proteins | sample 5400571 | NCBI WGS metagenome assembly WNGM01 (sample SAMN13153378, study PRJNA577476) | soil metagenome | isolation source: 100 cm soil or saprolite under Garry oak tree replicate 2 | place: USA:California | collected 2016-06-15 | reverse complement strand
CTCGTTTGCTGTCGCGAATAAGCTCATCGATGCGCCGCACGATCCGCTGATCATTTTCCTGCCAATAAAGGTAATCGTCCCAGCCCTCCTCGGTCCACACGAGCCTCATTTGGCAGCGGCGGATTCACCGGCGATTTCGTGCTCACTCAATTTCCCCGCATCGGCGCTCTCAATGGAACGTAACAATCGCTGGGCATTCGCGGGACTCCGCAGCAGGTGCAGGGTTTCCATGATGCTCTCGTATTCTTCCTCGGAAAGAACGACTACCGAACGCGCGTTCTGGCGCGTGACACGAAGCGGAGCGCGGTCGTCGCAAACCTGCTCCATGTATTTGACGAGGTGGCGCCGAAAGTCGGTATACGGAACATGGCCCATGGGATCATCTCCTTTGTACATATTTATGTACAATGGACGCGGGGTCAAGCACTCCGATTGAGGCCACCGAATTTGTCCGGCCAGCTCGGCAGTGTGCCCGGGAAGGGCAGGGGGCCTGCCGCGAACACCGCGCGCGCGATTGCCCGCGCCAGCGTGTTGGCCGCAATGGCGCCGAGTTCGGAAACGGCGATGAAGGGATCGTTCAGCGGCTTGCGGCCGGTGGCGGCGGCGAACACGATGTCGCCGTCGAGTGGGGTGTGCACCGGATAGATCGCCCGCGCCATCCCGGTCTGCGCCATCACCGCGAGCCGCCAAGCCTGCGCCTTGCTCAGTGCGGCGTCGGTTACGATCACCGCCGGCGTGGTGCTCTCGAGCGCCGATGCCTTGGTCCGCGGGATCAGCGCCGCGGACGGGATCTTGGCCGGCCAGCCCAAGCCGCCGAACTCGCCTGCCTGCTCGAGCGGCGCCGCCCAGAACCAGGGCCCGTCGCCCAAAACGACGCTGCCGGTCGGATTGACGGCGGCAAGTGCGCCCACGATGTGGCCGCTGCTCGTCATCGCCGACGCCGAGCCGATGCCGCCCTTGAGGTTGACGGTGGTCGCGCCGAGCCCGGCCCCGACGTTGCCGAGCTCGAAATCATCCCCTGCGGCCGCGGCGGCAACGTACCCCAGGTCGCGATACGGCGAGTACCGGCCCCAATCCTTGTCGCCGCCGGCGAGCAGATCGAACAGGACCGCACCCGGCACGATCGGCACGCGCGCCGAGCCGATCGCAAACCCGCGGCCCTGCTCGCGCAGCCAAGCCTGAACGCCGTGCGCAGCTTCGAGCCCGAAGGCCGAGCCGCCGGAAATCGTCAGCGCGTCGATCCGTTCGACCGTCCTCGCGGGATGGAGCAGGTCGGTCTCATGCGTGCCCGGGCCGCCACCGCGCACGTCGACCGAAGCGACGGCCGGTTCGTCGAATACGATCGCGGTCGCGCCCGAGCCGAGGCGCGCGTCGTGCGCATGGCCGACCCGGACGCCTTCCACATCGGTGACGAGATTGCGCACGCGTGAAATCCTCTCCCCGGAAACGGCGACGATCTCATATCCAACGCCAATTCAGGAAGCCCAGGCAACCCCGAGTCCCGAAAGGGAAATTCCGGCTGCTGCGATCACATCCCGGCGAAGCCGGGCGAGCGGGCTTGCTTCGCCCGCCATCGCCGGCGCATCTAGCGTGCCATGGCTTCCGACGTCTCGCTTGCGGCCGCGCTTGCGGCCGGAACCTTGAGTTTCCTGTCGCCCTGCGTCCTGCCGCTGGTCCCGCCGTATCTCGTGTATTTGGCGGGGACATCGCTCGAACGCCTGGAAGATGCCGAGCCGGAAGTTCTGGTCCGGCGCGATACCGTCGTCGCCGCCGCATGGTTCGTGCTCGGCTTCTCCACAGTGTTCATTCTGCTGGGCGCCGGAGCGAGCGTGCTGGGCGGGTTCGTGCGCGCCTATTCGGCCGAGCTCGCGATCCTCGCCGGCATCGCCATCATCGTCATGGGGCTGCATTTCCTCGGGCTCACCCGCATCTCGTGGCTGATGCGCGAGAAGCGCGCCGCGATGGGAAAGCCGGTGGGCCTATGGGGCGCCTATGCGATGGGGCTTGCATTCGCGTTCGGCTGGACGCCGTGCATCGGCCCGATTCTCGCGGCGATCCTCGCAGTTGCGGCTTCCGAGGCGACGCTGGTCAAGGGCGCCGGGCTGCTCGCGGTCTATTCGCTGGGGCTCGGCATCCCCTTCATCTTGGCCGCGCTGGTGGTCGAGCCGTTCGCGGCGTTCCTCGGCCGCTTCCGCGCCCATCTTGCCGCGGTCGAGAAGACGATGGGCGGCCTGCTGGTGCTGACCGGCATCGCATTCCTGACCGGCTTCATCACCCAGGCGAGCTATTGGCTGCTCGAGGCGTTCCCGGTGCTGGGAAGGATCGGGTGAGCTCATGCCGTCGTTCCGGGGCGCGCGCCCAGCGCGCGAACCCGGAACCTATGGACGCAAGAAATTCAATGTGCCGCGGTGGTCATGGATCCCGGGTTCCCTCGCTTCGCGAGGGCCCCGGGATGACCATCACGACGGCGGGCCGGAGAGCTCGGTGTAGTTGCCGTCCTTGTTCCACTTGTAGACGACGTAGTCGACGATCTTGATATCGCCCTTGGGGTCGTAGGAGATTTTTCCCAGCACCGTGTCCCAGGTGCCGGCCTTGAGCGTCGCGGCGACCTTCTTGGCGTCGGTCGAGCCGGCCTTCTTGACCGCCTCTACCCATTCCTGGATCGCCGCGTAGGTGTAGAGCGTATAACCCTCGGGATCGATCCCCTTGTCCTTGAACTTCTTGACCACCGCGGCGGCGGTCGGCTTCTTGCGCGGGTCGGGCCCGAACGTGAACAGCATGCCTTCGCCGGCCGGCCCGGTGATCGACCAGAACTCGTTGGTCGCGATGGCATCGCCGGAGATCATCTGCGCTTTGAGGCCCTGGTCGCGCATCTGGCGCAGAATCAGCCCGGCCTCGGTGTGGTAGCCGCCGACGTAGACCACGTCGATCGCCGCCGCCTTGAGCTTCGACACCAGCGCGTTGAAGTCCTTGTCGCCCTGCGTGTAGGCCTCGTAGAGCTTCTCCTTCACGCCGGCCCGGTTGAGCGCCTTCTTGGTTTCGTCGGCGAGCCCCTTGCCGTAGGTCGACTTGTCCTGAAGGATCGCGATGTTCTTGCCCTTGTAGTTCCTGGCGATGAAATTGCCGGCAACCGCGCCCTGCTGGTCGTCGCGGCCGCAGACCCGGAACGTGTTCCACAAGCCGCGCTCCGTGAAGGTCGGATTGGTCGAGGCCGGGGTGATCTGCAGCACGTTGCCTTCGGCATAGGCCTCGGAGGCCGGGATCGAGGATGACGAGCAATAATGCCCGGCCACGAAGGGCACCCGCATGCCGGCGAATTTCTCGCCCACCGCGCGGGCCTGCTTGGGGTCGCAGGCATCGTCGCCGACCTCGATCGCAAGCTTCTTGCCATTCACGCCGCCCGCCGCATTGATATCGGCGAGCGCCATATCGGCGCCGTTCTTGAGCTGCTGCCCGAACGAGGCATATTGGCCGGTCATCGGGCCGGCCACGCCGATCGTGATGGTGTCCTGTGCGAACGCCGTGCCCGCAAGCGCCATGCTGGCGGTGAACACGAGGCCGGCAAGCCGCAGATTTTTCATGCTTCTCTCCCTTACATGAGGCGAAGGACCTCGAGAACCTGCGCCATTCTCTCCGGTTTTCCGGCGATGTCATCCTATTTTCGCGGCATCCTGGCGCGGCTTGCCGTCGGCTTCCGGACGCTGGCGCCACGTCAAAGGACCGGTGCGTTCATAAAGCCATGGATATTGCCGCGCCATTTGGCCCGCCCGGGTCACCCGCCAGGCGAGGCAGCCGATGAGGATCACGTAGAGCGTATCGGCCAGATACGACAGCGGTGAGATGAGCTCCGCGTCGAACAGCGCGAAATGAATGAAGCGGATCGCCGCACCGAGCAGCGCCATGTAGCCCACGACGTGCCAGGCCGGCCGCCAAGTGCCGGCAATGGCCCGGCCCGCGAGCCAGGCCGCCCCGCCCCCAAGGATCCCGGTGACGAACAGGATCTCGGGCCAGGATTCCAGCGCGTAGAGGTCGTCCATCGCGGCATCCTCAGGCGCGCCCGCCCTCGAGGTAGGCGGAGCGGACTTCCGGCCGCGCCAACAACTCCCGGCCGGTGCCGGTCAGCGTGATCAGGCCGTTGACCATGACATAGCCGCGGTTGGCGAGCTTGAGCGCATGGAATGCGTTCTGCTCGACCAAAAATACGGTGAGCTTTTCGCGCCGGTTGAGCTGGCGAATGGCATCGAAGATCTGCTTGACCAGGACCGGGGCGAGGCCGAGCGAGGGCTCGTCGAGCAGCAGCAGGCGCGGGCGCGCCATCAGCGCGCGGGCAATGGCGAGCATCTGCTGCTCGCCGCCCGAAAGCGTGCCGCCGCGCTGATGCAGGCGCTCCTGGAGGCGCGGGAACAGCGCGAACATGCGCTCGAGATCCTCGGCGAAATGCGTGGGCTCGGCGGTCGTGGCGCCCATCTGCAGGTTCTCGAGCACGCTCATGCGCGCGAAGATGCGGCGCCCCTCCGGCGCCTGCGCGATCCGCAAATGCGCGATCTCGTGGGTCGGTAAATCGGTGATGTCGCGGCCCGCGAACACGATCCGGCCCTCGCGCGCGCGGGGGTTGCCGAAGATGGTCATCATCAGCGTGGATTTGCCGGCGCCGTTGGCGCCGATCAGCGCCACGATCTCGCCATCGTAGACGTCGATGTCCACGCCCTTGAGCGCGATGATGCTGCCGTAATAGGCCTTCACGCCGCGCAACCCGAGCAGCGGCTCGGAACCTTGCACCGCCTCGGCGGCAGGCGCGGAAGCGGCGCTCACAGGCCGACCTCCGCTTCCACCTGCTCGACCTCTTCATCCTCGACGCCCAGATAGGCGGCGATCACCTTGGAATCGTTGCGTACTTCCTCGGGCGAGCCGTCGGCGATCTTGACCCCGTAATCGAGCACGATCACGTGGTCGGAGATGCTCATGACGACCGACATGTCGTGCTCGATCAGCAGCACGGAAGCCTTATGCTCGGTACGGATGAAGAGCAGCAGCTCGTTGAGCTCGGCGCTCTCGCGCACGTTGAGCCCCGCGGCGGGCTCGTCGAGGCAGAGCAGCGCCGGCTCGGTGCACATGGCGCGCGCCACTTCGAGCCGGCGCTGCTGGCCGTAGGGCAGGTCGCCCGCGGGATCGTCGGCGCGCCGCAACAGCCCGATGCGGTCGAGCCAATAGCTCGCCTTGTCGATCGCGGCGCTTTCGGCGCGCGCGTAGACGGGAATGCCGAACAGGCCGAGAAAGGTGAAGCCCGAAGCTTTCATCAACACCTGGTGCTGGGCGACCAGCAGATTCTCCAGCACCGTCATTCCCGGGAACAGCCGGATGTTCTGAAACGTCCGCGCGACCTTGGCGCGTTTGGAGATGCGGAAATCGAGCTGGCGCTCCAACAGGAAAGCCGTGCCGTCGGCATGGACGAGCCGCATCATGCCCGAACTCGGCCGGTAGAAGCCGGTGATGCAGTTGAACACCGTGGTCTTGCCGGCGCCGTTGGGCCCGATCAGCGCCGTGATCTCGCCCCGCCTCGCGGTGAAGCTGAGATCCGCGATCGCCAGCAGGCCGCCGAACCGCATCGACAGATGCTCGACCTCGAGGATCGGATCGGCCGCGGCGTTCATCCGCGTTCTTCCCGGACCAGGCCGGGCTCTATTCCCTTGCGGCGCTCGAGGAACACCGAGGGACTTCTCGTCGCAATCAGCCCGCGGGGCCGCCATACCATGATCGCCACCATGGCGAGCCCGAACACCAGCATGCGGTACTGGGCGAACTCGCGGAACAGCTCGAAGCCGCCCAACATCACCGTGGCCGCGATCACCACGCCGAGCTGCGATCCCATGCCGCCGAGCACCACGATGGCGAGCACCAGGGCGGATTCCGAGAACGTGAAGGATTCCGGGCTGATGAAGCCCTGGCGCGTCGCGAAGAACGAGCCGGCAAAGCCGCCGAACATCGCGCCCATCGCGAACGCCGTGAGCTTCACATTGGTGGTGTTGATGCCCAGCGAACGGCACGCGATCTCGTCCTCGCGCAGCGCTTCCCAGGCCCGGCCGATCGGCAGCCGCCGCAGGCGGATCGTCACCCAATTGGTCAGCAGCGCCAGCGCCAGGATCACGTAGAACAGGAACACGATGCGGTAGGTGGCTGAATATTCGAGCCCGAAGGTCGCCGCAAAGCCGCCCTCCTCGGCGTTGAACGGAATGCCGAAAAACGAGGGCCGGGGAATCCCGGGGACGCCGTTCGGGCCGCCGGTGACGCTCTGCCAATTGATCAGCACCAGGCGAATGATCTCGCCGAACGCCAGCGTCACGATCGCGAGATAGTCGCCGCGCAGCCGCAGCACTGGAAAGCCCAGGAGGACGCCCCAGAAGCAGGCGAGAATCCCCGAGATCGGCAGACACATCCAGAACGACAGGCCGAAATTGGTGGCGATCAAGGCATACGAATAGGCGCCGACGGCGTAGAACGCCACGTAGCCGCGAGAATGTAGCGGTCGTGATAGAACAGGATCGGCACTGCGAGCGCGAAGGCCAGCAGCGCCGGAGCGAACATGCGGCCGACGCGGTCGAGAACCGCGGTCGCAGCCGCGGGAAGCCGCGGGGCGATATGGATCCGGCGTTCGCCGAATAAGATCCCCCGCGAGAACCCGCCGACGAAGGCGATCGCGACCAGGATGCCCAGCGTGCCGAATCGCGGGGTGAGCTCGAGGCCGCCGGACGGACCCTGGTCGGTGCGGATGCCGATCAACAGCGCAAACAGCCCGAACGCGGTGGCGGCGGCGACGACCGCGTTCTTGAGCGCGGCTCGGAGGTCGAGAACGGGCTTGACGCGAATGATGCGGCTCCCCCTCAAACTTTCTCGATTTCCGGGCGGCCCAGAATGCCGGTCGGCAGGAAGATCAGCACGATCACCAGGACCGAGAAGGCGGCGACGTCCTTGTACTCGATCGAGAAATACGCCGACCAGAACGTCTCGATCAGCCCGATGAGCAGGCCGCCGACCATCGCGCCGGGTAGCGAGCCGATGCCGCCGAGCACCGCCGCCGTGAACGCTTTTACGCCGGCGACGAAGCCGATATAGAAATCGATCACGCCGTAATAGAGCAGGTCCATGATGCCGGCGACGGCGGCGAGCGCCGCGCCGATCACGAAGGTGAGCGAGATGGTGCGATCGATGTCGACTCCGACCAGCGACGCCATCTTGAGATCCTGCTCGCAAGCGCGCATGTCGCGTCCCAGCCGCGTGTTCGCGACCAGCCAGGAAAACACCAGCATCAGCGCCAGCGTGATCACCACGATGGCGATCTGGACGTTGGACAGGCCGACGGCAAAGCCGTTGCGATCGAGCAAGGTGTACCCGCCCTGGATCAGCGGCGGCAGCGGCTTGACCCGCGCGCCTTGCACGATCTGCACGTAGTTCTGCAGCACGATCGACATTCCGATCGCGGAAATCAGCGGAGCGAGCCGGAACGAATGCCGCAGCGGCCGATAGGCCATGCGCTCCACCGTCCAGCCGTAGAGCGCGGTCAGCGCCATCGCGATCAGCAGCACCAGGAACAACGCCAGCGGCACCGCGGTCACGCCCAGCGCAACCAGCATCAGGAAGGCGATGAGCGCCAGGAAGGCGCCGACCATGAACACGTCGCCATGGGCGAAATTGATCATGCCGATGATGCCGTAGACCATCGTATAGCCGATGGCGATCAGGCCGTAGATCGAGCCGAGCGTCAGTCCGTTGATGAGCTGCTGGAGAAAATATTCCATGTGCAAATCCTGCCGCGAACGTTCCGCTCGGCACGGTTCGCGGGCCGCGAACCACCGGAGGGCCGGGTCACCGCCGCGGTGCGAACCACCGAACCGTGGCATTCCTGGGCTCAGAAAAGCAAATTTTTCAAGGTCATGACAGCGCCTCGAGGAGCGGACCACTGCTTGTCCCCAGGGCATCACCAGCGCGTTTGCATCGCCCTGGCCCGGGCCTATGCTCGGGAGCCATGCCGTCCGAGCCCGCACTGCCGTTGTTTCATCTCTACGGCGATCCGCCGGACGATCAGGCATTCGATTTCGTTCACGTCGAGACCATCGGCTCGCGCTCCGCGCTGCACGACTGGACCATCCTGGCGCATCGGCACCGCAACCTGTTCCAGATCCTGCTGATCGAGCGCGGCGGCGGCGAGATGGTGTACGAGACGGCGACCCGGCTGTTCGAGGCCCCCGCCGCGATCCTGCTGGCGCCCGGCGTCGCCCACGGGTTCCGGTTCCGACCGCGGGAAACCGACGGCTGGGTCGTGAGCTTTACCGAGGACGTGGCCCGGGCGCTCGGCGAGCAGTCGGGTGCGGCGCTCGACCGGCTCGCGGCGCTCGCGAGCGATCCGGTCGTGCCGCTCGCGGAGGGCGCGGAAACCCGGCGGCTGGCGGCGCTCTGTGCCGATCTCAACGAAGAGCACGGCCTCGCTCGCGAGGGCCACCGGCTCGCCATGCGCGGCTTGTTGGCGCTGATTGCGGTCGAGGTGGTGCGGCTCGCGGCGAGCCGCGCGCGGACCGGGACGGTGACGCTCGCTCCCGCCGACGCGACCGTCGAGGTGCTGCGGCGCCTCATCGAGGAGCATTTCCGCCGCGACCGGCACGTCGGCTTCTATGCGCAGCAGCTGGCGATGACGCCGGATCGGCTCAACGATCATCTCAAGCGCGCAGCCGGAGTAACCGCGGGGCATCTGATCCGCCAGCGCCTGCTCACCGAGGCCAAGCGTCAGCTGGTGTTCACCAACCAGCCGATCCAAGAGATCGCCGCCGAGCTCGCCTTCGCCGACCCCTCGCATTTCGCCCGCTTTTTTCGCAAGAACACTGGCACCTCGCCGCAGGCGTTCCGCGACGAGCGCGGCGGGTGAGGGCCGCGCAGGACGCGTCAGGGGCCTCTCGGAATCGACAATCTGCAAAATCCGCGAGGCAAACTCGAAACCCTCTCCCGCAAGCAAGGGGAGAGGGGAAGCGCGTTTGCGGCCCGACCCAACAAGACATAGCGTCTCAGCAACCAGCTATCATTTCCCTGTCAGGAACTTCAGCACCGTGTCGCCGTATTCCTGCGGGCGCTCGACATTGGCGATGTGGGCGGCGTCGATCACCGCGAGCCTGGCACCGGGAATGCGGCTCTGCATGGACTCGGCGACCTCGACGGTCGTCGCTGGATCGTGGCGTCCGGCGATGATCAGGGTCGGCGCCTGGATGTGCCCGAGCGATTCGCGCTGGTCCATGTCGCGGATGCCTTCGCAGCAGGCGGCGTAGCCCTTGGGCGGCGTTTTCAGCACCATCTCGCGCATGCGCGCCATGACCTTGGGATTGCGCTCGCGAAATTCCTTGGTGAACCAGCGCTCCAAGATGCCGTCGACCATCGCCGGCATGCCGGGGCCGAGCGCCGTCTGGATGCGCTCGTTCCACAGATCGCGCGCCCCGCCCATGTAGGCGGAGGTGTTGGACAGGATCAGCTTGTCGATGCGCTTCGGCGCATTGGCGCCGAGCCACATGCCGACCATGCCGCCCATGGAGAGGCCGCACCAGTTCACCGTCTTCAGCCCGAGCCCGTCCATGATCGCCAGCGCGTCCTTGCCGAGCCGCTGCATCGTATAGGGACCCTCGGGAACGCCGGACTTGCCGTGGCCGCGGCGGTCGTAACGCACGAGCCGGAACTGTCTGGTGAACGGCCCCACCTGGTCGTCCCACATGGTGAGATCGGTGCCGAGCGAGTTCGACAGCATCAGCACTGGAGCTTGCTCCGGTCCGTCCACTTCAACGTGGATCGGGCAACCGTCGGCTTGAATGGTCGGCATGGCATCTCCTCCCTGTGCGTGAGCCCGGTGGCGTCTTCCCGGCGCGGCGCCGCGGCGCCGCGGCATCGCGGCCGAGCGGTGCGCCGTGCCCGCCCGGCGGATATCACGAGATCCTTGCCGCAACAATTCGCGTGCTATGATCGAGCCATCCGAGCAGGGAGGCGATGCCGATGGCCATGGTCATGGACGGCGAGGTTCAGCTGCCCGCGCCGCGCGAGGTGGTCTGGGCCAAGCTCAACGATGCCGAAGTGCTGAAAGCCTGTATCCCGGGCTGCGAATCCCTGGAGAAACTGTCCGAAACCGAGTTCCAGGCGGTTGCGGTCGTCAAGATCGGGCCGGTCAAGGCCAAGTTCAAAGGCAAGGTCCGGCTGTCCGATCTCGATCCGCCGAACGGCTATCGGATCTCCGGCGAAGGCGACGGCGGGGTGGCGGGCTTCGCCAAGGGGGGCGCCACGGTCGCGCTGACGCCGAAGGACGGCACGCAGCTTTCCTACCACGTCGATGCGCAGATCGGCGGCAAACTCGCGCAATTGGGGCAGCGCCTCGTCAATGGCGCCGCCAAGAACATGGCCGATCAATTCTTCAAAAACTTCGTCGCGGCGGTGTCGTAAAGCGCACCGCCGGCGAGCCGCAAGCACGGCCCGGCCGGCCAACTCCCTTGACCGCACGCCTGCCCGGGGTTCAGACTTGGCGGGTCAAAATTGAAATCCCGGGCGAAAACGGCACGATTTGCTCACAAACGCCGCGGCGCATCCGCGTCGGCGTCACAATAAGAGGCCATCGGCCCGCATTGCGAGGAGGAAACTCATGCCCGCCGTCTCGATGACGGTGAACGGCAAGCCCGTCACCGCCGACGTCGATCCGCGCACGCTGCTCGTCCAATTTTTGCGCGAGGAGCTGCGCCTGACCGGCACCCACGTCGGTTGCGACACCTCCCAATGCGGCGCCTGCGTCGTTCACGTCAACGGCCGGGCGATCAAATCCTGCACGGTCTTCGCGCTGCAGCTCGAAGGCGCCAAGGTCGCCACCATCGAGGGTCTTGCCAATGGCGACCAGCTGCACCCGATGCAGGAGGCCTTCCGCGACAATCACGGCCTGCAATGCGGCTTCTGCACGCCGGGCATGATCATGGCCGCGGTCGATATCGTGAACCGCAAGGGCCACGATCTCGACGAGCACACCATTCGCTCGGAGCTCGAAGGCAACCTGTGCCGCTGCACCGGGTATCACAACATCGTCAAGGCGATCGCAGCCGGCGCCCGCGCCATGGGCTCAGGCGCAGCCGTGACGCAGAAGGCCGCCGAGTAGCGGTCCGTTTCGGCTCGGGAGGAAAGCATGAGCGCGACCGGCATCGGCGCGACGGTGCGCCGCAAAGAGGACCAGAGATTCATCACCGGCAAGGGGCACTACACCGCCGACGTCAACCGAGCCGGCCAGACCCATGCCTGTTTCGTCCGCTCGCCCCATGCCCATGCGCGCATCAAGGGCATCGACGCCACGGCAGCGAGTAAAATGCCGGGCGTGGTGGCGGTGCTCACCGGCGCCGATCTCGCGGTCGACAAGCTGGGCAATCTGATCTGCGGCTGGATGATCCATTCCAAGGACGGCAGCGCGATGAAGATGGCGCCGCATCCGGCGCTGGCGCAAACGAAGGCCTGCCACGTCGGCGATCCCGTCGCCGTGGTGATTGCCGAGACCCTGGCGCAGGCCAAGGACGCCGCCGAGAAGGTCCAGGTCGATTACGAAGTGCTGCCGGCGGTGGCCGATCCGGCGCAGGCGCAATCGGCGGGCGCTGCGCAGATCCACGAGGTCGCGCCCAAGAACACCATCTATCAATGGCAGCTGGGCGACAAGGGCAAGACCGACGCGGCGTTCCAATCGGCCGCGCATGTCACCAAGCTCGACATCGTCAACAACCGGTTGGTGCCGAATGCGATCGAGCCCCGCGCCGCGATCGGCGAATATGATTCCGGCACCGGCCATTTCACTTTGTGGAACACCACGCAGAATCCGCATGTGGCGCGCCTCGTCATCGCGGCGTTCATCGGCATGGCGCCGGAGCACAAGCTGCGCGTCATCGCGCCGGACGTCGGCGGCGGCTTCGGCTCCAAGATCTTCATCTATCCCGAGGAAGTCGTGGCGCTGTGGGCGTCCAAGCGCGTCGGCCGCCCGGTGAAATGGGTCGCCGAGCGCGTGGAGTCCTTCCTGTCCGACGCGCACGGCCGCGATCACGTCACCCATGCGGAAATGGCGTTCGATCGCGACGGCAAGGTCGTCGGCCTGCGGGCGAGGACGATCGCCAATCTCGGCGCTTATATGTCGACCTTCTCGTCCTCGGTCCCGACCTATCTGTACGCCACGCTGCTGTCGGGCCAGTACAACATCCCCAACATCTATTGCGAGGTCGACGCGGTCTATACCAACACGGTTCCGGTCGATGCCTACCGCGGCGCCGGCCGGCCCGAGGCGACCTTTGTGGTCGAGCGGCTGGTCGAGGTGGCGGCGCGCGAGCTGAGCATCGATCCGGCCGAGCTGCGCAAGCGCAATTTCATCCACCAGTTCCCGCATCAGACGCCGGTGATCCTCGCCTACGATGCCGGCGACTACAATGCGTCGCTCAAGAAGGCGCTCGAGCTCGCCGACTACAAGGGCTTTGCCAAGCGCAAGCGGGAATCCGCGCGCGACGGCAAGCTGCGCGGCATCGGGCTCTCGGCCTACATCGAGGCCTGCGGCCTTGCGCCGAGCCAGGCGGCCGGCTCGCTCGGGGCCGGCGTGGGTCTGTGGGAATCCGCCGAAGTGCGCGTCAATCCCACCGGCTCGGTTGAGGTCCTGACCGGCTCGCATAGCCACGGCCAGGGCCACGAGACGACGTTCGCGCAGCTCGTGTCCGAACGTCTCGGCATTGCGATCGACAACGTCAGCATCGTGCACGGCGACACCGACATCGTGCAGTTCGGCATGGGCACCTATGGCTCGCGCTCGGGCGCGGTCGGCATGTCGGCGATCGTCAAGGCGCTCGACAAGGTCGAGGCCAAAGCCAAGAAGGTCGCCTCGCACCTGCTCGAGGCCGCCGAAGGCGACATCGTGTTCAAGGACGGAAAATTCACCGTCGCGGGGACCGACCGCTCCGTCCCCTGGGGCGACGTCGCGCTCAACGCCTATACGGCGCACAAGTTCTCCGGCCAGGAGCTCGAGCCGGGGCTGAAGGAGACCTCGTTCTACGACCCGACCAATTTCACCTTCCCGGCGGGTTGCCACGTCTGCGAGGTGGAAATCGATCCCGACACCGGCGAGACCGAGATCGTGAACTGGACCGCGGTCGACGATTTCGGCGTCCTCGTCAATCCGATGATCGTCGAGGGTCAGGTCCACGGCGGGATCACGCAGGGGGTCGGCCAGGCGCTGCTCGAACGCGCGATCTATGACAAGGACGGCCAGCTCGTGACCGGCTCGTTCATGGATTATTGCATGCCGCGCGCGCACGACGTGCCCTCGTTCAAGGTCGGCGTGACGGTGACGAAATGCCCGTCGAACCCGCTCGGCATCAAAGGCTGCGGCGAGGCCGGCGCCATCGCCGCGCCCGCCGCGGTCATCAACGCCATCACCGACGCGATCGGCAGCGAGCAGATCGCCATGCCGGCGACCCCGCAAGCGGTCTGGACCGCGATCCAGCGCGGCAACGCCACCCGCAAGGCGGCGGAATAGGGAGGCTTCCATGTATGCATTCACGTTGCACCGCCCCTCGAGCGTGCGGCAGGCCGCAAACCTGCTCGCCAAGAGCGAGGACGCGAAGCTGCTCGCCGGCGGCCAGACCCTGATCCCGACCATGAAGCAGCGGCTGGCGAGCCCGGCGAGCCTGATCGATCTATCCTTGATCGAGGGCCTGTCCGGCATCGAGCTCCGGGGCCGCTCGATCGTGATTGGCGCGATGACGCGGCACGCGGAAGTCGCGGATTCGCCCGTCGTGCAGGAGAACCTGCCGGCCCTCGCCGAGCTTGCCGGCGAGATCGGCGATCCGCACGTGCGCAACATGGGCACGATCGGCGGCTCGCTCGCCAACAACGATCCCAACGCCGACTATCCGGCGGCCGCGCTCGGGCTCGGCGCCACCATCGTGACCAACAAGCGGCGCATTGCGGCCGACGAGTTCTTCACCGGCATGTTCGAGACCGCACTCGGGGCCGACGAGATCGTCACCAAGGTGATGTTCCCGCTGCCCAAGAAGGCGGCTTACGTCAAGTTCGCCAACCCGGCCTCGCGCTATGCGCTCGTCGGCGTGTTGGTGTCGAAACGCGGCCGCGAGATCCGCGTCGCGGTCACCGGCGCGGGCGCGAACGGCGTGTTCCGGGTGACTGCGTTCGAGGAAGCGCTGCAGCGGCGGTTCGGGCCGAAGTCCCTCGATGGCCTGTCCGTGCCGGCCGCCGGCCTCAACAGCGACATTCACGGCAGCGCGGAATATCGGGCGCATCTGATCGGCGTGCTCGCGCGCCGCGCGGTTGCCGCCGCGGCGGGGTGAGGCCCGGTGGCCCAGGGTTGGGCCTCACGGCTTTCGATCCTATATTGCCCCTGATGCCGGCCGGCAGGAACTCCTGCCGGCCTTTTGGCGCAGGCTAGAGAAGTGCAACAGAACAAAGCGCACAATCTTCCGGGCTCGATCGACGCGACCTTGGCGCTGCTCGCCGAGGCCGATTATCTCGCCGACCGCTCGCTTGCGACCGTGCTGTTCCTCGCTTTGCGCATGGGGCGGCCGCTGTTTCTGGAGGGCGAGGCCGGGGTGGGCAAGACCGAAGTCGCCAAAGTGCTGGCGAAGACGCTCGGGCGGAAATTGATCCGCCTGCAGTGCTACGAGGGATTGGATATCGCCGCCGCGGTTTACGAGTGGAACTACGGCGCGCAGATGATCGCGATCCGGCTCGCCGAAGCCGAAGGCGTCGAGGACCGCGAGCATCTGGCGCAGGACGTATTCTCCGAGAAATTTTTGATCAAACGGCCGCTGCTGCAGGCGCTGGAGCCGGACGTCGCCGGGCCGCCGGTGCTGCTCATCGACGAGCTCGACCGCACCGACGAAGCGTTCGAAGCGTTCCTGCTCGAAGTGCTGTCCGATTTCCAAGTGACGATCCCGGAGCTCGGCACCGTGAAAGCCGCGCATCCGCCGATCGTGGTCGTCACGTCCAATCGCACCCGGGAGATCCACGACGCGCTCAAGCGGCGCTGCCTCTATCATTGGCTCGGCTACCCCAACGCCGAGCGCGAGTTGAGCATCGTGCGCGCCAAGGTGCCGGGCATCGCCGAGCGCCTGTCGCGGGAGATCGTGCATTTCGTACAGAGCCTGCGCCGGGAAGACCTGTTCAAGGCGCCGGGCGTCGCCGAGACGCTCGACTGGGCCTCGGCGCTGAGCGAGCTCGACGCCGTCGCGCTCGACCCGGCAACCGTGTCGGATACGCTCGGCGTGCTGCTCAAATATCAGGACGACATCGCCCGGCTCGAGGGCACCAAGGCCAAGGAGCTGCTCGACGAAGTGCGGGCGCAGCTGCGCGCCGCGGAGTGAGCGATGCCAATGCCAACGTAGCCCGGATGGAGCATCGCGCGAGCGATGCGCAATCCAGGGAGGCCGCTCCCGGATTGCGCGGCTTCGCCGCTCCATCCGGGCTACGGATCCGATAACGACAAGCACATGATTGAGAAACCTAGCGCCGCTCACGCTCTCCCCCTCGCCGAAGGGGAGGGGGAGCTCGCCGGCCGGCTGATGCAGAACATCGTCTATTTCGCCCGCGCGCTGCGCGCCGCCGGCATCCCGGTCGGCCCGAAAACCATCATCGACGCGCTCGATGCGCTCAAAGCCGCGGGCGTCGGCACCCGCGAGGATTTCTATTGGACGCTGCACGCGGTGTTCGTGAAGCGCCACGAGCACTCGATCCTGTTCGACCAGGCCTTTCGGCTGTTCTTTCGCAAGCGCGCCTATCTCGAGCGGCTGATGGCGATGATGATGAGCCAGGTGCCGGCGCCCGCGACGCAAGCGCCAAAACCCGCATCCCAACGCGTGCAGGAAGCCTTGTTCGCCGGCCTCGATGAAAAGCTCGTGCGCGAAAATCCCGAGATCGAGGTCGACGCGCGGCTGACCATGTCGGAGAACGAGATCCTGCAGAGGAAAGACTTCGCGCAGATGACGACGGCGGAGATCGCCGCCGCCAAGGACGCGATCGCCCGCCTCGTGCTGCCGCTCGACGAGTTGCGCACGCGCCGGCTCGCGCCGCATCGCCACGGCCACATCATCGACATCCGCCGCACGTTGCGCGCGAGCCTCAAGGCCGGCGGCGCCTTCATCGACCTCAAATATCTCGGCCCCAAGACCCGGATGCCGCCCATCGTGGCGCTGCTCGACATCTCCGGCTCGATGAGCCAGTACACCCGGCTGTTCCTGCATTTCCTGCATGCCGTCACCGACGCGCGCAAGCGCGTCACCACGTTCCTGTTCGGGACGCGGCTGACCAACGTCACGCGCGCGCTCAAATCGCGCGACCCCGACGAAGCGCTCGCGGCCTGTTCCTCCGCCGTGCCCGACTGGTCGGGCGGGACGCGGATCGCCACTTCGCTCCACAGCTTCAACAAGAAATGGGCGCGCCGCGTGCTCACCCAGGGCGCGATCGTGCTGCTGATCACCGACGGGCTCGAGCGCGATCCCGACGACAAGCTGGCGTTCGAGATCGATCGCCTGCACCGGTCCTGCCGCCGCCTGATCTGGCTCAATCCGCTGCTGCGGTTCGACCGGTTCGAGGCCAAGGCCAAGGGCATCCGGGTGATGCTGCCGCACGTCGACGAGTTCCGCCCGATCCATAACCTCGAGGCGATCGCCGACCTGTGCCGCGCGCTCTCCGCCGATGCGGCGCGTCCGCTGCCTCCGCGCCAGTGGCTGCGGCAGGTCGCTTGAGCGGCGCTTCCCGGCATTGCCGGACCGTCCGGCTCCAACCATATTGAGGTACGGTTCGGATCAAAAGCACCTTCGAGCCGACGGAGGAAGTCATGCTCGCGCGCGACGAGGAAATCCTGAAGGCCGCCGAGGAATGGCGCCGCAGCGGGCGCGGGGTGGCGCTCGCGACCGTGATGGAGACCTGGGGCTCGGCGCCGCGCCCGGTCGGCGCCAATTTGGTCATCGACGAGGAGGGGAATTTTCTGGGCTCGGTGTCGGGCGGCTGCGTCGAGGGGGCGGTCGTCGCCGAGGCGCTCGACGTGATCGAAAGCGGCAAGTCGAAGGTGCTGGAGTTCGGCGTCGCCGACGAGACCGCGTGGAACGTCGGGCTCTCCTGCGGCGGCACCATCCGCGTGCTGGTC
>WNGM01001807.1_pt1 | contig 17188 bp, 18 predicted proteins | sample 5400571 | NCBI WGS metagenome assembly WNGM01 (sample SAMN13153378, study PRJNA577476) | soil metagenome | isolation source: 100 cm soil or saprolite under Garry oak tree replicate 2 | place: USA:California | collected 2016-06-15 | reverse complement strand
GTGCCATCGTGGTGCCCGACCCGCAGGTGCTGGTGCCACGGGCCTCCAGATTGTTCGACGAGCAGGTGGACCTGCGCGATGAAGGCACGAGCGAGAAGATCCGCCACCTGGTGGATGCGGTGGCGCACTGGTGCCGGCGCGTGTCCAGCCCGAAGAGCCCGCCAGTGCATAGTCGCCAACTGGCTCGTAGCAGCGGCAGCAAGGATGGCAACATCACGTCGTGTCGTAGGCTGCTTCACCATCATTTTGAACACAAAGCATTGCTGGTCTGAGCGTTCAGTGGGAGTCATTGCTCCCACGGTGGTAGGACGTTCAATCGAACGCGCTGGATGCCGACGGAAATGGTCTTGATCCACCGCCCACGTGCTGTCCCGAGAGTGCTTTCAAACGATCTGCCAGCGCCGTGTAACGCTGCCGGTCCGTCACCCGTTTGATCGCGAGCCCAATGGCCTTGGTTGGCCCGATGAGCACCACCAGTTGCTTGGCGCGCGTCAGGCCCGTATACACCAGATTGCGGCTGAGAAGCAGGTAGTGTTGCATGATTATGTAGGATGATTTTGGCACTGTCAAGGCAGGGGTTCGCGCCACTCTTCCTGCTCTGCATCTCACATGTGAGGGCAAAAAGGGAACGCAGAGTAGGCTCATCTAAAGGCTCGACGAGAGACTGACGGACTCTGCCCTGCGTGCGTTGGAAGCCGTCACGGCTCTTTTCCAGTCGTGTATGCGGTCTTCCGCTTCAGCGCTCACCGGCCACTCATACGCCACTCCAATCTGCTCGCAGCACCACCTCCCCCAGGCATACATCTCCAGCAACGACTGGAAAGCTTCTGCCGGTTGCTGGTTCCAATCCTACCGCGCCCCTGACCAGTGCCCCACAGGTGCTCCAGAAAGCCGCCCCGGCGACCAGAAGCGAGCCGCCTTTGGTGCAACATGCGTGGTGCGGGAGAAGCTTACCCTCCGCCGAGAAAACCACCAAGGATCGCTTCAAGACAGCCCTCCGACAAAGCTTCTCGTCCACGCCTGGTCGCAAGCATCCCCATCAAAACCACCAGGAAGAAGAGGATGACCATTCCTCCGGCCACATACATGAAGATCAGGTGTGGCCTGCCGGAGGTCAGCGCCACGCCGATGAATGGTCCGGCAAGTCCCGCCAGGATGAGCAAGAGACAGCCACACCCGCGCAGCCTGGACCCTGGTCGCCTGGGCCGTTGCCTGGCTCGTAGCAGAGGATGACGCCCCATGCGGTTGGCTAGGTAGCCAGCGGCGAGGAAAGCCGGGAGTGGATCATCTTGCGCTGGCGTTGGCGCCTGCGCGTAAGGCGGCGGATAGCCTGGCTGCGCAGAGGCAGAAAACGGGTCTGGCGCACCCGTTGATGGTGCGCTCGCCTGCGTGCCACAGGCGACACAGAAGGCAGCGCCAGGCGCCAGCGGTTGCCCGCAGGTCGTGCAGAAGCGCTGCTGCGGCTGATGGTCCATCGTGGTCTTCCCGCCTTTCGCTCAGCGTTCCCAGAACGCGGCTTCCCTAGCTTTGAGAGGGAGCATACCATACAGACGTTCCCATGTATAGCTGTGTTGGCCCAGACGTTCCCACGGGATGCGCAACAAGCTGTCATTTTCAAGCGAAGTGGCTCCAAGTCGTCTGTCGTCGCTGATCATCTGCTGCTGCACTGGGAGAGAACTTCAAAGCAAGCTATGCGACCAGGATTGCTTGTGAAGCAGCTTCGTATTCTACAGCTAGCTTGCTGCAATCTCGTTGCGCACCCCGTGGGCTAGAGTGGGCCAAGTGGAGGTCTGTTCATCTATGGATGAATGAGGCGGAAAACGCGTACGAGAAGCACCACCACCGCAATGCACAGCAAGGCAATGGCGAACCACTGTATGGTGCGAGTCGATGTCTTTTCGGGCGCTGGCTCGCTCATGCGTCGTTTCTGGTACGTTGTCTCGCGCCGCCGACCTGCTCTATTGAGCGGAGCTTTTCTACGCCTCATGCTGCACTCCCCTTGCCGGTATTGAAGCGTGGGATGGGAATATTGCTGGAGTTCCCTACGGAACTGGCAAACCGTAGCAACCATTTGCCCTATTGTACCCAACTCTGAGGCATAAAGCAAAAACAGACAGGTACATGAGGCGAGCGCCTCGGGTATCATCAGGGAGTCATGGTATTTTGCGGTGCTTGTGCGCGAGGCGCGAATGCAACGGGGAGCACCCATCGTAAAAGGGAGAACACGCCCATCAGGCAAGCGAGGAGAAGCCTCATTGACCCGCTCACATGAAGGAGCGTCTGGTGACAGCTCGTATAATAAGAACATCGGTTCCAAGATGATGGTGAGGACGAGGTGACAGCAGCGGGTCTGACCGCGGACGTAAGATAGTCCCCCATCATCTGGGGCTGGCCCCAGTTTGAACCGTATCGTGTGGCACAGAAGGCGTATCACGAGCTTAGACAGGCCTTGCCCTCAGGTCCGAGACAGTGTTGTGTTTCTCCTCTAGCTCAGATAAAAGGGGCTCATGCGCACTCTGTGTGGTGCCCGAAAGCGCTCCATATGATAGAATACAGGCATCGAAGGTTCCACTCCTATTATCCTATCGAGAGCTTCTTTCATGTTGCTATCTACCCTCTTCTCGCTGTCTGCCGATCTCTCCCTCGTTGATGTTCGTCTGGAGGACGAGGGACTGACGCTGGTGCTGAGATCGAGTCAGACGAATGCTATGTGCCCTGAATGCGCGCAGCCATCGACCCATGTGCATGGCCACTACACGCGCCGACTCGCCGATCTGCCCTGCCAGAAGAGACCTGTGCGAGTGTGTCTAGAGGTGTGCCGCTTTGCGTGCCGCACCAGGGGCTGTCCGCGCACCACCTTTGCGGAACGCTTTCCGCTGCTCACGCGCGCGTACGCCCGTCGAACACTGCGACAAGCCGAGGCCCTCACGGAGATCGCCTTCGCGCAGGGAGGCAAAGCGGGGGCGCAGTTGGCGAAGCGCCTGGCAATGCCCGCCGGTCGCGATACGAGGCTCGCGGCTCATCCGCGGCTCTGCGCTCCCGAAGCGCAAGACCCCGCAGGTGCTGGGACTCGACGATTTCGCCTGGAAAAAAGGCGACCGCTACGGCACGCTGCTGGTCGATTTGCAAGCCCATTGTCCGGTCGAGGTCCTGCCGGATCGGGAAGCCGACACCGTCGTCCGAGGGCCTCGTGCGCATCGGGGCGTGAAGATTATCAGTCGGGATCGTGCTGGGGTGTATGCAGAGGCAGCCACACGTGGCGCTCCGCGTGCCAGGCAAGTCGGCTCCTCGCTACCATGTGCCGGTCAACCTGCGCGACACGCTCAAAGACGCGCTGGCACGTCACCAAGGCATGTTGCCATCGCTGGAAGGAGCGCAGGAAGTGCCGCTCACCTCCACCCAGCAACCGACCGAGTTGCCGGAAGTCTCAACCGTGCCTGTGGACCCACCCCAGCAGCACGAGCGAGCAGAGAGCCTGCAAGACCATGGGTCACGTGCCAGGGAGCCGCATACGCTTACGGCTGCTGAGAGGCGTCGGCAGATCAGCCGGACCAATCGCTTCGCCCGCGGATCGCGCAGATTGTGACTTTGCATCGAGAGGGACGCGAGAGGGCGCGCGATTGCTCGGCAGTTGCACGTCAGCCGCAAGGTGGTCCATCGCTCGGTGCGTGCTGGAACCTTTCCGGAGCGCGCGCCCACTGGCAGGCGCCAGAGCAAGCTCGCACCGTTCCTTCCCTACCTGCACAAGCGCTGGGAAGAGGGCTGTCACAACAGCCTCCAACTGGCGCGCGAACTCCAAGCCCAAGGATTTCGCGGATCCGCCTCGCTGGTTCGTCGTCTCATTGGCGCATGGAGAGTACGCTTGCCTGGGTCGCCGGAGCGAGTGCGCGGCAAGAAACGACAGGCGGCTGCACCCGCCAAGCGCCGTCTGTCACCCCGACAGGCGTCCTGGTTGTTCGTCACAGACCAGCAGCAGCTTACGGCAGACCAGCGGACGCTCCTTGAGCGCATCTGCCAGACCAATGCCGCCTTCCAGGAACTCTATCAGCTGGGACAAGACTTTGTGCAGATGGTCAAGCAACGGCAAGCGCGGCGACTGGACCCATGGCTGGCCCGGGCTCACCAGAGCTCCTCGGTGGAACTGCGGGGATTTGCTTCTGGCATCAAGCGAGATTACGCCGCCGTTCAAGCAGCGTTGTCTCTTCCGTGGAGGAGAGGCGGCAGGTGGAGGGACAGATCACACGCCTGAAACTGCTGAAACGGCAAATGTACGGGCGGGCTCGCTTCGATCTCCTTCGCTTGCGCGTCCTCTCCACCGCTTGATTCAACCACCACACAGAGTGCGCATGAGCCATAAAAGGAGTCCTTATGACACCCTCTCCGGCACCATGCTATGATCTTTTCGTTGGTATTGACATCGCAGCGACGACGGCGTCCGTTGCTTGGATGGCCTCCGATCGGAAGGTTTCACGTGCGCTGACGATTGATCAAACGCCACAAGGGTTCACATCCCTGCAGCAACGCCTGCTTACGACGGGTCACTTAGCCCAGTCCATTCTGGTCGTGATGGAAGCGACTGGCTCCTATTGGATGACGCTCGCAACCACCCTGGCACAAGCAGGTTTCGCTGTCAGTGTGATTAATCCAGCCCAGGCTCACCACTTTGCCAAAGCTCTTCTCAAGCGAGCCAAGACCGACGCCATTGATGCTCAAACGCTTGCACAATTGGCGGCATTGCTTCGACCTGCTGTCTGGAATCCTCCTCCTGCCATCTTCGTTGAACTGTATCAGCGTCTGACAGAGCGTGAGAGCCTCATGCAGATGCGCCAACAACTCCTCAATCAACTGCATGCCCTGGCTCACTGTTCAAGTGTGATTGCCTCCGTCCACGCACGCATGAAGCATTTGGTAGAGTCATTGACCAAACAGATCATTGAGGTAGAGGCCGAGTTGGATGAGGCACTTACTCTTGATCCAACTTGGGCGGCATCTGCCAGGCGACTCCAGACGATCACTGGGATCGGACCACTCACAGCTGCCTGGCTCCTGGTCACGACGCTCAATTTTACGCTTTGTGACACTGTGGAGGAACTGACGGCCTATGCTGGATTGGCTCCTCATCCGTTCCAATCGGGAACGAGTGTTCATGGACGGTCCTGCATCGGGCATACAGGAAATGCGGCCCTTCGCACGGCGGTCTATCTTGCCACCTTGAGTGCAGCTCAGCACAATCCTGTGATCAAGGCCTTCTATGATCGGTTACGAGCAGCTGGCAAACCCATGAAGGTCGCTCGCTGTGCCGCTGCGCGCAAGCTCTTACATCTTGCTTTTGCTGTCGTGAAAAACGAGGAGGACTTCGATCCGCTATACGCACACAAACAGCAGAAAGCAGCTTGACTGCTCTTTGCCTCCACCAAAGAGCAATCGCTCCTCTGTAGACCTCTGATTGTTTTTTGCTTTCTGCAAGCTGAACAATGAGCTCCTTGACAAACAATACCGTATCTTATGTAGCTCTACCCCATTTGGCTACGCCCGCTTCAGGGGCGGTTTCTTTCCGTGAATCGCCAGAGCGCGAGTCCCGCGATGAGCACTGCAACCAGCACCAGGAAAGCAATCAGCACACCAACAACGGTGAAAAGCGCATCGTAGAAGAGGAAGACGCCAGTTTTCAGTCCGTCTATGACCCATACCGATTGCTTGAGTGGGATGGAGGTCTGTGTATAATTGATCACCAACACATCTCCATCACTGGTATAATAATCTCCTCCCCCATTGCGGGCATACACAATGGGAGCAGTAAATGCTGCGTATGCTTCTTCTGTGACCAGGCCGATTGTTGCTAGATCAGAACCGACCGCATTTCTTTCCAGATCCACGGTGGGAGCAATGTGATGGGTGGGAAAATGGTTGGTGCTACTCAGCTCAATTCCGCTATCATACGATGCCGCTCCCACCCAGGCGGGCTGCCCATTGATGAGCGTGCCAGTCTTCCAGATCCGAATATGTCCCCGGTTTTGGACATCGTTGGTGGGCTTTTCAAAGGCCAGGTCCTGGACCCTCCCAAAGACAGAGAGATTACTGACGGGCGCAGTCGGGTAGCTTCGGTGAGCAAGACTATCAACCACAATTTTCGCCGATGTTTGTGAGGTAATGGGATCAGGAATCAACCATCCTGCTTTTTGAAAACTGGGCATGATCTGATTTTTACTCCCGACAAAGAGCATGTTGATCGGGTCACCTGCTGCCCCGGATTGGGTATGGGTTATTTTGGGATAAGCAGGAAAATTATAGGTGTACGGGTAAAAACGGACAACGGCAATGAGTGCTGCGAAAAGCACGAAGAAGATACCTATAATGCTGACCGACCTGATGATCGTTTTTCTCATACGTCAAGCCTCATTGGATGTGCGCAAAACTTCTTGCTAGACATATGTCTCCCAAATGGTGAGGCGCTACCCCCGAAGCAGCTTCAGCTTCTCTTTCACCTGTTCGCAGTTCACCTGCGTGTAGCGGATCGCCGTGTGAATGGCTGGCATCCCGGCAGTGTTCGTTTGGTCAGGAGCTCATGACATCATCTCTCGCCTCACCCACTACCTGCACATGGTGCCCCCGCACCCGCGTGAGCTCTCCGGCTTCTTCTCTTAGTTCTTGTAACGCACGAGTACAAGAAATCAGCGCTCTAGTGGAAGAGAGGAGGGTACTTTGAGGCTAGAGACTCGCAGGGAAACAATTCCGGCACGAGCTTCTCAGAGGAGAGAAGAAAGGGTTATTTCGTCGATTGAACACGTACTGTTCTGGAGCACCTGGGACATGGTTTCGTCATATCTCTATTGGGCTCCTGCTTGGCTTGTTGCAATAAAGCAAGAAGGGCGCACGGCTCATGAGCATCGCCTGTCCCCAAAACATGCGTATACCGAATGAGAATGCGTTGTGCCAACTGTGTTCCAACGCTTGCCTTTACGCTCCCGCCTGCGCTGGGAGGAGTAGGACTGAGAGGGCACACGTCTTTTTGTGGTCGCATAGGAGCACGAGTAGACTGGTCTGCTTGGTAGTATATATGAGTTGACTGAATACTGGGTAACATGGCTCTCAAGAAGAGTTGTTCCTGTTGCATTGTACCATAAGCTACTCTTCTATGTATAGAAAAGTGGAGTTTCAATGTTACCCTCATTTTTGAGAGGAAAGGATGTATTTCCTCCTCGGTAACTCGTGTGCTATACCGCATCCTTCTCTCACATTCTCGCTGTATGCTCTTTCTTTTTCATCTTCAAACGTGTATCCAGTCCCCACTTTGATGAACACTAGAAGTGAGCGTGACTGTTCTGTGGATCACTGAGGAGTTGATGAAGGAGGCTGAGGAGTTCACTCTGATGAAACGGTTTCCGCAGATAGCCAGCAACACCAAGCTGTTCTACTTCTTCTGGCGTATGCTCCTTCACGGTGAGCAAGACGATAGGGATAGCCTGGTGGCGGTGGTGCAACTCTTCAATAAATTGATATCCGTTCATGGTCGGCATCATCACATCCAGCAAAATAAGGTCGGGAGAGATCGTCTCAATCTGTGCTAAAGCGGTGAGTGCATCGCTGACAATCATGACCTCGTAGCCTGCCATCTGCAACATGTATTCCACTAAATCGAGCATGATACATAGATCATCAATGACTAATACTAGCTTTGCCATATGCTCCCCCCACAGGAACCAAACCTATCTCTTTGCGTACGTGTCGCTTCGTTTCCTCTTCTTCATCGGGTATCTGGTGATGATCCGGTATTTCGGTGAAGGAGGAAATAAACTGTATTATATCACGATAGGAAAGAGGAACAGGCTTCAGAGAGATGACCTCGTTCACAAAAGTCCTATAGTCTCCTCCCGTATCCATCTCATTTTCAGACGGCTCCACGCCTGTGAAAACGAACTATAGGGTTGCTAATAGTTGCAGAAAATCTGTAGATATATTATGCTATCTACAAATATCTATAGGCGGTTTCTCTTCAGGTGAAAGCAGACGAACCGAAGCTGTTGCGGATCAGTAAAGCCGCCCACGAGTTAGGCTTACACCCGTTTACCGTGCGCAAATGGATCAAGGCTGGCAAGATCCAGGCGATCCGGGTGGGAAACGAAGCACGAGTGCCCCGCTCCGAGATTGAGCGGCTGGCAGGGAAAACGGCTGGGCGTCTGATCGTCCTGTATGGGCGGGTCAGTGGGCAAGGGCAAAAGAGCGATCTGGAGACGCAACTCGAACGACTCCAAGCCTGGGCCTCGCGCGAACGAGCAGGGAAACAGACGTTGGTACTCTCGGACATCGGGTCTGGGCTCTCTGCCACTCGTCGTCACTTGCAACGACTGCTCCGGTTGGTGCGAGAGGATCAGGTCGCCGAAATCGTCGTGACCTATCCTGATCGGTTAACGCGCTTTGGGCAGGAATACCTTCAGGCGCTTTTTGACAGCTTTGGTGTCATGCTGACCGTTCTTGATCCAGGGGAAAACAAAACCGTCGAACAAGAATTGACCGACGATATGCTCGCGTTACTGGCCTCGTTTTCTGGCAGGCTCTATGGCATGCGATCTCATAAACAGATGGAACTTTTGAAGTGCGCACAGGCCGTGATCAACAATCCTTGAGCTATCCGTTGCGCTTGCCGGAGGAGATCCAGGCGGACGCGCTGCGGTTGCTGGATGCCTCCCGAGAGGTGATTAACCTCACGGTCACCGCCTTGTGGGATCGGCTCGACGAGTTTGCCACGCGCACCACCACCCACGCCTACAAACAGGTCGAGGAAATGATTGCCCCGCCTCTGGTTCACGGTCATCGTCAATGGCGCTGCGAAGCAGAGCAAGCGGGAAGAATCCTTCGCGGGCAAGCGGAGCGCAAACAGCACTTCGCCCTGATCGTTCCCCTGCTTGAACAAGGGATGATCCAGCCGAAAACTGACACAAAACGAGCAGGCAAGAACCGCAAGGCCATCAAGCAAACCCTTGCTGATTTACGCGAGGCCAATTCGGATGGAGGCAATGCGGTCGAGTTGCAAAGTTTGATCGAACAGGCATGCAACTTTTACCTCCAACACGGCTGTTTCCCGGACACCTACGAAGACATGCAGGGCGTTCCCCTCCTCAAAGCTGGCCTCTTACCGTATGCTGGCGACGACGGGCATCGCATGGGCCAGACCTATCGTCTCTGGATCGATCTGGATCAGAAGACGCTCACGCTCGCTCTGCGCACGCCCGATGAGCAGGGGACGTGGACACGCACGTGGCGAGAGAACACGATCCAGATGTCCTTGCCCGACATCGTTGTCGCCCGCGCGCGGGCCGGAAAGCCACTGGCTCCCAGCTTGCGGGAGATCGTCGAGGCTGATGGGAGGCGCTACGCGGTGCTCGATTTCATTATCGAGGTTCCGGTAGAAAAGCAGGCCACCTTTGAGGAGATGCACACCGTTCTTGGCTTTGACTGGGGGATTCGAGTGCTCGTGACTGCCAGTGTGGTCGATCTCGATGGGCATCAGGTCGGGCGTCCGTTCTTTTTGGACACCGGCCCTTTCGATGGGAGGCAGGCCCGGCTGCGTCGCCAGATTGACCAGCTCAAAGCCAAAGTGGCGCACCTGGAAAAGTAGCGCGATCGCTTCCCGGTCGGCGATCTGAGGCGCACCCCCGCCGAGGAAGCCTTGCCTGTGTTGCACCAAGAGATCAGCCGATGTTGGCGCAAGTATGAGGCCAGAAACAACGATCTGGGGCATCTGGCAGCCAACATGCTGTTAGTGCTGGCCACCGCCTTTGAGTGCAAGCTCATCGCGGGTGAGTCCCTCAAGTCGATGAAGTCGGCGGGACGCGGGCGAGGAGCAAAGGGGCGGTGGAGAAATTGGCGCATCAACGCCCAGGTGCGGGGAGCCTTGTGGCGAATCTTACGCTACAAATGTTTTCTTGCCGGGGTTCGCCTGGAATGGCAACACCCAGGTCACACCTCTCATGTCTGTCCACAGTGCGGTGAATCGGCAAACACGTATGCCTCGCCTTCCCATCGTTCCAAAGTCATTGACTGGGGAGCCTGGCTCTGCTGCTCCAATCCCAAATGTCTGTGGAATGGCTCCAGAGACTACGCGGCCTCCTTGAATATTGCGCGCCTGGGCGCAGCACTGTGCAGGCACGCCCAAACCACGGGCAAAGTGGTGCATCCTTCCATTCTCCACAGCTCTGTTCAACCCGTCTCCTACATGGGGACGCGGGCGGCGCTACGGTTACCGCCGCTGGCCCCTCGGGGTCACCTGATCGCATCAGGAAGGATCTACTGCAATGGTTGGCGTTTATCGGTCCGTCTTCGCTCGTCGTATGCCACCCCCATCATGCTTCGGCTCTGTGGCTAAGGCGAACGAAAACTGACGATAACAGTAACTAACAGTAGATTTTAGTAACGGTTAAGTTGATGTTCGTTGTTGGTTGCTGGCTTTGTGGCGCGTCGGAGAATATTTTGGTTCTGACATGCCTTTTTGAGAGGTTTTAGCTAGGAGTGGAATGAAGAGTGGCAATAGCTATTGCGTGATACGTAGTTCCAACGCTATCCATGCTCAAAGGTACAACAAAGCGGGTACCCAACTGGTACCCGCTGGCAGAGAGTGAGAGCGATGGGTAGGCCAGTCCCTCTACTGAAGTATATGATAAAGCGCTACAAGAACTGTGATAAGATGGACATAGCCCTTTCGCCTTGGTTCCCACCATTGAGAGTGTGGGCTGTTCTCGTTGCACGGAACGTCTGCTCCTGCTCATTCCACTCACAGTCACCAGACGAGCAGTGTTCTGCTTCATTTCCCTCAATGGAGTAAGAAGTAGTTCATCCAGACATGTGCATGCTATAATAGGACTGCTTGTAGCTTGATGCAACGCATCACATACCTATGGAACCAGTGCTGATCGTTCTTGTGAGTTGTGGTACAGGAGACAAACGTGGTGCGGTCTTTGAAAGAGTGGCCTCGCTTCCTGCTCACCTTGCCTTTGAGCATACACCTGGGCATCGTGACCTCCTGTAGTGTGCTGTGCGTAGGCCTGTATATCTTGGCCTCTCCTCTCTCTCACAACGGCAGTCTGTTAGCCATTCCCATCGGCGTCTCCGCCTGGATTTTCAAGAAACAAGGGCTCTTCCTCTGTTTCACCGTCAGTCTGGTCGTGCTGGTGGTCCATCACACGCTCAGACTCGGGACCCTGTGGTGGCCTCCTGAAGAGGCTCTCTTCTTTTGGGGTGGCGCGTTCGTTTTGTTGCTCATCGGCCTCATCGTGAGCACATTGCGCGGCTTGGTGGACTCAGCGGATGCAGCCCGTCTCCAAGCAGAGCAAGCACACCAGCAAACCGCGCTCGCCTTTGAGCAGCAGCGCCAGCTCAACCAGATCAAAAATCAATTCATCGTGAGCGTGAACCACGAGTTACGCACCCCGCTGACCGCCCTCATGGGCTATCTCGAATTACTCCAAGTAGTCCTGGATCAACAGGGGCACCTTGATCGGAGAGCACATGGGCCGTATCTCGAGAAGGCTCTTCTCACCTGCGATGAACTGCGGTCATTAGTCACCAACGTGCTGGATACCCTCAAGCTTGGCAGCGATGAAGGGCAGCTCACCATCGAGGAATGTTCGGTGGCTGAGGTGGTTGACGAGGTGCTCACAGACATCGAGGCAGCGGAGCGGGGGGTTCATCCTATCCACCTGGGCATCCCTGAACACCTCACCGTGTGGGCGAATATACACTGCGTCCGCCACGTCCTGCGTCACCTGCTCTCCAATGCGTTCAAGTATACACCAGCCGATACTGATGTGGTTGTAAGTGCTGCCTTCAACACAGCTCTTGCTCAGCAGGCAGACTCCCCATCGCAAGTGTGTATTTGTGTGAAGGATGACGGCCCTGGTATTCCAGAGGACGAAATGCCCCTGCTCTTTGGGCAATTTGTGCGCCTCAAGCGAGATGTGGGGGGGAAAGAGCGAGGAAGTGGGCTCGGGTTGTACATCAGTAAATACTTAGTGGAGGCGATGGGAGGACGGATATGGGTAGAGAGTACTGGGAAGGCAGGGGAAGGGAGTCGTTTTTGCTTTACACTGCCCGCTGCTGATCGCCGGGCAATGGCTGTTGGTGAGGAAGCAGTGCTCTAGTGGAAGAGAGGAGGGCACTTTGAGGCTAAAGACTCGCAGGGAAACAAGTGCGGCACGAGCTTCTCAGAGGAGAGAAGAAAGGGGTTATTGCATCGATTGAACACGTCCTGTTCTGGAGCATCAGTCCACAAGCCTATTTCCGGGGCAGCTTCCTGCTCACAGGTCGACCGTTTGCTCGTGTCCTATGAAGTGTACGCATTCGTTCTCCTCTCTCTCTCAGAAGCTGTGGGCGGCAGGAGGCATAGTAGGAAACGTATAAGGGAAGAGACATATGTCACGAGACGTATCTATGGACAGCGACCAGCGCTTCCGCGCGCTCATCGAACACAGCAGTGATGCTATCGCCCTCCTCACCCCCGATGGCACCGTGACCTACGCCAGTCCTTCCACTGAGCGAGTCACCGGCTACACTGCCGCAGAACTGGTGGGCAGGAACGGCTTTGCGCTGCTGCATCCCGAGGACCTGGAAGAGGTGCGGCAGCAGTTCAGCGCTCTGCTTGACCAACCCGGTCACTTCCTCCCCGTAGAGTATCGTATCTGTCACAAAGATGGCGCCTTTCGTTGGATGGAGGGAACGGTGACCAACCTGCTTGATGATCCAACGGTCGAGGCGATGGTGGTCAACTTCCGCGACACGACGGAGCGCAAACAGGCCGTTGAAGAACGCCACCGCTTGCTTGCGCATGAGCAAGCAGCGCGAGTAGAGGCCGAGGCGGCACGAGCCCACCTGTACGATCTCTTCATACAGGCCCCCGCCACCATGATGATCCTGCGTGGCCCGGAGCATCGCCTCGAGTTTGCCAATCCACTCGTCCGCCAGCCCAGGGGACTGGCTGATCTGGTGGGCAGGACCTTCGATGAAGTGTGGCCTGAACTCGTTGAGCAAGGCGCACTTTCCTTCCTGGATCACGTCTACACCACCGGCACACCCTTCGTTGGTACCGAGTTCCCTGTCCGGGTCGACCGCCGTAGGGACGGCGTGCTGGAAGTCGTGTATTACAACGTCGTCTGTCAACCCCTGCGCACGACGCAAGGGGATATCGATGGGATTTTGATTCATGGCGTGGAGGTGACCGAACAGGTGCAGGCACGCCGTCGCGTCGAGGAACTGAACCGCCAGCTCGAGGCGGAGAAGGAAGCCTCACTCCAGGCGCAGCGGGAAGCCGAGGCACGAGCCGCAGAGCTGGCCGCGATCTTTGAGGCCATGACCGAGGGCGTGATTATCTGCGATGCCAGGGGTGATTTTCGCTACACCAATGCCGCCTATCGTTCTCTGCTGGAGCTTGAGGAGGACGCCGATCCCTCCCTGCTCCACCTCGACACTCGCTTAGAGTGGATGGCCTTGCGTGATATGGAGGGAATGCCACTGCCTAGAGAACAGCTCGCGTCGCAACGGGTGCTGCGGGACGAACGCTTCTCAGGCACACATGCCATGGACTTCCTGTGCCGCACCCGCAAGGGGGCAGATATCATCCTCAATGTCAGTGGTGCGCCCATTCACGATGCCGCAGGCCAGGTGGTAGGTGGCGTCATGGTCTTTCGTGATATGACCGAGCGACGTAGGTTAGAGCAGCAACTCCAGTACAGCGAGCAGAAGCTGCGTTCGTTGGTCGAGTCGAATATTCTCGGAGTGGTCGTGGCCGATGTCGACGGGCGCGTCTACGAAATCAATGAGCGGGTCGCGCACATGGTTGGCTACAGCCAAGACGAACTGCTCTCCAAGACCTTCAATTGGCAGCACCTGGTACCCCCAGGTGCTCGGAGGCACAGGCACAGATGACCAGGACGCTTCTCTCGACAGGAGTTGTGCCTCCCCAGGAGGGGGAATACCTGCGCAAAGACGGCAGTCGCTTCCCTGTCCTGACGGCGGCAACGCTGCTGGATCAAAAGCGCCGTCTCGGGCTGGGGGTCATTCTGGACATCACAGACCGCAAAGCGGCGGAGCAGCGCAAGCAGGAATTCCTGAACATGGTGAGCCATGAACTACGGACCCCGCTCACCTCCATTATGGGCTTGATTGAGCTGGCGCTCATGCAGATTGAGCTCCGCCCCAGGGAGCTTTCACCCGAGGCAGAAGGCCTACTTGTCAGGCTCGAGAAGGTGCTCAATCGGGCCGATGGACAGGTGGAGATCGAGACGCGCCTGGTGGAGGAACTGCTGGAGGTATCCCGGCTGGAACTGCACACATTCGAGTTGTCGGTACACCCGGAGAATCTCGTTACGATTGTGCAGGAGACGGTCGCCAACCAGCAGCAGACTGCACGCACGCGCCAGATCGAGCTGGTCTTGCCCCCAGAGGAGGTGGTGCCGGTGCTCGCCGACGCTGGCCGCATCGGGCAGGTGCTCAGCAACTATCTGACCAATGCGCTCAAGTACGCCCCGGGCGATCAGCCAGTATCGGTACACCTGGACGTGGAGGCAAGCAGCGTGCGGGTGTCGGTGCGTGACCAGGGGCCGGGGTTGACGCCCGAGCAGCAACAGCGGGTGTGGGAGCGCTTTTATCAAGTGGCAACGCCCGGGCACCAGGGGCCAGATGGAGGCCTGGGACTGGGATTAGCCATCGCCAGGGCCATCGTCGAGCAGCACCAGGGGCAGGTGGGGGTCCAGAGCGCTCCTGGTCATGGTGTGACCTTCTGGTTTACCTTACCCATTGAAGCATCTCCCGAAGGATGAGCTTCGGAGAGGAATTGACCTCCCGAAAGACGGAGCTAGCCTCGTCTGAGGTCAGTTTATTGTCATTTGTTAGGATTGTAATCGCGTTTGCCAGGATTATTGTCGCTGTATCTGAGCGTGGAGAGAGCGCAAGAGCACATGTTTGAGACCTCGTCATAACATGCTGGCTCTCCGACTCGTTTGGTGAGGAGAAAGTTCAGCCTGGGAAGGAGAAAGAGTGGCTCTGGTCATAGCAGAATGCTCTCGAGGGTGATGCAAAAGTCGGTGATCTTCCTGAAGGAAGGTCATAACATTTTTTCGTACAGTTTTCCCCGCTAAGACTTCCCAAACTCACCTTTCAACCCCTGGCATCCGGCCCGTGCCTTCCATGTGTTGGTCCAGCGGCGCGCAGGGGTCAGTTCCTGTGGTACGTGTTCGTAGCGGTGTGCCAGATCGCGCTGGATGACGGTCCCCGCCCAGGCATAGAAGAGTGACATCTCTTTGGGGCGTCCTCGCTCGCGTTGATACCCGATGCGCCAGGCCAGCTCAAAGATGCGCAGGCCAGGCCGCCGCAGAAGAGGCTTGCGGGCCGCAGGATCGACCCGCAGGATCGACAGCGTGCGCGCGGCATCTGCCCGTGGGTCGCCTGCATGCGCGTTCGTCCAATCCACAATCCCTGTGATCTGCTTGCCATCGGTCAGCACGTTACGCGGGTGATAGTCGAGATGCAGCAAAGCCACCTCTTTAGAAGGCAGGTGACGCAAGCGATCTTGCACTGTCTGTTCCCCTTCGCATTTCCAGGCAATCCATGCCTCTGGCTGTTGACGGAGCAGATCAGGAGCTGGCACTGCATGGATCGCCGCCTGCATGCGGCCAAATTCAATCCCCAACCGCCACACATGCCATGGTCGCGCACGCAGTTCGTCGGCGACCATGCGCCCGGCCAGCCAGGTGATGAGCAGCGCCGAGTGATCCTGCCAGACACCCACTGCATGCACCTCTGGCACAGGCAGGCCCGCAGCTCGTGCTGCAGCCATCACACCCCGTTCGCGCTCGCAATCCTCCTGCCTCCCTGGTGGAAACACGCGCAGAGCATAGGTCTGACCTTCGTACTCAACCTTCCACATCGCCATGTCAAACCCACCCTGCACAGGGATGACGGTGTGCAGCCCGTTGATTCCAAGCGAAGAGAGAATTTCCAGTGGCTGCATCTTCGTTTGCGTCATACGAGGCTCCTTCATGTACCTCCTGTTTGTAGGGTCAGGTTGAGGTATGCTGACCCCTGGCAGATGACCCTTCGTTCAGACCAAGTACCGCATGGGCAAGCTGCTGCACCACAGGCACAACTTCCTCAGTGCTACGAGTGGGGCCAGCGAGGGTATCGAAACACTCGAAGCCGGTCAAGGTGTAGAGGACAGTGATCACCTCGTCGAGGGCTGGAGATTCAGGGCGGCCATGCTGTTCGACGAGTCGCTGGAAAATGACACGCAAGCCCTGTCGCCTCCGGTCATCGCGTGCTCGTATCACCTGCTCGAAGTCCAGATCGAGTGCGGCTAGGCCGCGAAGCCGACGCAAAACGCGCCGATCGGACTGCCAGAAGCGACCAAAGACGCTGATGTACTCGTCCAGGGCGTCGAGCGGCCCTGGTTGACGGAAGGAAGCGACCAACTGCTCCATCCCCCCATAGATCGCCAGGGAGTCACACAGGGCTTCGAGTAGCCCAATTTTGGAACCAAACTGATGATAGACGGTCATGCGGGCGACATCGGCCTGGCGGGCAACGGCGTCGATGGAGAATCCAGCAAAGCCTTCAACTGACAAGAGTAGTTCCCGGGCAGCTCTGATGATGCGCGTGCGCGTCTGTTCACTAGCCGCCTGGCGTTGACCAAGTCGGTATGGGCGAGGACTCATCGGGACTTGACACCTTTCAAAATTCATTGTATAGTATGCATATCCAAAAAATTTGGATAGACTGCCTATATAATAGAGCAGGCTAACATTGATGTCAAGGAAAAACCAGGTGCGACGGAAAGGAGTCACACAATAAATACGGAACCTGCTGAACAAGAGGTGGTGCGTCTGGCAGACGCCTGGGCCACTGCCGAATTGCGCGGGGATACCGCTTTCCTTGAGCATATCCTAGCGGATGATTTCGTTGGCATAGGACCTTGTCGTTTATTCTAATTCATGGCGCGTTTCTCTCAGATAACTTGCGCATATTGGCTTGAGAGGCGCTTTCAGCAGATTGGCCTCTTACATATACTGGATCTTACGCAAGTTTGAAACGTCATGCGCCCGCAGGCGCACCACTCCGCATGAAAAAGAGTAGAATCGAAGGAGCAACCTTCTGGAGAGAAGACGACCAGCGGTATACGCGCGCGAACGTGTGTTTGAAACTGTGC